>Ga0310342_100000857_pt1 | contig 18160 bp, 14 predicted proteins | sample S15DNA20500_MG_FD_206155 | JGI IMG/M metagenome (GOLD analysis project Ga0310342, IMG submission 206155) | Marine microbial communities from station ALOHA, North Pacific Subtropical Gyre - S1503-DNA-20-500_MG | ecosystem: Environmental > Aquatic > Marine > Oceanic | place: Pacific Ocean: North...
TCATACACCACCTTCGGCTCATGATCTCTTTCTGCCTGTCAGGGAAGGAAAGGAACTGCCACAACACTGATCTGGATTCTTTACGATCGGTTGCTACAATGGCATACTTCCAAATTTTTTTCGGTTACCGGGAGCTACGTTTTGACGGACACGCCCATGCCAAAACAGAATACCGCACCACAGTTACCTCGAAACGGCAACCACACGAATCAAAAAACAGATCTATTCGCACCGGTTGACGTCGACCTGCGAGATCCGCTGGTAGCAACCTTTCTGGCTTGGCTTTGGCCAGGCGCCGGGCATCTTTATCAGCAACGGTACGGTAAAGCCATTTTGTTCATGGCTTGTATTCTATCCATCTTTTTCTTTGGATTTGCAATCGGCGGAGGGCGTGTTGTTTATGCGTCCTGGAAAAAGGAAGACCGCCGTTTACCTTACCTATGCCAGATTTGTATTGGTGCGCCCGCTCTTCCCGCCCTTGTGCAGAACTACCGTGTAACCCGTGGTCGGACTGCTCTTTTTAATGGAGCGATGGCACCACCTCGTCACGTCAACCAAGAGCATCGCGATGAACTTGCCGAATGGCATGAGAAGTATCAATTCGAATTGGGTACCGTATTCACGATGATCGCTGGTTTGCTCAATGTCTTGGCGATTTACGACGCCGGAGCCGGTCCTGTTTTCACCCCTCCCGACACAAAACGTGACAAACCACCACCTCCAGAAGTGAACGACCGGTAGCACCTTATGGAATCCATGTTGCTTTCTAACGTTGCACGATTCTGGTTTGCGATCCCGCTGATCATTGCAATTAGCTTGGTGTACGCAGCAACGCGACACGAGCTGATGGAACCAATCCTAATTCACGCTTGGCGAATCGCCGTTTGGATTGTTGGCTTTATGACAATCGTGTTTGCCATACTCTTGGCCGTCGAGACGATTTGGCTTTGAGCATGCCGCTTGCGTCGATTATCACTCACATCCTCATTGCTTTACGATTTAAAGATCTGCGTCTGTCATGTCTTAGACAAAATGGCGAGAAAACATGACCCGTTCATTTGACGGAGTTCATTGCCAGCTGTAAGTTCTTTCTCTACAGAGTCCTTGATCCAAATCTAGTCGACGGCTGATCCCAACCTTCACCCACGTTGAGTTCTCGTGGTCAACACAAAGCATTTCAAGAAAATGTCCTTCAATCCACTTGGCTTGTCCATACAAACAACCATAGGAAATTCAAGCAAAACAACATTTTAGAGTACTTCTAAGTTGTAGAATTGTAGAATGGACCGTTTATTTTCCAATTGTGCCAAAAAGTACGATCGCGCGGTCTGCAACTTCATACAACCCGATTCAGATTGAACGGATCAAACGGTAGACACCGTCAATGGAACAGTTCATGAAAGACGCCCAAGTTAGATCGGTAAAATTCCCAGGCCAGATACCTGGGGAAAATCCGCAAAATCAGAAATTCACAAACGTCCGTCAGTTTCGACAACGCCACCTCAAATTACCTGGCCAGATTCGGGCCAGGAAACTATCACCCTTTGATCTGAGACTGGCTTTGGTAGACTACTACATCTCTTACAGCAGAAACCAATTCGAACTTCGATTTTTTAGCAACGAGGATTCGGAATGAGAATCGTTGTTTTAGGCGCTGGTACTGTGGGAACCTCCATCGCCGAGTTGCTATGCCAAAATCGCCACAGCGTCACCGTGGTTGACAACGATCCGGTCTATATCCGCCAACTCAATGCCGAGTTGGATGTGCGCGCCATCAATGGATCCGCTTCCCAATCCTCTGTCTTATTTCAAGCAGACGTCTTGGGAGCCGACTTGTGTCTGGCCGTAACAGGAGATGACGAGGTGAATATTTTGGCCGCCAGTATGGCCAAGGAAATGGGAGCCCGCAGAACCTTTGCTCGTGTCTACGCTCCCGTGTTTCGTGACATGAGTACCTTTGATTATCAACGGCATTTTAAGATCGATCGACTATTAAGTCTCGAACAACTTTCAGCGATGGAGCTGGCACGTGGTATTCGACATTCCGGTTCGGTGATCGTAGAAAACTTTGCCCGTGGGGAATTGGAAGTTCAGGAATTGTCGGTCGACCAAAAAACCGAGTTCACTGGAGTCCCGCTTAAAAAACTGAACTTGCCGCAAGGTGTACGAATTGGATCCATTAGTCGTGATGATAGGATGTGGATCGCTGGTGCTGAGGATACGATTGAAGTCGGCGACCGTATGACATTGATTGGAAATCGAGAAGACATCGATGAATTGAAAGACTTGTTCAATGTACGGATCCGATCCAGGCGAGGCGTGGTTATCGCTGGTGGTGGCGAAACGGGATTTCATCTAGCTCGAGCGCTCGACAGTTCTCGCTTCGACGTTTTGGTGATGGAACAGTCGGAAGAACGTTGTGAGTACCTAGCTGCCAGTTTACGAAATGCCACGGTTGTCCATGCCGACGCCACGCGTCGAGCGATTCTAGAAGAGGAACGGGTAGGAAGTGCCGACGTCTTTGTAGCTTGTACTAATGATGACGAAAACAACATCATGGCAGGAGTTGAAGCCCGTGATATCGGCGCAAAAATGATCATGTCTATCGTTCGACGCCCCGACTACGCCAATCTGGTGGGTAAACTGGGAATCGATTTGGCGATCAGTCCCCGGAAGGTAATGGCTCGTCAAATCATGGGTTTTTTGAATTCCGGACCGGTGATTTCGCGCACTTTACTCGGCAGTGGAAACATTGAAGTGTTGGAAATTGAAGTACTGCCAGGTGTTCCTGCTACTGAGCACGTACTGGCTAACGCACAACTCCCGAGTGGTTGCTTAATCGCTGCTTTGATGCGAGAGAATTATTCGCAAGTACCCGGTGCTGACTCGCATCTGGAACCCGGCGATACCGTGGTCGCACTGGTCGAAGACTCCGCTTTGGAAAGTACTTTGCAACAGTTTAGCGTTGACGGCCGTTAGTTCGGCATTACCGGCCAAGAGGCAATTCATGAATCTACGGGTTGTCGCCAAACTCTTGGGAATCGTGTCGTTTTTGATAGGCGGCACCATGCTGTTCAGCCTACCCTGGGCCATCCCCTGGATTGGCCAGAGAACCCATCCGGGTGATTTTGATCGCGCATCGCTCGGTTTTGAAACCTCGGGCTTCTTTTCACTGTTGGGTGCGATGACAATCTGCATGATGGTCGGAACCATTCTTTGGTGGTTTGGAAAAACTGCCAAGATGACCCTGTACCGGAAAGAGGCCATGGCAGTGGTCGGATTGAGTTGGGTGCTGGCAACGATCTTGGGAGCATTGCCCTACTATTTTTATGGCGTTCGAAACCGACCCAGTGTTCGCCTCGTCCCACCGCAACAGGCTCTCCTTGTCAGGTTCACTCATAGCCAGAAAAAGATCATTACTCCTGGGCAGCAGGAAGTTCTGGAAAAACTTTTGAGTGCCGGAGCCGCAGGCGTGATCGTCGACGAATTGACTCAACAGCAACAGGATTCCTTTCACCAATTGATGTCATTGGATCCCGATTGGCGTCATGTATTGAAACCACCCGAGGATAATGATCCAAGATTTGCCGTTACCTGGGCACCTATGGGAATCACTGATTGTTTGTTTGAATCTCAGTCTGGATTCAGCACTACCGGGGCCACCGTGATCTCAGATCTGGAAAATCCTAATTACGCGCCTTACAGCATTCTATTTTGGCGCAGTAGCACACACTTCCTGGGTGGTTTGGGTATCATCGTGTTATTCGTTGCTATCCTGGGACAAGGTTCAGCTGGCAAGGCTTTGATGCGGGCTGAAGTGCCTGGCCCAAGTAAGGATGGATCTTTAACCCGCATGCAACACACCGCGTGGTTGTTCACAGCGATTTACTGTGGCTTGACCCTGCTTCAGACCATCATCTTAAAACTTCAAGGACTCTCGCTATTCGATTCGATTTGTCATGCTTTTGGCACTTTGGCAACAGGAGGTTTTAGTACTTACAATCGCAGCATCGCAGCGTTTGACAACGTGGGAATCGAGATTAACATCATTGTTTTCATGGTCTTAGCAGGAACCAATTTTACACTCCTCTATTTCTTGATCATCCGACATTTTCGAAGAGTGTTTCTGGACGTCGAATGGCAAACTTATATGCTGATCACCCTTGGTGCTACAGCGATGGTCGTCATTTTCGGACGGTTACTTGGTGATTTCTCGAACATCACCGAGGCAATTCGCTATGGACTCTTTCAGGTAGTGGCAATCCTGACGACCACAGGTTACGGGACAAACAACTTTGACGCCTGGAATAATTTCGGGCGCGGTGCTCTCTTTTTATTAATGTTCATCGGTGGTTGTGCGGGAAGCACCGGTGGTGGAATGAAAGTTATTCGTCACATTTTGTTTCACAAAATTCTCTGGATGGAAATTGAGCAATCGTATCGTCCAACAGTTGTCCGACCGCTTCGACTCGGTGGTACCCCAGTCGATAACCCGGAACTCCGGCACTACATTCTTGTTTACTTTGGCCTGGTACTTGCCATCTTCGTTCTCGCCTGGATGTTTTTAGTGACTGTCGAACCAAGCACAACGTGGGGATCCGATTCTCAAAACCAACTCATCGACAGTGCCTCGGCGATCGCTGCTACGCTTAACAACATTGGGCCTGGACTGGGAGTGATTGGCACCACCCAAAACTATTCAGAATTCAGTCCCGTCGCCAAGCTTCTCTTTACGTGGTTGATGATGCTGGGAAGATTAGAAATCTTCGTGATCTTGATGCTGTTTGATCCTCGCTTTTGGAAAGCAAGGTAATGGATGGTCCGTACTGAATCACTTACGAAACAATACGGAAAGATCACGGCACTGGATCGTTGTACCCTCAGCATTCCCCAAGGCAAAGTTTTCGGCCTGTTGGGACCCAACGGTTCAGGGAAAACCACTTTAATTCGCTTACTGCTGGGATTCCTACGACCTACCAGCGGACAGGCCACGATTGACGGCTTGGACAGTTACGATTGTTCTTTGGCTATTCGTCGCCGCGTGGCCTATCTACCAGGTGAATTACGCATTTTTCGCCAACTTCGAGGCCACCAAGTGCTTGATTTTTTTATCGGCATTCGACCTGGCTGTAATCGCCGTCAACTAGAGAATTACGCCAACCGCTTTGAGCTGGATCTGACAAGACGAGTATCAGCCATGTCGACCGGAATGCGCCAAAAGCTTGGTTTGGCCATGACATTGGCTGCGCCCACTCCTTGGATCATCCTCGACGAGCCAACCGCCAATCTGGATCCCAATGTACGTGATATCGTATTAACGATGATCAACGAAGCCAGCCAACAAGGACGTACTGTGATTCTTTCTTCGCACGTCCTCTCAGAAGTCGAATCGGTCTGCGAACATGTTGCTATCCTTAACCACGGTCAAGTTATACATGTGCAAGACATGCATTCCATTTGCCAACATCATCGCATTCGTGTCCGACTGACGGGGCCAATGCCACCCATACCCGGCTTTCTGGATAATGTCGAGTTAATCAAACCGTCAACCGCTCAAAAAGACAATCTTGAGATAAGGTATGTCGGTGATCTAGCGGATCTTTTATGGTGGTTGGCGACGTTGCCAGTGGAGCAAGTTCAAATCAATTCCATCGGTCTGAAATCAATCTACGATCGAGAGTTAGATTACTCGTCGACACTACCGTGAATTTAGCGCTTTGGAAAAAGTCGTTCCGCGAGTCGAAATGGCCACTGCTTGCCGCCAGCATCGCTTTGTGCGCGTTTTGTTGGCTTCGAATCTGGATTTCAAGCCAAATTGAAATGGACCGATTTGCCGAAATCGTCCAACAGCTTTGGCCGGAATGGAAAAAATTTTCCTCTGTTCCACTTTCCCACATCCTCACCCATCCCGGTCGCTTGGCCGCAACTTACAACGAACCGCTCTTGCTCATGATCGTCAGTGGCTGGGCAATCACTCGTGGCTCCGACGTCGTCAGTGGCGAACTGGGACGTGGTACCATGGAATTGTTATTAGCTCAACCCATCAGCCGATTGCAGATTCTTGTTACTCAGGCAAGTGTTTTGGTACTTGGTACGGCAATCCTGGCCGGGTCCACATGGAGTGGCATGTGGCTGGGCATCCAACAAACGGTCGTGACACCATCCAATCAACCAGTCTCAATCAAACTTCCGCTGTTACCACTGGAAGTTCCGCTACCCATTCCCCGTAGTGACTCTGAGCCAGTTGCCATGTCCGAGTTGGTGGATCCCAGCTTGTACATTTCTGCAGCCGTCAATTTGTTTGCTTTGGGAATTTTTCTGGCCGGATTGACCACTTTTCTTTCTTCGTGGGACAGTCTGCGTTGGAGAACCATCGGTTTGGCGGTAAGTTTTTGGGTAATTCAATTGGTGTTGTGGATGCTAAGTCGCACAGTCGAGTCGTGTCGATGGCTTGAGCAAATCACTTTTTTCGGAGTGTATCGTCCTGAACAAGCGGTTTATCTGGCCGTGGAACATCCGCAACAAGTTTGGCATTGGTTCTTGTATGATCCAACCGGAAAGTGGGTAGGACTGGCACCACTAGGGAACATGGCCCTCCTGATCGGTTTGGGCGCGTGCGGATTTATCGCCGCCGGAATCATTTTTAATCGCCGCGATCTGCCAGTCGGGGCTTGATGCGCGTTGTGCGCGCAAACGCATTCAATCGTTGGATTCGGAATAGGTCGCATAACATCTAGGAGTTTCCCACAGCTGGCATTGGAGAATCGGGAAACCGTGATCGCGAGTGTATTCGAAAATCAACTTCGCAATGTTTTCAGCTGTTGGATTTGTTTCGAGCAAATAAAGTGGTTCTCCCAATTCGCGTAACACTTCAACAGCCGGGTCCTTTTTATTGAGAATCATCCGATGATCGAGATTATCGTCAATCCAGCTGCTGACAACCAACTTGATATCCGAAAAGTCGAAGACCATTCCTCGGTGGTCGAGAGAAGAAGCCTCAAGCGTGATCACAGCACGCCCGTTATGTCCGTGGAGGTGGCGACATTTGCCATCATAATTCAACAGACGATGGCCGTAACAAAAATCAATTTCTCGCGCGACTCGAAACATGGTGTTCGCAGAACTTTCTTGGTGCCGGTAAGGGAAGTTGATTATCGCTGATGCAGAAATTCAATGAAACCGGATAGATTCCTATGGCTGTCAATTCACTTTGCAGTTCCTCTGCAATCCTTAATACCTTTTTAAACTCACGGCCTTAGGTGCTGGTCTTTTCATCTTAACCTCGCCTCATTAAAAACAGAGCCTCCACAATCCAATTCCATGGGCCTAGCCAGCAACCTTTGTGAAAGCAGTTACAAAATGCGACACGTAGCGCGTTAGGTCCGGTTGTCCAATTTCGGCGAATCCCCTAATCCTTTCGTTGCATTTATTGCACGACCCGCAATGTAAACCTTTGATTGGGTCAAGACACGAAAACGTTATTTCCAAAGGATAGATGCGGCCCAACTGCATTACCTGTCGCTTGGTCATCTCCGCAAACGGGCGTATGATCTCAATCTTCTTTCGCCCTGCCCTATTCAACACTCTTTCCAGATCACCAAAGAAACGTTGATCAGCATCATTAAAAGGATTTTCTTTCAAAGTCCCCAAAGCCAATTGCTGGATATTGTTCAACTGGCACCAAATAGCGGCTTTGATGATTAACAATGAGTTGCGTCCCGGAAGATACACTGCGTGATCTGGAGTTTCTGCGTCCGGAACTCCTTCGCCAGTAATACTCCAATGTTCGTCATACAAATCGGTTAATGGCAAATCAAGTGTCACCAGCCGTGCCAACCAGGGTGAATCGAGTCGCCGGACAAATCGTAATACGGCCAACAATTCCTCGCGCTCCCAAATGAGCTTCGAGCGAATGTAGAATGGCTGCACCCAATATCCTTCGTCCAAGAGATGGGCTAGCAACACCGAACTATCGATGCCGCCACTCATCAAAATTCCAATGGGCCGAGATCCGTTCGGAGAAATCATTCGGAACCCTCCAGGTTCGTGTCTTTGAGTCACGAATTGTAGGTTTCTCTTCGAAATTCGACCAGTCGAACCTTCGTTATGGGGTAAATTGGAATTGGCGACCCTCGCTGTTTACGATTGGCCATTTTGCTGATAAACGATTCTGGTCAACATCCTTCAGAATCGACAAGTCCTTGTTTTAAAACGCTTTACGACGACCTTGCCGTTGTTTATTGAAATGATTACACTCCCTCTCCAGAAATTTCTCAACTCCTTTAATAGGCGATGGTTGCAGCGAGCTATCCTGAAGATCTGATTTCAAAGTCTTGAACTGGAATGACGGGCTTTTAGAATGGATTCTAGGAGCTTTCATTCCGCGTAAACTCCTTTTTTGGGTGACTTATGCGAATGGCGGCTAGCGGACTCGTAATTGTTAGTGTTGTGTTGTTGATGGTTTGCGGTGTGGGCGCCAATCCGAAAGGGTTTAACAATCAGCGCCATCAACAAGAACTTGGACGGCCGGCGGTCTCGGGCAAGTTAATGTCCTATACATGGAAGTCGGATGACGGAAAGCAACAGGTTGTCGTCATTGATGCCACGCGGGAAGTGATGACGGTTTACCACATTGACCCTCATAATGGAGAGATCTCGCTGACAAGCGTTCGCAATTTCCGTTGGGACTTAATGATGGAAGATTTCAATGGTGTTGCGCCATTGCCGGGTGACATACGGACGTTAATTGAAAAATGACTAATATCAGAAAGTTTATGAATGGAACGTAAGTTCGTTAGTATGAATGAAGTCGCTGAGATGCTCGGCATCACAGTCGATCAGGTTACAGAAAAGCGCAGCCGAGGTGATATCTACGGTTACCGCGACGGCACTACCTGGAAATTCAAGATGGATCAGGTCGAACACTTGGCAAGCAAGTTGGGCGTTGACCTGAACGCACAGGATTCATCTACTTCGGCGATTGATTTTGACATCCCAGAGACTGACTTGGATCTAAACGAGTTGACCAATGTGGGAGAGTTGCCCAACGAATCAGTACTACTTAGTGGTGATTCGCTTACTTCCAATGAACACGGTGCGGCCAGTACGATCATTGGTCAAGATGATGGCGCCATCGAAAACAATGACCTGGAAATACCGGACCAATCCAGCGATCCGGCTGATGACGATCAACAGATCACCGATCCGGCAATTGACAGTGATGTTAAACTCGTTGTTGGTGGCTCTGACGTTCTTTCTGACGACTCCGAAATACTCAATCGTGATCCTGCAGATACGGCATCTAGCCTGAAACTCGCGCCGAGCGACTCTGATACCATTAATGTCGCAGACTTGAATCCAGAACTTGGTAGCCATGGTATCGACGATGAATTATTGACGCTCGGTGAGAACAAGGAAAATGACAACGTCATTCAACATTCGCTAGATGCAGAAGACAGTGCCTCCCCAGGGGAACCTGGAGTGGGAACGGGTGATTCTGCATTTGCAATAGATGTGAATAACGAATTGGATGACGACGACTTGGTCTTAGGCAGTGGTGTTCACAATGACATTACTCTTGATTCGGCTGACAGCGGAATCAACCTGGCCGGACTGACCGACAGCGGAATCTCTTTAGACAGCAATTCCATCGACCTTAGCAGTTCATCGGTCGACGCTCTCGAATTGCCGACAGATGGTGATTCGCCCTCGCGGGACGAGCCAGCCGATACCGATCGGGCCACTGAATGGGATGGTAACGAACCGTTTTTATTAGAACCAGGTTTCGACGGTTCTGATGAAGAGGAAAGTGGGTCGCAAGTCATCGCTTTGGACTCCGAAGAAAATAACGACCGTGATGCAGCCACCATGTTAGGTGCAAACTTGGAGGCTGGAGCAGATGACGAACCTGTGTTCTCACCGGATACCAGCTCCTCATTAACCGGCACTGGCAGCCCCATTGTCGTGCCAAACCAAGCGAACGAAGCACCTTACACCGTATGGAACGTAGTGCCACTTTTCTTCATCATGATCTTCCTCATTTTCACCGGCATGATGATGACGGACCTCATGGGTAGCATGTGGAGTTGGTCGGAACCGCACGCCTACAACAGCCGGTTAATGGACTGGATCATTGAAATGCTGGGCGAAACGAGATAATCGAAGCCCTGTACCTTTTGCACACAACCGCGCTATAATTTCAGAAGACGCGATTGTTTCAAAATGATCAGGTGATTATCCATGAAGTGGCATACCCCGTTTTTTATTTTCTTTTCGTGGCTTGGCATTTGCCTGGTCGGTTGTTCTGACGGCGATTCGATTCGCCAATATCAGGTACCTCGGTCGGATGATCTACGATCGGCAACGAGTCCGTCACCCCAGCTGGGTGCCAGTCGGACGTTGGCCGCCATGTTCCTGGTCGAACCCAATGCGTGGTTCTTTAAGATCAACGGCCCTGACCAAGCCGTCTCAAAAATTTCATCAACGTTCGACACATTCATTGACACGGTCCGTTTTGAAGCAAACGGGCCAATCTGGACTGCACCTGACCAGTGGCAACGACAACCTTCGTCACAAATGCGTTTTGCAACGCTCACTTTCCGTGCGGGCAGTGTGCCATTGGAGTTAACCGTCATACCACTCAAATTGCCAGCAAACCCTTCTGATTCGTATGTTCTGGAAAACATCAACCGTTGGCGAGAGGAACTTGGATTAGCTGCCATCGATACCCAACAACTGGAGGATCACCTCTCACGACGTGATGTGGCAGGCAGGGAAGCGATCTGCGTCGAACTGGTAGGCACATCCTCTGTCAATAAGAATACGCGCCCACCGTTTGCTGGTTCTCCAGGGCGAGTACCCAGCAGTAACGTTACCACGTTGCCAAGTTCGCCACCGGATTTCGAAAAACCTGCCGGCTGGAAATCGCAACCTGCCAGTGGCATGCGAAAAGCCGCTTTTTCGATTGGAGACACAGCTGACGCGACTGAAGTAACGGTCATTGACCTGCCCACCATGGGAACTCTGTTAGACAATGTCAATCGCTGGCGACAACAAGTGGATCTTTCAGAAATTGATTCGGCCCAACTTAACAAGCTGGTAAAGCCATTAACCGTCGATGGGCAAGTAGCGCACTTTGTTGAACTCATCGGACCCAACACCTCCGAAAATCAAGAGGCAATTTTAGGTGTGATTACAGAACGAGACGGGCGCAGTTGGTTTGTAAAGATGAAAGGAAAAGCATCGTTGGTGGAACAAGAAAAAGAAAATTTCCAGAATTTTATCAGCTCGATCAAGTTCCACAAAGCGACAGGAGACAGTCATGGCGAGTAATCTTCCGCTTCAAGAACGATCGACAAAAATCAACTGGACACCATTCAACGTTGGAGCTTTTGGTGCAGTCAATTTTTCCATCGTACGGTTTTTTGCTTCCTTAAAGCTGACCGTGGCACTTTTTGCCTTAGCGATCGTTCTGGTGTTCATCGGCACTTTGGCACAGATCGATAAAGACATGTGGGAGGTCATGGAAGATTACTTTACCTCCTGGATTTGCGTTGTACCGTTTAAGTTGCTATTTCCTCGACCCTGGTTTCCAGAATGGCATGATCGGATCCCATTTGTCTTTCCGCTTCCCGGAGGTGGACTGATTGGCCAATTGATGGTCATCAACTTGATTGCCGCGCACTCAGTTCGATTCAAAAAACAAACCCATGGACTCCGCTTGTCACTGGGAATCGTCGTGATCGCTCTTGGTTTTCTTGTCACCGCGGCCGTCATTGCCAGTGGCCACAACAATGACGGGCTGCAAACGGCGGCACCCGTTTCTTGGCCCCTGTTGTGGAAAGTATTGAAATACAGCCTGTTGGCCAGCTGGATCCTTTCGCTAGCAGTCGTCGTGTGGTTGTCAGTTGTCCGCTCAGAGACGGGTGCAAAATTGGGAATTCCAAGTGCGCTTTGTATGATTCTGGCCGTGCTTGCTGGCTCGGTGTTTCTGGACCGTGACATTTATTTGGGTGATTCAGGAATGCGAATTCTTTGGCAATTGATCATGGGCACTTTTGCGGGCAGTGTCGTGTTGGCCGGTTGCATTCTGGTCTTCCGTCGTCGAGCTGGAGTGGTCGTGATTCATCTTGGCGTGGGCCTGCTCATGTTCGGTCAGTTTTGGGTTTCGCGCTATGACGTTGAAGAACAAATGGTCATTGGTGAAGGTGAAAGCGTCAATTATGCGCAGGACATTCGCCGTGTTGAACTGGCAATTGTAGACCCTAACGATCCCCAATATCCTGACCAGGACACCGTTACTGTCATTCCACTGACGCGCAACAATAAAGCAACTTCATTTTTAAAGAACGAATCTATCAATGACGAGCGGTTGCCGTTTGAGGTCAGGTTCATCGATTACTTCAAGAATTCAAACGTAAGACAACTTCAGCCGGCTGATTCACCTGTTGCAACAAAAGGGAAGGGCACTGGATTTATCATTGAAAGCCAGCGAGGCGCCAGCGGCACCGGTGGCAGTGAAGTCAACCAGTTCTCGGCTTACGTGAAATTTACCGACCGTGACCAACAACAGGATTTGGGAACCTACCTGTTGTCACAAGTTCAAATGGCAACTCGAAACGGGGTATTTTCATTCGATGAAGTGATTGAAGTCGGTGACAAATCCTACGAAGTATCTCTGAGGTTTCAGCGTAATTACAAGGATTATGTGATCAAGCTTCACGACGTTCGTAAAGAAGATTACGAAGGAACCGACACTCCTCGAGATTATTCATCAACGGTTCGGCTTGTCGACGAAAGTCGCGGCGTTGATTTGGAAAACACGCGCATTTGGATGAATAATCCACTGCGGTACGCAGGCGAAACCTTCTATCAAAGCAGTTATCAAATGGACCAATCGGGCCGTGAATTCACGGTGTTACAAGTGGTTACCAATTCTGGATGGATGATTCCTTATGTCGCCTGTATGATCGTTTCGATTGGTATGCTGGCACATTTTTTAATGGTACTTTCCCGATTCCTAAATCGACAACAGACGGCGACCCAACCCGTTGCCAGAAGCAATCGTCCCATTGTTGATTATGTACTTCCAGCGCTGGTCATCTTGATCAGCGCTGCCTGGCTGGTGCAATCCGCAATGCCGCGCCCGGCAAAACACAAGGGAATGGAAATCGACTCGTTCGGAAAGCTGCCTTTAATTTATCAAGGGCGTGTCAAACCCTTCGATACGCTGGCACAAAACAGCCTGCGGATTGTATCCAATCGTACAACGTTCAAAGATACCGACGATCAACGACAACCGGCCATTCGTTGGTTGTTGGACATGATCAGCAATTCAGAAGCTGCACGATCACATAAAGTCATTCGCATTGACAGCCTGGAAGTACTTAATTTATTGGAACTTGAACGACGCAAAGGTTTTCGCTACTCCCTGGAGGACTTCCAACCAAAATACGAAACGTTTGTAAAACAAGCCATGCAAGCTGGTGGATTACCACCGGAAGAACGGAGTCATTTACAACACAAGATTCTTGAACTGGACAAAAAGCTTCGCACGATTACGATGTTGCATGTTGCTTTTTCGCAACCTCCGATTCCTTCATTACCCACTGTCGAAGAATTTAAGGACAATCGCCAGGCGGCACAGCAAAAACTACTGCAAGCTGTCAAGCAGCTCCAGCTACAAGAACAACGACTTACAGCACAACACCCTCCATTGGTTGTCCCCGGCGCCAATCCCAACGACAGTTGGGATGCCTTTGCCAACGCGTGGGTACGCTCGTTTTTGGGGGCCCAGTTAATGGGACAAGAGCCGGATCCGCTGATTCGTGATATGGACGTTATGCTTTCCGCTTATTCCAAAGACGACACCAAAAAGTTCAATGAAACCTTGGACCATTTTCACGATCGTCTGGAAAAAGCGGAGGTTGTACAACTTCAAATTGAAAATTCTCCGATCAACAATCTGGTGAAGAAGCACTTCGGAACATTTTATCATTTCGAACAGTGGTTCAACCAGTTTTCACCTTTCTACCGATGCCTGGTCCTCTACGTTTTCGCCTTCCTCCTGGTCGCTATCGGCTGGCTCGTCGGGAAACGGCAGTTCCATCGCATGGCGTTTTGGCTGGTCGTGCTGACTTTCGCGCTCCACACTTTCGGCCTGTTGGCTCGCATCTACATTTCGGGACGTCCGCCGGTAACCAATTTGTACTCCTCGGCCGTGTTCATCGGCTGGGCTACCGTCGTCTTGGGACTTCTGCTGGAATACTTTTATCGAAGCGGCATTGGGTTGGCAATCTCCTGTGCTCTAGGCTTCGCAAGTTTGGTGATTGCGCATAACCTGGCAGGTGATGGTGATACATTTACAGTGCTCCAAGCCGTTTTGGATACTCAATTCTGGTTGGCCACTCACGTGGTAACCATCACGCTAGGGTACGCAACCACCTATGTGGCCGGGGGCTTGGCAATCATCTACATCCTTTGCGGACTTTTCAACAAAAACTTTGTCCACTCATCAGGCCGCGACCTCATTCGCATGATCTACGGTACCCTGTGCTTTGCCATTTTTTTCAGTTTCGTGGGAACCGTATTAGGTGGGTTGTGGGCAGATGATTCGTGGGGTCGTTTCTGGGGCTGGGATCCCAAGGAGAACGGTGCCCTGATCATTGTGCTCTGGAATGCACTTCTGCTACACGCTCGTTGGGACGGTTTAGTGAAACAAACCGGACTGGCAACACTCGCCGTCGGGGGTAACGTGGTCACTAGTTGGTCCTGGTTCGGTGTCAACGAATTGGGCGTCGGCTTACATTCCTATGGATTCACCGAAGGCGTGTTGGCTGCTTTAGGCATCTGCGCCCTGTGCAATTTTGCGTTGATGGCCGGTGGAATTTATCTCAGCATACGTCAAAGATCGACATGATGGAGTTGCGGTTAGAACACAATGAAAACGACTCTCAACCCAATTCATACAGCCGATGGTTAACCGCCCGGTGGTTAACCGCCTGTAAAATCAACGAATTGGTAAGTCATCGGTAAGACGTGTAGCCATCGTCGGCGGAACTGGCAGAAATCGCAGCAATGCGTCAGTTTCGCGCGTTGCTGGCACCAACACGTTGGAGGCCGGCACCAGGGCTTTCAAAAGATCTGTGACCGCCAGTGGCTGGTTGGGGGGCTCACCAAGCCGTAACCCTCGTTCACCCTGCATCATCGTTCCCTGCGAATGATGATGACACTGACCACGAATATACAATCCCGCTTCGTCGATGCGAAAAGCAATCGATAATTCTCGAAATGGAACGACCTCGTCAAATATTTGGCTGTCCACCGGTGGGCTCATGGAACAGCCCAACTGCCTGACGCATGCCTCCAATAGCGAACGGCTAAGTGTACCACTCCCAGTGACACTTGCACTTCCGGCCAATTCTGTAATGCGGTTTTCGTGTAATCGGGCTCCCATGATGGAAATGTCTGCCAAACCGCTTAGTTGATGGGGCAACCCATCAAACAAACAGTCAAGATCCACCTGTGTCAGCTCGCCACTCCAATCCGCGTGCCAGCCAGCAACATCATTGGTTAACCATCCGGCCCCTTGCAAAGTGCAATTTTTTCCCAACGCCAGCAGTCCTGGAAAATAATGGGACAACAACTGATTGGAAAGCTGGTTGCCTCGTGTATCAATCTTCAGTTGGGTGATCGGTGGCCGCACCTTCCGATGGCGACTCACTTGCAGCGAAAGGGGAGGACCATTACCTCGATTACCCAAGCGAAACTCAAGTTTTACACGTGGACCTGTGGTTGCTGAGCTCAATAAGGCTGCACAGTGTCGAAAGCCGTACGTCGCTTCGCCAGTCTGTAATGACAGGTCCGTGGCAACCAAATGGATTGGAATCATCTGGTTTTCCCATCGTTTCAACACCCGGTCAAAAACAACCTCTCCTAGCAACGCAGGTCCGCTGTCGACAAGCACACCACCATCGATTTTTACGACGAATTCACCATCCCGGCGTACCATTACCACTCGGCGAGCGTGCGCAATTCTTTCACCCGTTTCTGGATGATCCAACTGTAAGCCGGCAATCTGAATGGCATCTGGCCGAGGGTAGCTCACATCCGTCATTGAGGCTGACATGCCGATGTCTTGACTCAACTTCTCGGCATACAAAGCAACGTGACCAGGCATCTGACGCAACCCAATCCAAGACAGGATCCCTAGCGTCGGCACAATACAGACAGCGCAAAACAACGTTCGGCAAATGATCCGGCGCGTTGTGTCGTGCATTGGGAACATCCTTGTTCTCACGCAGTGGAATTTAAGAATCTGAAATCTACAGTTTCCTAGCGCTCTTGGGCCATCTGTTGGAAAAGGTCGTAGCGCGCTTTCATTTCGGTGAGGCTGTCGCCTCCAAACTTATCAATCAATGCACGTGCCACTTCAAACGCTACCACGTTTTCCATGATCACGCTGGCGGCCGGCACAGCACACACATCACTTCGCTCATAAGAGGCCTCCTCGGAATCCTTCGTATCCAAGTTGATTGAAGGAAGTGGTTTCCTCAATGTGCTGATGGGCTTTTTTGCAGCCCGTACCACAAGTGGCTGTCCGTTGGTCATCCCCGCCTCAAGTCCACCCGCATTGTTGGTTGGCCGTTGATAACCCAGAGATGTCGTTTCTTTCTTTTCGGAATCGTACGTGATCGGATCGTGGACTTCAGAACCAGGGCGACGTGCGGCTTCAAATCCAAGCCCAATTTCCACACCCTTGATCGCCTGAATCGACATCACCGCCTGTGCGATAAGACCATCCAACTTACGGTCCCATTGAGCATGAGAACCGAGGCCAAACGGAAGACCTTCAACACGAACTTCAAGGATACCTCCTAATGTATCCCCTGATTTACCCACTTGATCGATCAATTCACGTGCTTCATCATCACGATTTGGGTCTAACGAATACACAACGCTTGCGTCCCGATCGGCCCGTTGTTCTTGAAGTGTCGTACTGCGCGGGGAAAAGGCCAATTCTCCTAATTCGGCAACATATCCAAACGTTTGAATGTCAAACTGTTCGAGCAATTGCTTTGCCAACGCACCTGCTGCAACTCGAACGGTCGTCTCACGGGCACTGGCTCGCTCTAAGATTGCACGAACGGAACCGAGGTATTTTACCGCACCCGTGAGATCACCATGGCCAGGCCGAGGTCGTGGCAGGTCTTCCAATCGCTCGAGTTTATAATCCCGATTGACGACCTGTAGAGTGACGGGGCTGCCCAGAGTCGTATCTTTCCAGATACCAGTAAGAATTTCGACGCGATCGGTCTCAATACGCATTCTTCCGCCGCGCCCATACCCACCCTGACGACGACGCAGTTCGACGTCGATAGGATCCGTCAAAATTTTTAACCCGGCGGGAAAACCGTCGATCACAGTTAGCAAAGTCTTGCCGTGAGACTCGCCGGCGGTCATATAACGCAACATGATATGTGGAACCACCACGAAAAACAAAAAAAACAACCCTGAACTCCTCTATTCTAGCTTGACCAACTGTCGGGCAACAGTGCGGTTCCCTCTGATCCGCTAGCACACTCGCCCTCGAAGCAACGGTCTTATATAAAAGTATCTGTTCGAAAAATGCTCCTGCTTACGAGGTTCAATACCGTGCCATCATGGTGGATCCGCTATTGGTTTTTCCTGGGACTGGCCACAGTCTTGACGGTTGGATTTTTTTTCCATGGCACACTTGATTCATTGACAAAAGTCGTCGCACTACGCAATGGGACGGTGGCAACGGTGATGTTTCTCATGGCCTGGTCAATGGATTCAAGTGCTGTTTGGCGGGCTTTCACTCATCCAAGCGCCGGGCTCTGTGCCGTATTGATCAACCTCGGTCTGCTGCCCCTGTTAGCATGGGGAGCCAGCCGATTCTTGGCAGATGACTTAGCAGTGGGAATTTTGATTGCCGCTACTGCCCCTTGCACGTTGGCTTCCGCTTCTGTGTGGACACGCCGCGCCGGTGGCAATGACGCAATCGCAGTCATGGTGACGCTCATTACCAATCTGTCCTGTTTCCTCGTAACCCCCTGCTGGTTGTATCTCATGGCAGGCCGCATCATAAAGGTGAACCTCTCACCCTCTGAAATGATTGTTCGTTTATTCGGACTTGTCA
>Ga0310342_100000858_pt1 | contig 18149 bp, 11 predicted proteins | sample S15DNA20500_MG_FD_206155 | JGI IMG/M metagenome (GOLD analysis project Ga0310342, IMG submission 206155) | Marine microbial communities from station ALOHA, North Pacific Subtropical Gyre - S1503-DNA-20-500_MG | ecosystem: Environmental > Aquatic > Marine > Oceanic | place: Pacific Ocean: North...
GGAGACCGGCGGGGGTCCAAAGAACGGCCTGCAACCGCCAATCGCTCCGCTGGCAACGTCCGCGCAGCAGAAGCAGCTGAACGAAATAAACGACCGGCTGTCCAGGCTCGCCCCTGAGCTACAGCTCGCCGGGAAGGCCGCGCAGGATGAGAAAGACCCGAAGAAGAAGGATGAGTTCACGCAGGCGGAACGAAAGCTGGACGAGAAGAAGAAAGACCTGGAAAAGCAGCGCGGCGAGATCGAGCGGGCCAGGCCCCGGGCCATGGTGATGAAGGAACGCTCGGAGGTCCGTCCGACGCACATCATGAAACGCGGGCGCTACGATGACCCCGGTGAAGAGGTCACGCGCAATACGCCCGAGTTCTTCCCCGCCATGAAGAAGAAAGGGAAGACCGCCTCGCGCAGCGACCTCGCCGAGTGGTTTGTCGACCGCCGGAATCCGCTGACGGCGAGAGTCGCGGTCAACCGCTTCTGGCAGCAGCTCTTCGGAGTCGGCCTGGTAAAAACCTCTGAGGACCTGGGCACACAGGGCGAAGCCCCCAGCCATCCCGAGCTGCTCGACTACCTCACGGTATCGTTCATAGAAAGCGACTGGGACATCAAGGCTCTGGTCAAACAGATCGTGATGTCGAAGACCTATCGACAGTCGTCGGTGGCCACGCCGGAGGAGTTCAGGAAAGATCCGGAGAACAGGCTGCTCGCGCGCGGATCGCGCTTTCGACTGGATGCCGAGATGATCCGCGACCAGATCCTGGCAACCAGCGGACTGCTCGTGAGCAATATGTATGGAAAGAGCGTCAAGCCACCCCAGCCAGATGGTCTCTGGAAGGCGGTGACCATGATCGGTGAGCGATTCAGAGCCGACAAGGGCGAGGCGGTCTATCGCCGCAGCGTCTACACCTATTGGAAGCGTGGGATGCCGCCGCCGCAGATGACCATCCTGAACGCGCCGATCCGGGATGCCTGCGTCGCGCGCCGCGAGCGTACCAACACACCCTCGCAGGCCCTGTTGCTCCTGAACGAAAGCGAGTACCTGAAGGCCGCACGAAACCTGGCGCAGTACGTGCTTGCCCGAGAGGAACTCGATACACAGCAACAGCTCGAGTTGGTCTATGAGACCGTGACCTCGAAGCTGCCGGACAGGAATGAGCGGGGCATCCTCTCGAGCCTGCTCAAGGATCTGCAAAAGCGCTATCGCACGACCCCCGCCCTGGCGGACGAAATCTGCAGGGGGCTGTCTCTGGATCGCCCCGGGGAGAAGGCGCAGCTTGGCGCATGGACGGTGCTGGTCAATGCGGTCTACAATCTCGATATCACCAAAACTCGGGAATAGGGCGAACGCAATCATGACATACGAACTCAGGAAGGCCATCGACCTCCAGTCGCGCCGGAGGTTTTTGCTGAACTCCGGCATGGGCCTCGGCACGGCGGCGTTCACCACCCTCGTGACCCGCGCGGGCGCGGCGGCCCAGCCCAGGCTGCATCACCCGGCAAGCGCGAAGCGGGTCATCTTCCTGTTTATGGCGGGCGCGCCGAGCCAGGTCGACCTCTTCGATTACAAGCCGGATCTCCACAAGCTCTTCAAGACCGAGTTGCCCAAGTCGGTGAGCAAGGGGCAGCGGGTGACCACGATGACCCGGGGCAAGCGGCAGCTTATCGCACCCTCGACATTCAAGTTTTCCCGGCAGGGCAAGAGCGGGATCTGGCTGAACGAACTGCTCCCCCACCTGTCCACCGTCGCCGACGAGCTCTGCCTGGTTCACTCATTCAATACCAACGCGATCAACCACGACCCGGGCAAGACCTCCTTCTGCACCGGCTCGGAGACCCCCGGCAAGCCCAGCATGGGCGCCTGGCTGAGCTACGGACTGGGATCGCTGAACAGGGACCTGCCTGATTTCGTTGTCATCCCTTCGGCCTTCTGGAGCGGCAAGGTGAATGTCCAGGCCCTCTATGCAAGGCTCTGGGGCAGCGGCTTCCTCCCCTCCAAGCACCAGGGCACCTCCTTCCAGACCACCGGCGACCCCGTGCTGTTCCTCTCAAATCCAAAAGGGGTCAACGCGGAGGTCCGGCGGAGAATGCTGGATTCACTCGGCAAGCTGAACAGGAAACACCTTGGCGAAATTGGCGATCCGGAAATCCAGACAACCATAGCCCAGCAGGAGATGGCTTTCCGTATGCAGTCATCGGTGCCGGAATTGACCGATATCTCCACCGAACCGAAAGCGATTCTCGATATGTACGGGCCGGAGGTCCACAAGCCGGGCTCCTACGCCAGGAACTGCCTGCTCGCCAGGCGGATGGCGGAGCGGGATGTCCGGTTCGTCCAGCTCTTCCATCGCGGCTGGGATCATCATTCAAGCTTGCCCCGCCATATGAGGGGACAATGCCGCGATGTGGATCAGCCGACCGCCGCGTTGCTCAACGACCTCAAGGCCCGGGGGCTGCTCGACGATACGCTGGTGGTATTCGTCGGGGAATTCGGCCGTACGGTGTACGGCCAGGGCAACATCGGGCGCGACAATTACGGCCGCGACCATCATCCGCGCTGCTTCTCCGGCTGGCTCGCCGGGGGAGGAATCAAGGGCGGCATGCACTACGGCAAGACCGATGACTTCAGCTACAACATCGCCGAAGATCCCGTCCATTCCCGCGATCTCCACGCCACCATGCTCCACCTCCTTGGAGTCGACCACCGCCGGCTGACCTTCCAATACCAGGGGCTCAACCAGCGGCTTACCGGAGTTGAGGAGTCCCGCGTGGTGAAGGAGATTATCAGCTGAGCCGGGCGGGCGAGACGCGCCAACAGGCTAACGCGACGCCCCATCCTTCGCGAACTGCCAGCCGACGACGTAGTCGCGCGTAAGCTTCACGTCTTCGTCGAGCGCGGCGCGCAGCATCTCGATGGGAATGGAGTTCTGCCTGAGGACCGCGTCGTGAAACTGTCGGTCGCTCATCTTCCCGCCGCCGACCAGCTTGCGCTGGAGCGCCCGCAGTTGCAGAGCACCGAGCATATAGGCGGCCTGGTAGAGCGGCGAGTAGCCGCCCTCGATCGAGCGCCGCACTTCAGCCGTGGCGTTCCGCCGCTCGTGGCCGACACGCTCGACAAGAAAATCAACGGCCTCCTCGGCCTTCATCGTTCCCAGGTGGAAAGCGAGCGAGAAGATGATTCGCGCGCAGCGGTGTTTTCTCCAGAAGAGCATGCCGATGCGATCCTCGGGTGACTTCGGGAAATCCAGGTCCCACAGCCGCATCTCCCAGTAAAGCGCCCACCCCTCCGTCCAGAAGGGCGTTCTAAACCTCCGGCGATACGGGCGATAGCGCGCCGTCATAAAGCCCTGCAGGTGATGCCCCGGGATCAACTCGTGATGCACGGTGGCCCGCGCAAAGTGGATGTTGTTCCCACGCATACTCATGAGCTTGTCCTTGTGGGCCATCTCGTCGGTAGGGAAAGAGATGCTGATGACCTCGCCTCCGGTGAAGTAGGGATTCACCCTTTGCCGCGAAGCCGGCATCATCTGCATGCGCCAGGTCTCCTTGCACAGCGGCGGAATCGTCAGCAGCTTGCGCGTCTCGAGAAATTCCTCGGCCTCGAGCGCGAGCGTCTTGATCAGCTTGGCCTGCTCACCCGGCTTCACGTGCAGCGTCTTCACGTGGTCCTGCGCTTTTCGCCAATCGTCCCCGAACCCCAGGGCGCGGGAGGCCTTCGCCATCTCGCGGTCGCACCAGGCGAATTCCCGCCGCGCGATCTCGACGAGTTCGGCTGGTGTGTAAGAGATCATCTCGCGCTCGAGCGCCAGCGCAAGCGCCTCCGCGCCAACGGACTTCCCGACCAGGCGATCCGGATCTTTGGGCTTACCCGGCGCGTGATGCACCACTTTATCCGAGATGAGCTTGGCATATTTGTCGAGAGCCTCTCGAACCCGCCCGAGGGGCCTCTTGACCCACCAGGAGAAGATGGGATTGTAGCCATTGTAGAATCGAAACCACCGCGACAAGCCGCCGCTCAACTCCTTCAGCCGCCGAACCGCGCGATCCGCCTTGTCCTTGCCCCAGCGTTTCCTTGCGGCGTTCAGTGAGCCCTCAAGCGCGGTGTGGGCGGCATCGATCTGTTCCTCGACACTCTCCAGGCGACTCGCCACCGTCTTTCCATCGACCGGATCCAACCGGCGGTGCGCCTCGAGCTGATCGACGATCGGCCTCCAGAACGGCATGAGAGGAAGCACCTCCACGTCGAGCTCGGCCTCCCGGGCGGCCTGCTTCTGAATATGCTTGAGCTCGTTGCGAAGCAGCAGGTAATCAACCCGACCTTCGCGGCTGAGCCGATCGAAGTCGAGCTTCTCGAGCGCCCGGTGCTGCTCCTGGTAGAACGCCAACCTCCGCTTGTGGTCGTTCCCGGAAAGCGGGACGTTGTAGAAACGCTTCAGGTTTCCGTGATCGGCATCGAATCGCTCATAAAAAGAGCGGAGCCCGGTGGACACGTCGCTGGCCCCCGGCTCTCGATCGGTTGAGTGAAGCGGAGACGCGATCGCGATGGAGAAAAAGGGCAAAGCCAGGAGCGCTGTCATTCTCATTATGTCTGTACCTTCTCTATATGTCAGTTAAACCCAGGCAATAGCCTATGCCAGGCCGCAGACACTGACAAGGGGAGGGTTGCCCCGTCCACCCTCGAGGAGAGTGCGGGGCCTGCGAACGGGAAAGACTGGTTGCCCCAGCGACAAGGGGCCGTTTAGAGTGGTTGAGTTTCGCGGGTGATTGATTACAGGAGCATGCGCTATGAGTGAAAAATTACCGTCGCAGGCATCGTGGGACGTCCGCTTGCGGGCGCGACTTGCTTTGTTGCCGGTTTTGCTCTGCCTGCCCGGCGCCGCCTGGCTGCCATCCGGCATAACCGCATTCGCCTCGAATGAGTTCCCGGTTCAGCGTGTCCAGCCGTTGGCCGACGGTCTGCTGGCAACCGAGAAGCTCGAGGGTGAAGGCACCTGGCTCGATCCGGCCTTCAAGACGCGCTTTCGCCAGGTGAGCCGGGCTCGAGCGACAGTCTGGTTTGATGATCAGCTGCTCGGAGATGGAAAGGCGTACCTGCGGCGGGGCAGGGAGTTTGCCGGCCGCAAGCGAGTGGAGCTGCGCGAGGCGGCGATGAAAACGCTCCGGGCGATTCATGCGAGGTCGTGGAAACAAGCAAAACCCCGTATCGACGAGCTGGTTGGCAAAGGAAAGATCAGCCAGGTTGAACCACATTGGATTGTAAACGGATTTTCCTGCATCACAGTGCAGGAGCACATCGAGAGCCTGCGATCCATTCCCGGGGTGAAGAAGATCTTCGCCGGCCCGAGACGGCAGGTAAATCGGCCCCCACCCCGGGCCGATGCTCCCGGCTTCGCCGCCCAGCGGCAGCCGCCTTTTGATCCTCGACGCTACAAACATCCCTGGTACGTTCGATCTTTGCAGGCCGACCGAGCCTGGAGGGAGCTTGGAGTCACGGGGCGCGGAACGCTCAACGTGGTTCACGACTTTACGTTCGTTTTCTCAGACAACCTGACAGGCAACCTGTACCGCAATCCCGGCGAGATCCCGGGAAACGGTGTCGATGACGACAAGAATGGTTTCGTCGATGACTACCATGGCTACAATTTCGACAACGACACGGCCCTGCTGACAAATGTCCCGGTACCTTTGGGGTCATCCTCTCCGCGTGGCATGCATGGCTTCATGTGCGCGGCCATCATCTGCGGCCGCGGGATCCCGGGTAAAGAATATGAGTTCGGCATCGCCCCACAGGCCAGGTGGGCCGGAGTGATCGGAGGCGGACGGCTGGAGAGATCGGTGCAATGGGCCATCGCGCAGGGGGCGGACACCTACAGCATGAGCTTTTCGATTCCCCGTCTCCGAGAGTATCGCTCCCACTGGCGCAAGATCATGGAGCAGGGGTCGCTGTGCGGACTGTTCTTCGTATCCGGAGCAGGGAATTTCGCCCAGACAGAGAAGGTGCCGGCACAGATGCGTGTTCCCGAAGACATCCCCGAGGTGGTTTTCGCCGCCGCTGGCGTTCAACGTAATTTCAGCCGGACCCCGTTTTCCAGCCAGGGTCCTGTGAAATGGGAAACGGAACATTACCGGGATGGCCTGGTGCAAAAGCCTGAAGTCTGCGCTTTCAATATGGGACTGCCCCTATTACAGAGGAATGGGGCGGTGCGACCTGCCGGATTGAACGGCAACTCTTTTGCCGGGCCCATGTTTTGCGGCGCGATCGCATTGATGCTCTCGGCTGATCCCGATCTGCTGCCATGGGACCTCAAGGAGATCATCACGTCAACGGCCACCGATGTGGCCGCCAGGGGAGTCGACGCCCAGACCGGGCATGGTCTGATCAACTGTTATCGCGCCGCCAGGGAGGTCTTGAGACGCAAGGCGTTGCGAGAAGGCCGTGATCCGGCCGCGTATACCGGAAGAGAGCCTGACGATGAGTTGGACCTCGCCTCGATGAAAGAAAGACTCTCGAAGTATCAAATTAAGATCGCCCGGATTGTCGCGGGCACCCAGGCCGCGAAGGCCGGGGTCCGGGTAAACGACGTGGTGGTGAGCTACAACGGCCGGCCGATCACGACGCCCACGGGATTGCGAACGGCTGTTGCTGCCGGGAGTCAGCAGAAAGCGAAAAAAATCGTGCTCGTGATTGAACGCGGGGGCGCCAAGATGAAATTTACCGTGAAGCCCGGCCCCCTGGGTGTCCAGGTCGCCGCCCGGTTTTCGGATCCCGTATTCCAATAGCCGGACGCCGTTCATCGGGCTGGCCTTATGCGGGCCGGCTTCCGCCGACGAAAGCCTCATCGCTAAAGACACCGACCCCTGCCAGTAAGGGTTTGAGCGGTCCTGGAGAACGGCGTAGGATGGCCGCCATGAAACAAACCCTCCTGATAATTGCTGTGGTGATTGGCCAGGCTGTCTGCGCCGCCGGGACCGCCCTCTCGCAGGAACGTCCGAACATCCTGTTCATCTTCTCCGATGACCACTCCTTCGAGGCTGTCTCAGCCTACGGGGGACGCCTCAAGGACGTCGCTCCCACTCCGAACCTCGACCGCATAGCCGCCGAGGGCATCCGCTTCGATAATTGCTTCGTCACCAACGCCCTCTGCGGACCCTGCCGGGCCGTCATCCAGACCGGCAAGCACTCCCACCTCAACGGCTTCCTCGAGAACCATCACGTCTTCAACGGCGATCAGCAGACCTTCCCGAAGCTCCTGCAGAAGGGCGGCTACCAGACCGCGCTCATCGGCAAGTGGCATCTCGGCTCCGAGCCGCAAGGATTTGATCTCTGGAACGTGCTCCCCGGCCAGGGAACCTACTACGCACCCGAATTCAAGACGCCACAAGGCAAGGTCGCTGGGAAGCGGGGCGAATACGTGACGGAGGCCGTGGTGGAAAAATCCATCGCCTGGCTCAAGAGCGGACGGGACAAGAAAAAACCCTTCATGCTCATGGTCCAGCACAAGGCCCCGCACCGCTTCTGGCTCCCCCCGGTCAAATACCTCAAGGAATACACCAGCAAGCATTATCCCGAGCCGAAAAACCTGTTTGATGACTACAAGGGGCGAGGCACGCCGGCCCATACCCAGGATATGACCCTGAGGGTTACCATGGACCTGGCCCTCGACAACAAGATGGTCCCCTTTCGACAGGACCGCATGAACGCGGAACAAAAGAGGCAGTGGAACGAGGTCTACGATGGCATCCGGGCCAGGGTCCTCAAGGAGCGGCCGCAGGGCGATGACCTCGTACGCTGGAAATACCAGCGCTACATGGCCGACTACCTTGCCTGCATCAAGTCCCTCGACGATTCGGTGGGCACCCTGCTGGACTACCTCGACGAATCAGGCCTGACAGAGAACACGGTGGTCATCTACGCCTCGGACCAGGGATTTTTCCTCGGTGAGCACGGATGGTTCGACAAGCGCTTCATGTACGAGGAGTCCCTGCGAACGCCCTTGCTTGTGCGCTGGCCGGGAAAGGCCAGGGCGGGAACGGTCAACAAGCACATGGTTTCGAACCTGGACTTCGCCCAGACCTTCCTCGACCTCGCCGGGCTTGAAATCCCCGGTGATATGCAGGGCCGCAGCCTGAAGCCTCTCTTCGAAGGAAAGCAGCCCGAGAGCTGGCGGGAGTCCATCTACTATCACTACTATTGCTTCCCCGAATACCATGCCGTTCGCCGGCATGACGGCGTGCGCAACAGCCGCTACAAGCTCATGCATTTTTACGACATTGACGAATGGGAACTCTTTGACCTGGAGAAAGACCCCGGGGAGATGAGATCGGTTCACGACAGCGCCCAATATGCCGGGGTCCTCAAGCATATGAAGGGCGAGCTGGCAAAGCTGCGAAAACAATACAAGGTGCCGCCCGCCCCGAAGCTGCGCGAGGGCAAGACGCTTTTTCCGCCATGGCCGGAATTCGGCACCTTCGAGATCGGCCTCGGCAACAAGGGCTGGACCTCTCTCTTCGATGGCAGGACTCTGAAAGGATGGCGCAGGCCGGGCCCATCGCCGGCCACGCAGATACCGGGCAACGACAGCATCAAGGTGGTCAATGGCGAGATCCACCTGTCGCCCGACCCGCAGGTCTTTTACCTGCACAAGAGCTCATTCACCGACTTCATCCTCGAGCTTGAGGCGAAGATGCCCGGCAAAGATTTCGATTCCGGGGTGGGCTTTCGATGCGTACTGCCAAAGGGCGCCAGCCTGCCGAAGGGATTCCAGAGCGAGATCTCGGATATCCGCAGCGGCGGGATCTTCGATATCGGCGTAGGATGGGTGAATCCCGTCGAGAAGCCGGCGGAAATCGATGCCTTCGTAAAACGCACCGGCACCTTTTTTCAGCCGGACAAATGGAACCAGGTTCGTGTGCGCTGCCAGGGCTCCCGCATCCAGACCTGGGTCAACGGCCAGCTCTGCAGTGACATCGAAGACACCACGCATAAACGCGGAGTCATCGGACTGCAGCACAATGCGAAAAAAGGCGTCTACCGTTTCCGCAACCTGCGGATTCGCGAGCTCGGCTCGAATTAGACGCGACCCGGGTGAGACCTCTACTCATCCCGAGGACCGTCGGGCAGCTCGCCCGAACCTTCCTTGACCGGAAAAATCCGGATCGCCAGCCCTCCGCGGCCGCTCATCGAAGCGTTGAGCACGGTGCTGGAGTCGACACCGCGCCGGGCGATGCCGACCTTGGTGCGGGTCCCGGCTCCCGGATCGTGATGATAGGTACGAGCCTCGAACTTCTTGCCGGCAGGAAGAAAATCCAGGGCAACCTTCAGCGACCTCGGCTCTCCCGCGTTGAGGCAGCCGATGAACCAGTCGGATCCTTTTCGGCGGGCGATAACGGCGTAACTGCCAATCCTCCCGTGAATGACCCGCGTATCGTCCCAGGTCGTCGGCAGGAGCTTGAAGAACTCCAGCTCGGGCTCTCCCCGGGCACTGGAAGGCTGGTCGTACCAGAAAAGGAACTGCCAGGGGCTGAAGAAGCAGACCGCCTTGGCCAGCTGGGCCGCGTGGGATGTTGTCTGGTCCACGTAGCCGTTGAAGTAGCAGATGGTGTGATCCGCCGGCCCCGCTATCATGCGGCTGAACAGGTTCGCCAGCGCCTGCTCGTTAGGCGGCCGGGTCTCGTCGCCCCCGATTCCCTCGGCCGTCATGAAATTCGGGTAGGTGCGTTGCCAGCCGGTCATCCGGTACTCATCATGCACATCGACCATGAGCTTGTACTTCGCGCACTTCACGATGGCCTTGTGCATCCAGCGCGTCCACTTCTGATCCCCATGCTGCACGAAGCCGAACTTCAGCCCGGCGATGCCCCACTCCCGGTACACCGGGAGCAGCTTGTCGAGGTCCCGCTCAAGATGGCGCCTGTTGACGTAGAGAATGACTCCGATGTTGTTTTTCTTCGCGTACTCGATCACGCCCGGGAGATCGAGGTTCCCCCTGGACACGGTACGCGCATCGGAGGCCTCGTCTCCCTGGTTGCCGTACCAACCGGCGTCGAACTCGATAAACTGCAGCCCGTTTTCAACGGCAAAATCGACGCAGGCCATCCCCCCCTTGGTCGAGAGGGTCACATCTCGAATCACCTTCCCCGGCCGGATCCAGCCCGGCTCGGCGATCCTGTTCGGCTCGTTCAGGTTCAGGATGAGATCGTTGTTCTGCAGCAATTGCCCGGACCCCTCGGCGGCCATTATCACGCGCCAGGGAGTCTTCAGCGGCAATTTCGCGCGAACCGGACCGTGAAGCCTGGACACGAGCGTATTTGGAGAGACCTTGGAGCGCCGCAAGCGCATCCGGGAAAAATCGACCAGCGCCGCTTCCGCCACGGCGATTACCTTTCCGTCTCCGATCTCTAAAACGCAGGGGCGCTCGACGCTGCTCCTGATCTTGCTCAACCTGGTCTTTGAGTATTTCCCCTGGGCGGAGTAGACAGCCCAGAGGTCGAGATCGCCCGTGAAACGGAACTCTGTTTCTTCTCTTTCGATTCGAATCGAATTCCTGCCCGCACTGGGATCTACAACGTAGCGAAAGGCGACGCCCTGGTCGTAGGCGCGGACATCGAGCTCGAGCTCACCCTGCGGTTCAGGGCGTTTGAAAATGACCGTCGCACCACGGTAGTGATCACGAACGGTGGAGCGTTCTCCCCAGACGGGTTTCCAGGTCTCATCGTGCCCTGAGACCACACTCATCTCAATTGCATCAAAACCCCCGGTCCAGTCCGGGCCCTCGACTTCAACGAATCCGATCCCGCAAGGTTCTATAATCCCGGCGCCGGCGTACTTGACCCGGTAGGTGGGCCGACCCTTTTCGCCTACCGAGAATTCGATAACGAACACGCCGCCAGGGGACGACAGGGACTTCCACGGTTCAGCCGCACCCCCGGCGGCAGGCGCCGACAGGGCCAGGAGCAAGAGGGCAGGGACTGTCGTCCATCGTCTAAGATCATTCATTCCGGGCTCTCCAATGTATTGACCCGCGCATCATAGGTCACCACCCCGAGCGCAGGCAAGCGGAGTCCTCCGCTCACCCGGTCGAGGAGCTCCAGGTCGGTGGGGACCGCGGTATCGAACAGACGTCAACAGCTCGGCTGGGAGCTTTCGCAATCGGGGAGAACATCGTCGGTAGGATCCCGGCCACAGGTGGGAAATGGCAATCCCGGGGCCTCGCCACCCTGAAAAAGAAACAACAGCGTGTAGATCGGATCAGAAAGTCCAACCACACCGTCATCATCGGCATCCAGAGGTTTCACGCACCTGGGCCCCGGGCCGTCCGGGCCGAAGAGCCACTGGAGCGTCAACACGGGATCGGAGATGTCCAACGTACCATCGGCGTTGGAATCGGCCCTGACAAACAACCCGGACCCATCTTCGGGAGAAACCAGGATGTCCGAGGTTGAAAAGAAGACCTCTCCGACGGGATCATCCCGCTGCCATGCAACCCACAGGACATGCCGACCCATACGGTCTCGTGGAATCTGGAGATCGAAGTAATAGTGATTCTTCGAAAAGGTCACGCTGGGGCGGCCGAGATGCTCCATCTGGGCCCAATTGAGCGCGGTGGCCGGATCCCAGTCGGCTGTCGTCATCCAGACATCCCAGACGCTGGGGTCGTGCGGAGCGGTGGCAAGAAAGTCGACCTCGATGATCTCACCAGCGGTGACAGGGGTCGCCGGCCACCCCTGGTCGACCTGGTCGAGGCCGGAATAGGTCCGCCCGAAGTCCTCCGGATCAATCCGGCCCCCGCTGGCGAGGTGGCCATCCCCAGCCCAGGGAGAATAGTCAAATCCCGGCGGCAGGCCGGCCTCGACGGCCTCCGGGATGTTCCGCGACAGCTCGTTCCACGCGTAGTACGAATCTGTTCCGTCGATGGTTACCGCGGCGCGGGCAAGCTCGAAGTCCGGGCTCTCCGGATTGCTCTGGCGCACCCGGTAGACGCGGCTCATTGGCTGGACAACCGTACCATGGCCGAGCGCCGCCACAGCCGCTGCCAACGCGATGCCAGCGCCCAGGATCAGGCTGAACCTCGAGTGACTGTTGATACTTCTCATCTACTGCCATCCCCCCTACCCGTACCGGGTGCCTCAATGTAACAACTGAACCCAGCATATATTTTAAGGACCGCCACGAGCGCTGGCAAGAAGAGGCTGGGACCGCCCCGGGCCAAGAGGAGAGAGCCGCGGGCTGATAACGCGACTCTATTGCAGGCAATTACCAGGCAGGGTCTCGCAGCTCATCTCATCCTCGGTGGGATCGCCGCCACAGCCCGGAAAAGGCGCCGGGAGCACTCCCCGGCCGAGAAAGAGGAAGTTGAGCAGATAGACCGCATCGGTCACGTTCACCTCGCCGTCATCATCAGCATCGGCGGCCTTCACGCACCCCGGCGCCCGCCCTCCGCGAAAGAGATAGTCGAGGGTAAACACAGCGTCCGTGAGTCCCGGAACGCCGTCGGCGTCAGAATCGCCGCGGACAAAGCCCTCGGGCGCTGGAGGGTCTGGAAAGTCGACCACGCTGTCAAGCCAGTCGAGGTACTGCGAGACCCGGGCCTGGTAATCCCAGGAGCCGTACTGCCCGACCCTGCTGCCGTTGCCGCCCTCGCCGTAGGAGTTCAGGCCGGCGATATGGGGCACCCCGTCGACGTCGATAAAGACAGGACCGCCGCTGTCGCCCGAGACCCCGATACCTTCGAGGTCCGTGATTCCGTCCTGGCCGGGCCGCTCGAAGAAAATCTCGATGAAGTGATTGTTCACAGAGGTCACGACGTTGGTCGCCCTGCGAAGATTTCCATCGCTCTGCGCCCGCCGCTCTCCCTGCAGACCTGTTGCGTGGACCCCGCGACCGACCAGTGTGACGACGGCGCCTAGCTCCTCGGCCCCCCGGTAGATCGGAAGCGGTGTAACCCCGCGAACGGGGCGTTGGAAACGCACCAGGGCGATGTCAAAATTGTCACGGTTGCTGCGCCACCTCGGATGCCGGATAACCTCGGCAACCGCATGGCGAACCCCGTTGACCACCAGGAACTGGCCCTCCTCCAGGTCCGCGGCGCAATGAGCCACGGTAAGCAGGTACGACTCATGAACCAGCGTGCCGGTGCAGTCATCCGGCTCGAAGAGGGTGACCAGGGCGGGGTAGTCGGAGTCCGCTACGATGTAGTCCGAGTCCGCCAGGTCGTGTCGAATGACGATGGCATGCGCACCCGACACAGCCAGCGCCCCCAGCCCGGCAACCAGAAGGCCGACATACTGTTTCTTCACGTCCGGAACCTCTCTCTATGATAATGCAGACCAGGCCCTTAGCCTAAGCGAGCCCACAGACGCTGGCAAGAAAAGGGTGACCACTCACTCATCCAGGGACGGTTTACCATCGCCTGTTTTCTCGCCCTGCAGCAGCCAGCTGAGATTGAACCGGGCCAGCTGGGAGCCTTGATACCTGTGGCGCGGACCGCCCTCGAGCTGGATGTAGATCCAGCCCTCGCTCGACGTTCCCTGCCGTCCCGCAGCGAGCGACGAATAGGCGCTGGGGCCCTTGTAGACCCGGCGCTTGATCGGCCAGGTCTTCGCGCCGTCGAAGCTGGCCCAGACGCTGACATCCTTGCGATCGCCGCCCTGGCTATCGCAATTGCTGTAGAGCAGGATGTCGCGTCCCTTCACGGGCAGGCGGACAAGCCCTGCCATACAGCCTGAGCCGGCGCCGATCGATTTCCTGGCGCCATCGGGAAGAATCGTGCACACAGCTGAGTCTTTCCATGTCGCGCCCCCGTCATCACTCCAGGCCTCCCAGCGCAGACAGGGGTTGTACTTTGCTCCCGGCGGGTCCCCGTGTCGGCGCGAATTGTAATAGATACGGCCATCCGACAATTCGGCGACCGTGCCCTCCCCTGTCCCAAGCTCTGGAAAACGACCGCTCGTCTGCCAGGAGCTGCCGCCGTCATCACTGTAGATGGCCGTGTTGTACATGGTCGGAAGATACTTGCGCGTATCCGTCGGGCCATAGAACCTCGCCGGTCGCAGCAGCCGTCCCTTGTGCTTGCCGTGCCGCAGGGTGATACCATGCTCGGCCATGTGCATCGTCGGCCGGTCACCGTTCTTTGCGGGATGAATCACCGTCTCCTGGACCTGCCAGGTCTTGCCATGGTCCTTGCTGCGATAGATGGTCGGCGGTGGCGGGGTCCTGGGCCACTCGTACTTCTCAGCAAACATAAAAATATCGCCACTGGTTTCATCAACCGTGACGCCGCCGCCGCTGAAGAGATGCTTGTACTTGCCAAGGATGATCGGATCGCCCCACGTCTTACCTCCATCCTCACTCCGGCGAACCTGGAGCGCGGCGTCTGGCACGAAGGTCGCCAGCACCGTCCCGTCCATCGCAACGACCACGTTGGGCTGCCTCCCGCCCGCGTAGAGCGTTTGCAATTGGAACTTTGCCTGGCCCCGAAAAGCCGTGATCGACCCCTCCTCGGCGTATACCGGGAACAAGCCGCCTCCAGGCGCCATGAGGCCGGCGGCGAGAAGGCAGATATACAGGTTGTTCACCATGTTCATCACTTGCCTATGCCGGTCCCGAAGGTATGGAAATCAAACGACCAGTAGACGAAATGAAAGAAGAGCGGCGCTGTATAGGTCAAGCTGTCGACTCGGTCGAGGATGCCGCCGTGCCCGGGCAGCAGGCTACCACTGTCCTTGACCTGCAGGTCGCGTTTCAAGGCCGAAAGGTTCACATCCCCCATGAACCCGCTTATGCCGATGATCAGACCCGCCACGAGTGATTGCCAATCGTTCAGGATGGTCAGGAATGGACCGGCCTGCCAGGCGATGGCCATGGTGGTAGCCACCCCGCCGAGGAAGCCGGCCCAGGTCTTACCCGGGCTGATCTGCGGCAGGATCTTGGCGCGCCCCAGCGATTTTCCCCAGAGGAACTGGAAGACATCGTTTGCCTGCGTCAGGACGACGAGAAAGAGCACGAGGCCCGGCCCCGGGAACTCGCCGGGAGAGGTTTTCTCCTGGAGGACAAGCAGGAAGGCCGTGTGGCTGAGGCAGAAGACCGTCAGCATCAATCCCCAGTGGATGGTGCCAGCCGCCCGAATGTGCCCCTGGGTCTGACCGATCAATACCATCCGCATCGGCAACAATAGGAACATATACACCGGGATGAAAACGATGAACATCCCGTACCATTCCAGGTAAACCCAGTAGAACTGGAGCGGAATCGCCAGGTAGGCCCAGAACAAAACCAGCCTGTCCGTCCGCCGGGTGGGGATAAGGGAGAAGAATTCTTTGAGCGCGAGAAAGCTGATGAAGGCGAAGAATCCGATCGAGATGTCTCGGCTCAGGACCATGGCCAGGGTGAACACGCCTGTCATTACCCACCATGAGTTGATCCGTTGACGGAGGCTGGATAAATCAGCCCTCGGCTTCAGGCGAACCAACGTCTGCACGATGATAGTGGCCAAAACCAGTGCTCCCCCGATCGCGGCAAGAAACCAGCGTCCCGATGGGGCGAGCATCTCGAAGTTCATTCGCCCACCTCTCGCAAAGCTCGTCTGCCCCGGTTACAGATTGTCACCAGCAGCAGCAACAGGATCGCTCCAAGGACCAAATCGAGCCACAGACCGGTCTCTACGCCACACCACAGCAGCAGGCATATCAATCCAAAGACGAGCGCCCGGTCGCTTTTCCCCATCGGGCCCTCGTAGCGACGGCTGGCGCCGATTTGCACGGCCACGACCCCGGCCATCTCGCTGATCGCGGCAAGCAGGACGGCAGCCACCACCAGCTCGGGACGGAACCCGCTCACCAGGGCAAGCGGCAGATACAGGGCGGAGTCCGACACCACGTCGCCAATCTCATTGAGAATCGCTCCGAGGTTTGATTTCATGCCATGCTCGCGAGCCAGCATGCCATCGATGGCGTTCAACGCCATCCGGACAAATAACATGGCGGGCACCACGATCAGGGGCCAGCTCTCCGCCGGCCACACCACGATGCAAGCACCGGCGGCGATGGAAAGGGCCGCCGCGAGCAAGGTTACCTGGTTGGCCGTGACACCACGGCTTGCCAGCCCCCGGGTGATGGGTCTCAGCAACGCCTGGAACCTGGACTTCAGGTCATAGATGCTGACCATGGCTCATTATCCCCGTAACGATACCTGTCATGGCAGGACACTCCTTTAAGAGGTTAACTATCTGCCAGCCTATGTGATGACCGCCGCAGCGGGCAAGCAGCAATATCCTCCCCTGGCCTGCCCACGGGCAATAGAAGTGGCGCGCGGAGGCACCGCGGGTGTCTTCAAGCCGTTATTTTCCCGTCGTGAGCACGAAGTCACTGAAAGAGGCCCAGCGTGGCTTCTTGGCGTCGCCCAGCAGGGCGAACAGCCCGACCTTCACCTGGTCGCTGCCGCCCGGCAAGGTGGTATCTCCGTGGGCGGTCCAGTCCTTGCCGCCGGGCGCCTTGACCATCGCCTTTACCTTGCCGTCGGTGATTTCCAGGCGCAACCGCAGGGGCCCCTCTCGAAAAGGGATCTTCTTGACGACCTTCGGCTTGGCCTTGCTCTCGAGAACCAGGGTGCACGACTGCCCGCCGTAAAGCTCTCGGTCGAACTTGATGTAGTTGTCATCGTCGAGGTAGAGCATGAGCCCCGCCTGTTCGTATTCCTTCCTCGGATTAAAATCCACCGTCACCTCCACGGTGGCCTTCGGCCCGGGGAGGGCTCGCAATAGAAAGTTTTCCGTCTTGTTGTTCTTCTTGCCCCAGATGTTCGAAGGCTGGGCCAGCAATTGAAGCTTGCCGTCCTTCAGGCGCCAGTCCGCCTTGTCCTCACGAACAAAGCTCCAGCCCTTATCGAGAGCCTTGCCGAAATCGGCCTTGTAGTCAGCCGCCAGGCCTGCGCCGATCAGCAAGCCACCGGCCAGGATCGCTGCATTGAGTACCAGCACGGATTGAACAACTCGTTTCATGTCTATACCCCTCTATGTATCAGTTGAACCCAGCCCATACCCTAAACGAGGCCAGGAACGCTGGCAAGGAGAGGGTAGGAACTCTATAGCTCCCCCCCCCCGAACACCTTCTTGCGGTGGAAGTCGCTTTGCGGTGAAAGCCCCTGCTGAACCGCCTCCTGCACCGCCTGCGCGCCTGCGTCGCCGTAACCGTAGACGATGGCGCCGGGACTGACGTGCTTGTTCCAGTGGCCCTGGAAAATCTCCGCCAGCTCTTTATTCTTCGCGAGGCACTTAGGAACCGCGTGGTACATGGTGAGGCGATTCCTGCGTTTCCTGAAGAACCTGCCGATGATCCTGGGGAGGGTGCGGCTCAGCCAGGTTTCCCGCATGATCGTCACGTACCGGGGAATCATGTACCGTGGGTTGTCGAGAGGCCCCAGGACCTGCTGCATCGCCTCAGCAAATATCGCTGAGGCCTTTTCATCAGCGCCCTTGCCCCGCAGGTAGAACCGCAACCAGCCGCCGCCTCGATGGCCGCCGGCATGGGCGGTGTAACGTGAAAGCTCACCCGCATCCTGCAGTGACCGCACCACCACCAGGGCGATGGCGTTGGAGAGAGACTCATTGTTCCACTCGGTTATCGCAAGACGCTTGAAGGGAGGAAAGCCGCCCCCACCGCCGCCTCCGATCTTCGCCTCCACAGCTTCCCTCGGGATCTCGTCAAACGGGGTGCCGATCTTCCACAGCCCGCGGGCCTCGGACCGCTTCCCCACCCGCTGGATCATCTCTTCGTTAAAAATCTCCAGCCTCTCAGATACGCCCTCCGGACGCGCATCTGTAAACGCCGCATGCACATGCCCCACGCCCTGTTCGATCGCACCGTCATCGCAGACCCCGTAGAGCTGGGAGTGCTTGCGCTTGAATCGCTTGTAATCATCAAACCCCCTTCTGAACTCCTCGGCCAGACAGACCACGTCCCAATTGTTGGCTACCTTCTCCGGCCAGTCCCTGTCGAGACGAAAAGACCGTCCGCGCAGCTGGTTGATGCTCATGCTGGTGGTTACAGTGGTCAGGTCAACGAGCACGTTGATGCGGCTGGCATCCCAACCTTCCCCAAGCAGGCCCCGCGTGCCGACCAGGCACCTGGTCACCCCCTCCTGGAAGGCCTCGGTAATCATCTGG
>Ga0310342_100000860_pt1 | contig 18123 bp, 13 predicted proteins | sample S15DNA20500_MG_FD_206155 | JGI IMG/M metagenome (GOLD analysis project Ga0310342, IMG submission 206155) | Marine microbial communities from station ALOHA, North Pacific Subtropical Gyre - S1503-DNA-20-500_MG | ecosystem: Environmental > Aquatic > Marine > Oceanic | place: Pacific Ocean: North...
GGCCAACCCGTCCGCTGCGCAAGACAACGACAAGCAATCGGTTGGTAAAGACGTCAAGCAGGTTGCCGCTGTTATGACCGCCTATCACAAATGGTGGCACCCGGACGTGATTCTTGGCAAGATTTTCGATGGCTGGAAACAAGACGGCGGACCCGGTCCGGCCTTACAAGTCGTCTCAATGTATATCGATCAGCAAAAGCCGGACGACCTTGGCCAACAAGTGTCTGTCAAATACAACGTTCCCATTTATAACACCATCGAAAAGGCGGTCACCGTGGGTGGGGATCGGATTCCGGTCGACGGTGTGATCAGCATCGGCGAAACCGGGAATTATCCTACTAATGAAAAAGCACAGGATCTTTTTCCACGACGTCGATTCTTCGCAGAGATCACCGACACGTTCCAGAAGTTTGACCGCATTGTCCCCGTGTTCAGTGACAAACACTTCGGCCCCGTTTGGTCCGATGCAAAATGGATGTACGACCGGGCTCTGCAAATGAACGTTCCGTTGATGGCCGGCTCGTCATTGCCCGTCTCTTTTCGTACGCCGGAGATCTCCGTACCGCTGGGCTGCCAGATCGAAGGGGTCGTCGGGATCGGCTACTCACAACTTGACAGGTACGGTTGTCATACGCTGGAAGCGGTTCAATGTCTTGTAGAACGGCGTCAGCAGGGTGAGACAGGGGTCCGGTGGGTGCAATGCCTGCAGGGAGAAGCCATGTGGAATGCCGTTGACCGCGGAATCGTACGAAAGGACTTGTTAGCAGCCGCCTTGAACGTGTTACCTCCCGGCAAAAGACACCCCACACCCATGCGGACCAATTCCCAGGCGGCACTTTTCTTGTTTCAGTACAATGATGGGTTGCTGGGCAACGTGTTGATGCTTAACGGTACGGTGTCCGCCATTTCTGTGGCTTTGAAAATCAAGGGACAATCACAGCCACTGGCCACCCATTTTGAAGAACGCTGGCAACCGAGTGTTCCGCATTTTGCGTATCTCTTAAAGGCCGTCGAGCGGATGATCCACACAGGCGTGCCCAGTTATCCGGCCGAGCGCACACTGCTGATCAGTGGAATCCTCGACCGGGCACTCACCTCACGTCATCAGAACCAGCGAAAATTGGAAACTCCGGAACTGGCCATCCGCTACCAGCCGAGCGATTATCCGCATGCACCCCAGCCTGATCTGTTAGCTGGTATTTGAACGTCACTGCAGGCAACGGTCAGCGGTTTACAAGCAACAGCACCTGCTTGCCGCAGATAGCAGCGTGGCCTGCGAATCCTACCAAACGAAGGGGCGTGCTGGCATAAAAAAGGCAACCTCGTCATCTCGCCCGGTACTTTTTTTGTAGGCCGGCATGCGATCCCTGTACAAGCGATGATTCGCCTGCGGAGTCCAACCGGCGATCCGCCGCTGGCTTAAGTGTGACCTGGCACCTGTCGAGTCAATCGCCATGACCGTGTTGCCTCGCCACTGGGTTGGCGTGCGATAGCCGACGATCGGGTCCGCCTTGGGACCCAACCAGCTGTCCGTGCTACCACTTTCATGTTGTGGCAACATGACAATCTCCTCGGTCGTTTTTTCGGGCAGTTGAAATCTTAGCTGAATCTTCGTTCCGGCCGACAGTTTTCGAAAAACCAGATAATCTCCTGCCATGACTCCTTGAGTGGCTGTACCGTTGACCGTGGCCTTGATGCTTGGGGCATAGGATGGTTTTCTGACCCTGACATCACCATTTTTGTGGGGAACAATTTCGATTAACCCTGCGAACGGTTCGTGGCTGCTGATCGACGCCAACGGGCTATCCAAGTTGAAGTGAAGATTGACCGATAAACCATGGGTATCCTCGGTAACGGCATGTTCGACAATCTTACCGAGCGTCCAAATCGCGTGACCGCCGCAGCATAACATTAATCGTCGATCCCAATGGAGGCACTCGTAGGGTGACGACCAGGAAAAGCCACCCAGCGACCGGCTGATGATGTCCCTTGTGTCGTCAAAGGGTCGCGGTGTTCCGGAAACCGATCCGACATTGACTGTGGCCGGGTCTTTGAATTGGCAGGCTACGGTTTGATTTCTGAAGAATCGATCGATCATATCCCACCATTGTCCGCGGCCGACCTTGGTCAACACCAAGGCTGCTGTCGTCATGTCTGTGAGTGTACAGCAAGGCTCTTCGCAGGGTGTGGCACCCGAGCGAGAGATGAAACCGTGCGCGGACCGGAAAAGTCGCTCTGCTTCGGTCAGTAACCTTTCGTTGTTAGTATGCGCAGCGTAGCGGGCAATACTGGCAATCACCGCAGCACTGCCACGCAGAAAACCGCTCAGGCGATACTTGCTGTCGGAAAACTGTGTTGGGGGGTCCAGAATCCTGCGGATCATCCCATCACATAATGGAATGGCATCCGAATCGTTCGTGATTTCGTGGTACTTGGTCAGGCATTCGACCATCGAAATGGCCGACAATGGCCCAAACGCAGTTCCCGCCAGATGATCATCGCCGATATAACGACATCCATCTTTCCGGTGACTTATACTGATCAACCCCTGCACCATACCACGAGCGTAGCTCAACAAGCGTTCGTCACCACTGTCTTCAAACCAGGCCAACAGGGCAAAGAGCACCCGCCCCTGTTCCCAGAGGTCCCGCCTTGTGTTGCCACCCCAATCCTTGACAAAGTGCGGATAGGCAAACCCATCCAGGTTATGAAAGGAAGACAGCAGCAATTGGCGCTGTCGAATCTCGATTTCTTCACCTTCCATGTTACCTGTCAAGCGTCGTGCGATGATGCGGGCAATGATCGGATAGGGAAGAACTTCAATCCAATCGTATCGATGATGGTTGAATGCCGGTGTCTGCCAGCCGAGAGTGCCCCCAATGTAAGGAACGTAATGGTAGTTGGGATCACAGATTTCATTGAAATGCTTGAGAGCCAGATTGGCGATTTCAACGAGGTTAGGCCAGCCACAGGTTTTTCGCTGGGGTCCCATCGCACCGGGCATCGCCACATCCACAGGACCGCCCTGCGTGTTAGGTTTGACGACGTCAACGATTCGATTCGACGAACCCTCTTCAGCGTCTGCACCTGCATGTCCCACAGCGGCCGCGATCCCTGCACCGGACACCCCGACTGCCCCACGGGCCAGTAGCTGACGACGATTCAGCCGTTTTGCTGAGAAATTCTGATCTTGCGAATTCTTCATCAGTCACGCCTCAATCTTTCCGCTGAGGTGCCCTTCTACGAATCGGAGCAATTCCCGGGTCCATTATAGCCGACTCCTGACCACCCAGACACGTGCGTAGGCAGTTGGAATGTTATCATTTTATTGACGCGCTTTCGGCATTCTGATACGATCGGAATGCAATTGATTCACGTGCCTTGGCAGCAGGGTTATTTCGTACAATCATTGCTGTCAACCATCTCCCGAATCAATTCAAAGATTGAAGCTCGAATTTTCTCGACAAACCAGGCAACCTTTGATATGAGCCTGTGATTTTTGAAGTTTTCTGCATGCTTGTTTTTTTCTAAATTTCGGCGGTCCGCTGGTAACTTTATTTCAAAATCTCATTTCAATTGCTACCCTCTTGAAGGCCAAACGATGAACCGCGACATTTCACGGCGAGAGCTGCTACAACAGGGAACCCGGTTGGCGCTAGCAGCGGGAGTTTCCGGCGCTTGTTCGTTCCCTACGGCAGCAGCCGAACCGATTCTCGAGTATCGCCGCGGGGGCATGTTGTACCGGCGACTCGGTGCGACCGACCTGTTTCTTTCGGCTCTTTCTTTTGGGTCACACATCAATCCATCCCATCGGATCGGCGCCAAACACGGCAGCATGCTTGATGAAAAGGGTCAGGCACGGCGCGATCGTCACATTTCTAAAGCAATCGACTACGGTGTCAATATGGTCGACACCTATGAAAATGCTGGCCAGTGGAAACCCATGGCTCAGCTGGTACGAGCCCGTCGAGAAAAGACACTTGTCTCGATCTGTCGACAATTTCCAAATTTCGTCGGTAAGAACATTGACGACGCGGCACGCCTGTTTGGTCATGTGGATCTGTACCGCATTTACGTCGGGGATGGTTCAGGTATGACCGCTACGATCCTGGAGGATTGGGACACGATGCGGAAGGCAAAGCAAGCTGGCAAGGTAAGGGCCATCGGCATCTCAACACATAGCGAACAAATGATGATCGGTGCCCTCGATGAGCTTGAAGGTCTTGACTACATCATGTTCCCCTACAACTTTATCCACGCGCGGGCCGACTACATGGACGTACTTCCCAAGGCAATCAAACAGCGGGTTGGCTTGATCGCAATCAAACCGCTGGCCGCTGGTTCAATTGTCAAGCTGGATCCCAACGCGCCGCCAGGCTCGACACCAGAGGATACAAAAATTCAACTTTATCAAAATAAGTACAGGCCGCTTCTACCGACTGTCGTTGAGAAGCTGACAGAAAGCCTGAACCGGTCTCCTGATGAATCCCTTTGCCAGGCAGCACTACGATTTGTCTATTCACGTCCCTTCATGACCAGCGCCATGCCGGGCATGTTCCAGGAACATGAAGTTGACGACAACTATGCCGCGCTCCAGTCGTATTTGAAACTGAGCCAAAATGATCATGGCCTGCTTGAAGCAGCCCGTCAGCTGGCCAGTGCACAAGGTCCGGGTTGGTTACCCTCCCACTATCGCTGGCTCGATCAACATTGGCGGGTTTAAGGCATGTCGCAGCGAGTTTTGCTTTCTGCTGTCCTATCACTGGCGACGATCGTTGCTGTCGTCTGCTGCCAAATCCTGAGTGATTCCCCGTCCCGTCAAGGAGTAGCTGCCGAAAATCAACCCGCGAATGCCGCCAGGCCAATCGGTCAGCATAAGAGTTCAGCAGAATTCAGCCAGGCGGGCGTTTGCGCGCGATGTCACGTGGTTTCTGTCCTGGAATGGAGCATCTCGGGTCACGTGGCTGCAAAAACGAATTGTCAAAAATGCCATGGACCCAGCCGGGGGCATGTTGCCAACGAACGTAACGAGGTGAAGCCGGATCGCTTGCCGCGCGGTGCTGCAATTGCCAAGGCCGTCTGTTCTACTTGCCATGAAACGGGCTGCCCTGTGTCGTTACAAAATCAGAACTGTCAGCAATGTCATCACGTCCACGCGCTGATCGATCCCAAGCAGTCGCCCAATAAAAAGAACAATCGACTCGATAAGTTGGTGGCGCGATGGCGCAGGTTTGAGCAGCACTTGTCCACAGGTGAGAAGCACATCTCACAACAGGATTGGAAATTGGCGGAGTTGGAATTTCAAGCGGCGCTTGCCTTGGTTCCCGGAAATCATCGCGCCCAAAAGCGGCAGGACATGTGCCGACGGCGATTGAATCCCCAGCTGCCCGGTTTTAAAATCGTCGGCCAGCAGGTGGAATTGGAAACCGGGCTCCCCCATCAAGTCAAACTCGTTGAATTGGGCACCCCTATGGTTCTTGTCCCACCCGGGATGTTCGACATGGGGGCCGATACCTGGCCCAGTTCACGGCCAGCCCACACCGTAAAAGTGGATGCCTTCTACCTGGGACAACATGAAGTCACGCAGGCGCTCTGGGAAACCATCATGGATGAGAACCCCAGCGCGCATCAAGGAACAGGATTTCCCGATGTCCAACACCTCCCGGTCGAACGGGTTTCGTGGGATGACTGCCAACAGTTCTTGATGCGACTGAATCAACGTGTCGTCGGGGGTGGATTTCGTCTACCGAGCGAATCCGAATGGGAATATGCATGCCGGGCAGGAGAACGGGAATCCCCACTTCCGACAGATCAACAAAATGCGGTGGACCTGCTTTCTGCCCGTGCTTGGTTTCGCCAAAACTCGCTGCGCAAGCCAGAATCCCCAGCAGACTTCGTAGATATCGGTGGTTTTGCGCCACAACAGGTCGCTGCACTACAGCCGAATCGTTGGAATTTATACGACATGCAAGGGAATGTTGCCGAATGGTGTTCCAGTTTGTTTCGCCCCTACCTCTACGATGCCACTGACGGCCGCGAATTACTTTCCGACAAGGGAATGCGTGTTCTCCGCGGGGGCGGTTTCGCGGACACGGCTGCGTCACTCCATCCTGCTGCACGGCACGCCGAGCGACCCCACCGCCGGCTTCGCTGGAATGGACTGCGGCTGGCGCGCGACGTACCCAGCTTGCCAGTGGACAAGAAAAATCCAACACAAGCCAATCCATAGGCCAACTGGGATGGATCCCGCACGATAGCACAAAATGGTCGACGATTGTTTCAAGAGATAAGCTCGGTGATCGGTTTTCCCAAAGCAATGGGATACGGCCGACCACCCGGGTCGTGAATCAAGGTGTAAGGATCCACGCCGAACAGGGAATAAATCGTGGCGGCAAGATCTGCCGGCGTCACCGGGTCGGAGGCGGGGAAAGCGCCCAGTTTGTCGCTGGCACCGTGAACGTAGCCCCTTTTGATGGGACCTCCGGCCAGCAGCGCGGTGTAGCAGTCGGGCCAATGATCACGGCCAGCGTCTTTGTTGACTCGCGGTGTCCGTCCGAACTCACCCATGGCAACAACCAGTGTCGTCTCGAGCAGACCCCGCTCGTCCAAATCCTCGATCAACGCCGCAAACGCCTGGTCGGCGGGCGGCAGTAGATGGTCCTTGTGACGAACGAAATTGTCCGAGTGGGTGTCCCAGTTCTTTCCTTGTTGCTTGTAATCATACACATTTATAAAAGAGACTCCGGCTTCCACCAACCGACGAGCCATCAATAGATTCAATCCTCGCATGTTGCGGGCGATGGCCAGTTCCACGTTCGCGCGACTTTTAGAATCGTCGTCATACGCCTGACCGCGCGGACCAAACCCATATCGTTCTCGCGTAGCGACCGACTCCTGATCGATGTCCAGCGCATCGCGAACTCCGTTGGATACGATCAACTCAAACGCCCGTTCACTATGGATGTTCATTTCGGCATCTTCGTCCGACGACACGATATTCGCATTGAGCGCCCGAAACAGCTCCATACGTTGCTGGAACCGTTGGGGACTCACGCCCTGGAGCAGCTTCAGCGACCCGGCGCTGTAGGACAGGGTGTCAGGATCGCCCTGGACCAACAACGGCTGGTAGGCCGCTCCAAGAAACCCGGCCGTCTGTCCGGGATTGATGATGTTGTTGTTCATCACAAAGGGCAGCGACGCGTGGGGGACAGCAATCGGATCGTATCGCCGTACCTGGCTGATGCAGGACCCATAACACGGAAAACTGTCAGGGCGATCTCCAAAGTTTTGATTGTCGCCCACTGGCGGAATACGCCCGGTCAAGGTTTGATAACTCGCCGAATCATGTCCACGCATCGGATGGTGCATACCGCGCACGACAGCCACTTTATGCATCACCCGCGAGGTGCGGGGCAAGTATTCACTGATTTGCAGACCGGGCACCGAAGTCGCAATCGATTTGAATTCACCACGCACTTCCAGCGGTGCATGCGGCTTCATATCGAAGGTATCGAGATGGCTCGGACCTCCATAATAAAAAATGAAAATGCAGGATTGAATTGGCCGTTTCGCCGCCGGCTCCGATCGTGTCTTGGCTTGTAACGCCTGCAGTTGCAGAAATCGTGGCAGACTGATACCCAATAATCCCAGACTGCCAATCTCGATAGCATGACGGCGTGTGATGGGAGGTTGCTGTCGCATTAGGTAATCCGGCTTCTGGGTCAGCGTTCTATCATACTATAGAAACTGAACAATTCGCTGGTCAATTTATTTTACTACAAAAAGTGACACGCGATACTAACGCTCGCCAACATTATCATGGACATCCACACCGGCCGACTCGGCAAGGGCCAGGGTCAGCGACATTGTCGGGCCAATCGAGTTCATGCCGATCAGGTTTCCACGCCCTTTGCCAGCAAAACGTATGGCGTGAGCGGACTTTTGATGCTTCCGCGAGTCGTGCACCGTGCACCCGGTGATGGTCACATGGCTGCAGTCGGTTGCATCCAATCCACAGGGCACACCATCGAGCAACTGACATCCCGATAGATTGATTCGCTGACATTCTATTAACTCGACAAGCGATGCTCCCGATGGCTGACCAACGGGATGTTCATCATGCACACAACAGCCATTTAAGGAAATATCATGCGATCGTTCGATACGAATTCCTGTGCCCAACCTTTCGGTGTGGCGGCGAAAGATATTGCCACTGACACTGATGTGGTGTGAATCTTCCATCAGCAGGTTGCGGTGGCCGCACGAGTAAATACAGTTTCCACTGATGGTCATCCCATAACAGCCCTTTAAATACAAGTTATTTTCCTGGTTGCCGATCACGTTACCACTGATCGCCCAAAGTCGAGGTTTCAAGTCCGCTCCACCCGCCTCGTCGGTGATCCGAATATTGCTACCCCCGGGCGAGGGTGTGGCCTGGATCGTATTGGAGGCAATGGTAATTTCGTTAACACTTGCGCCCGGTTGAGATACATCAACGTAAATTTCAGCTGTCGGCTGGGGTTCGGTTTGATGGGATGCGTGATTGTTGTATTCGATATCGTTTCCTGTGATCTGAAGATTGCGCACCGCTGATCCTTCGATCCGGATTCCACCCAGCCGATTGTAGCTGATATGGGATGTGGCAATGTTGATCTGATGCAAATCCACTCGATCCAAAAAGATGCCAACACCCGTATTGGAATAGATGTGGCAGTGACTGATCAGCACATTGCGATTTCGCTCGGGAAGGTGAATACCATGGCGACAGCGACGAATCAAAACACCTTCCAGCACAGATTGCATCGTTTTGATCAATTCGATACCGTCGGCCTCGGGATGAGCGCCTTCGATTTCGATATTGGCAACCGTAGGCATCCGCTGTTGGGGAAACACGTTGCCTTGGACCGACCCTGGATCCCCCGTACCCTCGTGGGTTCCGATCAGACGAAACGCGGGACCGGGACCGGCCATCAACACTCGGGCCATGCCCCGGCTGCCGTCGATCCCGAACGGACCGGCCGTTTCCAGTGGCACATCCACAGTCCGACTCAGGCGATAAGTTCCGGGCGGAAAATACAGCCCCCCCTCTCCTTCCCGCAGCGCGTGACCAATGGCATCTGTGTCATCCTTAACACCATCACCGACCGCACCAAAGTGTCGTACATTACTCATGGTTGAGTTCCCCCTCGAAAATCTTTTTACCCATGCCTGTTCCCGGGCGCAAAAACGGCGTGCACCGATTCTAAGGGAAATCTGGCATTTATTAAAGAAGCGGCCAGTCCCATCGCCTGGACGTCGGCGATCCTATCATTACCATTGAATACTGAAAACCGGACCCGTCACTGCTGAAGCCAAAGCGAGAGAACAAGTGAACCCCGATCCAAATTCCAAACCCTGCTCGTTAGGCAAGCGATTAAGGACCGCCAGCCAGTTACTTTGTGAACTTCGCAAGCCCGACTTCCAAGCGGCCGGATCGTACGTCAAAAAAAGGTACGCTGACTCAGGTTTTCCGGCAGCCTGGTGCCGCTTTTTTGTTTGGGCCCTGCATCAGATATGGGTGGTGATTCCACGGGCCATGCAACATCTGACAGTGGCACCCAATGTCTCCCGTACGCCGATGTGGTTGACCGATTCCAATCCATTGGAAAACCATCCCTGGGCCAACCAGCCTGATGTCACGCTGCCTGATGAAGCCGATGTCGTTGTGATCGGTGCCGGGTTCACCGGTGGTGCAACGACCTATCACTGGGCACAAAAAGCGCCGACGCACCGGCAACTGGTCGTTCTCGACATGGCGGATCCTGCCACCGGCAGTTCGGGCCGCAACGAAGGGCTTGTGGTGATGGGAAGGTATTTCAAGATGGTGCGGGAAACGGTTGAAGAGCACCTGGCAAGCGTTCGGCAAGACCTCTCAGACAATGAACGGCAGCAACTGGCCAATCAGTTCGCCGAACGTTATTGTCATGCCGCGTATCGCAATTCAGACTTGATTGAACAGACGATTCATCAAGAACAGATCGATTGCCAGTTCCATCGCGCCGGGTGGATCCAGGCGCGAACGGCTAATGAGCAGGCCGCCTTGTCTGAATCAGCACAAATGGCCAGCGAGTTTGATTGTCCGGACTGGACGACCATGACACCCGAAGAAGTCCGTGAAAAATCGGGAATGCAAGTTGAACACAACGCGGGCTTTTCAATCGCCGCCGCCTCATGGCATCCCGCCAAATGGGTCTGGGGCCTTCTTGAAGCGGCCGTGCGTCGGCCGCATGTCAAACTTTTCACACGAACTCAAGTCACGAAAATTGACGACCAGGGAGAGTACTACTCCGTGACCACATCGCGCGGGACCCTGCGGGCACGTCACATTGTGTACGCAACGGAAGCTTACACGCCAAAATTACTGAACCAGTTCCACGATAGGATCCTGCCCATGCAGGAGCAGGCGGCCAGCGGCCAGGGCGGCCCCGACACCATGAAAGAACACATCGGTATTAGTGGAAGCTGGTTCTTTGCCGGCCGTTATGGCCGGCGCGTGCTGTTTGGTTCCGGCGGTTCGCGAATTCCTGATCAAGAAGCCGGCCGCAATTGGCCCTCACGTTTTTTAACAAAATTTGTTGCCGCCGAGCTATTGCGCCACTTCGGCCCCTATCGACTCGAAATGACCAATGAATGGAGCGGCACCGTCGGGTACACACCCGATGAGTATCCGATTGTCGGCACGATTGACAAAAAACGACAATACATCATCGCCGGTATGTGTGGATCCGGCAGCGGTGTCTCCTTTAACGCGGCCCGTTGCATTGTCAACCGAATACTTGAATTGACGGATGAGGTGGATGATTATCCAGCCGAGTACTTCGGTCCTTCGCGAATTCTCGATCCGACAAATCACGCCTGGCCGGGTGTTCAAGAGACAGCCGGAGAGTAATCATAGTAAAAGAGTTACTTTTTGAAGTGCGGGATGCCAAGCTTTCAACTGCAGAGCACCTTAAAAAGTATCGCGTCATTTTTTAACAAAACGCCCGTTACGCACGTGGTGTCAAAACGCTCCGCTGGGGCTCAAGCCAAGGGAACTGGAACTGACCATGCCTACGCAGATCTACTGGAATCGTACTCATCCATTGGCTGTTGGCCTGCTGGTGGCAATCATCACCACCAGCCTGGTTCAGTCGGCCACGGCCAATTGGAAGGCGGGAGTGGCCAAGGTCAATATCACGCCAAAAAAACTGATCTGGATGTCCGGTTATGGAAGTCGCAACCGGCCAGCCGAAGGCAAACTGACCGATCTGTGGGCCAAGGCCTTGGTGTTAGAGGACGCAACTGGGGAACGTTGTGTTTTCGTGACCTTGGACCTGATTGGAATCAGCCGCGATCTGACGGTACCCATTCGAAATCAACTCGAGCAACAATATCATCTCGATCCCCGACAGGTCGTGCTACTTTGCTCGCACACACACACCAGTCCGGCAGTTGGTGAGAATTTACGAGCCATGTTCTCGTTTGATGATGTGCAGCAAAAACTCGTCGATCAGTACGCAGCAACTTTGCAGGTGGAGATCCCGGCCGTTGTTGGACAAGCCTTGAAAAACCTGGCGAGCGCCGAATTGTCGTGGGACATCGGGCAAGCAACGTTCGCCGTCAATCGGCGAAATAATCGCGAAGCAGACGTTCCAGATCTGCGCAAAAATGGACTGCTCAAGGGCCCGGTAGACCATGATGTGCCAGTATTAAGAGTGCGCCAGGAAGGCAAAACGACGGCCATCCTTTTTGGTTACGCCTGCCATGCAACCGTTTTGAGCTTTTATCAATGGTCGGGTGACTATCCGGGTTTCGCCCAAATCGAGTTGGAAAAATCCCATCCCCAGGCGATTGCCCTGTTTTGGGCCGGTTGTGGTGCCGATCAGAATCCGTTGCCTCGCCGCAAGGTGGAACTCGCCCAGGAGTACGGAAGTCGGTTGGCTGCGGCTGTTGACAAAGTTCTTGCCAACGCCGATTCAATGCAACGGATTGAAGGATCCTTACAAACGGAATTTCAAGAGATCGATCTCAAATTTGACAAGCTTCCCTCTCGGGAAGAGGTGGAAAAACTTGCCAAATCAACTGACAAATTCGAGGCTGGACACGGCAAACAATTGATGAAACAGTTTGAACGCGATGGAAAACTGAGCCCGACCTATCCGTATCCCGTGCAGTCATGGCGCCTCGGCAAGCGCTTGATTTTCGTTACCTTAGGGGGCGAAGTGGTTGTTGATTTCTCGCTGCGCCTGAAACGAGAGCTTGCTCCCGAATCGACTTGGGTGGCTGGCTATGCCAACGACGTGATGGCCTACATTCCGTCACGACGGGTCTTGCTCGAAGGTGGCTATGAAGGCGCCAGCTCAATGCGCTACTATGGCCAACCGTCAAAATGGGCTGCCAGCGTTGAAGAAGACGTTGTGCGGACCGTTGTTCAACAGGCCCAGCGGTTACGACAGGCCAACTGAGCCGTGGCAAGCCCAACCTGGAACTCAAATCAAGCGGTGTCCGAGGATTTTAAAATCACCGTTTTCCATGATTATCGTCGCCAGCATGTGGGGGGTGATTTTAGTCGCGACCGATCACCTGGTGGATCTCATCCAGCCAAACGACCATTTCAGCCGTCACATCATTGTTGGGCCCTTCGCAGCCCACCATGGACCACCACCCCTGATCGGCCTGTTGGGCAACGATGTTGTCGCCAACCTTGATTGCCATGTCGAGGTATTTCTGTTCACCGGTTAAATCGTATAGCAGCGATGCGGCCCATCCAACCTTCCCCGCGCGCAGCAGGCGGAACAGGTTGTCGGTAGCCGTTTCGGCAAAGCGCATGTACTCTTTGGCCAGATCGAGCCATTGCTCTTGGCCGGTCGCCTGATACAGCCGGGCCAGAAATCCCCCAGCGATTCCGGGATGGAAGAAGAACTGGTCGCCCTCCAGCGCGTTGACCAGGATATAGCGAATGGGGTCTGCGCAGTCAGCCTCGGTTAACAGACCACTCTGTCGCGTCGACACCGTATGGAGAACCTCTGGGTAGTTGGGCTGCTCATCCATCATCCGTTGCATCCAGGTGCCAACTCCTCGAGCCACCGCCAGTCGACCGGTGGCGAGTGCTGCCTGTCCGCATCCACTGGTGACCCACAGATCTTGCTTGGTCGTCGGTGAGCGTTCTGTACGACTCGAATAAAATCCGCCGCTTTTCTCATCATAGAAACCCATCAAGAAATCCATGCCGCGTTGTCCGAGGTCATACTGCCCGAGGCGCTGTGCTGCCAGGATCACCCAGACGTTGAAGTAGGCATAGAAGTAACCAGACGTGAACTCATTGCGAGGACCGAAATCACCGTCGCCAGACATGCCTTCCGTCCTGATCCGACCGCACAGTCGATTGGCCGCATGGGTATGGCCACAAACTTGAAACGCGGCCGGGACCTTGTAGTAATCTCCGACGGTCTTGTCACCAAAGCTCCCGTCGTCATGGAGCTGCCGTAAAAGGTATTGGCCACCTTTGTTGCGTGCCTCTTTGTATTGATTCATCATCCACCTCATTTTGAGCACAAAGTGACGGATTTGGAGTTCGGCTCAAAGGCCTTTCATCGCGCATCGAGCACATCCAGGGCGGCCTCGCTGAGCCGGCGACGTGTTTCCAATTGGAGCGCTTCACGTTGGTCCAGTTGCTGCGGTTGATCGCGACGGCAAAAGTAGGACAACACCGAACACCGGGTGGTAGCCGTCTTGTTGAGCATCCCAGCATGCCACGTGTGGCCAGTAAAGATGACCACCGTACCGGCAGTACCAAGCAGGCGGATTTCCCGTGGATGGGGTTGCTCAGGATCTTCCATTTCGTCTTCCGGTGAAGTGAGTCCCAAATGGGATCCCGGCACCACGCGCGTAGCGCCGTTCTCTAAAGTGAAATCATCCAGCATCCAGAGGGAATTACAAGCGAAGTGATCACTGGGCTGCTTTCGATCTCGCCACCATGCGGGGTGCCAGTCCGCGTGCAACGGCTGTTTTCCACCGTCTGGCTGCACCCAACGGCACACCAATGATGAAAGTTTGAACCCCTTGGGCACTACATGATCGATGGCCGCCAGGATGCGTGGATGGGTAAAACAAATCTCAAACATCGGATCCTGATTAACCAGGTCAGACAGGAGGACAGTTCCTGCTTGAAAACCCTCTTCCACGCGACCACCCGCCGGTTGGGTGACGCTCAACTCAGCCAGTCGATTTCGAAAGGCCTGAACCTGCGCGGCCGACAGGAAGCCGGGAAGCATCAGAAAGCCGTGCCGGTCGAGGAATTTCCTCTCGTCACCACTGAGGATATTTTCACGAACTCCGAGTTGCTTGAGCGTCGTCTTGAAATCCATGTTGAACCAGATGTTTTTCTAGAAACGGAGCGCCAAACAGTCCAAATTCGATCCGACTAACTGAAAAAAAGCGTCTTCATCCGCCGCAAATCCTGTTTCTTGGTTTGAAAATCAGGCTCAATCTTTTACAGGTTTCCAGCGGATCGCATGCAAATCCGTCTGATCTTTGACCAACGTCCACTCGTTACCGGCCTGACTCGAACCGGCGATGGTTAAAATTGTTTCATCTTGAAGTACCACGCTGGCCGAATAGCTGCCAACGAACCGTGTGTAATCAAGATAATACACCTCATCAAGCCAGCTCTCACCTTCATCCCGGCTGATCATCGCACGATTCCCCGCCGGGCCGGGTCCATAGCGGGTATCGTGAATCACCACGACCGTCCCATCACTTTGCGCAGCAGGATAGCCGAATGTCTGTCCGAAAACAGTGGTCAATTGCCGTGGCGTCGACCAGGTCATACCGCCGTCATCCGAACTTTGCAGGAACAGATGTTTCCAGGGCCAACCTTTGGAAATGCTGCCGTTGCGCTTTTCAAGATCCGGCGGATCGCTTGCGACCAGTGGCCGCTGATAACGCACGGTAGAAAATATCCGACCCGAGGGGAGCAAGGCAAATCCCCCTTCGGAAACCCAATCGAAGGCAAAAATGGGAGTGGACCAGGTGTGTCCGCCATCGCTCGAGCGGAAGAAATAAAGACCTCCGATACTCATCGGTACCGCGCCATCGCGTAGGTCAACCGCCCACAGCAGCGTACCATCGGCGAGCTTGTTCAAACCACGATGTACATAACGCTCCGCGTAGAGTTCGCCATTGGGTAACTTCATTTCCAAAGCGATTTCTGCTCGTTTCGACCACGTTTGACCCTCGTCGTCAGACGCCCAGACGGTGGCGGGTTCTTGCGTCTCTTTTCCAACCTTCAAACCCACAGAGATGAACGTGCCGTCGTCGAGTACTCGCCATCGGTAGCCGACGCCACCGCCGCTGGCTTTGATGGGTTTGGACGTCCATGTCCGCCCGCCGTCGGTGGACTTACAAAGAATTTCGCTCTGGCGTACGTAGACGGTTCCACCCGGCCCGAGATCCACCATGACACTCTGCGGACTCATCCCGTTGGAGTGTGGCAGGACGACGCGGCTGACGGGCACTTCAGTCAAATTGCCATCCGCAGCCCTGAGGATGTATTTGTTAAGGTGCATCTTATGCAGTACGTCAGCGGTGGGCACGTCCACTCCACCTAAAGCTGCGGTTTTTACTTGGGGCTGGGTGATGACCTTCATCGGTGTGGCGCCGTACAAACCGTCACTGGTCACCCCACTGAAGTACACTGCGGTCATCAGTAACACGACCAACGATTTCATTTTTCGCATCATGGTCATTGTTCCCTTTCCCTGTAATTTGACGGTTTGAAAATTCAAAACGGAAAACTTTAACGACCTATTGTGCCAGATCTTTTGGCTGTGGGCCAGTTCTTTGCCGACATTTTGTTCAACACCCGTAGAGAACAGTTTTCCTGGTCAGCAACGGCCCAATCACCAAGCGGTCGTTCAGAGAGGACCCCTGGCCAAAATCGCCAGGCAATGAAAAACCAAGGGGCTTGGATCGACAACTGCTGCTGCATCATCGGGGGTAAGCCCATCGCACTCCTTCGATCGATCGGATACCAAAGGGAAGGTGACTCCTGCCTCATCTGCTGGCAAACTGGTTCTACGAAGGAACGTTACCATGAAAACCGACAGACTCCTCAAGACCGTCATTTCACTTGCTCTTATTTTGCAGATCCATGCGGTAAGTTTCGCTGTGCCAGCCGGTGAGATTATATTTTCGCCGGGGTGGCCGGTGAATCGACTGTGCCGGACGGGGCGCTGGTGATTGGACGCGCGGTGACAGCGCCAACCCTCGACGGCCGGATCGACGCAACGGAATGGGATCGGGCGGGGTTCGGGGGGTTCAACTTCACAGGCGACGCCACGCAACGCACGACAATTTACGCGATGTACATTTACGCCGTCGGCACCAATCCGCTGGGTGTGTCCAAGACACACGAATATCTGCTCGATTTCTGCGTGGACCCGTCTTTAGCGCGGTCACATATGGTTCAACAACTGCTCAACGATCCGCCCCTGCTGATCGTACCCCCACGGTACGCCTGCGCAACAGAGGTTCTCGGTAAGATACATCCCGCTGACCCTGAAATGTACCCCGTCGAGGAGGCCGGATTCAACGCAATGCTGAAACGGATGGAGTACGGCGAGCCCGAGCATCGTCACTGGGGCTTAGTCAATTTCGGAGAGTCGTACCAGTGTTGCTATGATGACGGCAAACTCTATTTCTATCGTACCTACCAGAACGCCGGTTACGGAATCGTGAACGATTTCCCGCGGGGTTATCTCCGCAGCGGTGATCGCAACTGGTACCTTTACGCGGTGCGTCGCACGCGCCATAACCGGGATCTGGACCATTCCCACTATGGACTGCAAGCCGGCGGTCAGACCGAATACGATGCGCTGAACTGGGTCACCCACCATGCGATCCAGACATTCTGGACTCACCCTCAGTATCTTCTTCTGGACTGGTACATGACCGGCGCAGCTGGGACACTTACGTGCTCGCCGAGAAATGTCCTCTCGTCAGCGCTCAGGGTGTTGTCACAAACTCCGAGTTGATTGAGGGTGGCTTTGAAATTCATGTTTGGCCTAGTCTTTGTCTAGAAACCACTCCCCGCTTGACCTGAACGGGCGCGCCAGCAGGAGGGAAAACCTGGGGACCCGCTGCGAGATCTGTTGGTTGGTTGAGAGACAAAGCCTAATCCTTCACAGGTTTCCACCGAATCGCATGCAAATCAGTTTGATCGCTGACCGAATTCCAGTCGTTGCCCGCTTGGCTCGAACCGGCAATGGTCAGAATCGTATCGTCTTGAAGCACGACGCTGGCAGTATAACTGCCGGCAAACCGGGTGTAATCAAGGTAATACACTTCGTCGCGCCAGGTCTCGCCTTCATCGCGGCTGATCATCGCCCGGCTTCCAGCCGGGCCCGGTCCGTAGCGGGTATCGTGAATCACCACAACCGTGCCATCGCTTTGCGCGGCGGGAAAACCGAAAGTCTGACCAAAGACGGTGGTGAGTTGCCTGGCTGTGGACCAGGTGATACCACCATCGGTGGAGGTCTGCAGGAAAAGATGCTTCCAGGGCCAGCCTTTGGAAATCGAACCGTTGCGTTTTTCGAGGTCGGGGGGATCACCTGCGGTAGTGGGTCGCTGGTAGCGAAGGGCAGAAAGAATTTTTCCCGAGGGCAGCAGGGCGGTGCCGCCTTCGGACCCCCAGTCAAAAACAAAGATGGGATCGGACCAAGTGTGCCCGCCGTCGGTGGAGCGGAAGAAATAGACAGCGTGCTCGGTGATGATGGGCCGTTCGTCGTTGCGGATGTCCACGGCCCATAGTAACGTATCATCGGCCAACTTGTTAAGACCGCGGTGCAGGTAACGTTCGGCATACGGGTTGCCGCTGTGCAGCTTCATATCCAGTGGAATGCTGGCCCGCTGAGTCCAGGTTGCACCTTCGTCGGTCGAAGCCCACACGATGCCCGGCTCAGAAATTTCTTTACCCGTCGTACAGGAGACGGAGATGAAGGTCCCATCGCGTAGTATTCGCCATCGGTAGCCGACGCCACCGCCGCTGGCTTTGATGGGTTTGGACGTCCATGTCCGCCCGCCGTCGGTGGACTTACAAAGAATTTC
>Ga0310342_100000861_pt1 | contig 18121 bp, 14 predicted proteins | sample S15DNA20500_MG_FD_206155 | JGI IMG/M metagenome (GOLD analysis project Ga0310342, IMG submission 206155) | Marine microbial communities from station ALOHA, North Pacific Subtropical Gyre - S1503-DNA-20-500_MG | ecosystem: Environmental > Aquatic > Marine > Oceanic | place: Pacific Ocean: North...
AATACCAGGTCGACAGACCTTCCGAGAGGCCGGATCCCGACCGCATGCTGGAAACCCGCTGGCCAGACGGCCGTCTGATGTACACCCCCAACAACGGACAGGTGAACTTCATGCTGACACCCGCTCGCAAGGGGACGGTCCCTTTTTTCGAGAAGGGGGTCACCACTCGCCTGCTACCCAACGATGGCTCGGAGAAATGGAAGCAGATGTACGAACAGGGTCAGCAGGGGCCGGTGCTGATCACGCCCTAGCGAGGTCCCACCGCGTCACTCTGCCTCGACCGGTGTCCGCAGGGTACCGATCGACCCGATGGAAGCTTCGATCTGGTCGCCTGGCTGGAGGTAGGTACCTGTGGTGTTCCCCACCCCATCGGGTGTTCCCGTGGAAATAATGTCTCCCGGCTCAAGCGTGACAAAGCTGGAGATAAACTCGATCACGGCCCCCACGGGGAAAATCTGGGCGGCGGTGGAGGAATCCTGGCGAAGCTTCCCGTTGACGCGCAGCTGCAGGGAAAGCTGCTGCGGATCGGCAATCGCATCGGCCGAGACAACACAGGGGCCACAGGGGCAGAAACTGTCGTGCCATTTCCCGTGCAGCCAGTCGAAAAATCCATCCTTGTCCCGCTGCTTGCGATCCGGGTTGGGACGGAACTTGCGGTCCGAGATGTCATTGATCACGGTATAGCCGGCCACATGGCCAAGGGCATCAGCCTCGCTGATCCCCTTTCCGCCACGGCCAATCACGACTGCCAGCTCCAGCTCGTAGTCCGTCGAATGTGGATTCACGCCGGGAATCCGAATGGCCTCACCGGGGTTGGTGAGCGTGGTTGTGGGGGGCTTCATGAACACGTAGGGAAAAGTCTCGGCCCGCTCGGCCGCGATCCCGCCACCTTCCTCGATGTGCTTGGCATAGTTTCCTGCCAGCAGGAAAAGCTTGTTGGGCCGGGGAAGCGGGACCAGCAATTGCACATCGGCAAGGTCTCTCTTCAAAGCATCTGCCTGCCCGGCACCATCGCCATCGAGCCAGCGAGCCAGTTGGGTAGCAGCGGCGTGGTACTGCCCGTCCGGCCCCAGCAGCGATAGCAGGCAGTCTGTCTCCAGGTCGACCGGCTCTCCGGTTGATTCCGCCTGGGCGGCGACAGCAGTGGCCAGGGGAATCACCGACTGGTCGGAAAAGAAACCGAGCTGGGTATTCCCTCCTTCAGCAAATCGACAAACACGCATCTCTCACAACTCCCTGGAAACAAGACTCTTGAAAACTGTTTTCCGGTAACGGCGGTTCTAGCCAATCGAGCACTCGATGTGTCGTCCCTCGCTGGATGCCTGGTAGATGGTCTCGATCAACTCCAGCACGTCGGTCATGGAACCTGGCGTGTTGCGGCAGGCCCCCCCATCCTTTTCGGCCGCCTGGATCCAGTCCGTGACGAGGGCGACGCCATTGCGTCCACCGTACCCGGGAGTCTCGTCCGCTTCCACCGTGAAAACCTCCTCGGTCGCATACCACTGCGGCTGGGGCCCATGGATTTCCAGCACACCCCCGGTTCCTTCCCGCGACGGATCCCAGTGAACCCAGCGTTTGCTTCCCCGGATACACCAGTGCGCCTCCCCCGCCCAGCGGGGAATCCAGTAACCGCCAAGGAACGTCGCCACACCCCCACCGGAGAGATCCAGCAGGGCAATACCCCCGTCCTCCACGTCCACGGGTGTCTCAGAAAACACCCCCACGCGGCTGGTCACTCCCACCACCTGCTGGCCGGTAACGTAGAGCAAAAGATCCAGGAAATGACAGGCCAGCCAGTTGAAAAAACCGGCCTGGCTGACTGCCGGGTCGAACAGGTAATGGTCCGGCCCCCGCCGGTTGACGTCACTGGTGACAAAGGACATTTCCACACTGATCAGTTTTCCAAAACGACCGTCGGCGATCATATCCCGGAGACGGTTCGCGGCCAGGTCGTATCGCCAGTTGTAACCGGTCTGGAAAGCAATCCCCGCCTGCTCCACGGCCGTCGCAATCTGCCGCGCCTCCTGCAGGCTACCGGCCACCGGCTTTTCTGCCAGCAGGTGCTTGCCTGCTGCCGCCAGCTGGCACAACACCTCCGGCCCCTGCTGGTTGGAAAGGCAGACCACGGCACCATCAAACTCGCATCCGGCCAGCAGGGCATCGACTGTCTCAAAGCGGGGCAGGTCCGCATAACGTTCCTCAAGACTGGTCGTTCCGCCCTCGTAGCCGGGAACCAGGGCTACAATCTCGAGCTGGTCCTGGACGTTTTCCAGCAGGTCGCGCCAGCCGGAACCATGTGGATTGTCAACTCCAACGAAGGCAACACGAAACATCGTCAGTTTTCTCTCAGGGCTGGCACGATATCACTGTGAGCTGCCAGCAGTGCCGGCACGATACCAGCCAGCAGGCTTCCCACCACCGTCATCAGTGCTCCTGAGAGCATCAGGGCCACCGTCGGTGTAAAAGCGATTGTGACAGCTTCTGCAGCGATTGCCAGATGGGTCTGCGAAAGCACAAGCAAGGCAGTAAGCACGCCCAGGCCGCCCCCCAGGATGCCGACCATGATGGTTTCACCCAGCACCAGGGCAAAAACCCCGGCCGCCGTAAACCCCAGGGTCTTGAGGACCGCGTGTTCCCGGATCCGGTCCTGGACCGACATCACGGTGGTGGTGGCCAGCAGAACCAACAACAGGCCGACGCAGGAGAGCCCCAGGTAATGCGAAAGACTGATCAGCTGTGTCAGATCTCCGAGGCTCTTGGCCTGGAAACTCCCCTTCTGACGGGTGTCCGTTTCCACCGGTCCGGAACGCAACATGTCATCGATCTGGGCTGCCTTCTTGTCCGCATCCACCCCATCCTCGAGTGTTATCTCGAACTGGGTGACCGTTCCGTCACTGCTTCCCTGCTGCTTCCGTTGCAGGTATTCCAGGTGCGTGTAGATATAGTTTTCCTCGGCGCGGTTTTCACTCTCGAAAATGCCCGCCACGTTGACCGAGTATTGTCCGATCGAGAACTTGTCGCCGGTCACGATACCCCGCCGGCTGGCGACCGCCTGTCCTACCACGGCCGCATCCTGGTACTTGTTGAAATCACCCCAGTCCCCCTCGACAAGTTCCATCTCCCGCACGGTCCGCAGCTGGCCTGGCGGCATCCCGTAAAACACGATCACATCCAGGCTGGCCCGACAGTTATTGGTAAAAACCCGGATTGGTACCACCTCACGAATCCCCCCCAGCTTGAAGATCTGGCGGTCATAGTCCTCGGGCAGGTTACTCGTTGCGGGACAGAACTTATTGGCTTGAAAGACAATCAGCGAGCGACTCGATTCCCGCTGCTGGGAAAGGCTGTTCAGTCCCTGCTGGACAGACCCGACGAAACAGAAAATGAACATCGCTATGGCGGCTCCCGTGACCGTCAGCGCGGTCCGGATCCTGTGTCGCCAGAGCGTCTTGAACATGTATGGCAGGTACTTGAGCATCAGCTGACTCCCGCTTGGTGGCTCACCGACCGGCTCTCCTCGACCAGGACGCCATCGACCATCCGTAGCTGACGGTCCGCCACGGCGGCTGCTTCCGGGTCATGTGTCACCATCAGCAGTGTCGTCCCCAGTTGCTCGTTGAGCTGTCTGAGCAGGTGCAGGATCTGGTCGGTGGATTCCCTGTCCAGGTCCCCGGTCGGTTCATCGGCGACCACCAGCCGCGGATCGGTCACGATGGCACGGCCAATCCCAACACGCTGGGACTGCCCTCCGGACATCTGACGGGGATAGTGGTTCGCCCGATCCACCAGGGCGACTGCCTGCAGGGCGATTTCCACCCGTTTCCGTCGCTGCTTTCGGCTCAGCGGCAGCAGCAACAGCGGAAGTTCGATATTCTCGTAGGCCGTCAGAACCGGGATCAGGTTGTGTGACTGAAAGACATAGCCAATATTCTCCGCCCGCCAGTGGGCCAACTGCGAACGAGAGAGCGAACCGATATCGGTGTCGTTGATGACAACCGATCCGCTTGTCGGTTGATCGATGCCGGCAACCAGGTTCAGGAGCGTTGACTTGCCGCAGCCACTGGCGCCCATCAGCGAGATAAACTCACCCTGCTCGATGGTCAAGCAGACCCCATCCAGAGGAGTGATTGTCTCATCTCCCTTGACGAAATGCTTGCAGACGTCGGTAATCTCAACCAGGACTGGCATGCTGCCCTTTCCTCGGTGACCAATGGAATTATTCGACCGGTGGCTGCTCCCCGGTAATCTTGACTCGGTCTCCCGCCTTGAGGCCTTGCGGGGGCGAAACAATAATTCGACTACTCGGCGAGAGTCCGCTGGTAATCCTGACCAGCGATCCGGCTGCAGGGCCGGCTGTCTCCAGGTCCGATCGTTGTGCCCGGGATCCGTCCGCCGTGACAGTCCAGACAAAAGTCCCCTGCTCGTCCTCGAGGAGATGTTCACGAGGCACGAAAATGTCCGTGGACCCGGCAGATGGTGCTCCACCATCCCCTTTCCCTGCCAGAAAAGTCACATCCACAAGCATTTCCGGCTTGATCACCTCTTCCGGGGTCTCGATGGCAACTTTTACTTCCAGCGTGTTCTTCTGGATATCTGCTTCGGAACTGAGGTACAGGACGCGGCCGACCATCGCCGAGGACAGGGCAGGAGACTCGACCCTCACCTCCTGGTCGACCTGGACCCGGGGCAGGTCCTCGAATCGCACATCCACCCGGACCTGCAACATCGATGGTTGATAGAGTGTGACAGCCACTCCGCCATCATGTTCTCCCTGCCGGCCGACGCCGCCGGAGAGATGGGTTCCGGGACTTGCCCGTAACTGCAGAACACGACCATCGGCTGGTGCCCGTACAATCATGCGACTCAGCAGCAGCTCCGCCTCGTCCTCCGCAACCAGGGACTGTTCCAGTTTTGCCCCGGTCGCCGCGACGGCCGCCACGGCGATCTCCAGCTGACGTTTCAGCTCGGTTTTTAATTCCAGTTCTTCTTCTGCGGCAGCCCGTTGACTTTCCAGTGCCGCGACCTCTGCCTTGAGGGAGGGCTCCCGTTTCGTCAACTCCTGGACCATGGCCCGGGCGGACTCCAGTTCACTCTCGGCCTGGTCCACCGCCAGTCCAGCGACCACGGTTCCAGCCTTGGTCTTTCCCGCCAGGTCCTGCTTGGCCAACAACAGACGGGCACGTGCCTGGCGCTGCTGGAATGGAAGGTTCGTCAACTCGGTCAGCACGCTCGCCAGTTGCGCCTCGGCCGTGGCCAGTTCCGATTGTAGCTTGAGAGGTTTTTCGAAGTTGGTCATGGCGGCGGCATGGTCTGCCTGGGCCTGTTTCAGCTCGGCCTGTCTGAGAACGACCTGGGCACGGGCTGCCGCGAGCTGCAGCCGGGCATCATCCTCCACCATCGTGACCACCGGATCCCCCGCCTTGACCGGTTGGTCGTCAACCACCAGCAGTTCCTTGACCACTCCCTCTGCCAGCGCCGCAACGCGGATTAGCGTGGGGCGAGGTTCCACCCAACCGGCTGCCTTAAATAGCTCGGTCCCCTGCTGCTGGTTCTCCACCTGGTTCACCGTGACCGGGATCACGGTCACCGGGATACCGGGCATCAGGACATTGCGGAGGGCCCAGGCAATGATCACCACGAAACCCAGCACGAGGAATCCCGGCACAAGGTAACGAGACAGGTACGACCTGCGCGGCTTGATCGACGTCGAGTCCGATTCCTCCCGGTCGACGGCAAGCTGTTTCAGATCAATATCATCTGGCATCGGTCTTCTCCTCGAAAAAACCGCGGGTCCATGTTAAGGCTGCACGAAGATCCCCGTGGCGATCAATGTCACGTTCCCATCCGTATCCCGGCGTGCCGTACCCTTGACCACGACAGTCTGCAACTCCGTGACACTGAGCAGGCGGCGGGCATCCTCGGCAACGGTCTCACCATTCTTATCGACCACCTCCACCAGTGTTCGTGAAGCAGCTACCTTTGGATCACAGCAGTAATCCCAGGGAAAAGGGCACTCATCCCCCGGTATCTCGTTACAGGGGACCAGCGAATTGTCCACAATGTTGAACATCGCCAAGCCCTCGACCCAGGGATCTATCTCACCACCAATCCGTCCAATCACCACCACCTCGTCCCCATCCTTGGCCTCACTAAGCAGCTCCTTGACCTCCAGGGAACCGGCTGGCTGGCTGGTGAGAAGGTAGGGAGTCCCGTCAATCGCCGGTTTTTCTGCCTGCTTGTCGTCCGTACAACCTGCCGTAACAAGCACCACTGCTACCATCATCCAACCTGACATACGAGCATTCATTTTGTTTACTCCATTCGTTTCGTTAAGCGTCATTCGATGTAGAAATAGTTCTCAATTGAAATCGTGTTCCTTAAACTGCCTTGAGCCCGTTTGCGACTGGCAGGCTCAGTACCCGCCAGGCCGGTGGCAAGGCACCGATGATACCCAGCATCATTCCCGTACCACAACCGACAAGAATCGCCATGCTATCAATATCCAGTTGAAACGCCCCCATGGTGAATCGAACTGCCAGTCCATGCACAAAGACCATGGCAAACAGGGTCGCCGTGACAGCCCCGGCCATCCCCAGCAGCAGGCCTTCCTGGACCAGACTGACCACGATCGCCGCCCGTCCAAACCCAAGCGTCTGGAGCGTGGCCATCTCCCGGATACGCCCCAGCGCTGCACCGTACATCGTGTTGAGACCGGCAAAGACACCGGCCCCGGAAACCAGCAGGACCATCAGCCAGGCAAGCATCCGCACCGGTCCGTAGTCACTCTGGAGTGCACCATAGTAATCGGTCTCCCGCATCGACTGAAGTTCCAGGTCGAGACGACGTTTACAGAAAGCATTCACCTGCCGAACATCCCTGCTGGTCTGGCAGGTCACCGCCACGATACTCAGGTCCTGTCGTTTCATTGCCTGTTGCAGGTCATCGAGCCGGCACCAGAGTTCCGATTCAAAGACCGACCCACCTGCAGAAAACAGCCCACTGATGGTCCAGTGTCGGCCCTCCAGTTCAATACTCTTGCCAATCGCCAGTTCGCTGTCCTCGGCACCCAGCTTGGCGGCCGCCAGCCGACCTACCATGATCTCGTTCGGTCCCGGCCAGGTCCCGGCCAGGATGCTCATCTGTCGTCTCACCAGCAGCACGGAATGGGTCACCCCGCGAACCAGCCCCAGTGTTTCCTCTGGCTGGCCTTCCACACGTATCTGGGTCCCCAGGTAGAGCTCCGGCGACACGTAGGCCCGTCCCTGGCGACGGCGAATCTCGTCAACTTCTGCACGCAACAGGTCGGAGGTTCTCATCGGGATCGAGGAATACTCGATGTTCTCACCCATGCCAAGTGCCAGCACGATCGCTACATTCTCCTCGCCACTTACCATAAGCGTTTTTTCCAGGCCCCGGATGAAACCAACCACCACGAGAATCAACAGGCAGGAGGTACTCAGACCAAGCCAGGTCAAACCAGTGCGCAGCGGTCGACGAAAGAGGTTTCGCACCCCGTATTCCCACGGCAAAAAACCAGCAAACACCATCTGCCGACCAGAAAAAAGAACTCCTGCTGACAACACACCATGCCAGCATCATCGACGGCATGGAACGATCGAGAGTCGGCAGAGGAGCTAGCAGAGCAGCGAAGAGAGCTGCACTCGCAACAAACGCCCAGCGCAACAATAGCCACTGGCATGCTCGCCAGGGAGTGGCACTTGAACGGGAGCCCGTTGATCCCACCGGAAAAGGTCAAGGGACAATCCTGTCACACCTGGAGCGTCCATGACGCTGGAGCCCTGGATAGCAAAAAATCCAAGATTACAAATGCAGGTGTCGTGATCGTCACTTGGGAGAGAATTCTCGTTCTCCGGCGTTTCCAGGTCCTGGGAATGACAACAGCAGGACCGATCCACGCTGCTTGTCATATCCGCACAGCAGGGAATCATACCCATGCTGATGAGCACCGGAAAACCGCCAACGAGGACGATAAGCATGATCTTGTGGATGCTGGAAATCATCAACTTTTCACTCTAGGGAGGACTTCACGGCCTAGGTAATAGTACGCAGCGAGAGAATTAAAGGTCAAGGGAATTCTCACATTCCACGGTAGTTAGCGCTGCAGAAGGCTGCCAGAAAGCATCCGTCCCTTGAGGAGAATCGCGTTCTGGTGAAGCTGGGAAAGGGATTGCAGGTACTCCACACGGATCTGGAAATAGGTACGTTGGGTGCTAAGCAGCGTGAGGTAATCAATCTGGCCATGCTGGTACCCCTGCTGGACCAGCTGAATCGAACGTTCTGCCCGGGGAATCAGCTGTTGCTGGTAACGTTCCACCTGTTGTTGTGCGCTGGCATAGTACCGGTAGGCAGTTGCCAGTTGGTCGGTCAAACGCAACTCGACCTGCCTCACCCGCTGCTCGGCAGCCGTCCGGTTCGCCCGGGCGGCCTGGATATTCCCCTGGTTCTTGTTGAGGAAGGGAATCGGGAAGCCAACCTGGATATTGCCGATATCGTCCGAGGTGACGTTGTGGTGCCGTAGGCTGAGCATCACGTCATAATCCGGTTTCACCTCTTTCTTGGCCCGCTCAACAGCCAGTTTCCACTGCGCGACACTGGCGTGGGCAGCAGCAAGTTCCGGACTTTTCTGCATCACCGTGCCATGGATCTGCTGCCAGTTCATGGAACCAGGTAGAACCTCAAGACTCCCTACCAGGGTGTTGATATCCAGGTCGTCAACTCCCACCGAGGTACACAATCTTCGCCAGGCCTCGTACTGCTGGTTGGTCGCGTTATCCAGCAGGATGCGGGTCTTCTCCAGTTCCAGTTCGGCCAGCAGGAGCACGTTTTCACCAACACGTTCTGCTTCCAGCAGCGTCTTGCTTGCCGTGGTTGCCTGATCACTGATCCTCACCAGGTCCGTTGCCAGTTGCACCTGGCTCCGGGCCACAAGGGCTTCATAGAAACGTAGCCGGACATCGTTAATAACTCGTGCTTTCATGGACTCGGCATCAAACCGGGAGCGTTCAACCGCTTGATCCGCCACGGCCATGTCCAGCTTGCGCTTGGCCGGACTGGGAAACTGTTGACGCAGGAAAAACCCCTGGGCACCGGCGGTCCCCAGGTTTCCCACCTCGGTCGCGTGGTATCCAACCTGTGTGTTCGGGTAGAGCCCAGCCTGCAGGCGTTGCCCCTGCGTTGCATCCACACGCAACCTGGCGATACGCATCAGCGGGTTGTTTTCCCGGGCCATTCGCTCAAGGTCAGGCAACGAGAGACCCCGTGGTTGCTGCGCATGGAGTCCCCACACCGGCAGTGCCAGCAGCATCAGAAAAACCATCACGGGTGTTTGTCGAACAGCCAAACGGAATCCAAGTCGCAAGAAACTAGAAAAACACAAACTCATAATCTGTATCGGTTATGACGGTTACGACAATGAAGCGGATTAGTGCAGGCGTTGATCCCTGTTTGAGTGCCAGGAGTCATTTGACAGTCTGAAAACAAGGCTTTTTAATGACCCCTTACGGACACACGACCTGCCCTGATGGAAATTCCATGCCCCTTGAACTTGGATACTGCACCAATGTGCATGCGGGGCCCGACCTCGAGTCCACCAAGGCCAACCTGCAGGACCACGCCCTGCGTGTGAAAGAGCTGTTTTCACCAGGGAGTCCGATGGGAATTGGGCTCTGGCTTGCCGCTCCTGCAGCAGCCTCCCTGCAGAATGGTACGGCACTGGAAGAATTCAGGGACTGGCTCGGCGAGCACGGCCTGCACCCGTTTACACTCAATGGTTTCCCTTTCGGGAATTTCCACCAGGAAGTGGTCAAGCACGACGTCTATCATCCCACCTGGATGGACGAGAAACGGCTTACCTACACACGTCACCTCGTCCATGCTCTCGACCACCTGCTTCCCCCGGGCAGCGAAGGAAGCATCTCCACTTTGCCCATTGCCTGGGGCAGTCCAAAGCTATCCCTGGAGATGCTTGATCACGCCGCCGACAACCTGGTTGCCGTGGCTAGACAACTTGCAGAGCTGGAGGACAATTCTGGCCGCTTGATATACCTTTGCCTGGAGCCAGAACCCGGCTGTGCGCTCCAGCGGAGCGACGACATCCTGAGATTCTTCCAGGATCACCTGCTGATGCGGGGGGAAGAGCACCAGGTGCTGCGGTACCTGCGGGTCTGCCATGACGTCTGCCATTCCGCCGTGATGTTCGAGAGTCAGGCAGATGTTCTGCGCAGTTTTTCCGAGGCCGGTATCCGGGTGGGAAAGGTCCAGGTCTCCTCGGCGGTGGAGGCACGTTTTGAGGAACTGTCGCCGGAAAACAGGGTTGTCGCACTGGATCAACTCGTCGGATTTGCCGAGCACCGTTACCTGCACCAGACATCCACTCGGCAGGGTGATGGAACAACCACTTTCTACCAGGACCTGTCCGAAGCCCTCGACCAGGTGGAAGATGCATCCGGCCTGGAGGAAACATGGTGTATCCATTTTCATGTGCCGGTCTACCTGGAGCAGTTCGGTCACCTGCACACCTCGCAGCACCAGATCAGGGAGTGCCTGGAGACGGTCCTGGAGGATCCGGAAATGACCCACTTCGAGGTGGAAACCTATGCCTGGAGTGTGCTCCCGGATTCGCTCCAGGTGGGCCAGTTATCCGATGGAATTGCCAACGAAATGAGATGGTTCGCGGAACTGCTGGCGGAGACCGGCAGCGGAGATCTCAGGGACTGACCTCCGCATTCATGTGTTCCGGATGATGCCTGGCAAAGGCGGCGGTCATCTGCCGGCGTTCTCGACTTCGAAGTGCCGGCGTGATCACATTTCCATGGTTCTTCCCGGGCAGCACCTCGACCTCGGCATCACTCCCCAACTCCTTGAGCGTGCCGATCAGCTGTTCGACGGCACCTTCCAGGTAGAACGTGTCAAGTTCCCCCGTGGTGATGTGGATCTTGCCGGCCAGGGAGTCCTTCAAATCCGGCCAGCGGCGGCGAAGCAGGAGGTTGATATCATAGTTCTCCCACGCTCGTGCCACGCCCGGGTCAATCCGGCCGCTTACCCGGTGCCAGAGCTTGGCCGGCAGGCCATCCTCCCCGAGCGGACTGAAGACCGCTTCAAAGGAGCGTAACTGCCCTCCCCGGCCGAGGCAATCATCCATCTTGCCGAACGTGGGGTACCAGAGAATCGGCTCCTCCCCCTGCCGTGCCAGTGGCCGCCGCTGGCCCTGCTCGTCGGTGTACAGGCTCAGCGGCGGGTCAGCATACAAGTTCACCTGCTGGTAGTCACGAAAATCGACCGGGTCGGGCGAGGTACTCCAGACTCCACCAAAAGTGTCCGGGTAATTGACCTGGAGCCAGAGCGAGGACCAGCCACCAGAACTGTGCCCGCCAACGAACCGGGCGGTCGAAGCAGCCACGGTACGGTAACGACGGTCAACCGCCGGAACCAGTTCCTTGACCAGGGCATCTCCCCTGGGGCCATTGGTGGCGCTATCGGCATAAACGTGGTGCCCCCATTTACACTGCCCGTCGAGCAACACGCGGATAAACTCGGTTTCTCCTTCCCCTGCCGGGGGAGAGCCATTGCGATATCGAGACGCCATCTGCTGGTAAACTCCCCCGAACCCTGAGACCACGTAGAGTACCGGGTAACGACGCTCCGGCATCGCCTCGTAGGACGGCGGCAGGATCACCGCGGCTTCCTGCACCACATCACGGCCATGGAACAGGGAAAGCCGGGGGCTGGGGATCTTCACCTCGCGCACCCATTTCGAAGCCGGAAATGTGCGGGGTTCGATCTCCCTGTCCAGAATGAGCGTGAGTGAAGAAAGACCATCCCGATTTTTCTTTCTCACCGGCCGCTGCCACCGGACCTGAACCGAATCACTGTACAGGTTCCCCACGCCGTCATTCGGATGGGAGTGGTAAAAGTCCTGGTCTAAAAGCGCCTGCAGGTGGTACTCCCCTGCGGGCAATTCCGAGAGCTTTCCTGGGAAGCCATCTGCCTGGTCATCGATTGTGATGGTCGTCCCGGGCTGCCAGTTCCTTACTTCCACGCCAAAAAATGGCTCCGGCCCAAACCAGTCGGGCCCAAATCGAGGTTCACGGCCATCACGCTGGGAGGTGAGGACGAAGAGCCGGCCTGAGACGGCACCGTCCCCGGCGGACGGTGGTAACTGCACCTGAATCGAACTCGTGGGGGCCTTTCTTTCCTGGCCGTCCAGGATTGCGTTACCTGGCCAGCCAATGACAAGCATGACAATCGCCAGGAGAAAAGTTGTCGGGATGTGGCGGGTCACAGGAAGGATCCTCCTATGCAAGACCTGAAATGGGAAGCAGGGCCGTCTGCCAGTGATTATACCAGACCTGCAGCAGGGCAAAGAAACAAGCCCTGCAGAAGGAGGGGTCGATTGCACAAAGCCGGGCAAAGGCAAATAATAGTCACAGTGGCGGCACGAATGATTGTCTGTGCCCTCCACAGGCGGGTGTAGCTCAATGGTAGAGCGTTGGCTTCCCAAGCCAATCACGAGGGTTCGATTCCCTTCACCCGCTCTTCCCCCCACGGTTCTGAGGGGGCAACAAGCCCGTCGGAGACCTGCCGCTTCATGCGCTCGATTGCATTTTTCACCGTTGCCATCTTGATCTCTGCCGCGGCCCCGGCAGCCGATACACTTGTCATCTGCCCGGAACCCCTGCAACAGGCCCTTGGTTCCTGGATACGCCATCGCCAGAACCAGGGACATGAATTTGTGGTCGTCGCTCCTGCTGGCGATGCGAAAACGCTCTCGCGACAGATCCGCCTGCAGGCAGAAATCCATCCGATTCGTTGGCTGGTTCTGGTAGGGGATACACCTGTTCCGGAATCCACCTCCTTCCCCGGAATCCCGACCCACGAGGTCCCCGCCAGGGTCGTCGTGCACTATGGATCCGAACCAAAAATCCCCACCGACAACCCGTTTGCCGACCTGGATGGTGACGGCATTCCGGATATTTCCGTGGGAAGAATTCCAGTCACGAATGCGGCGGACCTCTCCCGGTTACTTCAGCGAGTGGTCCAGTATGAAAAGTCGCGAGGAAATTCCCGCTGGCAATCCCAGGTTCATTTCATCGCCGGGGTGGGGGGGTTTGGACTCCTGGCCGACAAGGCCATTGAGACAGCCACCCAGCAGTTACTCGGTGCACGAATCCCGGGAACCTACCAGAGCACCATGACCTATGGGAGCTGGCGGAGCCCCTACTGCCCTGATCCTCGGCAGTTCCACCGGCACACGCTTGAGCACCTGAATCGGGGTTCCCTGTTCTGGGTTTACCTTGGACACGGAAGCAAGCAGTCCCTGGATCGCGTGGTGGTACCCGGGAAAACTTACCACATACTCAACAGCGGGGATCTGGACAAGGTGGACTGCCGGGGGGGCCCGCCAATCGCTGTTTTCCTGGCTTGTTATACCGCCGCATATGACGGCAAGGAGCAATCCCTGGGCGAGCAGTTACTTCACTTGCAGCACGGCCCAATTGCCGTCTACGGGGGCTCCCGAGTGACCATGCCCTATGCGATGGCGGTCATGGGCGAGTCACTCCTGCGGCAGGTTTTCGATAAAAGGTGCCAGACCCTTGGAGAGTTGATCCTGCACGCCAAGCGAGAGATGGTGTTACAGGAACCTGCCAACCGATCCGCACAGAGGCGGTTGATCGACGTGATGGCAAGGACACTCTCCCCCAGCACGCACACGCTCGATAGCGAACTCAGGGAACATCTCTCTCTTTTCAATCTTCTTGGAGATCCCCTCTTGCGGATTCCCTACCCCCAGCCCCTGGCGATCACCTGTCCCTCGTCGGCAGAGGCAGGGGAGACCATTACCGTCCATACATCGGTCCCCTTCACAGGTCGGATGCGGGTGGAGTTAAACAGCCATCCTGGCCAGTTGACTTTTCACCCCCCCCAGAGAACCCGTTACCAGGACAACGACCACTGGCTGGCTGATTTCGAGGGAGTCTACGAGCGGGCGAACAATCCTCGCTGGTGGGATCAGCAGATTCGCGTCCGGAGGTCCGCCTGGAGCATCGAGATCCCGCTTCCAGCGGAAGCCCAGGGTGCCTGTTCGGTAAGAATCGTGCTAGAGGGACGCGATGGTTGGGCAGCCGGTGCCTCACCACTTTACGTCCGCCCGATGACGAACAACTAGTTCAACGGCCGGTCATTCCCGATGATCGGCGGCCGGATCCTGCCAGCACGACAAGGGATCCGATCAGGAGCAGGGCACCGATGTAGAAAAGCAACAGCCCCGTCCCCGGCCGGTTGTCGTGCAAGAACAGGCCCGCCAGAAAAAGGCCGCTGGGAACGGCCACGTTGGCAGCAACCAGGCCCATCGATGACCTGATTCGAAGCATGCCCGACGAAAAACGATACAGGCTGGCGGCAAAGGCGATGTTCAGGATACCGAGCAGGACACCTGCCGCATGGGCTGTCATCCAGAGTAGCCGCCGTAGCTGAACATCCTCGGCAACGTAAAACGATTGCTTGAAACCATGGAAGGAATCAAGTACCAGTCCCATAAGGCCAAAGATCGCCAGCAACCACCAGCCCCATCGCAGGTGCAGCAGCCTCGTCTCGCTCCGGGAGGGAACCGGGAAATGCTTCTCTCGATGCCTTGAGGGAGGATTCATTCGGGAAGCCACGTCTGTTCAGTATCGTCACGTTCGTCAAGAAACAATTGCAGCCTGGGGAGATCGATCTGCCCCCCCGGCAAGACAAGACAGCGTCCAGCCCTGCCCGGATCCAGTCTGTTGTCCTCGTTCATCCATGACTGCAACACCTGGTCACGAACCTTCTGGCGTTCGGCCGGGAAAGCGACGTAATCATAAGTGATTTCCCGGAAAGGAATGCTCTTCTGCAGGGACTTGTGAGCAATATAGCGAACGGCAGAATAGGGATCGTCGAGCGTGTGGGCGAGCAACGGGGGCATCCACTTATCTCCCGATACGTCACGGGCCGTATCCCAGCCATAAGTCCAGGCGGTAATGGCACGCAGGGCAGCATCCCCACGAGTGAGCCAGAGGATCGATGCGGCCGTCTCGTGATGTTCTTCATCCAGGGGTTCACTCTGGATCTGGTATCGCTTCTGAATGTGCTCAGCGGTCCAGGCCAGTGTCTGGTCCAGGTGGCACTGGTTACAGGCATTGGGCTTCTGGTACTGGCTGCTGGCATCCACGCTTGGAATCGTTACCCGGTGACCGCGAATTCCCTTGAGCAGGGCGTAGGAGGTAAAGGGCATATGGCAGTTGTAACAGCGACTTCCGGAGGAGTTGGCTGGATGAAAAGTATGCGCTTCAAGTGCCTCATTCTGCTTGTACTTTTCGTGGCACTGAAGACATGCAGCATCTCCCCGCATGCCGTCCGCCAACTGGTCATCTCGCCATGCATCCAGCTCCCTCGCACCGGTGGTCTGGGAGTGCATTTGATGGCAGGAGAGGCAGGTCACCTGCCGGGCCGGATCCGTGGCGTTCTTGTAACAGGGGGACATCACCAGGGCGTTATACTCACGGCCACCAACGCGTATCGTGCCATCTTTCCAGTATCCCCCGTCGGCAATCTCCCGGCTCGCGGCTCGGGCTTCTGGATCGCCATAGTGGATGAGATGGTGCGTATTCTCCAGGTCATCCCCGGGCCGGAAGGAGTTGCCACCGTGCATGTAGTCCACTTCCGGACGGGGGAAAAAAGAGCTGTGGCACTGCCCGCAGACCTGGGTGGAAACCTTTGGACTCACCTCGAGCGGGTTGAGAATATGCGCCGGCTCGCCCCCGGCCAGGTGCTGCATGTAACGGTTCAGTGGGTTCTGGTAAAAGGCGATATGCTGATCCGCCACGCCGTGGCAGGCCTCGCAGGAGATACCCATTTCAGCCACGCTGCTCATCAACAACCCGCTCCCACCGATTTCGTTCGGGTTTCCTCCCAGGGCATGGCACTGGATACAGTTCTCGTTCCAGACGGCAACACGCTTGGGACCATCTGGCGGCCGAATAAAGGCGTCCTGCGAGGGCATCCACCGCTCGTCCTGGATATTGTAGATCCAGGGTAGCTGGATCAGGGTGAGTCCCTGGGTACTTGGCACCCAGTAACCCTGGAAGCTATGGGAACCGGTCATCATGACCACCGGCCGTTCGACCATCGGAATGTCACCGGCAAGGTTCGTGTCCCCGAGCACCAGTTCTCCTCCCTCGGTCACCAGCAACACATCCGGATCCGGCATCGTTACCAGCAGGCGGTCTCCCTCCCTGCGCAGGTGGTACTCAAACCGCCCCTGTTTGAGTGTGCGATCGTCAAAATCCCCCAGCACATTATCGGATTCCACCAGCTGGGTCATGCTGCGGTGATAGCTCTGGTGCCAGCTGGCATGTTCCTTGGGGTGACAGCTTCTGCATCGGTCAGATGTCTGGTATCCGCTGTCCCGCTGCTGGCGTGGCACAAGCTGCTTGACCGGGGTGGACGCATTGGCGATCAACTGTCGCTTCTGCTGGCCCGACAGGATCGCAGCTGAATCTTTATCGTCCGGAAGCAGGATCACGGATCCAATCACGCCAGCCATCACGACCAGGATCATGGTTGCCCAGGCCGATCCACCAAGCCAGCGAGCCCGTTTCAACAGGACCGAGGCGCAGGCTAACAGCGCGGCAAGGAAAACGATAAGTTCCAGCGTGGCCATAGAGATGACCTTAACAAAACACCCTGTCGTGGACTACCGAGACCTCACCAACCCCGTTCATTCAGCATCGAGTAACGTTAGGGCAACGCGAGCACGGCCGTGATTGGCGTCCTGTTGGAGGCATTTCTGGTAGGCATCTCGCGCCCCCTCACGGTCATTTTCTGCCCGTCGTGTCTCGGCCAGGTAATACCAACTGGCTGCGTGCATGGGCAGCTGATTGACTGCCTCGGTAAAGGACACCAGTGCCGTACGGAGGTCATTTTCCCGCCAGGCCAGACGGCCGTTTTCATAGTGCATCAACCCGCGATGGCGTCTGGCCAGTTCATCCTCCCCGGTTTCGGTAAACGAATCTGCCAGCTCCTGGTGCAGGTACTGGTTCGCTGGCATGAACTTGCTGGCCCGGAACTGCGCCCCTTCCAGCCACGCCATCCGGGCTTTCTCCTTTTCACCGAGCGCAAGCCAGGCGTTCCCTACCAGCTCCCAGATCTCAGCCGACTCCCCGTCGAGCACCAATACCATTCGAAGATGCCTCAGCGCCTGTCGCGGCTGGTCGATTTCCAGGTAAAGTTGTGCTGCTCGCATCGAGTGGAAAAATCGGCGAAGCGGCTCCATCTGCTCGATGGCCTGCTCCACCTGATCAACTGCCCCGGCATAGTCCCCCTGTTGTTCCAGGCGTCCACTCTCGATCATGAAACGGCCGGGCCCGTATCGCTGGTGCATCTGCTCGTCGTGCTGGCGGACCGGCGTCAGCATAGAGACAACTTGGACATGTCGCAGTGAGAGCTCGTAATTTTCCCTGGCCGCCTGCGAATTGCCGAGTTTTCCATAGGCCCAGCTTTTAAGCTGAAAGGCCCTCATCGACCCCGGGAAGTCCTCAAGCAGCTGATCGAGGACGGTTATCGCCTCGGCCGCCCGGTCGGTTCTCATCAGGAGCCGGGCAAGTGCCAGCTGGGCGACGGGCTGCCTGCCCGACTGCCGTAATGCCTGCTCTGCCTGCTGAATGTCTTCTTGCCGAAGCCCATCGAATGCCAGCTGGATCCAGGCATCGCTGGTATGGTCACCATGGCTATCAATCACCTGCCGAAAATACGGTTCCGCTTCGTCCATACGACCGAGTCGGCTAAGGATATTCCCTCGTAGCAGGATTCCATCCTCGTCAAGGGATCCGAGTCGGGCCGCCTGCTCCAGGCAGTACTCCGCCTCCGGCAGGAGTCCGAAGGAGCAATAAAAATCACCCATCATCACCCAGCTTTGCATGTCCCCTGGGTCATGCTTCGCCTCCAACGCCCGCATGTCCGCAACCAGTCCTGATTCCTGCGTGCCAAGCTCCGAGACAGGGAGCGGGACGGACGGGGAGACTAGCCAGTGGACAGCCACGGTGGCAGCCAGTTCCACCAGGATCAGCACGATCAATACCCG
>Ga0310342_100000862_pt1 | contig 18117 bp, 17 predicted proteins | sample S15DNA20500_MG_FD_206155 | JGI IMG/M metagenome (GOLD analysis project Ga0310342, IMG submission 206155) | Marine microbial communities from station ALOHA, North Pacific Subtropical Gyre - S1503-DNA-20-500_MG | ecosystem: Environmental > Aquatic > Marine > Oceanic | place: Pacific Ocean: North...
CCAGTTGCAGGGGAATCACCGGCAACCACAAAGTATGCACGCCGGGTGAATTGGAGGGTAACACAGCACCTAAAACGGGAGCTTGTGCCTGAAAACTAACTGTCACACCGCGACTTTCAACGCCGTGCCCACGTGTTAATATGTTGAGATCAAGCCCACGCGTGAGCGCGTCGAGGATCTCTCGCATGTTACGCAGTACGAATACATTCTTCTCCATGTTGGCACGACACATGTGTTCGGGTAAGCCTGTACTTGCTGACTGTGCATGTACAAACTCTTCAGGCGTCTGGCTACCGTCGCCCATCGGGAGTGAAGAATCGATGTACAGATCTGCAGCGCCTTGAATAAGCTCGATCAGTTTGTCGATTTCGATCTCGCGTAGAATATCACGAGCCCGTTGTGCCTTGCGCATGTCACGCTCGATGATACCACCCCCTGCCTGGCTGACTTTCGCAATTTCCTCGCCTGTTGCGAAGTGAACCACGTCATCGGTTTCCAGAGAATCGTATGGTTTTCCCCAACGGATGATAGGAAGTTGAATCATGTTCTGGCCTCTGGATCTTGGTCTCTTTAATAAACTCCAACTGTAGTGCTTTGCGCCAATTCATGAAATGGACGAACTCCGCTTACTCCATCCCAGGGATAAGCAGGGCAGGGGGGTTCACGTTCCCCCTCATCCCTTTCGAGGAATCCTGGCACAAAGAACTCACGAGTGAGTGTCGTCAATTTCACGCGGCCGGTTTCACCGTACGGGACCGACGCGTTTGAATCATCGAATTGCACGACCTCCGTAACAGCCCTTGGCTGGGGCGCGTAATACGAGATTTTGTAGCCTTCCTCAACGGTCACAGGCTTGCTGCACGCAAGTCCCATCAACGTATTTCCATAGGTGGGCGTCATGAAAATACCACTTTCTTCGGGTGAACCGCCAAAGAGTTCTTCGACGGCGAAGCGTGTCCATTGTGGGGTAAATTCAGTTCCGCCGGAAAAGATGCCTGTAATGCCAACTTCACTCAAGCTGGTACCGCGTTCTTCAAGTTCTATAGCGAGCGATTCAAGCAGCTTTGGCGTGGCAAACATGCATCGTACGTCGTGACCTGCTTGGAGAATCGTAATTGCCTGATCAATGCAGTGTTTTTTGTAGGCTTCCAGGTGCTCGGACCAGCCTTTCTTAATCAACTTGATGACCCAACGCGGGTCGAGGTCGATGCAAAAGCAAATGCCACCTCGATGCTGGCACAGATGTTCCACTGCCAGGCGTAATCGGCGAGGTCCGGAAGGACCTAACATCAACCAATTGGAACCCCGTGGAAAATATTGATCTGGCAGGGTTTCACTGAAGAGCTCATAGTCGATTCGGAAATCGTCAATGACGACGCGGCTCTTGGGAATTCCTGTTGTACCTCCGGTTTCAAAAACATAGGTTGGTTTGTCCGCTAGCGCCTGCGGTACCCAGCGTCGAACGGGGCCTCCCCGCAACCAATCGTCTTCGAATAACGGAAATTTTTTCAGATCGTCGAACGACTTTATGTCTTTTAAAGGATCGAATTTCAGTTGTTGTTTTTTCTCCAACCAAAATGGACATCCTGTCTTGTCGCTGAAATGCCAATGAACCATTTCGCACGTATGAGCGTCCAGCTCCTGGCGCGCTTGCCCAGCCAATTCCTGACAGGCATCGGGGTCGGAAGAGTGTTCGGAAACCATACTGTTGTCGTCTAAGAAAGAGAAAAGTGTTGACAAGGGTGCTATTAAGATAACCAACGTCGACAGTCCGTAAAAGAGGTCGCCCGCACGGATCACTACGGTTTCATCGTTCCCGGTGCCGCGGCACGGGGGGGGCCCACCTTTTTAACAGCGATAATGGGTGGAATTGGTCCGGATTATTGAGTAACTATGGACCGGCGAGTAACACCATGCGAATAGGTCGTCGATCGCAGGAATATCTCTCCTTCCGCGATGAGTCAGCAACGGCGGCTCCACGCGGTTGGTTGAAATGAGCGTGAAATCATTCCCAGCGATAAACACATAGACATTTCCGTCTTCACTTGCCGCATAAATTTGTCATCTCCCGTGACGAGGCGAGCGTTGAATGAACTTCCAAGTAACATAGACTGATTAGAAAAAGGAGGTGGGCTAGTCGTTTCTCCCAGTTGGTCTTCACGGTTCTTCATTTTTTAATTCTTTGCCCGTTTTGGCGCCATACTTAGTGGAGCAGGTTAGTTAGTTCTCCTCTAGGGCTGAATCTATTTTGGCGGTTTGGCGCCTAGGACGATGAGCCGTCCGGCCATTTTCGCGTGATTGAGCAGCGCCGTATAGGGCCAAAGTGTCCTTCCTTCATCTTCTACATTCGCATCGGCCCCTGCTTCCAACACCTGTCTGGAAACTTCGAGGTTGCTTTCATTGAATGCATCAAGTAGTACGGTTTCAGCCATGGGAGGTGGATGAATCAGTTGGTTCACACAGCTCACCAACATCGCGGCAGCGATTGTTGTGATTAGTCATTGTTTCGTTCATCATGATCATTCATGTTTCCATCGTAGAGTGTCAGATCAGTGATGCATTTCAGAATAACTCACTCTCGAGAGGGTTGAGGAAGATCTTGAGTCCAACCAGACATTCAGCCACTTGGGAGATCAGCACACCCCGCCGGCAGCAGCATCTTTGATAAGACCAGCCTCTCTGACGCGCTCATGTTCGTAAGTGGAGTCCCACGATGCCATTCTCTCGGTAGAGCGGTTGAAGATTTCGAATCCGAGGAACATTTGCTGATCGTGCTGATCAGCAAGGCAAACGCGTGAACTGTAAAATTGCGGCCAAGATGACTTAGCGAATTTTCAGTTATTAGAGCGCCAACGAATCAGCTTATTCAGGCACGTTAGGGGCTGACTTCGGGGTAGGGCTCAGTTGTGAAAGGACTTGAAGAACTCCATTTAAATGTGCTAGACGAGGTCCAAAGCGATCGATCAATTCATTAAGCAAATAATCGCTCTCCGCCAAGCTTTCCTCATTGTCCGTGATTTCTTCAGTAAGGTTACGCAAATATTCCGTTTGAGCTTTGCTCAACGATTCTGCAGCCAATCGGCAATTTCGAGCCAATCCAGGATTGGCTTGCTTCCATTGCCCCAGCTCCGTAGCACGTTGTCGTTGGGTGGCACTCATTTGTGAGACGAGTTCTTCCATGAGCAGGTTTTGCCGATCCTGGTTGGCGACAACTTCACGCAGGAGTCCCACGACTTGATTCGTGTCGAATTCGTTTTGTGATTCTTCTTTAGCAGGCGTGCCAGCGGTTACATCAACATGGGTAAACAATGGTGGAATGTGCTGTGGGTCACTTGCCATTTCTTCGTTACTCCCTGGAACTTGAATTCTGCTGGTGCCGTCAAAATTCAGTATAAGCTGGCAACTCTAGCCGTGTCGAGCCGGTAAGCCAATTGTAGCAAAATTAGGCAGCTTGCGTTGATAGCGTTTTCCCCGGGATCGAATTTCTGGTCCCTGACTGGTTAAAGTCGTTACCACTGTTGACCCGATCGAACGGAAAAGAGCCGCACGGCGGAAATAAATGGCATGAGATAACTGTGAATTAAGATTTAAGTGAATCGGCCTCGAATTTCTGGACTTTTGTAAATGAATGCTAGCGGACCCAAGTCATTACCTACTATAGGTTTTTTGACCTTCGTCGAGAACCCATCACTGGGACTTATTGGTGGTTACCTTGTCGTCAATACTGTGGGCCGTCCACTGGAATTTCACTGTACAACACCTGTTAAACCCAACCGGGCCCAGCAAATCCTGTATGGCCCGACGCTGGCGACTTATCTCTATGGCGAACAAATTGGTCGAACACTCACAGAATGTGCAAAAATCAAGGCAAATATGGTCTGTACAGACCATGTGGATGGTTTGGCGGTGCGAGATTTTGTCACTGTTCCTGTTCTGTTGGTCCGTTGCCGGGAAGCAGGCTCTGATTTACCTACAAAGGAGGCCCCAACAAAGGTTAGTGAACTGGGCCATACCCAAGGTGTGGAATTTGTCTGGGCAGGGCAACCGGTCGCGATTCACGACCGCTATTGCCAGGATCGAGATGAATTGGATCAGAAATGGCAAGCTGACGATTGTCAATTTGATCTGGAAGAGCCGTTCGGCCGGATTCGAGAGGCAATCGAAGAGGCAACGCGCAGCGCTGCGGCATGAAGGTGTCAAGAAACCACACAGACAATTCGATTTCTGGCCGGTTTTCCAAAAAACCCATTTTTGATGGCTATCCAGATCTCCGAATCGTGAGGTGTCGAATGACGAGGCGGGGCAGGGGAGGGGGCGACCATGGAGATTAAAAGGTCCACTGCACTGGACAATGGACCAGGTTGTGAAATCCAAGGTTCGACCGATCTTTCGCTAGCGACGGGACTTTTTTCAACCGGATGGCAGCGAGCACTCTTGCGGCCACCGACGATTCGTCTATCAAGCCTGTCGTTTGAAGGTTCGACTCCTAATGTGTTGAAGGTGGCGATTGGACGCAGCCGAATTCGAACGATCGGCTTTACTTTTCCGGAAGGAAAACGTGCGCTGGGTGGGGAGGCGTTGCCTTCAGCGTTCTCCAAAAACGGGCGGTCTGCGCGGAAGACGGGAGCCCTTTTTCAAAGACGGTCTCTTGGGAAAACGCGAATTCGACCATCTCAGGACATTATCAAACTTGAAGACCGCTTGTATTTTGTCTTACAACCTTCGTTGGAAATGCAGTTCGTATCCGGTGAGTTGAAGTTTCCATTTCAGCCTTTTGACTATCAATTGCAAGGTATTGCCTTTTTATACCCTCGCGTTGCAGCCGTGCTGGCTGATGAGATGGGATTGGGCAAGACCATGCAGGCAATCACGGCAGTACGTCTTTTGTTGGTTTTGGGAGAAGTTCGGCGGGTATTGTTGATTTGTCCCAAACCTCTTGTGACGAACTGGTGTCGTGAATTCGAAATGTGGGCGCCGGAAGTACCGCTGGCGGTTGTTTCAGGAGATCAAACACGACGTCGCTGGCAATGGGGACTTCCCGATGTGCCGGTGAAGATTGCCAATTATGAATTGTTAATTCGAGACCAAGAGCTTTTAACGGACCCGGAGCAGGAGTTTGATCTGGTCATCTTAGACGAAGCCCAACGAATCAAAAATCGGGCAAGCAATACCAGCCAGGTAGCGTGTTCGATTCGGCGCCGACGAAGCTGGGCGTTGACAGGTACACCCATTGAAAACAGCACCGACGATCTCGTGGGAATATTTGAATTCCTGTCACCCGGTTATTTGCGTCCGGAGATGCCTGCACGACGTCTTGGACGGGCTGTACAGGATTACGTCTTACGACGCACTAAGGATAAGGTACTTACAGAACTGCCTCCCAAGCTGTATCGCGATGCAGATTTGGATTTGTTGGGGCAGCAGCGAGAGAGCTACGAGCTCGCCGAAAAGGAAGGTGTCGTGCGGCTGTCCGAAATGGGGGCCGAAGTGACAATTCAACATGTGTTTGAACTCGTATTACGATTAAAACAGATTTGCAATTTCGATCCCGCCACGGGAGAAAGCTGCAAGCTAGAGCGTTTGATGGCAGATTTGGAAGAAGTTGCAGCCAGTGGCCAAAAGGCGATTGTTTTCAGCCAGTGGGTGAAGACTTTGCAGCATCTGAATGATCCGTTGGCTTGTTTTCAACCGTTACAGTACCACGGAAAAATTTCGCATCGTCGGCGTCAGCAAATCCTGGAGCAGTTTCAACAAGATCCGGATGTTCATGTGCTCTTAATGAGTTATGGGGCAGGAAGTGTCGGACTCAATTTGCAATTTTGTCGTTATGTTTTCCTCTTTGATCGTTGGTGGAATCCGGCTGTTGAAGATCAGGCCATTAACCGGGCGCACAGAATTGGTGTCAACGGAACTGTGACCATTACACGATTCTTGACCCTGAACACGATCGAAGAACGCATCAACCAGGTCTTGATTGAGAAGCGTGAATTATTCGAGACGATATTTTCTCATGCGACCTCAACTCGCCATCCATTATTTTCACAAAAGGATTTGTTCGGTCTGTTTGACTTGCGTATGTCCAAGGGCTCCTTGAACGAGGCAGCATAAGTGTCAGAAACTGCTCGCAATCTCAAGTTAACACTCGCCTATGATGGGACTGCCTATGCTGGCTGGCAGGTACAGCCTGAGAGTCGAACGTTGCAATCCACGCTTGAGGATGCCATGGAGCAGGTGACAGGTAAGCGGATTAGGACGACTGCTAGCGGTCGTACGGATGCAGGCGTTCACGCGCTGGCACAGGTTGTGAGTTGCGTTACGGATTGCCAATTATCGACGGAAATTTTGAGACGGGCGTTAAACGCCAATTTGCCACAGGACATCGTTGTGTTGGAAGTGGCTGAAGAGAGAGAAGGGTTTCATGCAATTCGGAATGCGGTGGCCAAGCGATATCGCTATGTCATACACGACGGCCCATTGCGAGATGTGTTTACACTCCGTTATGCCTGGCACTTTTCACAACATTTAGATGAGGTTGCCATGCATGGTGGTGCAGTGCGTCTCAAGGGAACTCACGATTTTGCCAGTTTTGAATCCTCAGGATCTGAACGGCTAACAACCGTGCGCACGGTCAATGATATCAGGGTTGGTAGACAAAAAAATGACCTTCAAAAAGTCGTGTTAGAAATTGAAGCCGATGGTTTCCTTTACAACATGGTTCGTGCCATCGTTGGAAGTCTTGTAGAAATTGGACGCGGTCGACGCAGCCTGTTATGGATCGATGAAGTGCTTGCTGCCAATTCGCGCAAAGCGGCTGCTGCGACGGCTCCACCGCAGGGATTGTTTCTAGTGAACGTGATTTACGACAACTGAAAGGGCTTTTCCGACGCAGTAAATTGCCCTACAATCAAGGTTCATGTTGAAATTGGGTAAGTTTGGCCGCGGAAGTGTTGCCAGGTGATGTTGTGTCTCTGTCAAGTCGAGATTGGATGGGGCGGTATCGACTGGTCAAGTTGCTCCGCGCAAGTCGGACATGCCAAGTGTGGGAAGGGATGAACTCTGAAAATGAATCACATGTAGCTCTTAAGATTTTGAATCGAGACCTCTGCTCCGACCGTGTTTTGGTCGCCAGTATGAAGCACGAATTCATGGTTGGGAGCGAAATGGATCATGAAAATGTAGTTCGTCATTTCGAGTTCGATTTCGCACAAAATGTGCCATATATTGTACTCGAGTTTTTTACGGTTCGTAACGTCATGCAGGCTTTGCAAACGCTGGGATCAGAAAAACTTGCACCCATCATTCACGACGTGCTTTTGAAGTGTGCTAAGGGATTAGAGTATTTTCACAGCCAAAATTGGATTCATCGCGATATCAAACCAGAGAATTTTCTCATCAACGACAACGGTAAAGTCAAGTTGATTGATTTTGCTCTTGCCATACAGCGTCCAAAAAGTGGTTTTCAATTAGGAAGATTATTTCGTCCCAGGGGTCCTGTGCAAGGTACTCACAGTTATATGTCGCCCGAACAAATTCGGGGGAAACAACTTGATGTGATGGCTGATATTTATAGTTTCGGTTGTATGGCCTACCGTTTGATTAGTGGAGAACCACCCTATGCAGCCGAATCGTCCAACGAATTATTAAACCGTCATTTGAGATCTGGAATTCCTTCTTTGGCTACATTCAGCGACAACATTACCAGCGAGTTTGCTGATCTGATTATTAAGATGATGGCTAAAAATCCAGAGCAACGTATTGCCTCCATGCGTGATGTAGTCAGAGAACTATCGCGTGTGCGTATTTTTAAAACGCCGCCGGGCCGTGTTGTACCTCAGAAAAAAATATAAGCCTCTTCACGAGGAAATTAAAGGCCATCAATTGAAGGCCATTTACTGAACACCAAAAACCGAATACCCAACATTAATATGGATTCGACTAATCCTGGCCTTGCGTTTGAAAAACCAATCCTTGCATTGGAAGAGCAACTAGCAGCGATGCAGTCAGCTGGCGAAACCGATGCTGCCGGCGCGGAAGAGATTCGACGGTTGCGACGTGAGCTGACGGAAACGACGCGAGAGATTTATGCAAATTTGACACCATGGCAGACGGTTCAAGTTGCCCGTCACAAAGATCGTCCGCAAACGAACGATTATCTCAATTTAATGTTTGATGAATTTGTCGAATTGCATGGCGATCGTCATTTTGGAGATGATCGAGCGATTCGGACTGGCTTTGCGAAACTCGACCAATTTAAGGTGATGGTAGTAGGGCACCAGAAAGGCCAGAATTTGAAGGAACGCAGCGCTTGTTACTTTGGATGTGCTCATCCAGAAGGCTATCGCAAAGCGCTGAAGAAAATGTTGATGGCTGCAAAATACAAGATGCCCGTGATTTGTTTTATCGATACACCGGGGGCTTATCCAGGAATTGGTGCCGAAGAACGTGGCCAAGCCCAGGCAATTGCTGAGAATATGTACGAAATGTCACGGTTGGAGACACCGATTGTATGTGTTGTAATTGGTGAAGGGGGGAGTGGCGGTGCGCTGGGAATTGGTGTTGGGGATCGGATTGTCATGCTTGAACATGCATATTATTCGGTCATCAGTCCGGAAGGCTGTGCCGGGATTCTGTGGAAAAGTCACGAATACGCAGAACAGGCAGCCAACGCGCTCAAGTTCACCTCGAAACATTTACCAAGTCTGGGGGTTGTGGATGATGTGATCGAGGAACCGCTTGGCGGTGCCCATCGCGATCATTATCAGACGGCGTCGCGACTCAAGGCTTATCTTGGCCGTTCGCTCCGAATGCTCGTGGATCGTCCGATCGATGAATTGTTGTCAGATCGTTATGAGAAATTTCGGCGCATGGGCGTTTTTCTCGATTTGGCCGATGGTCTGTCCGGGCCGGTGGAAAATTCGACGGCTCAGCAGCCGTCGTCGGTTGCTACCAAAGATCCGGCTGCGCCGACCTCATCACCAGTTTCTTGAACTGGGCGAGATGGTGAAAACAGCGCTAAAAGTGACCTGATTTCTGGGATATCAAAGGCGGATTAAGAGCTGATTGGCAGGCATTTTTAAACAACTTTTGAACGTCCGATAATGTTCGTTATGTTCGGTTAGAACGTGGTTTTTAACCGGGAAAAGGCTGTTTTCTACCGCAAATCTTCAGCGTGAATGGGAGTTCATGTCCACCCTGCGGCGTGGAACGGTTTTTGAGTGCGTACACGGGTGAATCAGACAATTCGACAGGTAAGTTGTCGTAGCGTTCCTGGTGATCGAAATCGGGTGAAGAAGTGGCCCCCTCGAGCACTTCGTGCAGGTGGGGATGAATGACTTTGTGGAGTTCTGCCGGCATGACGGCATGGGATTTATCCAAAAGGACCGCCAGCAGATGTCCGGATTTGGAATGGATGATTTGGTCCCGGTGTTCATGACTCAGCAGCGTAACGGCAAAGAGTGTAATGATAACGCACAGGACCACGCCCGTGGCAGCACCCACCAGCCCCCCAAGCTGGCGGTCGAAATCACGAAGTTTTAGTGAATCCAGCATTCCACGCACAAATTGAAACCCGACCCAAACGAGCAATGAAGTGCCGATATACAGTAGCAGCATGGCCAGTGCGATATTCCAGGGCGGATCGGCATCGATGTAGCTGGCCACGGGCGTTCGGAACCGATATGCCACGAAATAGCTCAAAATTAGTGAAGCCAAGGTGGCCAGTTGCCAGGCAAAACCTTTCCAGAAACCCCAGAGCGTCGCAAATGCTAGCACTAGTGACATGATGATGTCGTAAGTTTGCATCACCTGAAACTCCTTGAAGAAAGAGACGTGCGGAGTATAGCGTTACTCTGATTTTCGGCGAAGGGCATTCAATTTTTGACCTTGGTGCCCTTCGGCCGGTTCCGATACAGTCCTGCAAAGCGGCTCTGCGGGTGGGGCCGAGTGAGAAATTCAATGTTGGCAGTTCGAGAGGTTGCAGGAAGGCTTTTCCGTGGCAGGATTCAAGACACATTTTACGACCAGTACGGTTTTGGGAATGGGTTACGGTACGGGAGCTTTGTTGTTTTACAATTATCCGCCATCGACATGTCTCCTTGCTACGGGCCTCTGCAGTTTATCTGGATTGCTTCCGGATATTGACAGTGAATCGGGCATTCCCATGCGCGAGAGCGTTGCCTTTGTCGCGGCGGTCGTTCCGATCATGGCCGTGGATCGGTTGCAATCGTTCGGCTTCTCGACCGAGGGCGTTATCCTGGTAGGAGGCGCCATCTATATTGCCATTCGGTATGGTCTTGTAGAGATCTTGCGCCGGTATACAGTGCATCGTGGTATGTGGCACAGTTTACCGGCGGCGATGATCGCCGCACTGATTATGTTCTTGCTTTGTTCACACGATGAGTCCATCGATTTGCGCATCTACAAAGCAGGTGCTGTTCTGCTGGGTTTTCTTTCACACTTAATGTTGGACGAACTCTACAGTCTCAATTGGACCCGAGGCGGTTTACGAGTTAAGAAATCGTTCGGAACAGCCATGAAGCTCTGGGGGTCCAGCCTGTGGGCCAATGTTTCGACGTACGGAAAACTGATTTTCGCCGCGGCCTTGGTTTGGGGGGATATCTGTTTTCATTGCGTTGTTAAGGAACACAATTTTCACGGGATGGCCAAAGAAGTGATCGGGCGACTACTGAGATAACTTGCCCAGCTGAGCTTTCACATGTTGCTTGGAGGAGACGGATGCCAAGACGTGGCGCCGTGGGAAGGCTTGCTCATTACGAATCCGATTGTTTCGTATCCAACAATAAAGTCACCGGTCCGCTGTTAATCAAGGATACGTCCATCATCGTACGGAATTGTCCTGTTTCGACACCGATCCCCTGCCCTGCCACCTCTGCGACAAATAACTCATACAATTGCTCTGCCAGCTCCGGAGTGGCGGCAGCGGCAAAACTGGGGCGGCGTCCCTTCCGGCAGTCGCCCAAAAGTGTGAACTGGCTGACCACGAGCATGGATCCGCCAGTGTCGACCAGCGAGCGGTTCATTTTGTCCTGGTTGTCTTCAAAGATTCGTAACCTTACGATCTTATCAGCCAGTTGTTTTGCATCTTGTTCGGTGTCACCCTGCGCTACTCCTAACAACACAACCAAGCCATGGTCAATCTGGCCGACGATGTCACCACCGACAGTGACAGAGGCCGCTCGTACTCTCTGAACACACGCCCGCATCCAATTATCCTAGGTGTCGTCCAGGCCGCGTTCACGGCGGATAGTTTTGACCTGTTTCACGATTTGCTCAATGACAGCATAATTTTCGGCAATGTTTTTGCGTAGGCGCCGAAAAGCATAGGCTATCCAAACGGTACCGAAGGTTGCGATGCCAAAGTAGGGCCATTCCCATTGAAGAGCACCTTGTAATCTCACGCTGGGGTTGGCTGCACCGCCCAACGACGCAATGACCAACACCACCATGATGGCACTCACGGCCCAAGGAAACGTTTGTTTTTTGAGGTCCATGCTTCGCTGGCCAAGGCGCTCTTCCAAGTGGTACATTTCGACAACTTCTCGACACCAGCGACCTGTACCAATGAAATAAGTAATTCCAATGCATGCGACTAACAACGTCATGAGTCCGGAAGCAATCACGAGTAAAAATTGCAACGACGCGCGGCGAAATTTCGGCTCTAATTCCTGGAAAAGGTGCCCTTTTTTTTCTTTGAGTTCTCCAATGCGATCGACCGAAAGATCGTTAACTCTTTTGAGATGATCGATGTCACGTTGGATTAGTTCGAACTGTTTTAATGCTGAATGTGTTGCTGCGCGTTCGGTGCGCATGGCCACAGCGACGACCAAATTGGAGGTCAAAAGCAGGACAGCCAGCAGCGATAATGAAGAAAAAATTCGGACCACGCTGTGTTTTAAAATTCAAGTGAGATCCTGTCTACTAGGGCTGATGAAGATTGTCTGTTAGAATGCCCGGGATTTGTCAGGTAGTACGAGTATGTTTTTGGTGTGCTGCTCCTTTTCAAGGGGTGTCGCCCTGCCCTTTTTTAATGTGCGAATGTAGTCAAAAACGAAGCAGGAGCCGTCGATGTCCATCAACATCAATCGTCGTGAATTCGGGCTGTTGAGCAGTGCCTCTACCGTGGGGATTGGCCTGCCGTGGTCGGTGAGTGTTGCAGAGGAGCAAGACTTTGAGTTTCGTTACATTCTTGCATCCTGCATGTATGGCTATACAGACATTCGTAAAATTATACCGGAAGTGAAAAAAATTCATGCGACGGCGATTGATATTTGGCCGAAAGTTCATGGGAATCAGCGCGAGCAACTTGACGAAATGGGCGAAGAAAATTTTGCCAAACTGCTCTCCGAGCATGACATCCAATTGGGATGTATCACGCAGTATCGACTTGGCCCTTTCGGGTTACAGAACGAAATGCGATTGGCTCGAAGATTGGGTTGTTCCACGATCGTTAGCAGTGGCAAGGGCCCCCCTAATCTTAAGGGAAGCGAACTGAAAAAGGCGGTTGGTGGTTTCATCGAAAAGCTGAAGCCTCATCTGGCGGTGGCAGAGGAAATGGGGGTCACCGTGGCGATTGAGAATCACGAAAGCAATTTGATTGAGTCCCCTGATTCGATGAAATGGCTTGTCGAATTACGCCCGTCCAACCATCTGGCTGTTGCCTTGGCTCCCTACCACCTTCCCCAGAACGAAAAGTTAATCAGTGAATTGATTCGTTCGTTGGAAGGTGGTATTGCGATGTTCTACGCCTGGCAACATGGAATGGGTTGCCACAAGAAGCTTCCCAAGGAACAAGAATTGTTACAGATGCCCGGACGTGGAAAGCTGGATTTCACTCCAATTCTGTCGGCGCTTCGCGATATTAAATACGATGGATGGACTGAAGTTTTCATGCATCCGGTTCCCCGTGGAATTCCAGTTTTAGAGACAACCGATGCGGTCACTGCAGAAATCAACCGATCTCGTCAATATCTTTCAGAGCGTGTTGAAGCGATTTAAAAATCTTCGGTCGAAACAGAAGTTTTGTCATATCGCGTGAAGAAATGGTGGACGGTGAGAGAACTGCTATTTCTATGGCAGGCCGTGCCCACTGAGATATTTGTCAGTGTGGTTGGTAGCGATGCCAGTTTTCCGAAGTTCGAATGAAAAATGAAGTGGATCCATCGGCGCTCCAATTCGGACGTCATAAAGCTCCATTGTCAGAATGGGTTTCATGACCGGGCGTTGGTCGCCTTGCGGTGATTTTTGTAACGCACCGCTTCTTGTGTAAATCAATTCGTAGGGAAACAAATCGTCCTGACCCAACGAGATCGCGACTTGCTCTGGTAAATGGCCTGGCCAGTCACTGGAATTGACGTAATTTCCTTTGAGAATCGCTTCTCGATGTTTTGGTGCAATCTCAATCAACTTTTCTGTTTTCCAGGTTCCACGAATGATCCAAATGGGGAGTCCCCGCAGTTCGCTCGCCTGAATCTGCTGGAATTGAAAATGATCTGCCAACCCACGTAACAACTGTGCAATTCCACCGGGTGCCAGTTGAGGCAATCTTGGCTTGCCGGGGTGAGATGGGGGTTGTTCGTTTTTTGCCCTAACTTCTCGCAGGTTGATGTAACTGATTTGTTCTTTACCCTGTTCATTTCGCCGACACCATAAAGTGTCGCCGTCGGAGATATGCTGCAGGCTGGAGACGATCGTGTCGGTATGCATTTTCAGTTCGAGTCGAAACATCATATTGGCACCGCCGCCAAGTTGAAAATACTCGCCTGAGCCTACCAGACGCTGGCCCAGCAGATCGGCGCGCTGGCGAATCTTGGCAGATACCGATGGCAGGTTGTTTATGGCATGGCTGGCACTGACCAGGATTGCCTGTGGGTGGGGTGTGTTTTTATCAGCACCCCTACCCTGCCCTGATGCGAAGGCCGCCAGTGTTGACAGCAACGCAATCGCTGTCATGGGAAGAATGACAGCATTTTTGGGTGTTAATCCAGGAGACATGGTATCTATTTGCCGATCGAGTTAAATCTATCAAAGATTCCTGTTGTAGGGCGCCGAACAATATCTCACATGGTTACTTCGCGGGCGACATTCTACGGATGTCCGACCTGTGGGTCCACGCCGATCGGTGGTTGAGTGACCATGCATTGAAATTTAAATCGCAGAGACCACGAATGTTTTGCATAGTTGATTCGACCACCGTAAGTGATAGCGAGGTCACTGTTTCATAAGTCCTAAATATTTACTTGTGTTAAACCGTTGAATCCTTAATCTACCGACCACACGTTGGGTTATGCTGCGGACGCGGCTCTTACGCTGCCAAGGGGGAAAAAATGAATTTGCGTCTAGCGACGTTTGTTGTTTTGTTTGCAGTCGTTGCCACTGTTGGTTGTCAACTGTCGGGTGGCCACAACTTACCGCCTGCCGAGCGACTTCACCAACCGGGACCTGGTGTTGGTGGGCCGGGACCAGGCGTTTTAACACCGCCTCCTATGGCGCCCATGCCTCCGATGGAATATCCTGTAAGCCCGATGGTCACGCAGGTTTCGTTTGTAGGTCCAGACGGGATGCAAGTGGTTTGGGATGTGAGCGGACAGGGAGATTTTCATTCGGAACCAATTGTGGCACCCGGCCGTCACAACTTCAACCAAGGTGGAATTTACCGCCTCAAGGTGTTGAATATTCCAGGACGACCTGGGGTTGAACTTTACCCAACATTGGAACTTGGCCCCACGACACCACGCACCGAAGCCTACCTTTCTCATAACGCTGTGCCGGTTCAATTCACCGACGAGGATTTTGATCAAGTCATTACCGGCAACTTTGTCACCAAAGTGATCTATTTACCTGATCCGGAGTTCCAGGAATTGGCCATGCCGGGTGTCAAGACGTTGGTCAGTACGCGTCTTGATCCGGGGGTTGATCCGATTGTCGAGGCCGACCGGCGTGGTGCTATCATGGCGGTGATACGTTTAGGAAATCTCGACTTGGAAACACCTGGACAAGAGGGCGGACCATCGATCGCTTCACCTGTCAGCTATACACAGGCTTTAGGTGCCGACTCGCCGGAATTTGCGAGTTACGGTCCGGACAGGTTTGCTGAGAAACAGCATTATCGCACCATGCGGCGCTACAACCGTCAGCCAATTGGACCAACAGCGCCGCCCAACTTTGTTTCCGGAGTCACGGCCCCGCAGTATGGAATGACGATGAGCGGTACGCCAATCGGTTTGGTTGGGCCACCTCATATTCCACTGGGTCATCCAGCTGGTCTGCAAAAACATGTCATGAAAAATAACACGAGGATGTATCTGCCGAAGCCGTCGAAAAAGCTCGAGATCAACGTCAAGCAGCGCCCGGGGTTCAGTTATCCCCAGCCGGCCACACGGATTAACATTGAAGAACAGACGATTGCTCCCTCTCCCCGGCTGCGGCAACCATTGGGAAATCAACACCAGTATATCCGTTAGGTTGTTTGGTTGAATTGTTCGAAAACTTGCCAAAGATAAAAGGTGATTTTGATCAGTTGGTTTTTTGATTGGTCAATGGGCCAGTGTTCTTTGTGAAAATCCTTACGTGCCAAACTATGGGATCGACCAGAAGTGAAATCCTTATCTGACTCTGTGATCGAAAACGTGTGACTGGAGTTGTAACTGTTGATCGTGATAAAAAGCAATTCGTATGGGCCGAATTGTGTCATGGATGGAGATGCACCTCCCCAGGGGGCTCAAAATGACCGATTTTTCCCATGCCCGATTCACGGGTTCAACAGGAAATCTAAAGAGTTAAAGATCCTGAGATGGGTGGGTTGGTTTTTCTCAACGGTGGTGGTCATGATATTGCCACTGGTGCCGAAGGTGGCACACGCCCAGCCAGGTGTTCGTCACTTTCACGAACATTTCGACATGCGTCCTGGTGAGATCGGTAGCCGCCAACTCAACCGTGGCCGACCTTTAAGAGGTTATTTTCAGCCGGTTCGGTTGGAGACTCCGCGCGGAGCGAGGATTGCTACGGTTCGCCGGCGCGATTTTGGTTCGCCGGAATCTGGTCCGCTGACCGTTGGGATGTTAATCGGACAAGTTTACCGTTTGCGGATTACAAACATCGAAAAAAATGCTGGTGCAGAAGTTTTTCCAACGATTGAAGTGATCGACCGATTGTATCCTCCACCAGGACAAAAAGCCCGATTCGCAATTCCTGTTGAGTTAACCCGTCAAGAGTTGGAGTTGGCAATCGCCGGATCCTTTGTCACGCGAGTCATTTATCTCGAAGATCCCCAGACGGCGTTACCCTATCGAGGTGATCAGGCCCAGCAGCCATTTTTTGATGTTAGTCCCAATGCAGATCCTTTAAGAGTAGCGGATCAAATCGGTCGCCCGGTAGCCATTCTACGCATGGGAGGTCGGCTGCCAGGTCCCCATGGGCCAGATGAGAATTTTCTTTTTGGTTCCCCGCCGTTGGAAAGATACGCTGCTCCAAAGTTTCATGACACGAATGAGGGTCGCCAAGATCGTCAGGAACTTGCTCCATTGTCGTCGTCCACGGCTGCTGTAATGACACCGGCGACAATTCGTGGATCAAGCTTGCTCAGGAGGCGATAGGACATGCAAGGGTTGCAGTTGCCTCGACGGTATAACCGACAGATCCAGTCTCGAACTTACTGGAATCGTCTGTTCAAACCGATAGGAATCGTTGTTGTTTTTTGGTTGTGTACCGGGTGCCAGACACTGGCACCTCGATCGATCAACGATTCGGCTTCACCAACAAGAAGCGATTTTTCAGTACCTGTGGCGCGAGTGATCGAATCGTCAGAAAAAATGGATGCTGGCAACGTGACAGCCAAGCGGTCTCCAATGGATCAGGTTGGGAAACCCCGCCAAGTTGCCGAGCCCATTCCGTTGACGCCGTCCAGCGAGTGCCCTCACTGCCCTCCACAACATGAAGGATTTACCTTTTCACACCGCGCACGGGTTGATGTTGGACCGTGGTCTGAGGCCAACCTGTGGAAAGAGTGGTCAAAAAATGAGTACCTCTGTGACGGTGGTGATCGACAAGAACAAGTTGCGGTCGCACCTGACTGGCACGTATGGGGTCTGCACCAGGAGGACACCGTTGCCCATTTTGATACGGTTCACGGAGAGACGGTTGTACAGCCTTCCAATCGGGTTTGTATTTATGCACCTCGTTTTGGTGCTGTTCGAAAAGTGTTCGGTTTAGTTGAGCACAATCACACTCGCCATGTTGCTGGTTACGACCGGCCCTTATCGGCGCAGACAGGTGAAAGACTGGACGTCGTAACGACGCTGGACCAGCCGTTGCAGCCCCTGGCGAAGGTCAGCCGAAATCCGGCGAATGTTCTTCGTGAACAGGTTCCAGCCCGCGACCTGATCCATAAGCAGCCTCCGTCGGGACTGGTTGGCGGGTTCTTGCCCTATGAGAACTTCGATTTGATTCGCCGCGGTATCTACGAACGATCTGAAGAGATGGCGATTGCCGAACGAATAGCCGCTGCTTATACGTGGTCAGCGGATACGGCAGTCCAGGTGACGATCAAAGAGATTACGGCGAAGATCGATACGGCGACGTACGGCCCTGGAATGACGTATTCATTTGACCGGTTGCCGGGACAGCCAAAACTGCGAGTTATAAAAATCGCTTCAGTTGGTGAAGCTCAACCGGGTGACGAAATTGATTTTACGATTCGGTTTGACAACGTAGGAGATGAAGTGATCGGTAATGTGACGTTGATCGATAACCTCACAACGCGATTGGAATATGTTACCGACACGGCCCAGTCCAATCTCGAAGCAGACTTTTCTACCCGACAGAATGAGGGAGAATCCCTGGTACTCCGTTGGGAAATTCGTGAGCCGCTGAACCCCGGAGAGGGTGGCATCATTCGTTTTCGCTGTCGAGTGCGATAGCGGTCAGTTGGGCAAGCAGGGCTGCCATCAGGATCACGGTGATTTGTACGTGAGTTGTCGCTGCGATGAAATGGCTGACCCCGGTTGCCAAAAACAGAACCAACAATCCCCATTTCAGCCGGTGGGGATGATGTTGTTGTAGCATCAGCCGATGGTTGAACAGGACGCCAGTGATCAAGCAAAA
>Ga0310342_100000865_pt1 | contig 18051 bp, 16 predicted proteins | sample S15DNA20500_MG_FD_206155 | JGI IMG/M metagenome (GOLD analysis project Ga0310342, IMG submission 206155) | Marine microbial communities from station ALOHA, North Pacific Subtropical Gyre - S1503-DNA-20-500_MG | ecosystem: Environmental > Aquatic > Marine > Oceanic | place: Pacific Ocean: North...
TTTAACAGATGAAGAGGTTAATAAAGAATTTAAAAATGCCCATAAAAAAATATCTGATAAAGCAATGGCTGATAATCTAAAAGGAATCCCTGATAAGGAAGAAGTCATTCAAGATATGGCAGACGCTATTGACAGAGGGACAGATGAAGAATATAAGGAGAAATTACGAAAAGATAATAAATATACTTCTGTTCAAGATTTAATTAAACAACACAAAGAGCATCAACAACGAAGGGCAGATAGTGCCTTTGAACATGCAAGCAATGATGCTAATTCTAGTGCCTTGAAGATGGACGTACTTCCTGAAGAAGGGACAGATAAATTACATGCTCTGGATAGGGCTAGAGACATAGCGAAAAAAATGGATACTAGTAATAGGGCCGTAAAGAATGGAGGTAAGCCCCTATTAGACAGAAATTCTATGAGTCATTTAAAAGATTTATTAGATGATGCTATGGATAAAGGTGATTTGCAACAAGATGAAATAGATGGAATTGCAGATGAAGCTGATAGAATGGGAGAAGATTATTTAAATGATGACCATAAAGCTTCTATAGATGCGGCTAATGATAAACAACGGGCACACCATGAGGACTTTCTTGCCCATGCTGAAGGTATGTCAGAAGAGGCTTTACAACGAAAGGGACACGATTTAGACCATTCTAAAGGTCATGAGTTACATGATTACGAGACTAATGAAGACGGAACTATCGGTAAGAGAACTGGGTCTTCCTATCATTCTAGAAATGAAGATGGTTCTGTAGAACATTTAGATGGGAGTGGACGAGCAGAATCTGTAGATGATGCTGTAGAAGGAATGGAAGCTCAACATCCTCCGAAACTTTTGGGGTTGGATAAACAGGGACAAATAGAACAAGGTGAACACTTTGAACTTATGAAAAAGGCTGCTGCTGGTAAACTAGAAGAAGGAGATTTTGATAAGTTTAAAGCCTTAGAAGCTAAAACTCCTGCCTTGGCTGACCCCAAATATAAGGGTCAAGTACTAGGTGCAGCACGGCATCAATTAAGTGCGGAAGATGGGTCTGAAAAGATGAATGCTATGGGTATAGATGAAAAAGACCACGATGAAGCTGCTGGTAGTTCTTGTAGACCACCCCCAGGAGCTATGCCCCCTGGAGGAGATAAGGGATGGAATCCTGACACCCATAGATGGTGTGATAAAGAATATCTAGAGTCAGTTAAGGGAGAACTTGGCCCTGGTGAGGCAAGCTATCATCCTGAAGGTTTACATGCGGGTACAGAACATGCCCACTTAGACCAAGATGCTGATGGTAATGTACAAGGAGTTATGGTAACACCTACTGGTGTTCATAAAGTTAACCCCCCTACTGGTGGTTCTAAAGGAATGAAGTCAGCAGATGGGGGGGCCGTTAATCATGCAGATGTCTTAGGGCATCATTTAGCAGACCATCCAGGGGGAAAGGTAGATAAAAAGACCTTAAATATGATGGGTATGAATCATAGTGAAAAGCATACTGGGAAAGGACAAGGTGCCTTAGGACGAGCTTTCAAGGAGACTCCAGGGATGCAAGCCGTGGGAAAACTTGGAAGGATGTTATCTAGAAATAAAGAGAGAGAAGCGGAGAAACCTAATGCTACTGGACAGGATAGACAACGAGCTAGACGAGGTACTGACGGTTCTCCTATAAAAAGTGTTTTGAGTAGAATAGGACAGCATACTAAAGAAGGTCTTAAAGATGCAGCAGAAGAACTCCCAACATATGCGGGTGGGGGGATGGCAAGGGATACCGATAGATATAGAGATAAACAAACAAGAAAGGCTGTTAAAAAGGTTCAGGCACAAGAAAGGTCAACCCAGAAACTCACTGATAGTGTGAATAGAGTTTTGGGAGAAAACGGATAATTGAAGTATAATATAGTAGACCTATTTATGGAGGGATTCCATGTCGGCATATGAAAATCTACAAAATTTCTACAAAGGTCATGCTCCTGGCAAGGGCGGGAAAGATCCCAAGGTTGTTGAAGACCCGTGGGCTTTAGGTGCATGGCTATCTAGGACTCATGGAAAACATAGTGCTGCGGAATATGCTTCTGCAATAGAACGAAAACAAAATGCAGCAGATTGGAATCCTGTTTCACCTGAATATACAGAAAAAAAATCTAAACGAAAGGCTAAAGGAGAAAAAGAAGAAGACAAAAAAGATAAACCAAAGAAAGAAAGGGCAGCAGGAGGAACTAAGAAGTATGGTTCTCCTGGTAGACAAACTAGGATGAAATTATCTTTGGATGAATCTTTGGCCTTGTTAAATCTTTTGAAAGGTGATAAAATTAAAGAAGACCACAAGGATGCACATGAAGATAAAGAACCTATTAAAGATCCTTTTGCAGTAGCCTCATGGAGGGCTGAAAGGGAGGGACACGATTTAAGTACTGATGAAGGGAAAGAGCGTAGGAAGGAGATTGTAGAGGATATTAAAGATGAAGGAAATGTGGTTGAAGATAAAGATGAAGATGTAAAAAAAGCTACTTCATTACAGAAAATTAGTCCTGGCCTTGCGGGTCTTATGGCTGCTGCTGCGGGATGGGCCATGAGTGATGATATAGTTCGTTCAGGTGGTGGTTCTCCTAGAGGGGAAATGACTCCCCAACAAGTGCGAGATTGGGAACGGACTCTTAGACGGACTATGCGAAAAAAGGATATGTCCTTAGATAAATCTTCTTGGGAGAAATTACAAAAGACATATTACGATGATTCTGATTTATATTTTCGTAGAGTGCCTGTACAGAATGCGGTAGCTATTTCTAAAGACCATGCCCCAGTTCCCCCTAGGCAGGGATTACAGTGGGATGAATTAAAAAAGAAATGGGTATCCCCAGACCACTTAGGACGTTCTGCTACTGAACTACAGGGTAAGAAACGTATTAGAGGTTCAGGAACGGGTGTCCATGAACATGCTCTACACGTTGGTGGTACTGGCGGTAAAGGCGTTGGGTCTGGTGTTGCGGGTAGGAGATTCAGGAGTGTAGGAGATTCAGGAGTTCAGTCACCCCATGAATCCAAACACGTTGCTGGTTACAAGAGACGGACAAGTGGTGGTGGTCACCTTCCTTCAGTAGCTAGAACATCTAGTGCTAGAAGGGCAATGGCGAATAAAGCCCGTAGTCAAGCTAGGGCTACTCCAAAGTCAACTGTTACGAGTAAGACACATTATGGCCCAGGTAGAATGGCTGCACAAATGAAGCCCATGAAAGAAGCTAAAGGGCCAACGATTAAGCAATAAGAGGAGGAATAAGATGCCAAGAAAAAAAGAAGGTGTTATTGAAAGAGATGCAGACTTAGAAGAATTAAAGGAGACTTTGCTTACAGAGGTTATTGCTAAATTAGACCACCCAGAATCTGAAGTAGCAGATACTCCCTCTGAGGAACCTCCTAGTGATGAGGCTGTTTCTGATGAGGAACCTAGTGTGGTAGCCACAGATAACGTTCCTAAACGATATATAGCTAATCTATATTGGGAATTAGAACCCCAGGCGAAAGATATTTTTTGTGGCTCGTATGTATTTTGGGAAAGTACAAACACTATTAATTGGGAGTCTTTAAATCCAAAATATAGTACTGATTTAGAAATTTTAAGTACGAGTGATATTTTAGTGACTAAAGAAGGGAGAAGTTATTTAATATCTCGTTGGGAAACTCCTAAAGAATGGATAATTAATTTACCTTTTGCTGCGCTAGGAGATAGATATATCTGTAAAGATGTTGTAGAATTATATGAAACTGAATAATTTTTTTAATAAAGAAGTAGTTACTCCTCGTACTAAAGCACGAGAAATTATTAATATTAATAATGAATATAGGGAAGCTAAATTACAGGCTTCTATTGATGAGTTAACGCAAGAACTTGTTCGTTTAAAGGTGATAGAGAATGAATATAGGGACTTAAGAAAAACTCACCAAACTATAGAAAATAAATTTGGTGATTCTAAAGTTATAGTTGAAAATTTACAACAACAACAATTGAGGGTAAATCAGGACATTCTTTTTTATGAATCTAAACTAAAGGAGATTCCAATATTACAAGAAGGTTTACACAAAGCCGAAATTGATAGAGATGACTTTAAACAACAGTTTTATAATTCTGATAATAAAGTCCAGAAACAAGAGAATGAACTTTTAACCGTCAAAACTGAGCGGGATGAATTATCACTAGAAAATAAATCTTTATCAATTATTGCACATAAGGCAGAGACAGATATTCAATCTATGTCAGATGACCTTTCTACCGTAAAAAATCATGCGGAAGAAATTGATAAAAAATTTAATGATATAAGTAAAATATATATAGATGCTAAAAGAACTAACAGTCTTTTGAAAGATGAATCGGCTTATTGGCAGTCCTTAGCAAGGACAATACAGGAAGACTTAGAAGCTAAGGAAAATTTAAGTACTCAATTACGTAGTTGGATTGGGAAATTAGAAACTGACCAAGGTAAAACAAATGTGAAGGCACAAATGGGCGAAACTAAAGTAAATGAATTACAAAAAGTGATTACGGACATGGGTAAATCTTTAGACGATATACTGGCTGAAAGAGATTATTTGAATGGAATTAATGATCAACTTAAGTATAAATTAAGTAAAGCAGGATACGCTTCAGTAGGAGCTATCGCTAAAAAGGAAGGGTTTAAAATGTCACTAGCTAATTCTGCCACGAATTGGAATAAAAATTATTTGGGTACGGCTAGACCAACCCTTTTGAAGTTTAAGCCTAGGGAGGAACAACATGGCAACAAGTAGACCTTGGAGACAAGAAATTGAACTCCTTCAAAATTTTGCTAAACATGCTACATTTACGTTTACTACTTCTGGGGCTACTGCCGAAGATGTTGTTCTAATAAGTGGCAATATGGAAGAAGCCAATAGAATTTCTCTAGTTGTAGAATTAGCAGATGCGTATATAGAATTTGATGATGACGCTACTACTAGCTCTATGTATATACCCCAAGATGAGGGATACTTTGATGATGGGATTTGGATTGGGTCTAAGATAAGTATCATTAGAGCTAGTGGAACTAACCCCCGTGTACGGGGAATTATTTGGGGGAGATAGTATGCCATTAAGAGGAAAAAATATGAAGCACACCATGTTCGTGAGAGGCTTAACAACTTCTCAAATCGGATATGGGGATATTCAACAAGGGGATATTGATACAGATTTATCTTCTGTATCAGGAGGAGATAATTCCTTAGCTTCTGCTAAAGCTATTTCTGCTTATGTAGCTACCCAAGTTACTGTGGCTAATATGACGGATACAACCATTGCTAGTCTTGGAGATAATAATCATCTTCAATATGATGGTGCTACTAGTAAATGGGTAAACAAAACATTTATTGATTTTGATAAAATTTCAGCCCCTTCAGACCCTGGTACTGAAGAGGGTAGATTGTATCTAAAAGAAATTAATAGTGCTAATAACGCATTAGCGGTTAAGCTACAAAAAGCTGGAAATGTAGTTGAAGTAGAGATAACTTCTCCTGGGTGTGTCTGTGAATGTGGAAGTACAGATGGAGCAAAAGACCCCACTTATGATTTTGCTCAAGGCAAAATGATAGTTGAACTTTATTGTGGGCATTCGTATGAAATGGATATACCCAATCTGAGGAGAATACAGTAATGGCAATAACTTATTATGCTGGTAATCACTGGACAGGTACGGCTTCAGACCGTGCAGGAATTACTACTACCAATTTAATTGCAGGATTAATGTTCCTTGAAACTGATACTGATGATATGTATCAGTGGGATGGAGACAGTTGGAATATTATTGCTGGAGATGCCATTGCTCAAACCCTTGCGAATAAAACTTTATCTAGTCCTGTTCTGACTACGCCTCAAATCAACGATTCTGCTGCTGACCATCAATATGTATTTGCAGTAGGTAATTTAGCAGCCGATAGGACTGTGACTTTACCTGTCCTGACAGGTGGAGATACCTTTGTATTTAATGCCCATGCACAAACTCTAACAAACAAGACGATTGTAGCGGGTGATAATACTCTTAGCGGTGTAGTGAATGCACATCTTAGTGGTTCGGCTGCAATTAGCAATGCTAATTTAGCTAATTCTGGTATTACAATGGCTGCTGAATCGGGGTCTAATGATGCAGTAGCTTTGGGAGAAACCTTTACATTTACCGCAGGAGAAGGTATTGATACCACAATGGGTACTAATGCAGTAACCATTGCAGGGGAGGATGCTAGTGCAAGTAATAAAGGAATCGCCAGTTTTAGCAGTAATGATTTTTCGGTATCCAGCGGGGCTGTTACAATTAAAAGCGGTGGAGTTACAGATGCCCAACTTGCTGGCAGTATTGCTAACGGTAAGTTGGCGAATAGTTCCCTAACCATTGGTGGTACATCTACTTCTTTAGGCGGTACAATAACTGCTTTAACCGCTTTAACAGACCTAGATTTAACTGCTGGTAATAAAACCATTTTTGATACGGTAGGAGCTAATACACTTACCATAGGGGCAGGAAATACAACAGTTACTATAGCTGGTAATCTAACTGTTAGTGGAACTACCACTACAGTTTCTAGTAATACGGTAACTATTGGGGATGCCTTAATTCTTCTTAATAGTGATGAGTCTGGCACACCTAGTCATGATTCTGGGCATATAGTTGAGCGTGGCTCCTCTGACAATGTAGGTTTTATTTGGGATGAATCCGCAGATGAATGGGCAGCAATTAATACCGATTCAACTGGTACTGAAGAAGGGAATGTAACTGTATCTAGTTATGCTGGATTACAGGTTGGAGCATTAGCTGCTGCCTCTGTATTAGTCGGTGGCGTGGCTGCTGCCACACTTACTGGTAGCCAAACCCTAACTAACAAAACTTTAACTACGCCAACTATTAATGCTGGTACTCTTAATCTAATGACTGCTTTAACAGTAGCTAATGATATAGATGTTGGAGCTTTTGAAGTTAGAGCTTTAAAATTTGAATCTGACCAAGCTACTGGTACGGCTCCTCTTACAGTAGCATCTACTACCGTAGTAACAAACCTGAATGCAGATTTGTTAGATGGGGTTCAAGGTTCAGCGTATTCTCAAATAGCTGGTACAGAAACCTTAACTAATAAAACTCTAACGGCTCCTAGAATAGCTAATAATGGATTTATTGCAGATGCTAATGGGGCTGAACAAATCATCTTTGTCACTACTTCTAGTGCTGTAAATGAAATTAAAATGACCAATGGTGCTACAGGAGTACCAGCTACTATAGCATCTAGTGGAGAAAGTAATATAGGATTAAGAATTTCAGGTTCAGGTACAGGGGGAGTGATTCTTCATGGGGGTGCTACGAAAGGCAGTTATCTAGAGTTTGGGGTGAAACAGACTACAGTTCCTGATGACCCTAGTACAGAGTTAGCCCGAATGTATCTAAAACAAATAGATTCTAACAATAATGCCTTAGCTGTTAAAATTCAGAAAGCGGGTAATATAGTTGAAGTTGAATTAACATCACCTAAAGCCGTTTGTGGTGTGTGTGGTAGTAAAGACGGAGCCAAAGACCCAACCTATGACTTTGACCGCTCTATGATGCTCCTAGAGCTATACTGTGGACATTCTTACGAAGTTCCAATGACTGATTGGACAAGGGTGGCATAAATGGCAATTTTATACTTCGCTGGAAATCATATAACTGGCTTAAACAATGATACTAAACCCACGTTACCAACGGCTACAAAAGGAGCTACCTTCCTTGAAACTGATACTGATGACTTGTTTCAATGGGATGGAGATTCATGGAATTTAGTTGCTAGTAATACTGGCACGGAAATTTTAAGCAATAAGTCATTTAGTGATTCAGTAGTATTTGATGAAATTTCTGCACCAGGAAATGCTGCTACTGATAAAGTTCGTATTTATGCTAAATCTGGTGGGAAAATCTATAGCAAAGACGATTCAGGAAATGAATATGATTTAACTGCGGGTGCAGGGTCTGCCAGTAATATGACGGGTTTGACTGATACCGATATTTCTTCAGTTGGTTCTGCCCATGTTCTTGTCTACGATGGTTCTAACTCTTGGGACAATAAGGCAGTTTCTGGAGATATAACGATTGCTACTACTGGAGCTACTACGCTAAGTACAGTAGCTATTACTGGACAAACTGCTGAGACAACTATTCAAGGTGCTAGTGACCTTGTTCTAATGTATGATAACTCTGCGTCAGCCTTTAGAAAAGTAACCGTTAGTAATTTGCTGGCTGGTGGAGTATCCGCAGATACATTAAATGCTTTAAATGATACTACATTATCTGGTTTAAGTGCTGCCCATGTTCTGATTTATGATGGTACAGATTCTTGGGATAACAAGGCTGTATCGGGTGATATAACTATAAATGCTTCTGGTGTAACTGCTATTGGAACAGATAAAGTAACTGGAACTATGATACATGCTAATGCTGTAGATGATAGTTCTTTGGAACAAAGTGGTACCACCTTTAGGGTTAAAGCCACTGGTGTAACCAATGCCATGTTAGCAGGATCTATAGCTATGTCTAAGACTGCTTTAGTAGCGGGTACAGGGATTACTTTAGCCACTAATACCTTAAATGTAGATGCTGCTCAAACACAAATTACTTCTGTTGGGGCATTAAATGCTGGTTCTATTACTTCAGGTTTCGGTACAATTGACACTGGTTCTAGTAATATTACGACTACAGGAACTGTTTCCGCAGGAAATCTAACTGTAACAGGTACTACCACAACTGTCAATAGCACAGTTATGACGGTTGTAGACCCAATCATTCATTTACAAACTGCATCTGGTGGTGGGGCTTTAGGCTCTGACACGAATAAAGATGTGGGTCTTGCAATGCAATATTATTCAGGGTCTGCGAAAACCGCCTTCCTTGGATTTGATGATTCTGCTGTTAAATTAACCTTTATTCCAGATGCCACCCTTAGTTCTGAGGTAGCATCTGGGTCAGTTGGAACTATAGTAGCTAATTTAGAAGGTAACGTAACTGGGGCTTTAACTGGAAATGCTGACACCGTTACTAATGGAGTATATAATACAGGTAACCAAACTATTGCGGGAACTAAAACATTTAGTGCTACTATTACAGGAGATATAAGTGGAAATGCGGGTGGAACTGCTGCTACGGTAACTGGTGGGACTCAAGCTGCAATTACTTCTGCTGCAAACTTAGCAACTGTGGGCACGATTGGAACAGGTGTATGGAATGGTACAGCACTTGTCCAAGCATATATAGGTGCTGAAGCTATCAATGAATCTAAGTTACAAGTTAGCAACGCTCCCCAAAATGGGTATGTTCTATCTGCACAAGCAGGAAATACTGGTGGTATGACTTGGGTTGCAGCGGGGGCGGGAGAAGCAAATGAGGATTCTTTTAAAACTATTTCAGTCAGTGGGCAATCCAATGTAGTAGCAGATACTACTACAGATACTTTGACTTTAGTAGCTGGAACTAACATGACTATTACTACTTCTGCTGATACAATTACATTCGCAGCATCTGGAGCATCTGGGGCATCTGAATCGTTTGCCATTGCTATGGCAGTCGCACTGTAAGGAGATATAAATGGCAACTGAATTTAAACGGAGAACCTATTCAAACATTCAATCAGAAGCTATAGAACATGCTGATTCCCAGATGTATCAAGTTCCAGCTAATTGTGACACCGTTATTATTGGTCTATTGCTAACTAATACTAGTGGGTCTAGTATTACAGCTGATGTAGGGATTATGCCTGAAGATAATACTGAAGGCAAACTTGGTGCAACAACTGAATTAACTACATATATAATTAAAGGCGCACAAATTCCTGTAGGGAGTGCCTTAGAAATTATTTCGGGGAAAGTAGTTATAGCCAATACTACTGGAACTGGAAGTAATGGTGATATTCTTTGTGTAAGAGCTAGTGCAGATAATGTAATGGATGCTACCCTAAGTATATTGGAGAACACATAAGATGCCATACATAGGTAAAGAACCTGAACACGGAAATTATCAATTATTAGATGCATTAACACTTCCTAGTGGAGTATTTGATGGGTCTAGGACTGTGTTTAATTTAACTGCGGATGGGGTAGCTGTATATCCTACTAGTCCTACGACTTTGATTATATCGTTAGGGGGCGTACTTCAAGAACCTAACTCTAGTTATACTGTTTCTGGAAATCAAATAACTTTTACTACAGCCCCCGCAACCAGCACCACATTTTTTGGGGTGTCTTTAGGAGATACATTAGATATAGGTACTCCATCTGATGACTCTGTAGATTCACAACATTATGTTGATGGGTCTATTGATTCAGCACATATAGCAGATGATGCTGTAACTTATGCCAAAATGCAGAATTTAGGTACGGCTGATAGGGTACTAGGAAGTGTGTCTACTGGTGTTATTGGGGAAGTTCAAATTGTTCCTGATATGCTTGCTACTAATGCTGTCACAAATGTTAAAGTAGCTACTGGTATTGATGCTATAAAATTGGCTGATGGTACTGTCACTAATGCAGAATTACAGTATATTAATAGTTTAAGTTCTAATGCCCAAACTCAACTAGATGCTAAATTAACAAGCTCAACAAAAATAGATGACTTAACTGCTGGGGATGATAATACAGATTTAGATTCTAGTACCTCCCGACATGGATTGCTCCTTAAATTGGGAGGAGGAACTACTAATTTCCTTCGGGCTGATGGAGCATGGGCTGCTGCTGGCGGTGGTATAGCTAGTGTGGCTGCGGATACTAGTCCACAACTTGGCGGGAGCTTAGACGCACAAAACAATACGATTCTGAACGTTGGCAATGCTAACTCAGATTGGACAGCGGGAACACTTTCGATTGCAACATCTGGTGGCGTATTCTTGAATATGGATACTTACAGTACTACTGCAAATGAAGCTTCTAATATCAATCTAAGACGGTCAAAAAATGCAACATTGGGTAGTTTTAGTCAAGTAGTTGCTAACGATTCTATGGGAACTATTAATTTTCAAGGGTCAACTAGTAGCGGTTTTACTGGTGGGCCAACAATTTCGGGCATATCAACTGAATCACGGACTAGTTCTGCTGGAGGTAGCAAATTAGAGATTAAAACTATAGCTAATAGTTCAACTACTCCAGTTCTTGCTATGACTATAGACCAGAATGCAGAAGTAACAGTAAAAGAAAATGCTTCAATGCCTTCTGTAACTCAAGGGATAGCAAAGGCTTGGATTAAGTGGAGTACAAGCGGAAGTTCGTCTGGAAGTATAGTAGGGCATCATGGCTGGAGTTCTATATCGTATGGTGGTGCTACTGGAGATAGTGACCATACTATGGGTGTAACTTTTACTAGTATTGATAAGCAAGTATTTACTGCTGTAACAGATGACGCTAGGATTGTATGTATAGGAACCAGTTCTACTACTACTGTAACAACAAGGGTTTATGTTGTTAGTTCTTCTGGACTTGCTGGAAGTGATGTGGGTAGAAATATGATGGCAGTATTTGGAGAATTAGCATAATGAAGATTATAACGTGGGTTGATTTACAGGGACGTTACAGAAATACTGTAGTGGCCTACAATGAGGGTGAAAATGAAGACGAAGTAGTGGAACGTGCTTGGGCTAGATTAGTCGAAGTTGGTGTTCACGGTATCCCGATTGACCACCCACACTATTATATCGAACAAGAAGATTTAGACGCTAAGATAGAGGAATGTGGTGGTTCTGATTTTAGATACGCTGGAAAACCAGATGCTAATGGAAGACAGGGTGGTGAGTATGGAGCGTGGGAGATGGACACAGATGGAACACCTAAAGTGAATATGCCAAAGGCCCGTGGAATCCAAATGGATAAAATACGGGTAGTACGAGATAAAGAACTTGCCAAAAAAGATATAGAGTTTATGAAAGCACTTGAAGCAGATGATGGTAGTTCTACAGCTATCGCTGCTGAGAAACAGGTATTAAGAGATATACCACAGACGTTTGATTTAACGACTGACACTCCAGAAGAGTTAAAAGATAAATGGCCTAAAGGTTTACCTAAGGAGTAATTAATGGCACAAACTAAAATTGCAGGGCTGTTCTTAGACCCCACCGTAATTAGCGGTTTAACTGCGATTACTGATGGTGCTTCTGATGCAGATTATCTTTTTGTTTGGGATGCTGGAACTTCTACGTTAAAGAAGATACTTCCAGATAATCTAGGATTATTAGCTGGCCCTACTTTTACTGGAACAACTACTTTTGCGACTCTATCAGATGGGACTATTGCTGTAACAGCGTGGGTAGATGAAGATAATATGTCCTCTAATTCAGCCACATTGATTCCTACTCAACAGTCTGTTAAAGCTTATGTAGATGCAAATGGTGGCACAGCCGTGGCTGGTACTACTGATAATGGCATTCTTACATTCGTTAATAGTGGAAGTACCTTCGCTGCTGAAGCTAATCTAACATTTGATGGTAGCGACTTACTATTTCAAAGGTCAAACAGTAATGGCTATAACCAGATAAAAGTACGTAATACATCTGATACATCTGGCAGCACTGCTCGGATAAATGTTGCTTCTGGTGGTGCATCAGCAGGGGATGCGTATGTGTTTGCGGAAATCATAGGCCAAACTAACTGGTCATGGGGCATTGATAATAGTGCAAGTGACAGTTGGGTACTCAGCAAAGACTGGCAGTTGGGCACAAGCAATGATTATTTAAGGGTTGGCACTAGTGGTGATGTCACAATGCCCAAGACACCGTGTTTTGCAGCTTACAATTCATCTGCGGATGCTGATGTTACTGGCAATAATGGTGCTGCCACAGTGGACTTTGATACTGAAATATTTGACCAAGGTGATAATTTTGCAAATGATACCTTTACTGCTCCAGTTACAGGAAGGTATCTAATAACTGCTTCTGTACGAATTGACGGTGTAACGGCTTCTAGTAGGATAAGCAATTGTGAATTTATCTCATCTAACCGACAATGGGGTTCTTATATGCAATTGGGTGCAGACCCCGCTGTAAGTCCCGCTGGTAATCGTAATGTGGCAATCATTGATATGGATATAAATGACACGTTAACAGTAGTTCTTACCAATGGTGGGGAATCTGGCAATGTCCATGACATAGGTGGCGGTGCTACTCACCCCACAACCTATATTACAGGGAAGTTAGTAGCATGATTATATTTCCAACGGGCATCAAAATTACTGATACAGAGCATAAATCATTATTGCACATCGTATCTAATCCTGAAGAATGGCTACTAGATGCCATAACTGAAAAGGCTGGGGTACGAAGGGATGCTTTGATTAAGGAATGGCAACCCAAGTTATTTGCTGACCCATCTGTAACTGAATTGCCAGCGGATGCTCATGCGTTATGTACTCTGATAATGGCCCGTGATGATTACAAGACACGGCTTCAACATGATGCTGACCAAGACCCACCAGTGACTTTACATAATCATAATATAGCTAAATTTGAGGGTACATCTAGGGTGGGGAAGACTATCAAACGTCTAGACCGTGTTCCCAGTGATGCCACAGTAACTCTATTTCCGTCAGGCATGGATTTAAGTGATATAGACTGTAATTGTATTTTGGCTTATATTCAAGATTTGAGTGATTGGGTGATAGGTGCCTTGATGGGACAGATTAATCGAGGCAAGAAACAAATGATTGGAGAATGGCAACCAATCATATTAGCTGACCCAGATGTATCTACAATGCCAGCTACTGAAGAAGGATTGATTAATATGATAGTTGCAAGAGATGATTATAAAATGGGGCACAACGAGTAGAGTGACAAATTGGGGTGGACATATAGATGTATTGGTAGGGGTAGGGATAATCATCTTTGTACAAATGGTGATAAATTGGTATTTATGGAGTAAAATAAATAAGGTAAAGAAAACATTAACTTCTTTGAGAATGTGGTATGGGAAAAATTAATATTAGTTTAATAGCTACTATAGTTCCTTTGGTCATTGTAGCCATTGGGCTTATAGGCTGGGTTCTTTCTCTAAGAAGTGATGTTACAACTGTGGTTGAACAACAAGTAGTATTGGAAGAAAAAGCAGAATCTTTAGAAACCAGGCTTAATGACCTAGAAAAAAATCTAGCGATTGCAGATGATCAGATGAAAACTATCATGGGTGACCATCTGGGATTCAATGATGTGTTGCAAGAATTGGGCAAGTCTGGTATACTTCCTTCAGGGGAACGCAGAAGTTACGGAGGGTATGGAAATTAATGGCATTAACTAAGATTGGGGCCACTTTAGGTGGAAGTGCTGATGTAATTCAGGTGACTCAAAGTAGTCACGGTCTTTCATTGGGCTTCCCCGTAAAAGTTTCGGGTAATGGTACGTATGCTCATGCCACAGCTGATTCTGCTGCCAATGCTGAAGCTATAGGGATTATTATAGCTACCACTACTGATACTATGACTATCGCTTTGGGCGGGAGAATCACAGTAGATGGTGTATTGCCTAGTGGTAATCTAGCGGCTGGTACAGTCCTATTCCTTCCTACTTCTGCGGGAAAACTAACTGCTACTGAACCTTCTGGTAATAACGAAGTATCTAAGCCAATGGCAGTGATTACTTACCTTAACTCTGAAATGATTATGATTCAACAGCGTGGAGAGGTAATAAGTACTGCTGGAATAACCCTTGCAGATGAGTCTGTTGATTCAGACCATTATGTAGATGGTTCAATCGACTTAGCTCATATGTCGGTCAATTCTATCGACTCAGACCAATATGTGGATGGGTCTATAGACTCAGCACATATAGCTAATGACCAAATAGATAGTCAACATTATGCTGCTGGAAGTATTGACCTTGAGCATATGTCCAGTGAATCAGTTGATGAAGATAATTTACATATCTCCAATGCTGGTAGCAATGGACAGTTTCTTTCTAAACAATCAGGGAATGCTGGTGGGTTAACTTGGGCTGCTGCTACCCCTACCTTTATTGGGGTAAAGGCTGTTCATGGGGCTGATCAAGATACAACTAGTGGTTCTGAAGCTGCGGTAACTTTTACTGCAACTGATGAATGGGATACGGATACTATGCATTCCACTAGTTCAAATCCTAGTCGAATTACATTCAATACAGCTGGAAAGTACTTTATTCAGGGACATGTACAGATTGTGGGAAATACATCAGGACGGAGACATTTAGCTATCAGGCTGAATGGAGGAAACAGAAATGTTGTAACACAATCCTCTCCATCTTTAGCTGACCAATGGGGGCATCAAGTATCAGTAACATTGGATGTATCTGCAAATGATTACGTGGAATTGATGTTCTTGCAGACCAGTGGAAGCACACTGGCTATTCAGTACAATAATGGTAGCCCGTGGTTTACGGCCCACAAGATAGATTAGGAGTAATTAATGCCATATATAGGTAGAGGCCCAGCAAAATCTGGGGCATTTAGAATATTAGATGATATTTCTACTGGAGGGAGTGGCTTCAATGGAGCTAGGACTTCCTTTGCTTTGACGGTAGGAAGTGCTGCCCTTACTGTAGGTTTGCCAGAAACATTGCTTATTGCTGTAGATGGTGTTATACAGGAAGCTGGGTCTGCATATACGATTAGTGGTTCCAATATTGTCTTTACTGCTGCCCCCCAAGCAGATGCTACCTTCTGGGGCGTAGAGCTTGGAGATGTTGGTGGACTAGCAGATAGGGCTGTAACTCAATCAGCTAGTGATGATTCTACCAAGGTAGCTACAACGGCTTATGTGGATAACCAAATAGATGTTCAACTAACTGCTGAAGATTTAGATGTTACTTCTGATAGTGGGACAATAGCTATAGATTTAGATAGTGAGACACTTACTATAGCTGGTGGAGAAGGCATTGATACGTCTGGTGCCTCAAATACTATCACAATTGCTGGAGAAGATGCAACTACTTCCAATAAAGGAATTGCATCATTCCATTCAGACAACTTTGCTGTTGGGAGTGGAGTAGTTACCATTAAAAATGGTGGAGTCAGCATAGCTGAAATAAATACTTCTTCAGGAACTGCTGGTAATACTACTTTCTTACGTGGTGATGGTACTTGGCAAACTGCTGGTGCTGCTCTAACTCCTTGGACTGAAAATATAGATGCAGATACCTTTACTTTAACTGATGTAGGTGCTACGGGAAATACTTGGAACTCTACTGCATTAACGGTTCAATCTACTACTAATGCTAAACTTAGGTTAGTGATTGGTAGTGGTGATGCTTCCATTGTATTTGAAGGGCCAACCAACTGGGTTTTAGGATTAGATAATTCCGAATCTGACCAGTTTGTAATTGGCAATGATACAGCATTGGGAGCCGATGATTCTTTAAGAATTACTACTGCTGGTGCAGTTACCATGCCCAACCAGCCATCAGTAGGTTGTTATGGAACTTCTGGACAAACCAATGTTACTGGAAATAATACTATTTATATAATGAAATGGACTCCGATATGGGGAAGTTCCTTTATGACGGGTACAGGTAATATAACCTTTACGGCCCCAGTTGATGGAAAATATGCAGTATCTGCCACAGTCGAATATGAGCCAAGCAGTACAAATGCAAATGTAGCTGACCTTTCCATAATTACATCTAATAGGGGCTGGCATTCATATACAGACCCAAACAGTGCTGCACAAATTGCTAAAAGTATTTCTGTGGTAGCCGATATGGACGCAAATGATACCTGTCAAATAAAATTACAAGTAGGTGGGGTGGGGGCTGATAACTCAGACCTTAACGTTGGTGGAGCAACTAACCCACGTTGCCATCTAACAATTCATATGGTGGGCTAGAAGGAGAAACTATGGATATTACAATCAGCATATCCGATATAGATGAACAAGCTCTTAAAAATGACCTTCTTGATATTCAAGAGTGGGTTCAAGGGGCGGTGGATGGAAAAATAGGAAATTGCAAAAAGCGTATGATTGCCGAATGGCAACCAAAATTGTTTGCAGACCCTGATGTAGAAAATATCCCTGCGGATGAAACTGCCTTTATAAATCTTGTTGTTGCTAGGGATGATTATGAAAATAGGGTTCAACGAGAACAGGAGTAATTAATGGCTAATTCAGCATTTAACCATAGCCCATCAATAACAGTACCAGGAAGTAGTACCAATACTGCCCTTGTCAGATGGAGTAGTACTGGTGCAGATACCTTCTTGGACTCTACATTAGTGCTAAGTACTTCTGCCACCCCCACATTGGGGATTGCAGCAGACCCAGACTTGCTTACGTTTGGCAACGGTACAATAGCTATTACTGGTGCTATTACTGGTGTTACTACAATAACAGCCACAACCTTTAGTGGGACATTATCAGGTAATGCTACTGGCTCTGCTGCAACGTTAACCAATGCTAGAACTATTGGGGGAGTTTCTTTCAATGGGTCTGCTGCTATTGTACCCGCTACAATAACAGTAGCAGATACGACAGACACAAGTACTTTTGTAGGACTTTGGACAGATGCAACTGGTGACCTTGCCCCCAAAACTGATGCTGCTTTGACGTATAATGCTGGAACTGGTGCGCTTTCTGCCACAACATTTCATGGAAGTGGTGCAAACTTAACTGGAATATCTGCGGGTGTAGATACTACTGGAACTCCAGCAGATAATCAAATAGCTGTATTTACAGATGTTGATACGCTAGAAGGTGCTTCTATTTTCACATTGGATGGTTCAAATTTATTCCTTAAAGGTGGTGGTAACGCAACATTTGAGATTCAGTCAGCAGCTACTTCTGGTGATTATGGTGTTATGAATCTGCAACACCAAACTAGTGGTAGTATGGCTGACGGTTTTGGGGTGCAAATGCATTTGAGAATAGTTGAGGGGTCAACTATAAATGATATTGTTCATATAGGAGCAAGAAGAAAAGGTGCTGATAATTCGGGGCAATTTTATATAGATACTACTAGTACTGGTAGCAGTATTGAAGCTTTTGTAATTGACCCAAATGGAAACGTAGGAATACGGACAACTGCTCCAGAATTTCAATTACATG
>Ga0310342_100000868_pt1 | contig 18042 bp, 15 predicted proteins | sample S15DNA20500_MG_FD_206155 | JGI IMG/M metagenome (GOLD analysis project Ga0310342, IMG submission 206155) | Marine microbial communities from station ALOHA, North Pacific Subtropical Gyre - S1503-DNA-20-500_MG | ecosystem: Environmental > Aquatic > Marine > Oceanic | place: Pacific Ocean: North...
ATCCTGGTGGTCGTGACTCGGTCCCGGGAGATCTCCATCCTTCGGGCGATGGGTGCCAGCACGGACAAGATACGAGGCATCTTCATGCTGGAAGGCCTGCTCATCGGCCTGGTGGGGACTGCACTGGGCACGATGCTCGGTCTTCTGGGGTGCTCTGCGCTCAAGGAGTACCAGTTCCCGTTGGATACCGATGTCTACTACCTGGATGCCCTGCCCGTGGTGGTGCAGTACGACACGGTGGGATTTGTCGGACTGGCCGCAGTCGGGATCTGCTTTCTGGCCACCTTGTACCCCGCCACTCTGGCGGCCGGTATTCGTCCGGTCGACGGTCTGAGGTACGAGTGACACAAGCCCAGCCAGCACTGAAGGTCGAGGACCTCCACAAGTCCTTTGTAAAGGGCGGGCGGACCCTGGAGGTGATCCGGGGTGCAGACCTGGTGGTCGGGCAGGGTGAACGCGTTGCCATTGTGGGCCAGTCCGGATCCGGGAAGTCCACCTTTCTCCATCTGGTGGGTACCCTGGACCTACCTACCAGTGGTCGGATATGGATTGGGCCCGATGAGGTTACGGGACGTGGCCTGTGGCGGACCGATGCACTGCGGAACCAGCACATCGGCTTTGTATTCCAGTTCCACCACCTTCTTCCTGATCAGGATGCACTCAGAAACGTGATGATGCCGGCCTTGATTGGAGGAGAGACGAACAGCCAGGCCCGTGAAGCGGCTGCAGCGCTGCTCGAGCGGGTGGGGCTCAAGGATCGTATGACCCATCGTCCCGGAGAACTCAGCGGCGGAGAGCAGCAGCGAGTGGCCCTGGCCCGGGCCCTGGTTCGCGCTCCGAGTCTCTTGCTGGCGGACGAACCCACGGGCAATCTGGACCCCCAGACGGCTCAGGAAGTCTTCGATCTGTTGCTGGAGTTGAATGCCGAAAGGGGCACCACGCTGATGGTCGTGACCCACTCCCAGCAGCTTGCTGATAGCTTCCCTCGCTGTGTACGACTGACCGATGGTGTCTTTGAGGAGTTGGAACAATGAGGTGGATTGCCATCACATTGGCCCTGCTGCACGTCGGTGTGGCGATGGCGCAGGATGTCCCCGCGGCACCTGCGGTGGCGGCACCTGCGGTGGCGGCACCGACGGTGATCGCTGCGCCCATTCCCACTCAGGTGGAAGGCATGGTGCAGGCGGTGCGCATCGCCGGTCTGCGCCGAGTGGAGGAGGCGGCCATCCAGGCAGCGATTGGGTTGCGGGCCGGTGAGCTCCTGGCCGGCTGGAAGATCCGGCGGGATCTCGAGAGCATCTATGCGACGGGATTTGTGGACGACGTGGTGGTGGACGTCTCAGCCGCTCCGGACGCGGCCACGGATGAAGCGAGCCCACGGGTGGTGGTCACCTTCCAGATCGATGAGAAGCCTGCCATTCGTGAGGTCACGATCAGCGGCAACAAGAAGCTGGACGATGATGCGATTCGGGAGGTGATTGACATCCCCGCCTTCGCTGTCCTGAACCAGGCCGAGATCAAGCAGAACATTCAGCGGATACGGGGCAAATACCTGGAGAAGGGGTTCTATCTGGTAGAGATCGATCCCAAGATCCATGAGGTAGCGGACGACATCGTGGAGCTGGAGTTCGCCATCACGGAGAACAAGAAGGTCCGGGTTCAGCGCATCGACATCGCAGGGAACGTGGACGTGCCGAATGGGAAGATTCGTCGGTTCCTTCAGACCAAGCAAGCCGGCATTGTGCCTTGGCTGACCAACGCAGGTACCTTCAACGAGGCCGCGCTGGAGATGGACGTGCAGATCGTGCGTCAGGTGTTGTTGGAGGAAGGCTATGTCGACGTAAAGGTGGAGCCCCCCAACGTCTACCTCTCTCCGGATCGACGGTTCATCTACGTCACCATTCATGTGACGGAAGGCCCGCGCTATACGCTGGGCAACATCAGCGTGGAGGGCGACTTCAATCCCGATGAGGGCCTGACCGAGCCCGCCAGCCAGCAGATCATTGCCGGTGACTCGGCCCGGAACGTTCGAGACCGGTTTGAGACGTCCAGAGACAAGGCGATCCAGAAAACCGGGGATGCCGAGGCCAAGGCATCGCCTGGCTGGGATGCGCCCACCAGGCCGAGCTTCATGGGCTTCCTGCCTCACAAGCCGATGGTCAAGGGCGAGCCGTTCAAGCTCAGTACCATGCAGCTGGTGATGCAGGAGATCCAGGACCTGTACGGGGACCAGGGCTACGCATTTACCAATGTGGTGCCTGACACCCAGACAGATCCCGAGCGGCGGGTGGTGGACATCGTGTTCCACGTCCAGAAGGGAGACAAGGTTCGCATCGGGCGCATCGACATCACGGGCAACGATCCGACCTTCGACAAGGTGGTGCGGCGAGAGATCCCGATCAATGAGGGTGATCTGTACAGCACCTCCCGGATCAAGGAGGCCAGGCAGCGAATGGAGCGCCTGGGCTACTTCGAGCAGGTCCAGATCAGCACGCCGCGGGGTGCCAAGCCGGAGACATTGGACATGAAGGTCGAGGTGGTGGAGCAGCCGACCGGCAGCTTCTCCATTGGTGCAGGGTTCTCCAATCTCGAGAACTTTGTCTTCACCGCCAATGTCTCCAAGAACAACTTTCTAGGGCTCGGGTACATCATGAGTGCCGCGGCCAACATCTCGGCGCTTCGCCAACAGGGAAACCTGCAGCTGTATGACCCCTACTTCCTGGATTCTCGCTGGACGCTTCGCGTGGACGGCTACTCCATCTCTCGGAAGTTCATTGAGGATGAGTACCAACGCGGTGGGTCCTTTGCGATCGGTAAGTACCTGGACAAGCGGGACGATGTGCGCCTGGAGGCGGTCTACACGATCGAAGACACAGGACTGAACAGCATTGATGCGTACAAGGCCCGGATGTTTGGAGGGCAGCTGTACCGCAATGGGCTGGCCAGCTCCGGCGGGGTGGTGCTCAACATCGACAAGCGCAACAACCGGGTCAACGCGACCAAGGGCATCTACTCGAGTCTGTCCAGTACCCTGACTGGCGGCTGGCGGGTCAACGACGAACAGGTCCTGAGCCTGTTTGGCGGCGACTTCAATTACTATGAACTGAAGGCCAATCTGAGGACCTACTACCCGGTGAGCCCTGGCGGAGACTGGCTCATCTTCAAGTACAACGGGACCGTGGGTCGCGTGGGGACAACGGACGGCTCTATCGTGCCCTACATCCACCGATACAGGGCTGGCGGAATCAACTCCGTGCGTGGCTATGATTGGTACTCTCTGGGCCCCTCTGTGCGAGGCACGGGCTTCCGTCAGACCCAGCAGAGTGTGTACTGGATTGGCTCGGAGGACCCCGCTGCCGCAGATGACCGTCTGGTGGTGGGTGGGACCGAGACCTGGATCAACAACTTCGAGCTGGAGCTGCCGATCGTTCGACAGGCGGGCATCTCCACCGTGGTGTTCTTTGACGCTGGCAATGCCTTTGGGGACCCCTGGGGCGAGGGCCACATTGATCCACTCGGACTTCGTACCGCCTATGGTTTCGGCGTTCGATGGCTGAGTCCCATGGGTCCGCTTCGCTTCGAGTGGGGCTTCCCCATCAACCCGCGAGAGGATGAACGCCGGGCGGTGTTTGATTTCTCGATCGGTTCCCTGTTCTAGGGCAGATGTGGCCCGTCTGGGCTATGAACCGCTCCCAACGCCCCCCCCCTTGGAGGCTCCCGTGATCCGCATTTTTCTGTTCTTGAGTGTATTTCTGCCTGTCTCAGCGCACGCGCAGGTCACGATTGCCGTGGTCGACTTCCAGAAGGCCAGCCAGGCTGTGCAGGAGGGCGCACAGATCCAGGCCGAGCTCAACAAGATGCAGCAGCTGGCAGCATCTCAAATCAAGGACATGGAGAAGCAGATCATGGGGCTGCGTGCCGAGTATGACAAGCAGGCGATGATCCTCAGTGATGACACCAAGATGGAGAAGCAGCGCGAGATTATGGCTGCCCAGCAGGAGTACCAGCAGGCAGTGGCGATGGCCCAGCAGAACATGGCCCAGACCTATGAGCAGAAGGCGGGCGCACTGTTCCAGAAGATGCGAAAGGTCTGCGAGGTCATCGGTGCAGAGAAGGGCTACTCCCTCATCCTTGAGATCTCCCAGGGCGGGGTGGTCTATGCGGGTGATTCCGAGGACATCACCACCGAGCTCATCAAGCGCTACGACGCGGGAGGCTGAGCTTGGGCGGCCCCTACACCGCCTCCTGGCTGGCCCAGCACCTCGGCGCGACGCTCGAGGGCCCTGGAGATCCCTCACTGGCCGGCGTACAGTCCCTGGAAGCCGCAGGACCGGAGCATGTAAGCTTCCTGGCCAACCGCCGATATCGTCGCAGTGCCGAGCAATCGAAGGCGGGCGCCATACTCGTAGGGCCCGGAGTGGATCTGGGGCGTCGCGTGGTGCTGCGCTGTGCGGACCCCTACCTGGCATTTGCCCAGGCCATGAACCTGTTCCACCCCTACACTGCACCTGAACCGGGCGTGAGTCCTCAGGCATGGGTGGCCCCTGATGCCCGAGTGGATGGTGCCCGGGTGGAGGCCATGGCGTGGATAGGTCCGGGTGCGGTGGTAGGCGAGGGCACGTGGGTGGAGGCCGGGGCTGTGATCGGCGCCGGGGCGAGTGTGGGCCGGAACTGCCGGCTCATGCCGCACAGCGTGGTGAGTGCAGACTGCACCATTGGAGACAGGGTGTGGCTGAATCCTGGCGCTGTGGTCGGGGGCGAGGGCTTTGGCTTTGCCCCTGGTCCTGAAGTGCCGGAGAAGATCCCGCAGGCCGGAACGGTCATCATCGAGGACGATGTGGAGATCGGCGCCAACAGTTGCGTGGATCGCGCGGCGATGGGAACGACCCGGGTCCGACGAGGTGCCAAGCTGGACAACCTCGTGCAGGTGGGCCATGCCGCTGAAATTGGCCCGGGCACCTGTATGGTGGCCTACTCGGGTGTGGCAGGATCCTCCAAGCTGGGGGCAGGTGTGACCCTGGCTGCCAAAGCTGCGGTCCTGGGTCATATCGAACTTGGTGATGGTGCTCAGGTCGGAGTGGCCAGCGTGGTGCACGATGACCAACCCACAGGAGCACGCGTCACGGGCGTGCCCGCCATCGACCACCGGACCTGGCTGAGGGCGGCGACCGCCTTCTCTGACCTTCCGGATCTGATCAAACGTCTCAGGGCGCTGGAGACACGTGTCGCTGAGTTGGAAGAAGAAAAGCGGAGTGAATCATGATTCCCATCGACAACATCCTGGAGCTGCTCCCTCACCGATATCCGTTCTTGATGATCGACCGGGTGCTGGAGGTGGAACCTGGGGTGCGGGCGGTGGGGGTCAAGTGCGTGAGCATCAACGAGCCCCAATTCCAGGGTCATTTTCCTGAGCAGCCCATCATGCCTGGGGTACTCATCTGCGAGGCTTTTGCTCAGGTGGCGGGTGTGGTGGCGCTGACCGCCTTCCCTGATCTGGCCGGAAAGGCGGTCTATCTTCTGGGTCTGGACAAGGTTCGTTTTCGCAAGCCAGTCCGACCTGGGGACCAGATGATCATCACCGTAGAAAAGGAGAGCGAGTCGCGGGGTATCTGGCGATTTCAGGCAGTCGCTGAGGTGGATGGGACCAAGGTGGCGGACGGTGGCGTGATGGCGACGGTGGCGGACCGGGATGCAGCAAGGTGAATTTCGGGTCTTGAAACTCGGGAATTGGCGCCAAGTATCTATAAAACCCCATGGTAAGCTGACACCACGTGCCCAACCAAGGCCCACCAACCCAAGATGATGTGAAGTCTTCTGCGCCTGCAGTTGGCACGGGGCGGGTGTTTGCCCCGGGCACCATGATTGCGGGCAAGTACCGAATCGAGCGGCGCCTCGCCCGTGGAGGGCAAGCCACGGTCTATCTGGCGAGTCAGCTGCCGCTGAACCGGCCCGTAGCGCTGAAGATCCTGGCGCCGCCGGGTGCAGACCTCACCGATGAGGAGCGCATTGCGTTCGAGCAGCGCTTCCTGCTCGAGGCACGGACCCTCGCGGCGCTGGACCATCCCAATATCGTGACTGTGTTCGACTATGGCGAGACAGGTGAGGGGCGGTTCTACCTGGCCATGGAGTACATCGATGGTCAGCGCTTTCTTGACCTGCTGAGGACCGGACGCCTGGACCCGGGCCGCGCAGTGGACCTGACCATGCAGGTCTGTAAGGCGCTGCGCTACGCCCACATGCGAGGCGTGGTTCATCGGGACGTGAAGAACTCCAATGTGCTGGTGCGAATCGATGACGCTGGAAAGGAACAGGTCAAGGTCGTGGACTTCGGCCTGGTGAAGCTCTCGCGGGTGGACACCGGCATCACGCAGTCCGGGATGATCCTGGGATCCCCTCACTTCATGGCACCCGAGCAAGCCACTGGTTCAGAGGTGGACCACCGCACGGATATCTATGCCACCGGGGTGCTGCTGTTCTGCGGTCTGGTGGGGAAATACCCCTTTGATGGGCCGCATGCGACCGCCATCATCACCGCACACATGACGCGTGCGGCGCCAAGATTCAAGGATGCGTGTCCGGACGCGGATTTCCCCGAGGGACTCGAGGAGATCGTCCAACGATGCATGGAGAAGGACGCAGATAAGCGGTATCCGAGCATGGAGGCCCTGATCGCCGACCTGTCTTTCTTCCATCTGGAGGGCTCCGGTGAGGGCATCAGCGGCGAGTATTACACGCTCACGGCGCACCCTGCGGCCAACCGCTGGGACTGGACTGTGGTGGTGGCAGGCATGGCGGTGGGAGGGATTGTGGTGGTGCTGCTGGCACTGCTGGCGACCAGTGCATTTTTTGCCATTCAGACGGAGGACCAAGCCGCTGAACCAGCGGTGACATCGCCGGCTACCTCTGCGGGCAAGGAGACACCGAAGCAGGCACCTCAGCGGGCGGCAGGAAAGAAGAGCCCCCGGGCGAAGGCGGCCTCGGATCGGCGTCGCAGGGCACGTGAGAAGCCGAAGAGACTCCAGCGAGCGGACAAGCCTGCGCGCAGCACCTCTTCGACCGCTCCCGCTCCCAGGAAGACCGAGACCAGGTCGGCTCCCGCTCCCAAGGAATCCCAGAGCAACTCGACCGATCTGCGGGATCCCTGGAAGAAGTAGGTATGTCGATCCGCCATCTGTTTGTTGGACTCGTGGTCATGCTCGCCTGGGCTGGTCCGCTGCGTGCGCAGTCCACGGGTGAGAATCCGGATGCCAAGGCTCGGTACCTCTACAAGAATGGCGAGAAGCTGTACACGGAAGGGCAGTACGGGGATGCCATCGCTGCTTGGAAGCGAGCCTATGCACTGAGTCCAAGACCCCTGCTGCTCTTCAACATTGCCAATGCACAGGAACGACTTGGTCAACTCCGAGAAGCCCGAGATACCCTGAATCGATACCGGGCCTTCGCACCGCCAGAGGAGCGGACGACCCTGGAGCGACGCCTGGTGGCCCTGGAGGAGAGGATCCTCGAGCAGCGCCGACAGCCACCTCCCCCGGTGGTGCCGGCACCTGTAGAAGAGGTGGCCCAGCCCCGTGCTCGCCCCAGCCCCGCGGCTCGGGCGGTTGCCCCGAAGCACTCCCGTGCAGGAATCGGTCCTGCCCCGATCGCCTTGTACGCGGTATCGGGTGCCAGCACGATCACTGGGACGGTATTTGCCTGGCGAGCGATGATGGCGCGCCAGGCCGTAGCAGAGGTGTGCAAGGGAGAGGGGGCAGTCTTCTGTCCGACCAGTGCTGATGTGGCACTCCGGGCGGACCGAACCAGTTCTCTGGTGGCGGATGTGGGGTTTGGGGTGGCGATTGTCACCGCGATTACGGGCACCGCGCTGATAGTGACGAGCAAGAACCGGGTAAATCGGACTACGCTGTCCTTGGCGCCGGCAGCCGGAGGAGCGAGCCTCGGTGTGTTTCGCCGCTTCTGATCAGGACCTAATCGCGTGATGTCGGCAGAATCGGTGATGCGGTGGGTCGGTCTGGTGGCGGTCAGCACCGTGTTCTTGAGCTGTTCGTTTGGGAAGTTCTCGTACACTTCCTGCACCACCAACGAGCAGTGTCGGGACGCCTTTGGCTGGGGCCATGTGTGTGCCGATGGCCTGTGTGGAGCAGCGGTCGCAGATGCACGCTGTACCGAGACCTGGCCGCCGAACCTGTACGCCAGACAGAATGAGATGCAGGATGCCATCCTCATCGGAATTCAGTTTGATCGATCGGATTTCGATCTGGAGATGAAGGCGGCGCGCCTGGCGGTGATGCAGGTCATGGACAACGAGGGTCTCGAGGGCACGGACTACGCCCTGATCGAGTGCACCAATGAAGAGGATGCATTCTTTGACGACCTGACCCAGGATGAGGCCAACGAGCAGGTCAGCGAGTACCTCGCCAACGAGATCGGGGTGGCCGCCATCATCGGCCCTGCCACGTCCAACCGGGTCGACTCGGCCTACCTCACGGTGGAGCCCTACGGCACCCTCATCATGTCTCCTACGGCGACCAGCCCCGCCCTGACCTCGCTGGATGGGTTGACGTCCACCGATGATGAGCCCGGCCTGCTCTGGCGTACCGCCCCGCCAGATGATCTCCAGGGCACGGTTCTTGCCGAGTACATCGCGAGCGAACCTGTGGACCCAGGCGATGACATGCCGGGCCTCAAGACCGTGGATGTGATCTTTGAGGAGGGGCCCTACGGTACAGGCCTGGCCCAGGTGTTCAATGACGAGTTCAAGCAGCGAGGGGGTACCACGGATCTGCGTGACTTCGGAGTCGGAGACACGGAGTCCAGGGACCTGCAGATTGCCCGGGCGGCCAGCTCCAACTCCGCCGGGGTCATGTTCATCTCGTCGGACAAAGACGACACCAAGGCCTTTCTTCAGGAGGTCGCCTCCACATCTGGATTGGATAGCAGTCGGTGGATCTTCCTGGCCGATGGCGGCAAGGATGAGGCCATCTTCAAGAAGGTCGGTGCGCTCGATGACGCGGACCTGGCCCGGATCCGCGGCACAGCTCCGGCGCCTGATGGGGGTACGATCTATGACAACTTTGCGCAGGCGTTCTCCAGCCGTTTCGGCACCGATGCCGGGAACACGCCGTACACCCCCTACGCCTATGATGCTGCCTGGTTGGTGATGTACGGCACGGCCTGGTCCTGGTACCAGGAGGGCAAGGTGTCGGGCACGGGAATCGCTCGAGGCCTGCGCAGGATCAGTGACAGTCGGGGGGATGTCATTGAAGCGAGCCCGACGGACTGGACCAGTGCGGTAGCGAATTTCAAGGAAGGACTCAGGGTGGATGTGGCGGGCGCGAGCGGTCAGCTCGACTATGACCCGGTCACCGGTGAGACCTCCGCTCCCATCGACGTGTGGATCGTGGCGTCCGACGGCAGCGGGGTCAGCTTCGAGACGTTGGTGACCTATGATCCGGGGGAGCTGGACGACTGAGTGGCCGTCTGGCTACAGCAGGCCTTCGACCAGCGGCACTTCGATCACCTTGTCATGATTGATGGGCCCGTGGCCGAAGTAGCCCGCCTCACCGAATAGCTCGCCGTGATCTGCAGTAATGATGAGCCAGGTGTTCTTGGGCAGATGGTCGATCAGCTGCTCGACGACCCCGTCCACATGGGTCACGGTATGGATCTGGCGGGCCCGGAGGGTGTCGAGCTTGTCCTGGTCAAAGGCGGGTGGGGCGTCGACCTGGGCCAGCAGCGGTCCGCCTCCCATCTGCTTGAACACGCCGTGCACCCCGTGGACCCTCGGCCACATCTCCTCGGGTTCGTCGGGGGTGGCGTAGGGGTAGTGGGTCTCTCCGGTGTTCAGCAGCGCGAAGGTGGGCCGCTCGTCGCTGAAGCGGAGCATGGGAATCATGGCGGCCAGGTCGTTGTGGGCCGGGGCCATCTCGTAACTATCGAAGCCTGAATTGAGTGGGGTGTGGGGATTGATCACCGGCAGGCTGACGATGGCCTGGGTGTAGTAGCCCAGCGTGTTCCGGAGAAAGTCCGGCAGCCAGAGCCGGGGAATCATGTCCGCGAAGCCCATCTGCTCAATGCCCAGCCGATGGGAGTACTGTCCCAACTCCTGCTTGTAGTACTCGCTGGCGAACACCCCTGTTGGGGACGGGTGCGGCAGCAAGCCCATCATCAGGTTGTAGTGGGCTGGTGAGGTCCAGGTGGCGTAGCTGAAGCGCCGCTGTACATCGCCCAGTCTGGACATCACCTTGGGACGGGCCGCCATGAAGCTGTCGTAGCGGCATGAGTCCAGCACCAGCAGGACCAGGTTGCGGGCACCGGGGGGTGGGTCGGGTCGGGGCAGATTCACCCACGCAGACTAACCCCCGCCATGCTGGGGGTCGCGGGACCTCCGGCCTCAGCCCATCCAGGCGCCGCCGTTGATGTCGATACCCTGGCCTGTCACGGCACGCCCATCGGGAGACATCAGCCAGGCTACTGTGCCTGCGACTTCCTCTGGCGTGCCCATCCGGCCGATGGGTACAGGCTCCATTGCGATCCGGTGGGCCTCCTCTCGACTCACTCCGAGGCCTGCAGCCATCCCGTCGATGCCCTCCCAGGCCATCTCTGTGTCCACCCAGCCCGGGCAGATGGCGTTGACCAGGATGCGCTCGCTCGCCAACTCCAGGCTGAGCGCACGAACCAGGCCGAGCAGCGCTGTCTTTGATGCGCAGTAGCCCGTGTAGCCAGGGACCCCGAAGCGCCCCAGGATGCTGGAGATCACGATGAGATGCCTGGGGTCGGGGCCAGGATTCAGGTGGGTCTGTGCGGCGCGCAGGCAGTAATAGGTGCCCACCAGGTTGGTCTGGATCAGGTCGTCGAAGCGATCGTCGGGACCTGGAACATTGCGGCCCCCGATTCCGCTGTTGGCTACCAGACCGCTGAGCGGCCCCAGTGTTCCTACCGCATCAGCGAACGCCTGCTCGACCTGCGTGCGGTCCCGGATGTCGCAGCCGTGGACACTGGCGGTGCCTCCCAGGTCACGAATCTCGGTCGCTGTGGCCTCCAGTCTCTCTACCCCTCGGGCCAGGAGGGCCACCTGGGCACCGTCTGCAGCGAGGCGGAGGGCGATGGCCTTTCCGATGCCGGACCCTGCTCCCGTGATGGCGATCGTGCGCATGAGCCCTTCTAACCGGCAGCGCTCAGTCCTGGACCGTAATGAACTCTTCCGCGCTCATGGTTCCCACCTGCATAGAGATGAGTCCCTCTCCAGTGCGCACGAAGGTGAGGATGGGATCGCTGGAGTCGATGGTGGCGAGGTTTGCGGGGTTGATGCGCAGGACGGAGGGCCCCTGCTCCAGGATGTTGTCGCACCACAACAGCACGGTCCAGCTCTCTCCTACTCGTGCATTCCCAGCCTCGTCCAGGGTCTGGCCGTTGACCCTCAGGTGGTGTGTGCAGCCCTCACCTGTCTTTGGATCGGGCACGTCGGCATCGGGTGGGGACGTGTCTGTACCGGTCCCATCACCGGGGCCACAGGCCAGCATCATGAACATGAAGGCGAACATCGAATCTCCGATGGCAAGATAGCGGCAACTGGTCGCATCTACAGGTCAGGAGATCGTCAGGCCGTGTCTGAAAGCCGGACGCTCATGCTGAGACCGTCCCCGATAGGTAGGATATCGGTCCGAATACGAGGGTCCGAGAACAGCTGCCGTCCAAAGTCCTGCAAGGCCTGTGTGGATGTGTCGTCCGGGTCCGCGGTCCGCGCGACCTTTCCACCCCACAGCACATTGTCTGCGAAGATGAGGCCCCCTGGACGAACACGCGGAATGGCGGCCTCCAGGGCTGCGCTGTACCCGGACTTGTGGATGTCGATGAGGACGGCATCAAAGGTTCCTGGCTCCCCGGCAAAAATTTCCAGCGCATCTCCGTGCTCGATGCGGATTCGAGAACGCAGGGGATGGTCTTGGTAGATGCGCGCGTGATCGACCAATTCGTGGGCATCGCACTCGCTGCCGATGACTTCGCCATCAGCCCCGACGCCATGGGCAAAGAAGTACGCGGAGTAGCCAAAGCCGCTGCCAAACTCGAACACCCTGGCGGCAGAGATGGTGCGACACATCATCTCCAGGAATCGACCACTTGCTCGGCCGATCAGAGGAAAACCCTGGGCTGCGGCCTGAGCCTCGAGGGCTTCTAGCAGCGGGTCTGCCGGCGGGAATAGCTCCGCGATGTAGTCTCCCACCTCAGGGTGGAGAATGTGGAGCAGGGCATCGGTCGGGTGGCTCATGAGACCTCTTTTAGCATCACTTCCAGCGGTTGTGCAGCCATAGCCAGCTGTGGGGTGCGGTGCGTATCATTCGTTCGGTCCAGCGCTGGCTTGCGGCGGTCAGGGATGGAATGGCTCTATCCGCCGTATCTGGGATGTCGAAGTCCAGCGCTTCGACGGCCAGGCGATGATGGCCTCGTTCGTCTCGCCACTGCCAGGCACCGTAGAGCGACGCCCTCGTTCGGTGCAGCATGAGGGCAAATCCCCTGGATGTCCGTGCGCCTCTGTCAAAGAAGGGAACCACCAGGCCATCGTTGTCACGCTGATCAAGCACAAAGACCACCAAACGACCTCTCCTGAGCGCCCGGAAGGCGGAGAAGAGGCTGCCGCTCGGCGCCAGCAGCTCGATGTCCGACTTCTTCCGCATGCGGGTGATCCACCACGCAGCGATTGGATTGGAGGGAGTCTTCACGAAGATGGTGGCGGGGACTTCCTTGGCGGCAGCACACAGTGCCAGGTCCCAGGCGGCACCGTGCCCGGCCAGGCAGATGCCTCCTTGTTGAACCAGGTGCATGTTCTCGAGCTGGACCGGCCGCCCCAGGAACAGGTCGAGGTAGCCGGCCACCAGCTCGCCGACTGTGCGTCGAAGCTCGCGAGGATCCCGCTCGGGGAAAGCGGCCGCGTAATTCTCGATGGCCAGGGACTTGCGGATGGGGATCACCCACCACCAGAGCCAGCCGATGAGGGCGATCATGAGTGACTGCCCTTGATCCGAGCCAGCAGCTCCTCGGTTCCCTGAGGGTCTGGCTCGACCACCAGGGCCCACACATCGGCATCGGGGGGCAAGCGGGCCGCATCCTTCTCGGTCACCACTGCGCCGGGTGGGAGATCCTGCAACGACCCGTGGTCCCGCACCGTCTGGAGACTTCGAATCTCCAGACCCAGCGCCAAGAGGGCGCAGACAAGGCGCTCAGGTCGCGCAATGCCGACCCGGACATCGATGGTGCCCTCGACTGCGTCCAGGGGATGGCGCTTCCCCTGGTGCAGCCACCCCACGGGACGGAGGTGACTCGAGACGGTGGGCAGGTCAGGGGGCAGCCCCTGGATGGCGCCACCCGTCACCCAGGCGGCATCCACATGGAGGACGGTGGACCAGGGAAGTCGACGATTTCCGATGGGAATTGGTCCTCGCCCATCCGGCCAATCGCTGTCGATACAGAGAAGGTCCAGGTCTCGGAAAATGCTCGGGTTGCCCAGACCCCCATCGACCAGCACCAGGGTGGCGCCGGATTCCCTGGCGACCTGAATCGCAGCACTTCGGTGAGGGGAGGAGACGACTGGAATGCCCCGACGACGGAGCATCTCAAGCTCATCGCCGAGGTCATGACTGGGAACCACCCCAGGCGTTCCTGTGCGGACCCGGGGTCCGGATCGGCGCCTGCGATACCCTCGGCCCACGACCCAGGCGCCGGGGATGTGCGTGGCCAACCAGGCCACGGCCGGGGTGCGCCCGGCTCCGCCGGCCACAAGGCCACCGACCATCACCACCGGAAGGCCATGGGGTGAACCGCGTGGGGTGAGGCGTCGATGAATTCGGGAAGCGATGGTCCACAGGAGCGCAACGGGCGCCAGCCAAGGCCGAGCCCAGGTGGTGGGAGGCAGTCTGCCAGCAGGGAGCAAGGCCGCGCAGCGGGCGGCAGATTCATCCACCGGGGCAGGTCGAACTCCTACGGATAGGGCTGCCTGCAAGGCCTTTGGGAGGTCCGCATCGGTGCTGGCACGGATGGCGATTCCCTGGGTCCAGGCCACTGGATTGGCACCCGTAGCAGGCCCGTGTACCACCGGAACTCCCGCAGCGAAGGCCTCTGCGGGGGAGTGTCCGCCGATCGCGGTGTCGAAAGTGCCGCCCACGAAGGCAGCTCGGACCTGGTCATAGAGGCTCGCAAGCTCGCCGGTGGTGTCCAGCAGCATCACATCCACGTCAGAGTCGGACGACTCGGTGCGCCGAATCCAGGTCACACCAGCGTCGTCCAGCAGCTGGGCCACCGCCGCGAAACGCGCCGCATGTCGCGGTGCGAGAATCAGCAGGGGTCGCGGATCTGGCAGCGTGCGCCAGGCGCTCAGAAGGCGAGTTTCGTCGCCAGGTCTTGTGCTGGCGCCGACGATGGCATCTCGGCCCAGGTCGATGCTCGCCGAGCGGACCGATGCGGAGAGCTTCAGATCTCCGGTGTCCGCCTGGTCGATGAACTGTACCCCCGCGGTCAGCCAGCGCCACAGGGGTCGAATGCGGCGCCATCTTCCGGTACCTCTTCCGATTCGAGCATTGACCACCACGACGGGGATCCCCCGGTTGCGGCAGGCCACCAGCCAGCCTGGCCAGAGCTCCGCCTCCACCAGGACCAGGCGGCTCGGGCGCGCACGGTCGAGCCATCGGGCTGCAACGAATGGCAGGTCCAGGGGGGCAGGGAAGGCCCCGAGCACGGGGGTGCGCCATGAGCTTGAGGTTCGCCAGCACTGGGGAACCACCGTGCTCAATGCGCGTGCAGCCGTATGCTCTCCGGCGCTGGCACCGTGCAGCCAGGTCCAGCCTGGTACCGGGACGTGTAGGCCCAGCATGTGACGCCGAGCGCCGGGATGGAGCAGCAGAAAAGGCCAGGCGAGGAGTCCTGCGAGTCGCCACAGGAGGAAGAACACTGTGCCGAGGCCCCACGCCATCCAGCCCATGGGTGCAGGGCGGGTCGTGCCGGTCGCCGCTCCTCGGGCGGTCCACGTGGTCGTCGGCACTCCCGGTGGCGGTGCACCAGGGCTCGGCATCGGACGAACGGGGGGGGTCGGCTCAGTCACGCGTCCCTCAGACGCAAGAAGGGGGGCACCGCAGCGCGGCGCCCCCCCCTCTGTATTGCACTTCTCCTATTCGCGACGGCGACCGATGAGGGCCAGGCCGAGTGCCAGGACCAATCCCATGGGGCCAGTCCGCGTTCCGGAGGTGCTGCAGCCACCTGCAGCTGAGGGGTTGCTGACGTTCACTGTGGTCGAGGTGTTGGAGCTCTCGTCCTCGTCGTTCTCCTCGGTCAGCTCCTCGTCCTGCTCCGGCGTCTCGATGTCGTTGGAGTCATCATCGTCCTCGTCGACTTCAGGAGCCTCGTGGTCCTCCTCCTCGTCCCAGGTGTCGAACGCGCTCTCGGGGCGCTCGATGCGGATGTTGTTGATGGCGATGGACATGTCGCTGTACTCATCGAACCAGTACCAGCGTGGGTTGGTCACGGTACCGGAAAGCTGCAGGCGATCGATGTCGAAGCCCTTGTCCTCGTCGGCCTGCATCACGAGGAAGTACTCGTGGTAGGCGTTCTGATCCATGCGGTCGGGGCTGTTCAGGAAGAAGTCCCAGCTGATGTCCTGCGGCGTGCCGTGGACGAACATCTCCCACCGCCACAAGGTGACCTGATACTTCGTCTGGACCCGGTAATCGGAGTTGAAGTAGCCCTTGGTCTGGATGTTGGCCTCGATCTCAGCGCCATCTTCCTTCTCTTCGTAGGCCACCAGCGCGCTGCCCTCAGCCGACGAGCCGATACCGTAGATCGTCTCCATGGTGATGTTGCCGTAGGAGTCCCATCCATAGGACTCGAAGGGAACCGACCAATCCCAGCGGAACCCGGCGTTCAGGTCCTCGTTCATGGTCTCAGCTTGCAACGAGAGGATGGGGTCATCTTCAAGCCCAAGCAGCCAGCCGTCCGCGAGGTCCGGGCTGGTGCGCGCCTTGATCACAGCCACCCAGAAGTCACTGCCACGATCGATAGAGGACTCAAACCAGAAGAACTCCACGATCATATCGATGGTGCTTCCGTCCCGATCCTCTACACCGGCGTACAGGGTGTTTCCGGAGAAGAAGGCGTAGCGGAAGTTGTCGTCATCCCCCATCATGCCGACGGTGATCTCGTCGAAGGTGACATCGATGTCACCCTGGAGCATCTGCGCGCCCTTGAAGGTGGTCTCTGCCTCTGAGATGGAGCTTCCCTCGGTGACCTCTTCCTCCAGGTCCTCGATGCCTTCGTAGTCGCCCCAATCAATGAGATCGTCACTGTCCTGGGCGAAGGCGGTTCCGGAGATGCTGAGGCCAGCAGTCAGGGCCAAAGTCAGGGTGGTGTGGTTCAGGTTCTTGCAGAACATTGGTTTCTCCCGCGAGGGGGTGTTGGGGTGTTGATGGCGCGGTTTTACCCGACCTCCGCACTTTTGTGTGTGACGGCAGGGTGAAACCGCTTCAGATACGGTGACGACTCCGTGACGACCCCCTGGAGAGGGTGTCTGACCGCTCGCTCAGTCTGCGATCTGGCGGGCTACGAGCTGTGCATAGGCCCCGTTTTGAGCCATGAGCGTGGCATGGGGGCCCTGCTCCACAATGTGTCCGTTATCCACCACGAGGATCTCGTTGGCCTCGCGTATTGTGGAGAGGCGGTGGGCGATGGCGAGCACCGTCCGGTCTTTCATCAGGCGCCCCAGGGCCTCCTGTACCGCCGCCTCGCTCTCGGAGTCGAGGGCGCTGGTGGCTTCGTCCAGGATGAGCACGGGGGCATCTCGAAGGAAGGCGCGTGCAATGCACAGCCGCTGGCGCTCGCCGCCGCTCAGGCGGGTACCGGCCTCCTGCACCCGCGTGTCGTAGCCGTCCGGTAGCTTCACGATGAAGTCATGCGCATTCGCTGCTTTGGCCGCTGCAATCACCTGGGCATCGTCGGCCTGTACTCCCAGCGCGATGTTGGCCCGCACCGTGTCATCGAACAGGAAGGATTCCTGGCTGACGATGGCGACTCGGCTTCGAAGGTGGGCCAGGGGAACATCTCGAAGGTCGATACCACCCAGCTGGATGGACCCGCTGGTGGGGTCGAAGAACCGCAGGACCAGGCGCGCGATGGTGCTCTTGCCAGCACCCGAGGCGCCCACCAGGGCGACCACACTGCCTGGACAGACCTCCAGATCCACCCCGTGAAGCACCTCTCCTGCGCCGTAGTCAAAGTGCACCCCGGTCAGGGTGAGGTCCAACGGGCCTTCTGGCAAATCGGCGGTCCCGTGGTCCGGTATGGCAGGCTCCAGATCCAGGATGCCGAAGACGGCCTCTGCCCCGGCGATGGCCCGCTGGCTGAGGTTGTTGATCTTGGCGATGCCCTTCAGGGGCTCATTGAGCAACCCGAGGGCCACCATGAAGGCAATGAGTTCACCGGGTTGAATCTCCCCTGAAAATACCTGCTGGCCACCCACCCACAGCACTCCGCCCACCACAGCGGCAGCGATGAGCTCGATGACGGGTCCGGGGAGAAGCTGGGCCATGAACGCCTCGAGCTGGAGGCGTCGCTGGGTCTCGTTCTCTTGAGAGAAGCGTGCTTGCCGGACCTGCTCCGCTCCGTAGGCCTGCACGGCCTGAATTCCGGCCAGCGTCTGTGTGGTGCTATCGGAGAGCGCGGCCATGTTGTCCAGAGACTCTCGAACGCTGCCGCGGAGCCGTCGGCCAAAGCGGACAATGGGCCACGCCACGAGCGGCAGGGCAAGCACCGCCATGGCCGTGAGCCACAGATTCATCCAGGCAGCTGCAGCCAGCAGAACGATGAGAGTGAGCGGCTGCTGTACGGCGGTGACGATACCGGAGACGCCGTACTGGATGTTGTTGACGTCGTGGGTCAGCCGCGCCAGCTGTTCCCCGGTGGGATTGCGGTGATGCCAGCCCAGATCCAGGCGGAGGTACTGAGCGAACAGCGCGGCACGCAGTCGGGTGATCACGTCCCAGGCGATGGTCCGGGTGAGCATTCCTC
>Ga0310342_100000869_pt1 | contig 18034 bp, 13 predicted proteins | sample S15DNA20500_MG_FD_206155 | JGI IMG/M metagenome (GOLD analysis project Ga0310342, IMG submission 206155) | Marine microbial communities from station ALOHA, North Pacific Subtropical Gyre - S1503-DNA-20-500_MG | ecosystem: Environmental > Aquatic > Marine > Oceanic | place: Pacific Ocean: North...
GGGCTCGCTGAAGTTGAGCAGCCGGAAATCACCCCGTCCCCAGGGCGGCGCTTGCGGAGAGTCCATCCGAATCCAGCAAGAGAGCGTGAAGTCGTTTGGTACGCGATTAGGGATTTCCACACCATAATCGTTGTTGAATCGCAGGGCACGATCCTCGGGTTCATCGGTTGCACCGGCGGTGTACCGGAACTTCCCGCTACCGATGTGCTTGCCATGGTTCTCGCCCACAATATCAGACGTGTGACCGTCAAACGGATAATGTGCGAATGGTGCAAAAGCATCCTTTCTTGCGTACACGGCAGCAACTTGCTTTGCACTTAATGCCCTGTCGTAAATACGCACATCGTCAATGTCGCCTACAATCCCGCGCGTTTGATGCTGGCGACCGACCCCCCAGGTCGCATTCGCAACCATGGGACTGGTGTTCCTTGACAAAGCAGTTCTCTCCAGTTGACCGTCAACATAAAGCTTCAGTTCACTATGAGCTGAATCGCGATTTACGAAACGGGTGGCGGTGACCAGGTGCCATTCGCCGTCAGCCAATCGAGTACGTCCTTGGACGGTGGCGTCTGGATTGCCGGTTCCGAATGCCGCGACATCCTCAAAAAGCGTTAATCCAGAATCGTTGACGTGGGCAGGGAATTCACCTTGGATGAGGGCATGCCCCATCCACCATTCGGCCCCCCCCTTGAGAAGCCATTCAGGGTGTGTGCGATCAATCAGAGATCCTCGCGTCGCGCATTCAGGAGTGAACCAAAGGATCAGCTTCATGTCGTTCGCATGAAGATGGTCAGAAATTGGATGCAGTCCATCTGGAAAACGTTTCTTGTTAGGTCTCCAGGTTCCCACGTTCAGCCAGTAGTCCTTGTAGTCGTACCAGCCCGCATCGATCCACCAGTAGTCCGGTTTAATATTTTCTTTGAGATACCGGTCGACAAACATTTTTTGATTGGAAACCGTGGCTGCCGTGCTCTCCATGTAGAAAGCAGAACTCGACGCCGCATGGTGAGGTGGTGGAAGTTGGCCATCAGCGGTTCGCGGCAAATTATGTCGGATCATCCAGGCACGCCACATGTTTTGTGCCCGGTACCAATCCGGACCTTGCCAAAACATCATTGCAATTAACGGCGATCGCACCTCCTCACCGGGAAATAATTTGAAATGCGTGAGTTCTTGTCCGGCCTGCAGAGTCAGACGACGATCCTGATCCCGCTGGAATCTGGCGGACCATTGTCCGGGCCACCCAACGGCAACAATGATCCCCTGATTGTTCCATTCCAGGTTGAAGAATGGCAAATCCTGACTGGCCGGCAGCCCCAGTTTCGCCCCCAGTTCAAACACCTGCCGGGATTTCAAAGGAGTTGTGCGAGGTGCGTAATCCGTCGGATCAGACATTTTAACCAGCGAGTGCGGGCTGCCGTTGCTGTGGTGGAGTAGAAACTCGCCTTCGTTATGGCGATCAAAATCAGCGTCGAGAGGCAACACGTTTTCGATCAACGGGGTTGGTTGATCCCCGGTGTTCTTGAAAAAGAGCTTCCATTCGACCACTGGGAAATCGTGATACTCCATACCGACACAGCGGACTTGCAAACCGGTGGCAGGATCTTGCCAAAGATGAGTACGTTCGGTGCCTTGTTCGTCGATGCCCCGCGTTGATGTCGTGTGTTTCCAGGTTCCGAGCAATTCACTTGCAGGCCGTCCTCCATAGCTAAAGGAGAAGGGGAGGTCACTGGAATAAGCAGATCGCAGAGGCGCGGTGGGGAAGTCTCCCAGCCAGACGGTTTGGCCATTGCTTAGCTCAACGCGGGCATCTGCCCAGTCCGCTTGATTGAAGTCGACCCGCTCGACCACGCCACCACCTGCATCCGTCATGGCAAGCGTGAATTCCTCTGCGCCGCCCAGTTCAACCTTGACCGGCACACCGCGGATGCCTTCCTTCATGACCTTTGAACGGTACTTCTCATCGCCATCAATAGAAACCGCACCGATGACACGGCCCCGGCCTGCATTCGAATAAAAGCTTTGTACGCGGTTGCTGTCGATGCCGAAGACCGCCCGGAAAGTTTTGCCGGGACTGGGGAGGTGCACGGTGATTGTGCCTGTCGAGGGGCAGTAAAGTCCACGACGGAATGTCTGATCAGCAATTTTGAGCGGTAACGCCCCCACCTCGGTGTGGTAGACCTTCGTGGTGGCCATGTTCTTAAGCAATCTCCCCTGGAGGTTCAAGGTGAGGTGTGCTCGCCTAGGAAGTGTTTCAGGAGTTGCCTGAAACTTGGCTGCGATCCAGCGCTGGGCCTGGGCTTTTTCAGCCTCGGAAACCGTGACAGCAAAGGCGCCGTTTCCTATTACCAAGATGCATACCAGCGACAACATCAGAAGGTGAGATCTTCTAGAACAGGACAGGGGACATGGTCTTTTCATCATGTTTCGAGTGTTCTCGGTTCATTGAGGAGGCGAGCGCAAGGTGACAAAAATGTCCGATTCCCTGGGTCAGGCGCCATGATACGGCGAATTGGGTTACCCGTCCATGAACAGGAAACCGGCAGGTCAAAGGAGGCGGCCTGCTTGGCAGTTCGGCCGGATCCAGGTCAATCACGACCCGGTCGATGGACTCATGAAAGCCAGCGGGTGGCAGGAACCCTAGGATTCATTCTCCGCTTCCAGTTCGCTGTCCGCTGAACTGGCTGCCTGGCGTCGATATCTCATATCGGCTTCCTGGAGCATCAGGAGAGTCCGCCGAAAGACACTCTTTACCGGGGCAACACGGGCCCTGATCTGGTTGTGCTTCCCCTTGACCTGGTTCAACTTGCCCGCGTTCATGTCCGCACGCAATTTCTGCTCGCTTTGCCGAACCTGGGATTCCCATCCCTGGACTGCCATATCAAATGCACTCGATGCGGTCATTACCATTTGCATGGCCTGGTCAAAGTTGCGATCCAGGATCCGGCTTGCCGCGGAGATTTGCTGGGCCACGTCGGAAACCGGTATCCTCTGCGATTGCAATGAACCCGAGGCGCCCACCGTCCAGACAACAAAATGGGACGCCGTGATCTCCCTGACCAACGCGGACAGGGCCGTGCGATCCACCTCCACGCCGGGACCATTTTCATCGGAGGGAAGAGAGTCCTGGGTTGTTTCGTCTGTCGGTGCCATCGTGTCCTCTTTGTCGTAACCGCAAGCCACGTGAACGCTCGCCTATTCTAGTCCGGGAAAGCCTGGGTGGACAATTATCATGGGAGTCCCGACAGGGCAGGGGATGCACGGGCTGCATTTATTTGTCACAGTAAGAGAAATCACCTGCCCATCATTCACCGATTCCTGGCCGGAACTTCCCTTTCAAACGCAATGGCCCGATGATGACTCGATTCCTGTTTCTCCTCGCCTGCCTGCTTCTGCCGGTCGGCAGCCTGTCCGCAAGCCAACCGAACATTATCGTCATCTTCATCGACGACATGGGATGGGGCGACTTTTCCTGCTTCGGCAACCAGGATGCCCAGACACCCCAGATTGACCGCCTGGCCCGGGAGGGCATCCGCTTCGAGCAGTTCTACGTCAACTCGCCGATCTGTTCCCCCTCGCGCGTCGCCATCTCGACCGGCCAGTTTCCGCAGCGTTGGCGAATCACCTCCTACCTGAACAACCGCAACAGCAATAACCAGCGAGGGATGGCCCAGTGGCTCGATCCGGCCGCCCCGATGCTTGCCCGCCTGCTCCATGACGCTGGCTATGCCACCGGGCATTTCGGTAAATGGCATATGGGTGGCCAGCGCGATGTGGATGACGCACCGCCGATCACCGACTACGGGTTTGATACCTCGCTGACCAACTTCGAGGGAATGGGGCCCAAGCTACTGCCACTAATACTGCGGCCTGGCCAGGAGACGCCGGGAAAAATCTGGCAGAATGCCGAGCGGCTTGGCGACGGCTACCAGTGGATGCTCCGCTCGAAAATCACCGGCGGCTTTGTCGATGCAGCCATTCCCTTCATTCACAAGGCGGCAAGGGAAAAGAAGCCCTTCTACATCAACCTCTGGCCCGACGACGTTCACAGTCCCTTCTGGCCACCGGTGGACAAGTGGGCCGATGGCAAACGTGGCCTCTACCACTCGGTTCTAGAGGAAATGGACCGCCAACTGGGCAAGCTCTTCGATCTTGTTCGAAGTGACCAGTCGCTCCGCAACAACACGCTGGTGCTGGTCTGCTCGGACAACGGTCCGGAACAGGGTGCCGGGTCGGCCGGCCCTTACCGGGGCTTCAAAACGCACCTCTTTGAAGGGGGTATCCGCTCCCCCCTGATTGCCTGGGGGCCGGGACTGATCCGGCAGGGAAAGAGTGGCAGCCTGAACAGGAACTCCGTCTTTTCCGCCATTGACCTGGTGCCCTCCCTGCTGGAGATTGCCGGGGTCGATACTCCCGCCGATATCCATTTCGATGGGGAAGAACTTTCCCGCATCCTTTTAGGGACATCCCGCGATTCGCGAACGGCTCCTATTTTCTTTCGCCGGCCACCTGACCGGGATGCCTTCTACGGAATTGCCGACCTGCCGGATCTGGCCATGCGAGACGGCAAGTGGAAGCTACTCTGTGAATACGATGGGAGCGATCCGCTTCTTTACGATCTTTCCCGCGACGCTGGTGAGACAAAAAACCTTGCTTCCACAGAAGCGGAGGTCGTGGCCCGGCTCTCAAGGGCGCTGATTGCCTGGCACAAGTCGATGCCGCCAGACAACGGCGCCACTTTCCAGCCGCAGCGCCGCAAGCCACCGTCAAAAAAAGCCAGCCCCTGAAGGGCATTTTTCACGAACTTGCCAAATCACTGGGACTTGTTTGCCTCGAGTTGCCGGAGCCGTTGCTCGATTCGTGGCACAATGGATGGTTGAGTTCGACGCGCGACTTCCAGGGCGCGCTTCACCACCCTGGTCGCCTCGGTGGTGTCGTTCACACTGGCGTGAGCATCGCCGAGTCCCATCAGAACATTCACATCTTGATACCTGGAGAATTCAGCCGCATTCTCCAGCACGGCGATAGCGTCTTTTCCTTTTCCCTGTCGGATCAATGAAAAACCCAGTACTTGGTGGGACGCCAGTTGCCGTGGGTCAATTTCAATGGCGCGGCGAAAGCTCGTTTCCGCATCGCTGAATCGCCCCAGCTTCACATACGCGAGCCCCATGTTGTTACTGTTTTTCCACAGATAGGGTTCGGCCTTTTCAGCACGGCGATAATGTTCGATGGCATCCTGGGGTCGATCCTGGAGGTAGGCTTGCCAGCCCAGCATTCCATGCCCGTAGGGATCGTGAGGATCATGCTTGGCCACCAACTCCCAGTTTTTAACAGCAAGCTGCAGTTCACCAACTTTCGCGTACTCCGTTCCCAGCCGACCATACGCCTTGGCATCAACCGGTTTAACCTGGAGGATACTCTCAAGTATCTTGATGACCTCGGGCGACTGGTTCTCGGCGGTCAGACGAAGGGCTTCTGCCCAATCACCATTCCATTTATCCTCCACTTCCACAAATTCCTGCAATTTATCAGCTGACTTCATCGTCGGGTCAAATCGCATCGCTTCTCGAGCCGAAGCACTAGCGGCTCTGAAACGGTATTCCCTGCTTAATTGCTCGGCATCATCCAGCCAGTACTTCACGAGTGCCGCGGTCAAGCGTTCCACTTCCTGGCGACTTTCATCACTGTCCTGCGTGCGGTGCCAGGCGAGCAATACAGCATCGCGTGCCGCAGGATGAACCGCGATGCGATGGTCATAGCGACGCATGGGGGGCACATAGAGACCGTTCGCCGTATCCATGACGACATTGGCCTTGTAGTACTGGGGCATGTGGCAGGACACACAGTCCCCACGGATATTCTCCGGCATGGCAGCGGGCAAGCGTTCCTGTTCCTGGCAATGTTTCGTCTCGTGACAGGTCAGGCAGGCGGTCGATCCGGCATTACTGGAATCATCCTGGTGCCGGGAGGAATGGGAATCGTGACAGGTGATGCAGTTGAGCGTGTCATCGTCCTGGAAACACTTGCTCTGGCGCAGGTAGTGAATCTGGTTGGCGACGTGGTCATCTTCATTCTTGACAACAACCGTCTTGTAATAGTCTTCCAGTGGCTCGCCAGGTCGATAGCGAAAGGCCGGCCCACGGTGATAAATGGAGTTGCTATGACATTGAAGACAGACATCCAGCTTTCGTTCCCGGCTTAACTCGCCGGGATTAATGATCTCACGACCTTCGACCTCCTTGGGATTGGCATGGTGATAATCAACATGTTTCCGGGCCGGCCCATGGCAACTTTCACATTGCACACCAACCAGGGCATGTTCTTGCTGGTAGGCATTCCGGGTGCCTGGAAAATGGTGAAACCAGGTGTTGTGACATTCGAAGCAGCGAGGTGCAACAGGCCGTCCAAAGTCCCCTTTGCCATTCCGATCAAAGGCGGCATTACCCCATTCCCGAGAGGAATAGAGCCACGTCATTGGCAACTCAACAAGGCCACCATCATCCTGCCATGAGAGGTAGACATCATCGGCGGTGCCGGCACCGTACACCAGGTCGATACGGGCCACCGTTCGCTGTTCACCATCTGCCCTGGCACGAACCGATGTCTGAAAATACTCATCGCCCTTTCGAGTCATCTCGAAGTGAATTTCAGGGTATCGCGAGACGAAGGGCCCGGCATCCGGCCCAAATCCCTCCGGCATATCCTCTGGTCGGGGTTTACGGCAGGCAAGGAAGTGATTGGTTTTCTTGACCTCGGCAACCCGGTCGGCATGGCACTCGATGCAGGCATCAATGCCAACATAGCCAGGTGGCTTGACGAGGGTCCTCGCGACACTTGTCGTGGAAGAGCTGTTCTTGTCTAGCTCGTTGCCCTCAGGAAGCACGACAGGCGGAATGACTTGACGATCCTTACCGGCTTTCCACACCATGTAAACGACGCCAGTAATCGCCACCACGCCGACCGCTCCAAGCACTCCCCAGCGGCGAAACCAAGAAGAATCTTGTGTCATGACAGGTGGCCAATTCTGATCTTACCGTGCGGCGGATGTCGACAAGCTCTACCCGCTGAAACTATCCCAAGCCACACAAATCGTCAAGTTTCCGGCTCAACCACTTCGCCTGGGAAAGAAAGCTGACCATCCTGACAGGCCGGTTCAGCGGACTCGCCGGCGGTTCTCAAAGATAATCTGCTCCAGCCCCTCGGGCCGTGTCTGGGCACTCGCCACCCGCTGCCTGAGCAACCTGGACAACTCGGCAACCGTGGCAGCATGCTTTGGTTGTGCGGTCAGGTTGACCATCTCCACGCTGTCTGCCTGGTGGTCATACAGTTCCGCCCCTCCGGCCCCCTGCTCGCCCCACTCGGTATAGCGGTAACGAGGCGTGCGGATGCTGTAGCCGCTGGCATACTGCGTCAGTGCCGCATTACGTGGCATCGCTTTCGGATCGGCCAGTGCCGGAACCAGGCTCACGCCGGAAAGATAGGCCGGGGGTTTGAGTCCGCACATCTGCGCCAGGGTCGGGTAGAAATCGAGCATCTCGGCCGGCGTCCTGGCTGTGGCACCTGTCGCCTTGACTCCCGGGCCGGCAATCACCAGCGGTACCCGGGCCGCGTTCTCAAACAGCGTGGTCTTTTGCCAGTGGCCGTGTTCACCCATGTGATAGCCATGGTCCGAGGTAAAGATCACGATCGTGTTCTCGTCGAGCCCGGTTTGCTCGAGGGCATCCAGGATTCGCCCCACCTGGGCATCGGCAAAGGTAATCGAGGCATAGTAAGCCTGGATCGCCTCGCGAGAGAGCTTGTCACTCAGGTTCAACTGGTTCTTCTTGCGGGTAATGGAAAGCCTCGCCGGCCTGGGCAGCGTATCGAGATAACCCTCGGGGACCTGGGGCACAACGATCTTCTCCCGGGGGTACATCTGGAAGTACTTTTTCGGGGCCACATAGGGGGTATGGGGCCGGTAGAGTCCCACGGCCAGAAAAAATTTCTGGCCTCTTTCCGCGTATTGCTCAAGCAGCTTGACCGCCTCGGTAGCGGCAATCCCGTCGGTCTGCTCCTCGTCGGTCCCATCGGCCGCCAGCCAGCTTAGCGTCCCGCCAAACTGCCCCGGCTGCAGGCTGAAAATCAGGTGCTCGTCCGCCTTGTCCCGGCCGCGGGGATTGACGGTGAAGTCCCACGAGTAGGGGTCATCATGGCCACTAGTACCAATGTGCTTGGGGACGTTGTAGTGATAGATCTTGCCCACCCGGGTCGCCACGTAGTCGTTGGCGCGAAACATCTGTGACATCGTCTGCACGCTTGGCACATGCTCGCGAATATAGATCGCATTGCGGTGGACCAGGTTCTGGTCCGGGTAGAGCCCGGTCATGAAAGATGCCCGGCTGGGGCCGCAGAGTGGAAACTGGCAGTAGGCATGTTCAAATCGAACTCCCCGCTGGGCCAGCTGGTCGATATTCGGCGACTTGACCTGCGGATGGCCATAGGATCCGAGATCACAATTCAAGTCATCACAGATCAAGAAAAGGACATTCGGCGGATCCTGGGCGGCGGATCGCTGGCAGGGGAGACAGACCAGGACGGCAAGAAACAGGAATCGGGTGAAGTTCATGACGGGGATCGCTCCGGTTGTGACGTGATGCGCTGCGAAACAGTGACGACTCAAGTCTGGCCTGATCAACGTCAGTCGTCAACTCGCACTGCTCATCTCGTGGGAGGATTCCAAGGACGTTATATTGACCTTCATGATCCGTCCACTCCTCTCCTGTTTCCTGCTGCTGCTGGCCTGCCCCGTGCTGGCTGAGGCCCCCTTCGCGATCCAGTCGGTGGGCGAGGAGTCACCGCAAGGGTTCTCACGCATCTTCAGCAAGCGGGTGGTCGTCTTTCGAATCCCGGTCTATGCCACCAGCCAGACCCCGGACAACAAGGTACTGCACGCCGCGGGTGTGCTGGCCCAGTACCTGGACAACGACGCCGACGGCAAGGTCGATAACGAGCGCGTGGTTGCCATGATGATCCAGAAAAGGGCCGGTATGATCATGGCGGCGACTGAGCGAAGCTTCCAGCGACTTGATGTACACCGCCACATTCCCGAGCGGACCTGGGACAGCATGATCCTGCAGGGCCTCTATGGCGAGGAAACCATTCCTGGCGGTATCGAGTCAGGCAAGGGGGATGCATCTCTGGAGGAGGTGCTGCACCTGGTGACGCATGCGGGCTATGCATATGCATATCCTCGCGATCTGGCTGAACGACCCGGGACACAACTCGCCCTGGCCATGGACAAGGCACGAGGAGGGCATTTTCGCAGGGTGCCGGCTCGTTATCCCCCGACTGCCTGGTACACCTACGATGACCGGAGCTGCGACTATGGCTGCCAGATTACCGAGTACATTTACTGGGGCCTGACCTCGCTACTTGGGGGCCAGCAATACCCGGGGCGATTGAAGAATATCCAGCACGAGTGGCGACTGAACACGGCCGAGAAGCTCAAGCAGGGAGACCCGGCCCTCTACAAGATTCTCAGCGATCCGAAATACAAGTTTCCCACGCGCCTTCCTGACGGCAAATATGCTGCCCGCCCATGAAAAAGACCTGTCCCTGGAGATCTCCATGCTGAAGCCCCCCTGGATTCTTATCGCGTGCCTGCTGCTGGCCACGCCGGCCACCAGCGATGCGGAAGACTGGCCCCACTGGCGCGGACTGCATCGCAACGCCACCATCAAGGAGCCTTCGCATTTCAAGGGCGGCAACTGGCCGCCTGCCGCGCCGATCTGGAGCATCCAGGCTGGTGCGGGCGGCTCCGGCGTGATCGTGATCGGTAATCGGCTTTACACGATGGGCTGGAAGGATGGCCAGGACCAGGTCCTCTGTATTGACACGGCCACTGGCAAGACGATCTGGAAGCAATCCTACCCCTGCCCGGCATACGGTCGGGAGAGCGAGGGGGACAAGGGAATTTACTCCGGCCCCTCCTCCTGCCCCAGTTACGACTCCCAGACAGGTTACCTCTACACGCTCAGCACCGACGGTGACCTCCGTTGCTGGGATACAGCGGAGCAGGGCCGCAAGGTCTGGAGCCTGAACCTCTACGACACCTACCAGGTTCCCAAGCGTCCCAAGGTCGGCCGGCGGTCTAGCGATTACGGCTATACCACCGCCCCGCTGCTACAGGGCGAAACAGTGATTGTGGAGGTGGGAGACAACGAGGGAAACCTGATGGGGTTCTCCAAGAAGACCGGCCGGCAGCTCTGGGTCTCCGAGTCCACAGATCCGGCCGGCCACACCGGGGGCATTGCTCCGATCGTGGTCGAGGGGATCCCCTGTGTGGCGGTACTGACCATCCGCAATCTGCTGGTGGCGCGAATCGACCGCGGGCATGAGGGAAAAACGGTCGCCGAGTTTCCCTGGGTCACGGACTTTGCCAACAATATTGCCACGCCTGCCGTGCTGAAAAACTCGATCATCATTACCTCGGAATACAACCAGTACGCAACGACACGAATCGACGTCACGCTCTCCGGCATGAAACAGGTCTGGAAACAGCCCTATGCCTCCGGTGTCTGCCCACCGGTGATCTATAACGGCCATGTCTACTGGTGCTGGCGCGGCGTTTACTGCTTGAATTTTGAAACCGGAAAACCGGTATGGCGGGGGGGTGTTTTCGGTGATACCGCATCCTGCATCGTCACATCGGACGGACGGCTGGTGATCTGGGGACGGCGGGGTGACCTGGTGCTGGCCGAGACGGCCGATCGCTCGCCGAAAAAATACACGGAACTCGCTCGCCAGAAAGACCTGATGGAGAATGACGCCTGGCCGCACATCGTGCTTTCGGGCGGACGACTCTACTGCAAGGACCGGGACGGCAACATGAAGTGCTTTACAGTGAAACCATGACCGGCCCCTAGCGGCGGATCCATAATTCCGCACCGACCAGCTTTACCCCGTCCTTCTTCGTTTTCACCATCACCCGGTTGGCACCCTGCTTGATCGCCTGCACCGGAACCTTGCAAACATAACGCTGCACACCAGCCACTTTTTTTCCACCGGCGGTTGGACCGAAGTTCGCCGATCCAAAGAGGATTTCCGGCGTGCTCTCTTCGTCCAGGCCGATGAAATCCACCCGCAGCTCCGCGGTAACGTCAAAGCCGACCCCACTCAGATCCTCCGGCACCTCCATGCTCGAGCGTTCAAATTCATTGGCCTTGAGAACCAGTGGAAGTGCCTTGCTGAAATCCGCTGCATCCTTGGCCCAGTAATGCGAGGGCATCCAGAAGCCTGCATCCGAAATCCCGTACATGATGTCCGAGTCATGCAGTTTTTCCGGTGAGCCAAGCTTCTCCAGGATGGTCCTCGCGTAATTCCTATCCTTTTCCGTCCCTGGCCCGGGAAAAAGGTTAAACGTGTAGATCCCGTCGGCGCCCTGGGCCAGGTGACGCGAGGCCACCCCATACCAGGCTTCCGAGGGCTGCTTCTGGCCTCTTCCCCGGGGCGAGCGGTAGATCAACCCGGACTGGCTGATCGCCGGGTAGATCGGGACGTCGTGTTCCCTGGCCAGGGCAACGAGTTCACCGAGGGGAAGGTCAAACGTGACATAACCCCCACCAGCCACCAACAGGTCCAGATGCTTCTCCTTCAGCCAGGAACCAATATCAATCCCAATGTAACGACAGAGTGCGGGCGTGGAGGGAACACGTGCCGCAAGCAGGAACGGTTTTCCCTGCTCTTCTCCCTGCCTGCGCAGCAGGCTGCGAATCTTGCTGACCAACTGCGTGAGAACGTCTGCCTGCTTACCCGTCGTGGGCTTGCCCTCGTAGGTGGTGCGGAAGTAGCAGGGTGCCCGCAGGAAATCCAGCTCGATGCCGTCCACGTCATAATTCACCAGCACTTCCTCGATGATCTCCAGCATCCTCGGCTCCACGTCGGGATGCTCAAAATCGACCAGGCTCCAGAGCCGGCGGCGGTCGTTGTACTGTTTCGCCTCCTCCAGCGTGGACATCACCCGTGTGGAATCCTGCTGTTTCCACTTGGACAGAAACGCCGGCGTCGAGGCGTCATGGATATCGTTCATCCGCAACGTCCAGATCGTCTCCAGGCCGTTGGCGAGGGCGAACTCGCTCGACATCCGCAGGCCATCTGTCTTCTGGTCGATGAACCTGGCCAGTTGATTATTGGCAAACTGCCCGGTCCTGGCCGTGAAGATCTCGGCAACGCGGGTATCGTGGGTAAAGTGGTTGAAGCTCTGGGTCGTGCAGTAAAAGATGCTGTCGACGTTCGTTCCCAAAAGCGGCGTATGCCGGGAAGCGAGGAACTTCTCCCTTGTATCGGCCCCTTCCGCCCAGATATCGTCGCCATCGTTGTTGAAGATCACGCGTCGTCGGATACGACCAGCATCCCGGCGAGCTGCATCGAGAGCCGCAACCTCCGTCGCCTCCAGCGGACGAGCTCCCCCTGTCCAGCCGTGACCAAGGGCCATGCTTCCGGCCATCATGCCAAGCAGGAATTCACGGCGTGCTGTCTTCATCGCGATCTCCTCGATGATTCGATTACGGCGCACCCGGAGCGCAGTTGAGATTCTAGCGATTCTGCTGGGCAAGGCGAACTCTTACTTCTCTTCCGGCGTCGCCTTCTTGAGTTCCACCGTTTCGGTCCCGAGCAGGTCAGCGACCTTCTCGGAGAGAATGTTGGCGATCAGGCCGTTCGGATCACAACCGGCTGCGATCGATCGAATACGTCCACCCTTTTCAATGAGAAAATTGGTGGGCATCGTCTTGGTCTGGAAGGTCGTCCAACTCTTGCCTTCCTTGTCCACGGCGTAGAGCATGTTGAGCTTCTTCTGCTTCACATAATCTTCCACCTTCTCATCCGGCATGCGGAAAATGGCCAGGCTTGTCAGGCCCTTGCCCTCGTAGGCCTTGTGAAGCGACTGGAAATAAGCAAGTTCCTTGTCACAACCGGAGCACCCGCAGGTCAGCCGGACCAGGACAGGGCCCTTGGCCGTCAGCTTCTTGAGGTCCACCAGTTTTCCCTCGGAGTCCTTGATCTGGAGATTCGGGGCCAGGCTATCGACCACGACCGTCTTCTCGGGCTGCTTGGCTTCTTCCTTGGGCTCCTCGGCACCAAGACCTTGAAATGAAAACGCAAGGGTGCAAGCCATAATTCCAAGAATAAACCGTCTCATGCCACGCTCCTTATTAATCCAGGGGACTGAAAGAACTGGTTGCTTCAACAAGCAGATTCTAGCGGCCAGGGAGGATCTACCGCAAGCGGTTTTATTTATCTACCCCCCCCACAAGGAAGGTCTCCTCCGTAATTTTTTCCCTCACACCTGTATTATCGGCTATTTCAGGGCTCTACCGCGATCCTTTCGGGGAAACCCGACGTGGCGTGCCGGACAAGAATATCGTCCTTGACCGAAAGCACCTGTGTTTCCACACCGCGCCAGTGCCTCGCCAGGCGGATTCCGCGGCGTGGCCCCAGTACGCTGACTGCGGATGCCACCGCGTCGGCGAGCGTCCCATCGACGGCGATCACCGTCACACTGCTACGGTTTGTAAGGCCAACCCCGGTTCCGGGATCCACGATATGGGAGTACCGCGCACCCTCGATCTGGACGTACTGGTGGGCATCCCCGGAGGTGGCAACCCCCACATTCGCCAGTTCGACCACGCGTTCCGCCTTGTCCGGATCCAGCCCCGCGACACCAATCCTCCAGCCCTCGCTTCCTGGCGGCGCGTCCCCCAGGGCCATGTCCCCCCCACAATCGACCAGTGCGGAGCGAACCCCCATGTGTGCGATTTCCTCCAGTGCCAGATCGGCTGCCATCCCCTTACCAATACCGCCAAAGTCAAGCCGCATTCCTGGCCGGGTTAACTGGACCGCCTGTCGCTCCTTGTCGAATCGGAGCAGCCGGTAGCCAACCGCATGGCGGGCGGCATCCATCCGTTCAGGGGAGGGCAATTCTCCCTGCCTGTGGGCTCGTCGCCAGAGCCGGCTCAGCGGCCCAACAGTGACATCGAAAGCCCCACTACTTTTCCGCGATACAAAAACGCTCACCCGCAGTGCCTGCCAGAGATCGCTGGAAACCGGTTCAGGATTCACCATCGGCGACAACTGGCCAAGCCGACTGGCCTCGCTATCCTGGTCGTAATCACTCAGTACCCGTTCGAGTTTTTCGATACGGGCAAAGCCGGCCCGGAACGCCGCTTCGGCCTGATCGCCAGTCTCCGCATAAAGGATGATTTGGACATCGGTTCCCAGTTGCCGCTGCCTGGCTTCATACCGCTTGAGCTGTTCGGCATCTGCCATGGACGGGCTGGTCAGTGCCAGTTGTACCAGGAGGAAAGAAATGCACCCCAAAACAAACCTCCCTGTCCGATCAATGCCCTTGCACGGTGGAAATAGTGATGGTTGTGGGGTTGGATTCATTGAAGACATCTCGACCAGCCGTTATCCTGTAAGGTGGACTTTCCAGGGATTCCCGGGGAAGTGTAACACGCAGCGTGGCCCGCCTGTCAACGGGTGCGGTACTTGCCGAAAGTGAAAACAGAACACATTTCAGAAGAGAGAATCAAATGAGCCAGCAGCCCAAGGCTTCCACAAGCACACGACGCAATTTCCTCAAGAAGTCATCGATCCTGGTGGCCGGCAGTGCCGTTGGCGGCAGTCTGACTATCGCCCAGGCGGCACATCCCTTTGGCACCGACACGATCAAGGTCGGGCTGGTCGGTTGCGGTGGCCGGGGCACCGGGGCTGCAATCCAGGCCATGAACACATCCGGCGGCGACGTGAACCTGGTCGCTATGGGGGACGTCTTTGATGATCGGCTGCAGGGCTCCTACCGTTCGATCAAGGGCAAGCACGGGGACAAGGTCAAGGTCACCAAGGACACCCAGTTTGTCGGCTACGACGCCTTCGAGAAGGTGCTTGGTAGCGAGATCGACATGATCATCCTGGCGACACCTCCCGGTTTCCGCCCCATGCACTTCGAGGCCGCGGTCAAGGCCGGCAAGAACGTGTTTATGGAAAAACCGGTCGCGACCGACGCTCCTGGCGTCCGCCGGGTCCTGGAAGCGAACAAGATTGCCAAGGAGAAGGGCCTGGCGGTACAGGTCGGCCTGCAGCGACGGCACGAGGTCGCTTACCGTGAGACGATGACCAAGATCAAGGAAGAGGGATTGATCGGTGATATTATCCTCACGCGTGCCTACTGGAACAGCGGTGGCGTCTGGGTCCGACCCCGTCAGGAGAACCAGACTGAACTGGAATACCAGATGCGCAACTGGTACTACTTCAACTGGCTCTGCGGCGACCATATCGACGAGCAGCACATACACAACATCGACGTGATCAACTGGCTAATGGACGGCTTTCCCGTCACGGCCCAGGGGCAGGGGGGCCGCGAGGTCCGAAACGGTGACGATCACGGACAGATTTTCGACCATCACTTTGTCGAGTTCACGTACGAAAACGGCACCAAGTTCTTCAGCCAGTGCCGGCATATCCGCAAGTGCTACAACAGCGTCTCGGAGCATGCCCATGGGACCAAGGGGTACGCCGACATCAGTGGCGGTAAGATCTACAGTCCCTCCGGCGATCTGGTCTGGAAGACCAACGGGGCACGTGGCGGCCACCAGGAAGAACACCACGATCTTTTCCGCGACCTGCGAGCAGGCAAGATCCCGAACGAGGCGGAGTATGGTGCCAAGAGCACGATGACATCGATTTTCGGCAGGATGGCGACCTATTCCGGCCAACTGATCAAGTGGGATGATGCGATCAACTCAGAACTGGCACTCGCCGATGTGGACAACCTCAAGTCCATGGACAACGAGGCCCCGGTCAAGCTGAACGATGATGGCACCTACCCCTGCCCCATCCCCGGTGAATCCAAGGTCATCTAGAAACCGGATCCTGACGCCGGATCGGCCAGCCTCCCGGGAGAAACGGGATGCAGAGTGATTATCCACAACTGGACGTGATCGCCGTGGGAGCGCACCCGGACGATGTGGAGATCGCCTGCGGTGGAACCCTGGCGTCCCTTGCCGACCGTGGCTACCAGGTTGGCATTATCGACCTGACCGACGGGGAACCAACCCCCGGCAGTCCCGGTCCCGAAGAGCGACTGGAGGAAGCCAGGAAAGCGGCCGAGGTGCTTGGTGCCCATCGGGTCACCCTGGACCTGCCCAATCGCAGGCTCTTTGATTGCTTTGAAGCCCGCCTGGCCCTGGCGAAGGAGTTCCGCAAGTACCGGCCACGGATCGTGATCGGGTTTGGGGACAAGACCCCGATGGCATCTCCAGATCACTGGCAGGCGATGCTGATCACGGATGCGGCCGTGTTTTATTCGCGGCTCTGCAAGTGGCCCGAGCATTTTGACTCGCTCCCTGAACACGTGATTTCCGCCCAGCTTTACTACCGGCTTGCCTTCGAGCCCCTGGCCATCGACAGCCCGCTGAGCCGTTTCACGGTGGATATCACCGAGACCCTGGAAAGAAAGATCGCATCGATCCGTTGTTACCAGACCCAGTTCCCTGTCGAGAAGGAATACGTCTTTGACCGGGTCGAATCGATGGCACGCACAACCGGCGCCGAGGCGGGCGTGGGAGCAGGGGAGTTGTTCTTCACAACGCGGCCACTTGTCTCCCAGGACCTGGTCACCACGGTGCTGGGCGGCTAGGGAGTTCTCCTGGTGCGGGACTGGACCTACTATCCGGCATCGGCACCGGGGACTGCCGATTCATCTCCCGCTATTTCTCCTTGACGGTCCACCGTGATCGCATCGGTAAACATGATCGAGTTGGGTACATAGATCACTTGGTCGTCGGTCTGCAAAACCGTGTAACGCAGGTCCGTGGAGAGAACCCTCCCTTCGAATGCCTTGACCTTGACGTGCTGGCCGGTCCGGACAGGCCGGTAGATGAGGATCAGGATCCCGGCAACGACATTGGAGACCACGTCCTTGAGGGCAAAACCAAGGGCAAAGCCGGTCAAGCCAAGGCCGGCAATCAGGGCCGTCACGTCCACCCCCATCGTCGCCACTCCACAGATCGCTCCCACCACCAGCATCGCGGTCTTTGCCACCCGCCCCATGAAGGTGGCGAGTTCACTATCAACCGCATTGAGTCCTCCTGCCCGGCGTATCATCTTGGAAACGATGGCCGCCATGATCCAGAAACCAAAAAAGACGCCGGCAAACTGCCCGAACTTTACCAGCCCCATCACGATCAACTTCCAGAGGATATTTCCAGCATCGGACCATTCCCCGGCTTTGACCCTCATCGACAGTTGGGAAAACAGCTCTGCCACACTCTCATCCTGCCCCTCATCCTCTTGCTTTTGGTCGTCCTGCTCCCCGTCCTGCTCTCCGTCCTCTACGGCCGGGTCGTCGGCCCAGGCGTGATGGGTTGCGGTGACACAAAAACCGGCAAGAGCCAGGGTCATGAAAAGCCTGGTGAATCTGCGCATCTGGATAGCTCCCTTGAAAAAATGCCTTCAAGCGAAGCGTAAGTAGCAGAATCCGCCGTGGCTGTCCACGGCAAAAACAGAGCGACTAGTCCAAACTTGGCCGCACATCCGGTTCCACCTGGTAACCGTCGGCCAGGGCGTTGGTCATGTTAAACAGGCCGGCAATCCCCATCACCTCCCCCAGCGTATCCGAGTCCACGCCAAGCTTCTGCAGCGCCACCGTGTGGGAATTGATACAGTAGTTGCAGCCGTTACTGGCCGAGACAGCCAGGGCAATGATTTCCCGGCTCCTGGCATCCAGAAGCGACGTCCGACCTGCCTGCTCCGGGTGCATCCAGGTCTTCAGGTTTCCCCAGACCGCTTCCAGGAGATCCGGATTGGTTGCCAGCACACGCCAGATATTGGGGACAAAATCGATCCCCTTGGTCTGCATGATATCGGCGTAGATCTCCGCCACTTTTCCCTCTGCCTGGTCCAAAGCCACCGGTTTGACGGTGGCCACATTCGACTCTGCCATGCGACTGGCCCTCCCAGAGATACGGTCCTGCTGCGGGTAAACCAATTCACCCAA
>Ga0310342_100000870_pt1 | contig 18027 bp, 18 predicted proteins | sample S15DNA20500_MG_FD_206155 | JGI IMG/M metagenome (GOLD analysis project Ga0310342, IMG submission 206155) | Marine microbial communities from station ALOHA, North Pacific Subtropical Gyre - S1503-DNA-20-500_MG | ecosystem: Environmental > Aquatic > Marine > Oceanic | place: Pacific Ocean: North...
TCCACTGATGGCATCCATACTGATAGGCATATACGGATGGCAAGTTGCTTGGCATTTACTGGGTGTGGGAGTGTGGGTTATAGCGTTACTTCCTGTTTTTCTTTTACTTGCGGAAACCCCTGAATCAGTCGGCTTGTTACCGGATGGAGATAAAGAATCCGAGGTTGCCAGTACGGAAGCAAACCCAACGGCTGTAATTGAGGAAATAAACTGGACTTTGAAGGAAGCTTTGAAAACTCCAGCTTTATGGCAGCTGGCATTGGCTGGGGGCCTTCTTTTCGTAATTCATTCAGGAACAAACACTCACATGGCAGCCTTTTTCCAAGATGCCGGGCTAACTTCTAACGAGGCTGCAGTTGCTGTGAGCCTAAATGCAATATTTACTGGCCTAGGTGGTTTGGGTTGGGGCTGGACTATCGAAAAAATAAAAGCACGTTACTGCTACGCGATGATCGCGGCTTTAATGAGTGTATGCTCTATATTATTTAGTACAGCGGACACTGTAACTGAAGCATGGATATATGCCTCACTGTTCGGAGCTGCTCTAGGAGGGATGCTAGTTGTACCATCCGTCGCTATGGCAGATTATTTCGGTCGCAGTTCTTTAGGGACGATTAGAGGTTTCACAGAACCATTCGTATCCTTCAGCCAAGCGGTGGGAGCATTACTCTCTGGTTTGGTTTTCGATATCACAGGAAGTTACAACTACGCTTTCTACACTCTTTCGATAGTTGCCTTGATGGCAATACTCCTTACAATCACAGCTACTGTACCCATTCACAAAGATAATAAAAAAGGGTGACAACGCCACCCTTTTTAAATCCTTATTTCGTCAATGTATATTAGCCGGAACCTGGGCCTCTACCCATGGAGTATGGCTGCCACCGTCTGAGCCCGGAATCAGCTAATACTGCTGGATTCACACAACTTCTTGGCCATCGTCCTGTAAGGACTAACGACAGTTCCTTGCCTACCCGTCTCCTTGTCTCAGGAGCCATCCTTTGCGATGCAGAGGCAACGTGCGGAGTTGATATCACATTTTCCATATGTAATAGAGGATTTTCTGGATCTGGAGGTTCTTGTTCAAATACATCGAGCCCAGCACCAGCTATCCACTTATTCTCAAGTGCTTTAATCAAAGCTTCTTCATCCACCGTTGGGCCTCGCCCATTATTAATAAATAGGGCCGTAGGTTTCATGGATTTAAATTGCGGTTCACTCATTAAATGGAAGGCATCCTCTGTGGAGGGAGCATGCATTGAAACTATATCTGACATACTCAGCATCTCTTCCAAGGTGCTAATAGGTTGAACCCCACATTCCGTCATGGATAGTTCTTCAATATAGGGATCAAAGGCAATCAGTCGTAGGCCAAAAGCTTTGGCTCTGATCGATACTGCTTTGGCCACATGTCCGAACGCTATGAAACCTAGGGTTTGTCCCCACAATCTTGGGAATTCTGAAAGAAGAGGTCGCCCTTCTGACCACCTGTTCTCTCGTACCATTTGATCCATAATATTTAGTCTTCTGTACGAAGCAAGAAGAAGCATCATGGTGTGATCAGCCACTTCCTCAATAAAAGTGTCCGGGACATTTGTGACTGGGATACCCTTCGCAGTTGCTGCATTTACGTCAACAGTATCTGCACCAACACTGCCAAGAGAGATCACTTTACAGTTCTCCAAAGCATCTATGATTTTCTTGGTTATAGGTCGACCCCTAGCAATAACAGCGTCTGCGTCTTTGGCAGAAGCTATAAATTCGTCCTCTGTTGAAGCATCTATTTCTATTATTTCTGCATCAATCGAGTCAAGTGATTCTTTCTCCAGCAAATATTGACCATCCGCTAAATCAAAAGTTACACCAGCTGGTTTCTGCGTTACGACTTTATACTTAGCCATACTCTTTCTCTCTCCCTATCGTTAATAACCCGTTAATAAAACCCCTGAATGAACGGCCTAAAGGATATGAAATATTTAATGAGGTGTCCAGCGCGGTCTCTAAAAAGGTTTGCGAATATAAATTTGGATCATGGCTGATTTACTCATTTTTATTATAATATCATTGTTAAATTCGCGGGAAACCCAATGGGTCCCGTCCATCACCAATAAACCAACTTCTAGAGCTTTTTTTGTTTTGGAAAAGAAAATTAAGGGTGCCGTGTTGATCGTCTAAACCCCACCAACCCCAATTACTAAGTTTTTCAAAATAAGGCAACACATCTTTTCCCATTGGGGTAATAGAGGTCATGGCCTCTCCATCGGTTAATGTATCTCTTGTTAAACTCAACCATCTTTTCAATTTAATTCCATTAAACAATTTGGGGATTCGCTGGTGTTTATTTATAAAAGCAGGCTTTATAATAATCCCTCATGAAATATATTCATTCCACCCCCGTGGCATTTTGATAAACAAGATTTTAGAAAGCCGGTTCTTAGCCGCCCTCCAGTACAGAGATTATAGGGTGTTATGGACCGGCAACATGAGTGCAAGTGCTGCTGCTTGGGCCCTCATAGTTGCCCGTGGCTGGATTGTATGGGAAATGTCCGGATCATCCCTCTATGTGGGACTTGTCACTTTTCTTGCAATGATACCTAGGGTTGTGATTCCACCATTTACCGGGTATCTAGCCGACAAGTATGAAAGACGGAAAGTAATGGCCTCCATCTACGCCCTCAACCTCACGCACACCCTGTTCCTTGCAGGTCTAATGGCCTTTAACCAGATGGAAATGTGGCACCTTATGATCCTTGCTTTCGTGAATGGCGCAGCCAGATCAGCACAAATGCCTGTGGGCCAAGCCCTAGTTCCTAACCTGGTACCAAAAGAAAAATTACTTAATGCGATTGCCTTAAACCAAGCGACTATGCATGGCTCGAGGCTTTTAGGACCATTGACAATACTGCCACTTTTAGCAAGCACACGAATAGAATGGGCCTTCTTAACATGTTCATTGTTTTACATTATCAGCCTTGTTCAGGCTCTGAGGATAAAAACTACCAGCTCCGGTTCAATGGATAGTAAAAAGGGATTCTTTTCAAATTTCACACAAGGTATTCCCTACGTCTACAAACATCCTTTATTGAAATTAATCGTTATGATGGCATTCTTTCATTGCGGTTTTACTATGTCATTCGAGGCTGTGTTACCCGTATTATCGGTCGAGAGATTTAACGCAACGAGTGGCGGGGATTTCAGTCTCATGATGATGTCCATAGGAGGAGGGGCATTAATAAGTTTGATATGGCTGTCAGGAGTCACTAATGAGACAACAAAGGGTAAATTATTTCTTAATCTAGGGGTCATAAGTGGGCTTGCTCCAATCCTCTTAGCATTTTCCCCCAACATATACTTTGCCGTTGGGAGCGCAGCTCTAATGGGAGCATCACAAGCAGGGTATATGACCCTCACCCATACCATGATTCAATTGGCAACTGATGACTCAGTTAGAGGACGGGTGGGAGCAGTTTATTCAGTCCACATAGGAGGGATAATGGCTACAATGAACTTAGCCAACGGCGCTATGTCCGATCTACCTTTCCTGCGACTCGATTTAATTGCCGGATCAAGAGTTCTTCTTCCGGCGGACACTATGTTAACCATAGGTGGAATTTTATTTATAGCCTGTGTTTTCATAAGTTGGTTCATAATATCTTTAAGGAAAATTTACCGAACAGGAATTCCTCATACTGTAGTGAGCCAAACTTAGGATTAAACCCAGGGTCAGAATCTAACTGTTTCAAGGCCTTGTGAAACCTCAAGAATACGTTGAACCGGCAAGGCAGAAGGAGATATTTCTTGACACTGCAGTGAGGCGGCTGACACAGCAAACTTGCACGAGGTCTCAGAATCCCACCCTTTGCTATACCCATATAAGAATCCCGAAGATAACACCGCCCCTGCCCCATTAGCATCTACTAAATCAATGGAAGGAGCTTTCACTGCAAAAGATTCTGAATTGGTCACCCACATACATCCTTCTTCTGAACCAGTAAAAATAACCCCTTCTACCCCTTCTTTTAGTAATTGACTACAAGTCTCATCTCGTCGATGTCTATTATTAGTTTGGTTTGGAGTGCATTGAACCCAAGTAGCCAATCCAACTAATTCTTTAATGGAATCAAAATTTTGATACTGGTCTTCGATATTGATAAGTAGTGGGATGTTTTGATGTAACACTTCTTTAATCGCCGTTAAGTTGTGGGGATAGTCATACCAGTCGGCGTAGGCACATTTGGCCATCTCAATAATTGAAGTGTCTGCAACCTCCATAGTAGACAAGATATCCTCCTTCCTGTCCCAAATATATGTCCTACCGCCACGAGAATCTGAAATAACGATTTCGTACGGGGTGGTAAGGTTTTCGTCCTTAATGAACTGACCAATAATACCGAGAGATTCTAATTCGTCGATAACATTCTGCCCCGAAATGTCGTTTCCCAATTTATTACATACCAAACCGCTAACCAATCCCCATTTTTTAATACAGCACGCCACTATAGCAGCGTCATCAGATATAAAATCAGCTCTTCCTTTCCAGCTAGTGCCAGTGTTCCAATCTGGCATTTGATCAACCACATACACCTCCGCTGGGGTTAACATCCCGATACAAGCAACATCAATAGATCCTTTTAAATCCGTATTAATACCGGTTATTTGACTTTGAGTTCGCATTTTTGATCCATACCCTGTAGTTTTGAATAACGAAAATTAGCATGCCCATCAGATGGACTACAACAAACCGTGGTTAGATAGTACTCACTAATGCAAACCACACCCGTATATTTGAAAAAGTATTTGCCAAGATGATAATACCAATAATTTTATCAATTTTTGCTGCGGTTATAGGAATCACAGGATTTGTGATCATCTACTACGCTGTTGAAACGCGACGCCAAGGTTTCAAAATTTTTCGGCAAAAACTAGAGTACTTTTCTTCCGTAGTATCCATCGATGAAAATCACATAACCTTTCGCCCCCGTGGCAGAGATATTAATGACGGACAGCTACCGAATATCGGGCTCACAAGTCGAGAAGGTTCTTTGGTGGCAGGGGGACCAACATCCATAGTAAACGGGGTCATAACCAGAAAAATAATTTCTCGCACTGGGTGCTTAGGAAAAAGTACTAAGATAAGAACCAGTCTGTTTGTTTATGAAGATAATCCAAAAATTAACCTGGATCTTGACTATTCTGATGTATCGTTTGAATCAGAACTTGGGATTTTGGCTGGCTGGCACATTCCGGTAGATAGCAATAACTGGATCATAGGAATACACGGGCATAGATCCTACAGAACAGAATCGATGCGATTTGTCCCGACCTTACATCGACTTGGTTTGAATGTTCTTTTATCAGATTATAGAAACGACCTAAATGCTCCTGTAGATAAGGGTGGTTACCATATGTTTGGGTTGACGGAATGGAGAGATTTGGAAAGTGCTGTCAAATACTGCAGTGACCGGGGGGCACAGAAAATATTCCTAATGGGCCACAGTATGGGAGGTGCAATAGTAATTAAATATTTGTTGGAATCGACCACAAAATCACAAATATACGGGGCAATCTTAGAATCTCCTGCCCTTAACCTTAACAAGATCATAGGTATGAAAGCTGAGGAGATTCCATTGCTCCCACGTGGAGCTGAATATCCAATCAAAAAGTTGGTCTCCCGAATGGTTAATTTACGATGGGAAGATTTGAATTATTTGTCAAGAAGTGATGAATTATCTACTCCGATCCTCTTAATTCATAGCGACGCAGATAAAACGGTACCTATATCTATCAGTGATTCTTTAGCTAATTCCAGGCCAGATATTGTGACCTACCTACGCCTTGGCGAAGCCCAACATGGTGCAGCCTGGAACGTACATAAAGAGACCGTTGAGAACGATATCAAGACATTCCTATCTGAAAAACTCTAAGGAGCTAGCCATATAAATATTATGGAATCAAGTTTTTAAATGACGTGCAATCCAAAGTTAATAGCCCAATTGCCGCCTCCTTAGAAAAGACAGAATCGATGGCGCAAATAGTCGATTTAATCGATAAAGCCGTACGGGATAGAACAAAGACTAACCCCGCCGCTGCGCTTCATTCGGTGGGTGGCCAACAATTAAATGGAAACGAAATAGTAATAACCAATAGTTCATTTCATAAAATGACCCTCTGGATCCTATCTCAAAAAGCATGAAGCTAGGATCAGGGGTGAGCTGGCGGCAGGTTACTGAGTGGTGCAGCAATACACAAAAAGCAGCAATTAAACCGCTAACAATCATCCAGATACAAACCGTAGCGAATAAATTATACCTAGGGACCCACACAGCTTTTTTACAAGCAACTGGTATCAACGCAATAAAAAGTTTTTTCCTAAAACGTTATGTTATATTGCCTGAATCAAACAGCTACGATTTGAGGTAACCATGATTAAGCTAAAAGGAACTGGTATGCTCGCGGTTTGGAGCGAAGTACCTCCAGAACATGAAGAAGAATTCAATGAGTGGTATAACCAGGAACACATATCGGAAAGATTGTCGGTTCCCGGAGTCTTAAGTGCGGCTCGCTACGAAGCTGTGAAAAGTGGCCCAAAACACCTAGCGGTATACGAGCTGGAACATTCTTCAGTTATGGAATCTCCAGAATATGTTGAGTTGAAAAACAATCCCACAAAATGGTCAAAACGAATGTCACCAGATGTTATAGGAACAAAATACATCCGAAATGTATATGAAATGATATTCCCAACAGAACTGACAGAGGAAATAGTTTCAAGCCCTATGGCTCCAGCTTTACAAATTGGAAGGATGAATATTCCTAGCAACACAGAAGATGAATGGAATAATTGGTACAACAAAATTTACGTGCCGAATTATGAAACAGTCGACGGCGTAATACGAGGCCGTCGCTATCAGATAGTCGAAGGCTCACCTAAATACATGACTTTTTACGAATTAGATTCCGCCAATTCTTCGCAGACTGAGGAGTGGCAAAAACAACAAACTGCCCATCCTGACAATGAAAGGATGCGGGAAGAAATGCAGCATGAAATAGATTCCCCTGGCATTTGGGTTAAAACTTTTGAACTCGAGTAGTCGTCTGCTAATTTCTTTATACAAAAGCTTAGGTCCTAGATAATCCAATGGAATGGATGTGGTTTTCAATGGCAAGTGCATTTACCTTTGCACTTGTGTCAGTCCTAGACAAATTACTGATTTCAAAGCATGTTGATAACGCTAAGGTATTCATAGTCACTGTAGGAGTGGCACAAATCTGCCTTGGTCTTATTGTTATTCCCATGTCCGCATTTTCGGGTCTAACATTAAGCACTCTGACCACTGTAATTTTTTCTGGTATATCCTCTGGAATGTACCTCGTTATTATGTTCCAAATAATGGAATCACAGGACGTTTCACGGGTCGTACCCGTGGTGTCCACCTACCCTGTCTTTGTTGCTGCATTGGCTTTTTTCATATTGGGAGAACAGGTCACTATATATTCCCTGGCCTGCATATTAATTACAGTCTTTGGGGCAGCCTTAGTATCCTTGTCACCCTCGGGGAAAAAGGCGTTGGCCAAATCTGACGTTACGGCAATGCTGCTCCTATTCCTAGCAAGTATTCTTTTCGGATTAAGTCAATTCCTAGCTAAGACAATTGCAGATGATGTTGATATGTGGACACAGTATATGGTTCGCGGAGTATCCGGAGGGCTTACCTGTTTTTCATTAATCCTGCTGCCCGGAGTAGTGAAAGGTGTCACATCTATCTTTCAGAAACCTAAATCTTTGTTTCTTATTGGGTTTACTGAAGGATTTTTAGTTTTCTTCGCAATCTTGTTTTTCTTTCTGGCTATATATGCCGGAGAGATTTACATGGTATCGACGGTTATGGCCAGCAGACCTATCTTTGTATTTGGTATAGGACTAATCCTTAGCCTGCCAATGATAAAACTCTTAAACGAACCATTAAATGGGAGAGTTCTAGCTGTTAGAGCAACAGGAACTTTCTTAACAGTATTGGGAGTGGCCGGAGTCTCACTTTTATAGGGTTCCTGAGTAGCTTTATTACCTCGATTCTCGCTTGATATTCATGAGAAAGCCTAGAATTTGGTGGTTAACTAAAAACCCTCTTCATTAACACCAGCCAAGTGGCAAAAATTACACCAATGCGTTTTCACCGGTAATATGCCGACCAATAATCAAAGTGTGTACATCTCTTGTACCTTCATAAGTGTCGACCGTTTCTAGATTCAACATATGTCTTATGACACCGTAATCCAATGTGATTCCACTGCCACCCAACACTTCCCTTGCACTTCTGGCTGCCTTCAAGGCAGAACGAACATTCTCTCTTTTTGCAACGGAAACGTGGTTGTAATCCATTGTTCCTGCATCTTTCATTTCCCCTAGTCGCCAGGCCAATAACAGTCCCTGGGTATGATCTGTAACCATATCTACCAATTTATCTTGAACAAGTTGTCTGGAGGCAATAGGTTTCCCGAAAGTACTTCTTGCCTTAGAGAATCTAAGAGCATCTTCATAAACACTTTCAAGTGCCCCAAGAGCACCCCATGCGATACCATAACGCGCCTGAGTTAGGCAGGACAAAGGAGCTGATAAACCGTTCGATTCTGGCAGAATACTAGTAGCCGGCACTCTCACATCTTCCAGCACCAGTTCACTGGTAACTGATGCTCGCATGCTCATCTTGTGCTCTATTTTATTTGCAGTGAATCCAGGTATATCTGTAGGAATTAGAAATCCTCTCACCGTATCTGTCTCATCTTTGGCCCAAACGAGAGCCACATCGGCAATATTTCCGTTGGTAATCCACATTTTCGTACCGTTTAATATGTAGGATTCACCATCTTTCTTGGCGTTTGTCTTCATTGCCCCTGGATCAGAACCACCATCATGCTCGGTAAGTCCGAAACATCCAATCATATTCCCTTTAGCCATTTCGGGTAGATATTTCTTCTTTTGGTCTTCAGAACCGTATCTATATATGGGATACATAACCAAGGCACTCTGCACACTGGCAAAGCTTCTGAAACCTGAATCTATTCTTTCGAGCTCATACATGATGAGGCCATAGGATTTGTTGTTGACTCCGGGGCATCCATACTCCGCTGGTAGATTCGACCCCAAGAATCCCATTTCCCCAAACTCAGGTACCAAATGCTTGGGAAATTCACCAGACTCCCACCAATCCTTTACACCAGGCATTACTTCACTATCCAGATAATCCCTAGCAGAATTTTGAATCTGCCTATCTTCCGTGGAAAGAAGTTCAGTTACGTTGTAGTAATCAAGCATTTGGAATCCTCAATTGTTCCTGTTTTTCACTAACAGGGTAGATATAAATTTTTTGTGAATATAGTATGTCGTTGTGTCGAACTATTTTCCACCCTAAGTATTAAATTTGTCGAAGAACCCATAATTGAACAAGCTTCCTAAATCTGATCGCAAAATAATTAGAGCCTGGTGTATGTATGACTGGGCAAATTCTGGTTACGCTACAAGTGGTTTAGCCGCATTTTTCCCTGTGTATTACGTTCTCCTGTTCAAAAATGCCCTAGGGGAAGAAGCTGTTCTATGGGGGATAAATTTCACAGGAAGCTCGTCTTGGAGTGTAGGGTTGGTTATATCTACTTTGGTAGTGGCTCTTTCTAGCCCAATCCTTGGGGTAATTGCTGACAGGATACCGATTAAAAAAACACTGCTGTGGGTATACACCATAGCTGGTTCTCTATGCGCCATACTTGGATTTTTTTCAGCTTATACATCCCATCCGTGGGCTTGGTTATGGGGAACATTCATATTGGGAAATATCGGGTTTGCCGGTGGATTAGTAATTTACAATTCATTTTTACCACACCTAGCACCGCGAGATTTATTAGATGATGTGAGCAGCCGAGGGTACGCGTATGGTTATGTTGGCGGCGGTCTACTTCTATTGATTCATGTCATTGTTATCGTGCTGACATCGCAAAGCGAACACACGGATCTGATCCTAAGACTATGCATTGCCTCAGTGGGTGTATGGTGGTTCGTTTGGGCTTTATGGGCTTTAAAGAAAATACCTGAACCTGAGATATTTAATCCGATTTATGGGCTCACAATACGTTCTGCGCCGAAGGTAGCATTTGCAGAATTAAACAAAACGCTCAAAGAGTTGGTGCGGTTTAAAGTCATATTGATTTATCTAGCTGCATACCTTCTTTTCAACGACGGCATTCAAACTGTTATGGGAATTGCCACAGCTTTCGCAATGGATGCACTAAAAATTGATCAAATGTTCATTATATTATCGCTGCTAATAATTCAGTTTGTTGCCGCGCCATCTGCAATGGGTTTTAGTAAGCTCGCCACAGCATGGAATACCAAAAGATCATTATATCTAGCCTTAGCAGGCTGGATAGTGATAGTTTTATTTGGGGTCGCAATTATCCCGCTTCAGCCCAATCAACACAGCGATTTCGATTATCAATTTAGCTATGATGAAACGAAATCTCAATATGTCCTCGCACAGGGGCCTGAATTAACTGATTCCAAAATGGATACAGCCTGGCGATCAGAAATAGGTGAATTAGAGCAAGGGCAATCATTCTCTGTTAAAGCGATAAAAGAATTATCAAACCAAATCGCAACTTCCAAAAATTCCCAATACAGTCTTTCAATAACAGGTGGCGGCTTAAATGGAACAACTGGGATCGGAAGTTATCACCGGTCAACTCTTGGTAATGGATCCTTGGATTGGTGGCCTGAACTAATTCGTAATTTACTTTGGATTCCCTTGGGGTTAACAGCAGAACTACAATGGATAATACTCGGCATCTCAGTAGGACTTGTTATGGGAGGAAGCCAGGCTCTGGCAAGAAGTTTGTTTGCCCAAATCACTCCAGAAACACGGAGTGGTGAATTTTTTTCCTTTTTTGGATTTATGAGTCGGGCATCTTCAGTTTTCGGGCCAATGCTCTATGTGGTAGTGACTGCAATGTTTGATACGAGGATGGCTGTTGCTTCAATTTTGTCGATAATAATAGCGGGGACAGGCATACTGAAATGGGTCGACGTGGAACAAGGGGTCATAGTAGCCCAAGAGGAAGACAAAAATCAGCGAAATATATCTTAAAACTAAACAGATCTCTGAAAATACTTCTTTGCCTCTAATGGCCAGTCAACTGTAACTCCTAGGACTTCATAATCAGAAATGAGAGCCAAATCTTCCACTGACTCTGCGCCCCAAACACCTATACTTAAGCCATTGGTTTTAGCTGACTCCATTAATTCCGGTGACAGTAAATTTATATTCGGAAACAATCCTTTTATCCTATTTTGGACACAAAATTCAATGTCCTCTTGAGTAGGGTTAATAACCAGTAACCCATGTCCCACTGTCGGCATGGCTTTTGCAGACAGGCGGACCTGATCCCGACTGAAGGAAATGATTGAAACCCCGGGAATATCAATTTGTTCCTTGAGCTCTTCTGGAATTAAATCATGTTGGTCCAACATATCTTTAAGTTTGTTGACTAACTGTTCTTCCAAGGCTTTTATCTCAACAAAGACATGAGTCTTATCAGCATATCGTGAGAGAAATTTTTCTAAACTTGGCACTATCTCGCCAGGATAACCAACCTCGTTGTCTTTTCGAAACCAGGAGCCTGCATCGAGCTGGCTTATTTGTTCAAAAGACATAGATTTTAAAAATCCAGTGCCATCTGTGGTCCTATCCACCTTTTCATCGTGCATAACAACCAGTACACCATCAGCGGAAAGGTGCACATCAAGTTCCAACAGCTCGAAACCGCTATCCAGTGCATGATCAAAACTACTGATTGTATTTTCAGGCCTTTCAGCTGAAAATCCTCGATGAGCAATAATTAATGGGTATACCAAGGAATCTCCTACTTGTTTCTATTCACTAAAATTAAAACATATAATAAAACTATAAATGTTCGAATGATATGCCAACGTAGCTCAGTGGTAGAGCAGCTCTTTCGTAAAGAGCAGGTCGTCGGTTCAATCCCGACCGTTGGCTCCACAAATTTATCTCCTGTGTCTTTTGATTGATCACATAAATATCTATAAAAAATCAACAAAAACTCAACTTTACCTTGCCTCAGATAAATTAACCCGTAACCAGTTTGATATTCCCTCTTCATTTAGTCATTGATATGCGATCATTGATGTGCAAATAGTTTTCTAAAGGACCTTTGTCGATGATGATCCCATCAGAAAAAATTAGAAATATCACCATAATTGCTCATGTTGATCATGGTAAAACTACCTTAGTAGATGCTTTCTTAAAGCAAAACAACATTTTCACTGAGCGTGAAGACCCTGGTGAATTAATAATGGATAGCAATCCACTTGAAAAAGAAAAGGGGATCACCATTTTAGCCAAGAATACATCAATCATGTATCAGGGCACCAAGATAAATATCATAGATACCCCAGGACACGCCGATTTCAGCGGGGAAGTAGAAAGAGTAATGAATATGGCTGACGGGTGTATCCTCCTCGTGGATTCTGTAGACGGGCCTATGCCACAGACCAAATACGTTCTTCAGCAAGCATTGACCTATGGGCTGACTCCAATAGTAGTTATCAACAAAATAGATCGGCCTGAACGAAGGCCACAGGAAGTGCATGCAGAAGTTGATGATTTGTTTTTAGAACTGGCAACAAAGGAATCACAGTTGGAATATCCCGTTCTTTTTGCTTCAGCCAGGGAAGGATATGCTATCGAAAATATGGGGGATATACCAAGTGATATCAGCCCTTTAATAGATGTGATAATTAATGAAGTACCAGCACCGACAGGAAATCCGGATGATCCTTTGCAAATATTGGTTACCGCATTGGACCATGATGACTATGCTGGCCAAATAGCGATAGGAAAAATATCTCGTGGAAGCGTATCCAGCAAATCACCTGCCGCGTTGATTTCACCTGATGGGAAAGTTTCCAATCACATAATTGAAACCACCTTTATATATGACGGAATGAAAAGAAGTAAAATCGACAATGCAGGCCCTGGTGAAATTGTCGCTATTACTGGCTTATCTGAAGTGAATATTGGAGATACAATTTCTGATCCCGGTGACCCACATCCCCTACCTCCAATCAAGGTTGAGGAACCCACAGTAAAAATGTCCTTTGGTGTCAATACTTCGCCTTTCATGGGCAAGGAAGGAATGCACCACACCTCGAGGGAACTCTTAAAAAGACTCAAGGAAGAGATACGTACAAATGTCGGGTTGCGGGTAGACCAGACAGAAAATACGGATGAGTTTAATGTCAGCGGTAGAGGGGAATTACATTTGTCAGTTCTTGCTGAAACCATGCGAAGAGAAGGGTACGAATTTCAAGTATCACAAGCGCAGCCGATACTTAAAACAATTGACGGCCGCCTCCACGAGCCTTTCGAATATTTACATATCGAAACGAATGAAGACTATTACGGGGTCTTGACTGAGAATTTAAACCGCAGATTAGGGTTGTTAGAGGACGTTGTCAACGACGGAAATGGAGCCCTTAGATTAACATTTTTGATCCCAACGAGAGGTCTCATTGGGTTTAGATCCTTTTTCCAAAATGCGACCCATGGGGACGGGATTATGTCTAGCCGTTTCGCGGAATACAGAAAAAAAGAGGGGAAAGTTAGAAGGTCTAATCAAGGGTTCCTTGTAGCTTCAGAGACAGGAGAATCTGTAGCCTATGGGCTCATTAATTCTCAAGAACGCGGGAAAAACCTCATAGATAGCGGTATTCAAGTTTATGAAGGTATGATAGTCGGTCTAAACTCCAGATCTTCAGATTTAACTGTTAATGTGTGTAAAGAAAAGAAACTAACCAATGTGCGATCTTCAACATCTGATATCGCTACCAAACTAATAAAGCCGCAAACACTTTCGTTAGAGGAATCTTTGGACATCATTTCTGAAGATGAGTTAATAGAAATAACCCCTCAAAACCTTAGGCTCCGAAAAAGAATACTTTCAGGAGAAGCTCGCCTTCGTCAGTTGAAGCGGGCCCAAAAATACAACAAAGACTAAAGGAATAAAATGCCATCTTTATCTAAAAACCAGGTGGAATTATTATTGGAACCTCATATTGCTCAATTTGTTACTTTGATGGAAAACGGCTCGCCTCAAATATCCCCAGTGTGGGTAGACACTGACGGGGAAAACATTTTGGTCAACACAGCCACTGGTAGACTCAAAACCGACAATATACACAGAGACGCACGTGTAGCGATTGCAGTGTTTGATCCTATGAATCCGTATTCCAGGGTTGTAAATATCTCCGGCCTTGTATCTGATATCACTGAATTAGGTGCAATAGAACACATAAATACGCTGGCAAAAAAATATACGGGAGACCAAATTTACCAGGGGCACAACAATCACGAAACAAGGTTAATAATAGTTATACAACCAACCATGATAACGGGATGTTAAATGCCGCCCACTAGTAATTTTGATACAACTTACTTTCGGCCAAATCAATAACTTGGTATTTCACCCCGCTGTCAGACATCGTTCGTTCTGCTGCCGCAGTGACCAAAATACGCCCTCCTTTGCCGATCACCTCACCATTGACCATTACTGGATCCCCATCCACGAAAGACATCACAGGTTCTCCTGAATGAGGGTCTAGCACAGTAATGTCTGCGTCCGCTCCTTCAGAAAAATGTCCTTTGTTCAGCAAGCCCACCATTCTGGAAGGTGTCCAAGATAACTTAGTAGACATTTCCATAGGAGTAAGTGCACCGAATCGAACTAGGGCCATAGTGGTTTGGATAGCCACATTTCGAGGATGGGAGCCTCCATCCGTGCTGACTGCATCCACAACGAAATCGCCAGCACTATCTTTTTCAGTGGTCAAATTAAAAGCCGAACCGGGTAAATTAACAGGAAAACTCATCCCCACCATGGTCTTCGATTTGTTGTATATACCTAAAGCCTCTTTGCCTTTTATGTACGCTATTTCCCCTCCTTTAACACTGATTACAGATGCATACCCATCAATTATCGCTTCCCTCATCCCATCTATAGTCGGTTCAAAACCTCTCGCCTCTAAACAGTTTCTAGGTACGTTTGCAATTACATTCCCGTCTTTGTCACAAGCCCCATTCGTACCGTTTTGCACAGCATGATAAACCTCAGAATTTATCTGCCCTTTTAGTGAACTTAGAAGCTTAATTGCCTCCTTGCATTCCTGCACTGAATCTTTCACAACCCCCCTGCAGTAAGAATTAACATGACAGATATGTAGTCTTCCTTGGCCTAATATTTCTGGTATCTCCCGCAACCCTCCTAGATGGCTACCTGAATCCTTGGAGCCGACATGGAATGCCACATATGCTCCCTGAGAATTTGATTCTCTAATAATTTCCGATGTGGTTTCCTGAGAGAAAGGATGATAGCCACCTAACATTTTTACACCTATGCAACCTTGCCTCAAGGCGTCGGAAACTGTACTGGCTATTTCTCCCCTTGAAGGATTATCAGAAGGAATCGTAAGTCCGGGAATCAAAGCAAATTGGCCAGCAACATTCAGTCCAGCTCCGTTTCGTTTAATACCGTCGATCAAATTTTTTCCTGTGCCACCCATATCCACAACAGTCGTGGTACCAGCTTTTGCCAACATCCCATACCCCAAAGAAGGATCTACCGTTCTGGAAATACCTGCGACATGAGCATGAGTGTCAATCTGGCCAGGTATAACCCATTTCCCTTGCAGGTCTACGGTATTTGCACCTGAGCTCGCAATCCTGGTTGTAGAAATGCGGTGTATTTTTCCATACCTGATGATAATATCGGCGATCTCATCAAAGTTATTGGCAGGATCTATTATCCTTCCTCCTCTCAACACCAAATGGTTTTCTTCCATAAATTCACGAATCCTGCAAAGACAATATATATTGCACATATAGTAAACTACCACTTGGAAACCCAACAAAATTAGGAATATTAAGATGCGTATTGGAGCAGTTTTTCCTCAAACCGAAGCTGGTACAGATGTAGCAGCGATAAAAGAATATGTTCAAGGTGTAGAAGCCTTTGGCTTCGATCACATCTTGGCTTTTGACCATGTGTTAGGTGCAAACGCATCAAGTCGCCCGGGATGGTCTGGGGCTTATCAACATACTGATTCATTCTATGAACCAATCACTTTTTATAGTTATGTAGCAGGGATTTCAACCCATCTAGAATTGGCCACCGGGGTAATTATTCTGCCACAAAGACAGACGGCCCTTTTTGCCAAACAATCAGCCACCCTTGATCTCCTATCAGGAGGTCGATTACGACTAGGAATTGGAACAGGTTGGAATCAAGTCGAATATGAAGCGCTTGGAGAGAATTTCCATAACCGTGGTATACGATCGGAAGAACAAATAAAATTACTAAGAAAATTATGGGCAGACGAATTAGTCACATTTAGGGGGGATCACCATACCATCACAGATGCCGGTTTGAACCCTTTACCACCAAGAAAATCAATCCCTATATGGTTTGGAGGAATGGCAGACCCTGTTTTGCGTAGGGTAGCTAAAATTGGGGACGGATGGCTTCCTCAAGGTTCACCAACTGATGAAAACAAAATCAATTTTGAGCGCCTTAACCAATATTTAGAGGCCAATGACAAATCGATGGAAGACATAGGAATTGAGGGGCGTATTTCCCTTAACATGACGAATACTGAAATCCAGAAAAATTTCTTGGCATGGGGTCAGCTAGGTGCTACTCATGTTTCTGTAAATACTATGAACCTTGGGCTCCAATTCCCACAAGAACACCTTGAGTCACTTTCCAATTTTATTAAAATAGCTAACGATTCCTAAATAAACAAACCCGATAATAAGGAGAACTTCATGTTATCTGTTGGCGATAAAGCCCCAGACTTCACGCTTCCTGCCCATTCTGGGGAGCCGGTTACATTAAGCTCATTTCAAAGAGAAAAGAATGTAGTTCTTTCTTTTCATATATATTCCTTTACAGGCGGTTGAACCCACCAAGTTTCTTCTTTCAGGGTGCACAATGCTGCATTTGAGGAAATAGATACCCAGGTTCTGGGTATAAGTTGCGATTCCAAGCCTGCCCAAACGGCATTTTCCGGGTCCTTGGGTGGCATACCCTACCCTGTCTTGTCAGATTTCTACCCTCATGGGAAGGTATCAGAGTCTTACGGGGTATTTGATGAAAACCGGGGTACGCCACAGAGAGCTATAGTAGTGGTTGATAAGAAAGGTATTATTCAATTTAGTAACATCTACCGTGTAGCTACCGACTTAAATCCGGTAGACCTTCTGGAGACCATCAAAGCCCTCTAACATTTCATTGGCTCCTATGGACAGTTTTAATAAGCAAATATTTCAAGCCGGGAACTTGGCTGTCTTATATGACAGACGTTCTAGGGAATATATGGTCCATTTACAAGAATCGGACCAGTTTAAGTCCCATATTGGAAACTTAAACCATTCGGAAATAATAGGTAAACCGGAAGGAAGCTGGTTACCTACCACCACAGGCCATTTACTGCTAGCTTTTAAACCCACAAGATTTCAATACACCCTGAATATGCCACGGGTGGCTACGATTATTTATCCTAAAGATCTGGGATCTATAACTACGTATTCCAATATTTTCCCAGGAGCCAAAGTAGTCGAGGCCGGCTCTGGTTCCGGTTCTCTTACAATCACATTATCTGAAATGGTAGGAGAAGATGGGCATGTAGATAGCTATGACATAAGACAAGATATGTCTTTAGCGGCCAAATCCAACCTACAAACCTACAACCCTGATTACAACAATGTGTCCTTTCACATTGGAGATGTCTCTGAGGCGATACCCCATCATGATGTTGATAGTCTCCTCTTGGACCTGCCAGAGCCTTGGCACGTCGTTGATTCGGCCGCACAGTGCCTAAAACTCGGTGGCACCTTCCTATCATTTCTCCCGAATATATCCCAGGTTTCTGATCTGGTGGAACAAATAAAAAAGCACCCAGAGTTTTCC
>Ga0310342_100000871_pt1 | contig 18016 bp, 10 predicted proteins | sample S15DNA20500_MG_FD_206155 | JGI IMG/M metagenome (GOLD analysis project Ga0310342, IMG submission 206155) | Marine microbial communities from station ALOHA, North Pacific Subtropical Gyre - S1503-DNA-20-500_MG | ecosystem: Environmental > Aquatic > Marine > Oceanic | place: Pacific Ocean: North...
CAAGTGCTTTTGAACTTACGTCTGGAATAACCAGTGCTTATGACCATCATATGGTTGTGGTTACCAATTCGAGTCCGGCGGATGTGCATAAATACTGGTATGTCCAGTATGGTGGAGTAGGCAATTCCAGTTACAACGAGAGTTGGTCGGGTTGTCATTTCAATAATGGACAAAAAGATAACGGTACGACTGGACAATCACAGGGTGGTGGATACATATGGCCGGGTTCGCAGAACCAATCAAAAGACATTCCAAGTGGCGCGTATTACCATGACAGCAGTGCCGGTTGCGCTCAAGGAATTATGCACTTGTACAACTTTGCCAGTACTACTTACTATAAAAGATGGTACTGTATTTGGAAATCTTTTAGTGCATACGATCACAGACAGGAAGGCGTCGCTTGGCAGTCAGGTCAATGCCAAACAACAACCGCGATTGATAAATTTAGACTGAAATGGGCAGACCACCATACAGGGAATGAAGATACTGGTATTTCCAATATGGATATAGTTGTTCAACTCTACGGCATCGAATAGGAATTAAATACAATGGCAAGATTCAAAATGGTAGACGGTGTACGAATCCAATATACACCGGAAGAAGAAGCAGAACACGACGCTCTTGAAGTGGAGTGGGCATCAGGTGCTTTAGATCGCGCACTCGCACAATTGAGGCAAGACCGTAATCGCGCACTTGGAGTGACGGATTACTACGCACTAAGTGACGTAGCAATGTCGCAAGAAATGACGGATTACCGTCAGGCACTTCGTGATCTCCCGGCGGGTCTTTCAACGGAAGCAGAAGTTCATGCTGTGAGTTGGCCTGTTAATCCTGAGTAACTGGAGTTAAATATGGCATACGGAGAGGAAGTAAAACCTACTGCTCAACTAGGCAAGGCTAAAGTACAAGATGTTGCTAAGAAGCCTACAATTCAGCAGATTTATCAACAAGGACGGCCTACTGCTGCAAAGGTTATCCCTGAGAAGAAGACATTTGCCCCATCTCCGCCTATCAGTCGCCAAGTAAAGCGACCAGTTACAAAGGATGTTACTGGAACATCCGGCAAATCAGTTGCCAATGTTCCAAAAGGTCTTGCCAGATCTGGATGGGATTACGATAAATCCACAGGAAAATATAAAGTCGGTGAGGATAGGAAGCGTCAACTCTCAGGGCTGCACAAACGCTATCTTGATTGGAGGAAGAGAATGGGTAGAAGAACATCACCCGGACAAAAAGCAGTAGCAGATAAGCCCTCAGTGGCTACGTTAAAGGCTTAACTATGGCTAAATACACGAAAAAGGAGTTGGATGACCTCACTAAATTGAATATGGCAGCGTTGGCTAAGATGGCGAAAAAGAATCCGCCGAAGGTTAGCCCTCAAGTAGCGAAGAACCAGCAGCGTATGCGTATGAACGCTATGTCCAAAGGTGGAGGTACTGGCAAACTCACCAAAGCGCAGAAGGGTCAGGTATCCAAAGCACAAATTGATAAGGAACGCGCTGCTGTAAAAAAAGGAACTAGTGCCGCAAAGGGTTTTAGTGAAAAAGACAATGAGAATGTGTATCGTGGTCGCACTGTTCAAGCCGCGCAAAAAGAACTCCACAAGGCAGCGGGTGGTACGGATAAAACCTTTCGTGACGAAATAATACGAGAAGAGGAACGGGTTAAGCGCGAGACAAAAGAAGGTAGGTATAAAGACCCACAAGGATTGGATGTTGATCTTTATAAGGCATGGGATGGAGGCACAGGACAAGGTAAGGACTACGCTTATGATATGGGTTCCGGTGAGTTTGATTTCAGAGAAGCAAACAAAGTATTGATGAATAAGCGTAGCAAAGAGCAAAATCTGATACTTAAAAAGCAAACCGGATTAATTAAAACTAAGTCTGAAAAGCCGGAAGATTCGTTCTTAGCCAAGGTCAAGAAAGATCTTGGTTCCAGTACCGTTGATTTAGCGTTAACAGGCAGCAATAAGGGAGACAAAGCAGCCTCAGTCCGTGGTGCAAATTCCCAACAGATAAAGAAAGGGAATGTATTTCACGGAACGAACATCCCCACCGCCGGATACAGCAAAGAGCAGATAGCCCATTTCAATAGCAGGTTAAAAGCCGATCTTGCTGCGGGTGATTATGAAGGTGCTAATGATGCTATTTTCAGCATTGCATACCAGAAGAAAGGTCTTGGGGTAACGGCTGGAAGATCGCAAGGTTCTGGTCAGGGTAATGCCAGTGTAGGTGCTGTCCAATCTGGTATATGGCGATTAAGTGACGAAAGCGCACCATTGTGGGCTGAATACAATATCAATTCATCCAACGATGAATACAGGCTGAGAGATCCCAACACAGGAAAACTTACCGGCAAGGTAATTAGATTTTCAGATACCGGGGGTGTCGTAATAGGAACCCCAACTACTTCGTCTACAGGAAGAGGCGGAACAGAGGCTACTGGTTCCCTTCTTAAAGATAAGGATGGAAATGTGTTTTCTGACGAACAAATACTGGCTGGGCTTACCAAAAGTGGCGCAGTAAGAACTAATGCGCCGGGACCATCTGGAACTTCTTCAGTCTCTGGAAGTACCGTTACGACTGCTGATGGCACAGTTGTCGATACAGGTCTAGACGAAGACACACTGAACAAACTTCAAAGTCAGGGTGTGTTTGGACCCACACATGCTGGCGAAGGCGCAGTAGACGCACCCACTGTTGATGAAGAAGTTGAGGGTGTTCCTGAACTGGAAGACCCCGCAGAGATGGGTGCGCTAAAGGATGAAGAGATCGTAGAAAAGCGCATGACCAGTCTTATGACTGGAGAACTCGCTGATAGAGCCAAGTGGGAAGCGCAGTTATTACACCAACAGAAAGGCTTATGGAACAGCGGTGGTGCAGTGGCTGCTGGCGTAGCGGGTGTAATTGCACATGCGCAAAAAATAGCATCAGAAGATGCAGGTCGATACTACGGTGCGCGTCTAGAGGATGTCAGAGCCGTGAATGATTTCGCAAAATCAGAATACACCACGGAATCTACCATTTACTCCCAAGCATTAACTAGATCACACGAATCTCGACAGAATTCTTTCCAGAGAACATGGGACGCAAGGGAGAAAAGTGCCACTAGGAAATGGGATACATACGAAAGGTCAGTTAAGAATGGCTTCGAAGAGCGTATGAAGAGATTAGGATTCACAGTTGATCTTAAAAAAGAAGCATCTGCATGTAACCAGAATGCAATAACTTCCTACGCAACGGCAGAACAGGGATTGTGGGAATCATATGCAAAAGGCGACGTAAGCAAGGACAATTATGAACACGCTGTTACACAGTTAGAGAATTCTATGGACACCCTTCTATTGAGTTGTAAAGCATTCTCTAAGTGATACGTGACGCAAAACTTAAAGATGTAGAAGAGTTAATGAATTTCCTTACCCCGTTTCACGATAACGGGGGCTACAAGGATATCTCTATAAACAGGGACATTGCCAAGAAGAACTTGATGGCAATGTTCTCCAGCAAGATGCACCACATATGGGTCGTTGAAAAGGACGGCCAGATATGTGCTGCACTAGGCGTCATCAGTACAGAACTTTGGTTCTCCCGCAGACACTACGCCACCAACCTATTCTTTTGTGCAAACAATAAAGGTAAGGGATCTGGTGGATTTCTTTTGAGGAAGTTTAAAGCGTGGTGCAAGGAGAGGCCGATCATAAGGGATGTTACGTTAGGCGTAACGAGTGAAATCGGGGATGTTGAAAGAATTGAAAAACTATATCAGGCTGTTGGATTTAAAAAACTTGGCGGATTGTTCAGGCTAGAGGCATAAATATGAGTGGCATATTCAAATCAGTTAAAAAAGTATTCAGCGGAAAGAAAAGCGGTAAATTCTGGAAGGCTATAGTTATCGCTGCTGCTATCTACTTTGGTGGTGCATATCTATTGAGTGCTATGGGCGGAGCAGGTGCGCAAGCATCTATGGGAGTTGCCAAATCCATGACGCATTCCGGTAATGTGTGGAAGAACGCATTATCATCAATGCTTACAGGGGGTGGTTCTACTAAGTCTGCTGCTGCTTATGCTAAAGGAGTCTACAAGGCTAGAAATCTAAGCGTATCCTCTCAGGTAATGTCTGGAACCAATTCAGTTAAGACTCTGAGCCATCTTAGTAAGAACCTTGGTGTTACTAATTTAACTGAAGACATTGTAGATAAAGCCTCAACCGCTGGTTATAAATCAATCTTAGATGGGAATAAGGTTCTCCGTGAAGGATTCGCAGCGCGATCAGAAGCGGCAATGGTTTCCAGTGACAATGAAATAGTCCGGTTAGATGAGTCTTTCGGTATTGGAGATGAGGCTTCAGTGGAACCATCTGTGGATGAAGAAACAACCGACATCACTGATCCACGTTTAAAAAACATAGAAAAGGTTTCAGAGGTATATGAAGTAGATCAAATAACAGCCCCAACTGTAGAACAAACTAGCACAGCAGCAACTTCGGCAACTGCCCAACCGGCGGCTGGCTCAGAAGATGCACAATATACTGGCGGGGAGGATACTGGAGAGATTATAGACGCTGGCGGAGGTGACGCTGAAGGGAGTCTCGCTGGCGGAGTTATTGATAAAAGCCAACAAGGCATTGAAAAGTTACTCACAACGTTGCTTACGCAACGCGATGAGAACACTCAAGTACGGTTGGCAGAAATCAAGCGTCAAACAAAGAAGGACAAAATCTCCCTTGGAATACAGGGTGCTGGACTCTTGTTGAACGCTATAGGTGAAATGCAAAAAGCAAAAGCCGCTGAAAGTATACGCACTATGAAGATCCCAGATGAATGGAAGAAGAGTGGGGTTCCCGGCATCGATTGGAAGGGAATTAAATTTTAACGGAGAGAAGCATGGCTAATGAAGGATTACTAGCGGGTCAGATTCCAACGGATATGCCCCAAGGGTTACCGGGTATGCCCGAAGGCATACCACAAGGCATACCACAAGGCATACCAGAAGGTATTCCGGGTGAATTGCCTATGGATGCTCCACTTGGTGAAGTACCGGGTGAGGGATTGCCACAAGAGTTTGCTCCTGATTCCGTTAACTCAGAAACTGCTCGAAGAATGGTGTCTAGTGCAAAAGAGAAAATGTACGGAGCAATGTTTGATCAATACGCAAACATGCTCCAGCAATCACAGAATTTTGTTGAAGACGCAGCGATGGTCGTATTGGATACGCTATCTCAGGATATGGCTGCTATTAACATGTCAGGACGACAACCCCCATATGATTACCTTATGGACGTTGCCGCCACAGTCACTGAAGAAGTTTATGACATGAGTATGTCTGCTGGCATATATCAACCCCAGAATCCTGACCAAGAACTTCAGGATAAATCCGTAACCCTCACCATTGTTGCCGGAGAACTAGGCAAGGAAATGGGAGGAAATGGCGCACTTCCACAGGATCGCGTCGAAACATTCATGGACTCAGTATTCAGCGGTCAATATGACGATATGCCCCTAGAGGACACTGGTGAAGGATCAGCGTTACCGGGTGGGCAAGCGGTGGTGGGGGGATTAGAAGCACCACCCGCTATGGGACAGCCCACTATGCCGGGATTGGCGTCACCAGAGGCTACCGGCCCAGTACCACCCTTAACAGAGGAGGTCGTGTAATGGCATCTCAAGCAGTAAGCGGAGCATTTCTATCCTCTGCAGGTGCAGGTATGGTTCAACTTGCTGGGACTTATGATCGCCAGCAAGAACGTGACTTTGAGCGGCGGGCTGAACTCGCTAAACAGGATCGTCTGGAATCATTTGAAATAATGAAGTTACAAATGGGTGATCAAATGAGTCGATCACGCTTGGGTTTACAAGCCCAACTTGAGCAAGAAACGCGAGTGGTAGGGGCGGAAGCAACCGCTCGATATAACGCTATGTACCGAGTTGGAAGTACTACAAAACTCAAAATGAAAAAAATGGGTGACTATGGTTTAAACGTAGAAGAAGAATACGAGTTACAAATTCAAGACCGCGTAGATCCTGAAGGAAATAGAACTTGGTGGAAATTCGATCCAACTGAACTCCCTACCCCAATGTGGCGACAGATAAGCGATGCAGAACATAAAAAAATAACTGCCGACGCCCTTGACTCTGCAGGTGATAAGACTGTAATCACAGATCCAGATCGTAATGATCCGACTCTAGGACCAACACTAGACCAAGCCATACGGGCAAACATAACAGACCGATATGATGATTCGGGGAAACTCACATATCAAGGTAGGCCACTGGTAACTGTTTTAAAGCAGTTGAGAGCGGAGGTGCGTGCTGGAACCCTTCCTACTGTATCTATGGAAGACATAGATATGCTTGAAGAAACATATTTCCATGAAGGGTTACTTGAAGAAGATCAAATAGAAGGTACTTGGCACACAACCCAACAGGTTGCGGGATCAATTACGGCAGGTGGTACAACGATGAAACTTCTAAGATGGTTTACCCCTTGGTTAAAGGCCGGTGGTTTTGGAAAAGCATTTGCTGGCAGACTAGTTATGGGTACTGGTGTTGGTACTGCAGTGTGGTTTGGTATTGAAGCATTATTGAAAACAGAACAAATCTCTCTAGAAGAACTTCCCGGTTATTGGAGAAATCGTACTAGAGAAACTCTAGACTCCGGTGGATTATTAGATGGTTTACCACCAGAAGAAGTAATAGCCCATTATGTACAATTATTCTCGCAAGGTGGACGTAATATGGATTATGGTCAAGCCGATGGGATACTAGAGGTTCTAGAAGAGCGAGGATACGATACCAGCAGCATCCTAGCCGCAAGGGATACTGGATTACCACAAGAATCACAAGTTCTTCTCGACCGAACTTGGTTCCAAGGAACGGCTGGTCGTGTTGCTGACGAACTTAATCTGCCTACAGACGGCCCGATTGGTGAAGTACCCGCGTATAGAATACTTTCCGTTCTAACTCCGCAAGAAAGAGAGGTAGAAGGAATTGTTGAGGCTCTACAGCATTTATTCAATCCGCCGGGAGATGACGTTGTTCCCCAATCGATACCAGATTCAACTGCTCCTGTAGAAACACAAGCAGTGACAGATGAAGTGGCAGATGAAGTTCCAGCGTTAGAAACTGGATCAGCCAGCGCACAGTACGATGCACTCTCTGAACGCGGAAAGGAAATCTACGATTTCCATCAAGACAAAATGGCAAGACATAGTTATCACACCATACAGGCCGTTAGGGCTGCTGCAAATAGAATACAAAATAAGAGGTCGAAATCGAAAAGAAATTTAGATGAGTTAGAAGGTCTACTCCTTTTAATCGCTGAACACACATCCAGTACATAACATGGCTCAAATATCAATAGCCGATCACGAAAGGCTTTTCGGTCCAACGCCAACGCCAACGGAAGATAAACCAGTAGAAACAACTCCTTCTGTCATTGTTCCTAGAGGTTCGATCACCCAAGCGCAGTATAATGCAATGATGCTGACGCCAACGTATGATCAAGATGATCCTACAAAACCTATTGGCTCATGGAGTCTTGGCCCCGGCGGCATACCTAGAGGTTTCGGTAGAAGGCTAGGCGAAATATTCGGTGAAGGTACTGAAGCAATTGGTAAACTCACCAGAATTGAATCCCTTGAAAGATACGGTGGTAATGTCATTGATACTTTCAGGGAAAAATATGGATACCGCGCTGACCCGACTCGAAGTTGGGAAACTGCTAAGAAAGAATTTGGGAAAGGAAATCCCTTCCCCATGTTTATGTTCATGTGGGAAACCACACCAGAGAGTATTGCTTATCTCCCATATGTAGCATCACCTATTGGGCGTTTATTCGCAGTAACATCTGAAACAAACAGAATAGCAAAGCAGCGTGCCACAAACGATGGCAGAACAGAAGATGAATTAACGCCATCAGACTATGCATATGCTTTCCCGTCAGCAGTAGTTAACATCGCTGGTGAATACATTGCTGGTATAAGACCTCTTAAACGAGCATTGGCAGGTAGATTAACCAAAAAGGGAGTGGCTCGAACTGGATTAGAAATTATAGGAAAAGAATCCGGTATCGAATTTATTCAGGGTGGTACAGAAGAGGTAATGTCCACCATCGATACGGAAACAGGTCTTAATGTTGGGACAGTAATTGATCAGGCAGCAGCAGAAGCGGTAGGCGCGGGTGGTCACGGTATATTCACTGCTGTTACTAGCGGTGTCCTAAATGCCCGAATGCGCAAGAAGGTTAGTGAGCGCATAGTAGATGACCTAGTAAGTACAGGTTCAACCGATCTAGACCCAACAATATTAAATAAAGATTTAATTGAGGCCACTAGAGAATCGGAAGAAGGCGTTAGAAACGTATTAACTAATGTACTCAAGGACTACGAAACAGAAGTAGGCGCATTAGGCGCAAGGACAGACCCAACTACCATAGTCGAGGGTTCTAGGGATTTACCCGGATACGATAGGTATCAATCCGCTATACAAAATATCCTCAGAAGGGCATTTGGCACAGAAACGGTAGATCTATTCGTAGCAGTAGATTCAGAACAAAGGGAAGCAATAGAAGGCGGTGCTGAACTTGACCGTGCATTCATAGGCAGTGCCGTATCCCACGGTGTTACACCAGAGCGTGGGCAAAGTGTAGTACAGGTTACTGTTCCTATTGATAACATTGTAATGCGGGGTGATCCTGCCCGACAGCAATTCGCTGTTACACCAGCAGGTATGACCCTCAAAGTAACTGAGGTAGCCCCAACTAGACCCATAATAGATAGGGATGTAAGGCCAGTCCTGTCTGCGGCAGAACGCACTCGTGTTGAATTAACAAGAGAAGAAGAGAAGGACGTTCTATTTGAAGAATTTGAGGCTGGCAGGGCTGAAGGTTTGGCTGCACGGTCAGCAGAAAAGAGTGCCGAAAAGGCAACCAAACTGGCCCGCCGCCTCGCCAGAAAAGTACTTGACCGTTTACCCTCTAAGGAAGAACTTCTTGATGAGAAACTGGTTTCCGCTACGCGACTTGCTCAGATCATTCGGAAACGATTACTTCCATCAGGTGGAAAACTTCGTGGTCAGGTAACAGGTGGTAAAGCAAATTCTCTGGAGATCGTAAGAAATTACCGTAATGCTCTAGAGCGTCCCAACCAGATAGGGGCGATCAATAAGGCTCTGGCTCCAATGGGGTATCGACTTGTCAGGAAAGGCAAGGACAAGGCACTCCATTTTGAACCCATATCATTTGAGGCTGAAGAACTAGCCAATTCAGGTGTAGGCTCCACTAGGGTTCAGGATAGGCTTATTGATGATTACTATGAACTTCTTGACAGTAAGGTCAAAGAAAGCAAGGAAACTGCGGCTCGCCGCAAGACTAGAGCCAAGAAACTCACCGCAGCGGAACGAGAGGCAGAAAAGGAAAGGTCTAGAGTTGTCCCTGAAAATGTTACCGAAGCAGTTGAGTCCTTGGAAGGTGAGTTCGTAACACGTGAGGCCGGAAAGAAAGTAGCAGTAGACTGGGATGGGTTACGTGCAAGAGTTCAGAAACTAAAAGATGAGGCAGGTTGGAATAAGAAAGAACGAAAGGCTATTGATGACTATGTAGCCAGTTTAGAAACAGAATATAAATTAGGTCGCAGAACCACCGCAGGACGCACTATCACCGTTGGATTTCTTCCAAGCAGTAGCGTCTTCAACAAACTCCGCAAGTTAACTGGGAAAGCCTTCGCGGCATTCCACAGGGATGCACATCGCATCATCACCTCGCCTACCGGCAAGGACTTATTGCTAGGCAAGATTGCTGGCATATATGTCAAGCAGGTAAAAGGCGTGCTACGGGTTGCTGGTACACGGAACCCGATGGCAGTTCTAACATTATCCCCCAAAGCAGACCAAGGCAAAATTGCCCGACTATACGCACTCGCGTCTATGTATATATACAGGACCGATTCTGTATCTATGTCTATGCCAGAAGCAGAACTGGACGCAGAAATAGAAACAACAGATGTTGGTGCAATAATCAGATTCAAGAATCCTATAGGCAATAGGGAGAACTTGTTCCTTGGTGAATTGAATAAGGCTTTCGGGAATAAGGTTGGATACACTGTACTCTCACCACCCGGCACACCCATACGCAGTGTTAGCGTATTCAATGCTGGATTATCCAAGACTGAATTTGCCAGAATACTAGGTAAGTTCTACGGAAGGACTAAGACTAAATATGGCTATCAAGCAGAGATCTACACTACGACTTCCCAAGAAGTCACGCACAACTGGAATGAAGACCCAACTGGAGAATCTATCAGGGATGAGTTTCGCGAAGCCGGATTCGGAGATCTACTCACATACCTTGATGACCGGCGAGAAGCCTTCGACAAGGTTGCGGAAAAATACGGAGTAACGCCACCTGATTTAACAACTCCCCTAGAATCCCCATTAGTTGTTTCTACAACCGACAGGGAAGGGAAACCAATACGAACTGCTGCTCAACGTGAACTATTTGATTCTGAGAAAGCACTAGATGAACCATACCCCAAAACAAGAGAAGAAGCATCAACCAGAGCAACCAATTTTCTCGAACGTGCTGTGCGGAGATTGGGAGGCTCTGTCCTCGGAAACCAAATCTCTAGAGAGTATAAAGACACTGGTCAAGTCTCTCTTATCGGAAAAACAGCAGCCAACTCAGAAGAGTTAGCAATACTTGCCCAGATATATCGTAACCCGATGTTTGAAACGACTCGGTATTTCTTCTTCGATAAAAACAATAAGATCGTAGCGCAAACCGGAGTAAGTGCTAGAAATCCTGTTTCAACTACGCTCACTCCGGGTCGAAGAGATATGTCAACGGGGGAAGTTGTAGAGCAATTACGTGATCTGATTACAAATGCGAAGGCGCAGGGTGCTGTATCTTTCACATTTATTCACAATCATCCGGGTGGAAACCCAAGACCATCAAAAGAAGATATTGGTGTTGTTAACAACTTTAATACCCTTTCTCAGATGTTGCATATAAAGATGCGGGATTCGATTGTTTTAGATCAATCTACCTATGCTGTTATACCTCATAACGTAGCGGGTCATTTCTCGCAGGATTATCAAAGGGCTGCTTTTGCCATAGGTCAGGATCTTAGAACCCTTCCCAAGGAAAGTAGAAACATATTCAGGGGTGGTAAGCGTTTCAGAATAAAGGATCACCCACTCCTTGGAAAGGACATTATTGACACTAGAGATTTAGCACAGGCTGGTGTTCGGTTAATGAGGGACAGCAATCAAGTTGTCCTCATTTCTATGAATGCAAATGGAAAACTCGCTGGCATTATGGAGTTACCCGTAGAAGCGTTCGTAGGGGAACCAACACCCGGACGCAATGATCGTAATGCCATCGTGCCTAATACTAGTTTGCCGCAAATACCTTTAAACAAACAACAGAAACTACGTGTTACCGCAACGCTTCGTTCATTTCTTAGGTCAACTGGCGGAGCGGGGATTATTGCGTTTAATTATCCAACCGCTGATTCCAATTTGCTTGCATTCAGGAAATTAGATGGTGGACTACGAAGTGAAGGTGAACGCAAAAGAATACTAAAGTCTGGTGTAAAACTACTAGATTCAACTAAATTATTCCGCCGTGTTATTGATCAACACGGAGAACAGCACAAGATAAAGCCGCAGCAAGCGTTAGATTGGAAGTCATTCTCCGTTGGTGGTGGTGTAGAAATAATAAAATGGACTTTCAAAGAAGGGACCACCCAAATAGAGGGGCCATCAGAAGAAAGTAGGAATTTTATACTAAGGCAAGTAGATCAATACAAAACGCTACAGCATAGTGACTATGACCAACTCGCTCCAGAACTGAAGAAGATTGTAGATCGACGTATAGATACTCAAGACAATCCAGAACGCACTAGGAAAGCACTTCAGGATAACGCTGGAACTCCTTGGGTTAAACAAGCCATTGAAGGCGCGATTATGCGGGATGCTATGGATTACCTCATACGAGGCGAGCAACCCCCATACATCAACATGTTTGACTACGACAATCCTCGGATTCAAACATTACGCAAGGGCATAGAAGATAAGGGTGCTGAAGCCGTATGGGAAGACCTTGAACGTGTTGGTATGGTTGGCAGCGCATCCAAACCTGTTAACTCCGTTAACTCCAGTTTCCTTAACTGCGAACCAAGCAAGAACTGCGCTAAATTCTGCTACGCTACTGGTGGTCACTACCGTCAGGCCAATGTCATACTCAAGGGAGAGTTAACAGATTGGGCTGTTCAAACTGATCCTGTACGCGCAGCGAAACTTGTAGCCAAGCACTACTCATCAACGCCTGAATTCTCTACTGGTAAAGCACTGAGGATATTTGACAAGGGAGATGGTAACGATAACTGGGTTACATTCATAAAGACACTGAATGAAACGGTAACAGATGGTATGCCTGTCAGGGTTCAAGTGTTCTCCAAGCACCCAGAATTCCTGAGAAAGGTTCCAAAGATGAACCTTCGACTACTGTCTATAGATGAATCCAATCTTCAGTTAGCAATAGATAATCCAGACCTTGGTGTGTCTTATGTATATCAAGGCACAGAGGCAGATGTTAAATTCCTTGAAGAAAATGAGGAGAGATTTACAAAGCAAGGCGGTGTAATACTTCCAGTTGTATTAGGTAAAAAGTTACTTGGTGCTAAAGAAACCAACCTCTTGCCACGTTGGACTAGAAAATATACCTGCCCAATTGATAACGATATCAAAAAGATTGGCAAGGAAGGAAATGAATGGAACTGCACCAAATGCGACAAGATGGCAGGTCTTGGTTGTTATCATGGTCAAGTAACCACAACTATATTAGATACTATTAAGAGAGCAAGGAGTACACCATATGCCCAGCAAATTGCAGAAAACATCGCCTCGCTCACAGGCGTCAGCAAAGATCTCGGACCAGAAGGAGGACCGGAGTTACTTGCTGAACTGGATACACTCTTGGGTCTTACACAAGGAAGCACTGACACCGCAACAGAGATCGAGGGCGGTTTCGAGATTGAAGGAACACCTGAAGCAATCGTAATACCCCCGCCTAAAGCGGCTATTGTCGAAACCTTCAAGCCCGCCTCTGGCGGGCTTCCTAGTTCTGGGGTAAGAACTGCCCTAGGAAAGGAATTCGGGGATGAGAATGTAGCGTACCTAGAACGTGAAGGTATCTTAACTATAGTAGATAGCGTTAACGATCTATCTCCAGAACTCCAACAGAAAGCAAAAGAAGCAGAAGCGGTCTATGGTATGTACGACCCCGCTACAAATAAGGGGTACTTGTTCTCCAATAAACTAACCGCTGAAGGCGCAGCCCAGATGTTCATGCACGAAATTGGGGTGCATTACAGTTTGCCTAGGGTGCTAGGCGCAGAAGGCTACGCAGATATCATTACAGAATTGATCAATAACAAGAATGGTCAATTCAGTCCTTATTTTGCACAAGTAAGAGGGGCGTATAAAGAACACGCAGAAGACAGCGTTGAACAGGTAGAAGAAGTCATCGCCTTAATGGTTCAGGACAGGAATGCTCATAGGTTCCCCATTGTGGAGAAGATCTTTCTGGAAATACGCAAATTCGTAAGAGAAAACCTTCCTGTCAATATCAAGTTAACCCAACGTGATATCCAGTACTTAGTCAGGGGCGCAGTCGATAAAACTGTTAAGGGCGATGTGGTTCGCATCTATGATTTTAATGGTGAGGTTGCGGCTGCTAAATTCAAAAAGACGGGTAAGAGAAGAGGTGGATTCCCGGTAGAACCCATTACAGAACCTGAAACAATACTTCCAAGACACGCTGCTGCAGGGGCAAGCACTGCCTCTATGAATCGTATGCGTGATGCAGTTAAGAGAATATATGACGAACTAGGTTTAAAAGAGAAAGGGGTTCGCATACATTTTCCTAAACCTGCTACTGGCATGAAGTCTTCATACGTTCTTTTGAACAATGATGAGTTTGGCGAACTTATAATCCGCTCAAGCAATCATCCAATAGAGCCGGGAGCATCTGTTGGATATATTCCTATCGTTGACTTTAGTGATGACCCAACGAGTCCTCTCGCTATTGATGCCAAACAGATACGCAAAGCAATGACTATGCTTGCGAATAAGGAGTTTGATGGAGTTAAAAATGCTAAAGATCCTGTAAATCAAAAACCCAACCTAATGCATCACGCAGACTTCTGGATGAGATATAGACTTGGTGATGCACCTGCAGATATAAATAGGGAACTTGCCACCAAGGTAGAAACGTGGCCTGAATACATGCGCCTTCTATCAAAGCAGAATAGCACTGCTGCAAGTATCTTGTTCGAGAACGAGCATGATGCTGTACAAATGGGGTTGGTAACAGATGTAAACACGGCATACGGACAATTAACTGGTGCTAGATATAGCAACGCCAATAAAGAGTGGAATGATTCTGGGATAAAAACTTACAAGAAACTTGTAAGGTTTCGTGAGGATCGACAACGAAAAGAAGAAACAAAAGAAGAAAAGCAGCGAACGGAAGTAGAACGAAAATGGCGGAGATTAGATCCAAGTGTTAGAGGAGCCGCTATCCCGCCAGATCTTGCTTCACATTCTGACTTGGATGCTGAAGACATTGCCATTCTGAATGAAGTTGCAGCCACTCCAAAGAGAAAAAGCCTATGGAGTCACCTAGAAGAATGGCGACATGAAGGTGGTCAAAAATTAGTCCAAGGAGTAGTTGATGCCTACAGACCTATTGCTAATAAATTAGGTAACGATGGCACTAGGGCATGGCAGATGATGCACCTGTCAGATAATGCCCACGGACTTCTTCACGCTATGTTGCACTTTGGCAAACCACAAGAGCGTTACAGGGATGGAGAATTTGATTGGTATGGATTAGATACCACCCAACAAGAAGGAATAATACCCATCCTCTCAGAACTCAGCGGTGAAACAGATAAATTCTTTGCTTGGATCATAGGCAACAGGGCTAACAAGTTAAGCAAGCCGACTAAAGAATTCCCAGAAGGTAGGGAGCATTACTATACGAGAGATCAAATTGATCGAATGATGAGGTTCAACAAGGGGGAGTTGGCAGATGGCAGGTCACGCGCCCTTGTATATGCCCAGACCATGCGCAAACTGTCTGAATACCAAACAGCAGTTCTAGACATCGCTACCAATGCGGGTGTTATCAATGAAGAATTACGCGCAGAAATGGAAACCGACTTCTATGTTCCTTTCTATAGGGAGTTCGAGGCAAAAGGGAAAGAACTGATAAGAGGCCCATCTATCAGTAGTGATTTCGTTAACATGAAAGATGTTATACATAAACTTCGTGGTAGCGAATTAAAAACACATGATGTTCTTCACAATGTTCTTATGAACTGGCACGCTTTACTGGGTGCTAGTATGAAGAACCGTGCCGGAGTTGCTGCACTAGATGCAGCGGTAAAGGCGGGTGCAGCCGTAAACCTGTATGACAAGTTCTACGCAGAAATTCAAGCAGCCAATCCATCATTATCGGCAGCGCAAATTAAAGGAAAGGCTAATAAAGAAGTAGCCAAGGTAGCATTCGGTAGGAAGCACGCCAAAGATAGCACATACGAGAACTTTGCTTATGTATTAAGGAATGGTGAACGTATATGGTATGAGGTTAACGATCCACTGGTTATGAATTCTCTTGTCCACCTCAACTGGGGCGGATCTGATGGTAAGACTATACGTGTGCTATCAAAATTCAAGAGAGCATTCACTGTAGGTGTTACTGCTAACCCAATCTTTAAAATAAGAAACCTCATACGTGATACCGTACATTCGGTTGCCGTAGGAAAGGGTAGTGTAGATATATTCGGAAATGTGTATAAAGGAATTAGGGCCACCAAACTAGGTGATCCTATATATTCAGATATGCTCGCAGGTGGTGGAGCATTCTCTTTCGGATTCCTCAATGATGATCCTTCGGCTATTAGGAGGTTGATTAATCTTGGTGTTAAAGAAGGGAACATTCTAAACACTGATGAAAAGATCAAATCTACCCTGAGAAAGGGTTGGGATTACTGGGGAGAAGTTGGTAATAGGATGGAGAATGCCAACCGTGCTGCTTTATACATGAAGCGCAGGGGAGAAGTCGGACATCTTCAAGCAAGTTTCGAGGCTAGAGATCTACTTAACTTCTCATCCCACGGTAGTTGGTATCTTTCTCAACTTTTGATGAGTGCCTTGCCATTTGCTAATGCACGGTTACAAGGTATCGACAAACTCGCACGATCAGTTAAATATAAGGATCAGCGTGCAAGGTTCTTAGCAGTAACAGGCACTGTCGTACTGGCTAGTGTCGGTTACGCATTGCTAATGAAAGACGACGAAGACTATAAAGAACTCCCCGAATGGGTTAAGGACACGTATTGGCCTATCAAGATACCGGGAACACATAACTTCGTTTACTTACCGAAACCATTTGAAATCGGTGCAATAGCATCGCTTGGTGAGCGACTGACAATGCAGTTCGTTAACAGCCAACAGAAATTCTGGGGCAAGAACAACACCGCAAGTCGCATGGCTCAGATTGTTATGGATCAACTAGCATTTGATCTACGGCCACAGATAATAAGACCCGTTATAGAAGTTGCTAGGAACTATGATTCATTCATGGATAGAAGGATTGAATCGTGGTCGTGGGAGAGATTACCTGATCACATGAAGTACCACTCCACCACTTCTGATTTCGCAAGAACTGCTACGGAAACTATGGATAATTTCCTACCTGCAGACATGGTTCTATCCCCCGTACAGATAGATCATCTAATAGAAGGATACTTCGGATGGTTGGGTGCTGTAACAGTTGGTGCGATGGATACTGTTATGATTGAACCTGCGCGACAGTTAGCAGGTGAGGATAGACCCCCAAGACCCACAAAGAGATTGGATGAATTCGATTGGCTAGGCCCACTACCTTTATCTTTAAGATCAGTTGTATCTGTTGGCCCACGCAAAAACATAAAGCAAATGGAATTATTCTATGAGCAGATGCGTGAAATAAATTTAGTGTCAGCAGCGTATAACAAGTACAAGCGCGATGGCCTATATGATGAGGCTAGAAAGGTTCTTGTTGAGAACGGAGAACTTCTTAAATGGAGAAGCACATATTCACGCATGGAGAGTTTGCTGGGTAAAATTGGCAAACAAAAGCAGCATATCCTAAATGACATGAATAAGAATCCAATGCAGAAGCGCAAAGAACTTGATGAGTTATATGAATACAGAAATAAAGCGGTTAAAGATCTTATGGATCTAAGAGATTCCGTAGAAAACCAAGCGGGTTCACCGCCAGAGGTCAATGAATAAATGGATAACGCTTTTACCAGTCCTATTCCTATTAGGATGCACAAGCCTAAAGAAAGCAGCAATAGTCAGTTCAGTAGCAACGACAGGTGCGCTTGTGGGAAACGCAGTGTCGGGGAGTGCAGGTCTGGTTGTCGGGGGACTGACGAGTGCGTTTGCGGCGGATCTTGTGACGGGAGCATCTAACTCTGGAGCAACTAATATGGATTGCGCACCTGATAATTTCTGGACAGTGGTAGGCGATTTAGTGTCAGTTGGGGGGTGGTTTCTCATATTAATTTTCATAATCCCCCTTGTGTTGGGGTACTTAATACCGGGGCCGGGGCATGAAAAAAGGAAGAAAACAAAAATCATTCAGATGCCATCACAAGATAGTTAGCGTTGCATGGATAGACGCTGACGAATCTTCTGGTTGGGAAAAATATAAAAAGGAAAGCCCGTGGGTAATCAACACCATTGGTTACCTTGTAGAACTTCCTAAGAAGAAAAACGATTACATAGTGTTAGCCAATTCACATTTGCCAGAAACTGAATCTTGGTCTGGCTTAAATAGAATACCGAAGGGAATGGTTATAGAAGTAAAAACTCTTTTAACTACCGCAGAATGCGGTTATTCATTAATGGATGACGACTCACTTAATAATACCTGACGGACACGCACACTACCAATACCCGAAT
>Ga0310342_100000873_pt1 | contig 18007 bp, 18 predicted proteins | sample S15DNA20500_MG_FD_206155 | JGI IMG/M metagenome (GOLD analysis project Ga0310342, IMG submission 206155) | Marine microbial communities from station ALOHA, North Pacific Subtropical Gyre - S1503-DNA-20-500_MG | ecosystem: Environmental > Aquatic > Marine > Oceanic | place: Pacific Ocean: North...
ACGGTCAACGGATCTGGTAGGTCGGGAAGAATCAGGTTGCTCCAGATCCCGAATCCGTCGATTTCCACTTTCGTAATTCTCACGTAAAGTCCCTCTTTGATGGGCAGTACACTTTTCTCACTGGAGCAGGCGCGCTGATCAGTCACCGTGCAATAAATCAAAACCCTGTAGGGCAGACTCCTGCAATTCACATTTTTCAGGTGATTTACCAGCTTGGCAAAGGAGCTGGCGAAGTTCGTTGCTCAAAGGTTGCGACATGAGTCCTGTGGTCAGATCGATGGGGGTTCCATGGCCCTGTTGACGTCGTCGTATGGCCCGCAGGTATTCACCCAGAATGGTGTCTTCTTCATAGCTCGACGGTTCAATACTACCTGACTTGGAGGACTCGATGCCCACAGTCCAAATCCTCTTTGAATTTGAATCAAAATGACTTCGCAGCTGACGAATCAGACTTTTCGCCAGGCCGCCGCGACGGAGTTGGTGTCCCAATGATGAAGGTCCTGTTAGTAGCCAAGTCACTAACCAGGTTCGATCGGGATCATTGTTGGCAAGCTTTTCCAATCCGCGTGCAAGAAGTCTTCCTAACTCTTCGGCTCCGTTGTTTTCATTGAGCTTGATCTCTTCGGTGTGCCAGCGGATCGTATCGACGGTTAAACGATGGGTCTGGACGCTTTGAGTTTCGGTGATTTCGACCAGCGTTGCACCATGTGGTCCTGTTTCGGTTTGTCCTCGACCTTGGTGAGTGCCACAATAGTGGATTACCGAGGGTTTGGTTGCCAGCGTTTGTGGTTGATGACGACCTCCCAATGCACAATATTGGACACCTGATAAATTGAGTTGTTCGGTATCAAAGTCACCATATCCTACGCCAATGTTTGTGATCATGGCGGACGTTTGAGGAGAACCCGAAATCTGTGGCTTGCCAGCGGTATCTTGAACGATGTGCAGGAGTTGCACCCGAGGCTGTTCTTGAGGGCCGATGAGCAGATCCGCCGTCGAACTCGTCGTCGAAAAACGATGGACGTTAGGCGGCAGTTGAACTGCCGCAGGCCAGTCCTTCAGTGGATCTGATGAACCGTCCAGCCAATGGATAGCGATTCCATGTTCGCCCAGCTTGGCAAATTGGTCTACCAAAAATGCCAACCCTCGCGGACCCGCCAGCTTCACATTCAAAATGTCGCCAAGCAACAGGACAAATTCGACGTTTTCCTGGATCGCCGACTGAAATATTTGCTCGGCGGCATCGTAGGGAGCTTCGATCAAGTCGTCCAACATGGAGGAGGGAGCATCAGGGATGCCCATCATCGGTCGGTCGAGATGAAAGTCGGACGCGTGTAGAAATCGTAACGGTGGCGATGGCATACGCACCTCCTTGCGCGCATTGAAAAAACCCTGATAACATCGCGGAACAGTTTAAACGAGCCAGATCGTAGCTCATATCTCAATTCCGGGACCATAATAGCGTAAGTGATATTTTTTATTATCTAGTTTAATTTTTTAGCGATGTTCGTCAGGGAAACAGATATGCGTAGCGAAGATTGAAATCCCCCCAAATTACCGAGAAGGCAATTATAAATTTCCAGGTTTCAGCATTTTTAGACCGGTTGACTTGCTGAAAAACAGAACCAAGGTGTGAGGTCGTGCTTTTAGGAATACGCCATCGTGTCAGTAGGCAGGATTTGCCAGCTTGGCGGCAGTGCTGTCACTGCCGCCTCAGCGCGACTTTTTCCGTACGGCGTAGCGTTTCCCGCCCGGTCGGTTGCCGGGGACAGCGTGAGGATTGTCGGCTTGTCCGGTTGCTTCGAACAGGAATCGACTGGGGTCGGTTTCTCGAGGTTTTCCCCACTTCAATCGTGTCAGGGCCAGCGAAAGAGTGAGTCGTTCCTGTGCCCGGGTGAATCCTACGTAACAGAGTCGCCGTTCTTCGTCGATTGCGTCCCCGTCGGCTTTGATGCTTCGATGGTGTGGCAAAATCCCCTCTTCCATTCCGACCATGTATACGTGGGGAAATTCGAGTCCTTTTGCGCTGTGAAGCGTCATCAGTGCAATCGCATTGCGACCGGAAAGCTTGTCGTTGTCACTATTGAGTTCCCGGCCATTGAGCATCACTTCATCCAGAAAACTGAGCATCGAACCCTGCGTATCAGTTTTTCGTTCATAGACAGCCAATGCGTTGACCAGCTCTTCAATACTGTCCCAGCGGGATTGCTGTTCTTGAGGGTCACGATAGTTGCGTGTCAATTCATCCCGGTACCCGATGACATCAATCAGTCGGCGCACATGATCGGCCAGTGGTGGCTGGTCGAATCGTTTTCCAAATTCCTTGATGAGTTCGGTAAAACTGACGATCGATTCTCGTGTGCCGTCTGCCAGGCCTTGCAGGGTTGCATCGTCGTTCAAAAGATTCCAGAGTGATGAACCACCAGCGACCGCTTGTTCGAGCAGTGAGCTGACCGTCTTTTGACCGATTCCACGGGCTGGTGTGTTGATGATCCGTAACAGAGACACTTCATCCTCGGGTGAGGCAATCACCCTGAGATAGGAAAGGATATCGCGGATTTCCTTACGATCATAAAATGACATACCACCCACCAGGATGTAGGGAAGTTTATGACGCCGTAGCTCGAATTCGAAGGCTCGTGGCTGCTCGTTAGTGCGAAACAAAATTGCGAAATCTTGAGGTTCCAATCCGGGGTGATTCAGCCAGCGACGCAGGTCGGCAATGGTTTCTTCTGCTTCGGCGGACTCGGTTGGATATTGTTCAATACGTGGTCGATCACCGTTGGGACGTGCCGCACGTAGTTGCTTGTCGTGACGCAGCCGATTGAAAACAATCAGTCGGTTGGCAAATTCAATGATTGCTGCCGTGGAACGGTAATTGTCTTCCAGTCGTACTGATTTGGCCTCGGGCCAGTCCAGCTGGAAGTCAAGGATATGTCTTACTTCTGCACCTCGCCAACCATAAATCGATTGGTCATCGTCACCTACGACACACAAGTTGCGGTGTCCCGACGCCAACGTTTTGACAATGCGATATTGACTTGCATTGGTATCTTGATACTCATCGATCAGAATATGATCAAATCTTGCTGCCTCTTCGCGTCGCACATCTGGATGATTTGCGAACAGGTCTTCGGTGCACATCAGCAAGTCATCAAAATCGACCAGGCCTTTTGCTTTGAGTGTTTTTTGATAGCGACGATAGGCTATTGCTGCGAGGTGTTCTTTGTCCGATTCCGCATTGGCCGCCGCTGCTTCGGGGAGAACAGATCGAACTTTCCAACTGCCAATGTGTTGTAAAACATCGCCCGTCCGTAAGGTATCGCCGGAAACTCGGATCTCACGTAAAACGCCACGAATGATGCTCTCCTGGTCGCTACGGTCGCAGATACCAAACTTTTTGGGATATCCCAAGCGGTCAATGTGACGCCGCAAGATTCGTACACAGAGCGAATGAAATGTCGAAATCTCGGGCTGGTCTTTGGTTTGACGGCCCAGCAACTGGGCAACGCGCTGTCGCATTTCATTGGCCGCTTTGTTGGTAAATGTTACAGCCAGGATGCGGTGCGAATCGATTCCGGATCGGATCAAACGTGCAATACGAAAAGTAATCACTCGTGTTTTACCCGTTCCGGCGCCTGCCAGCACAAGCAGTGGACCCTGGAGCGTTGTCACAGCCTCGAGCTGGGGTGGATTCAGCGATGAAGATGATTGGGACACGAGAATACGGGTTTCAATTCTTGAAATGGGAGTCGGTCAGCGGGAATCAGCAGGCATTGCTACATCGAGATCTGTGAGGGAATCGTTTCGGGGGTTGGTCACGGTAAAACGGGACTGCCTCCGCCTGGTGGAGTGGTCCAGCCTGCAGACCGTTGATTTGTCTGTAAGCCTAACCCTAGATCATCAATCTTTAAACCTGTAACTGCTTGTAATGAATTCACCGAATATCAAGTTACCTGTCAAACCCGGTCGCTTGTTTCCCATCTGTCTTGACGTTATTGCCCTGAGATGCCTATATTTACGGGTCGTAGTTCAAGGGGTCCCGACTATTCATCGAGATACATAGCATGAAGACGGAACGTCGTCAGGAGTTGAATACCAACGTTTTGGCTGATTGGCTCGGCCAGCGGATTACTGCCATTGCGCCTTTTGGGCGAGCGATTACAGGGTTTGTGTTCATTGGCGTCGTATTAGCTTTTGTTTTTTTCTTTCTTGATGCACAAAACCGGACCAGTCGCGAAGCGAACTGGACCGCTTATTTTAGTGCAACCACTGCCGAGGATCTTATTGGTGTTGTGGATGAGCAGGAGGAAAATGTTGTTGATATTTGGGCCAGGCAGGCGGCGGCCGACCTCTATCTGGCCGAAGGCGGCGAGTTTTTGTTTGACAATCGCAGGGAAGATCCGCTGAAAAAAGCGAAAGAGAATTATCAGATAGTTGCAGAGAAGGCTACTGACGACACCTTGAAACGTCGAGCCCTCTTTGGCTTAGCCCAGGCGTGCGAAGCTTTGAATGAATTGGACGAAGCCAAACAAAAATATCAGAAAATTATAGACAATAAATCTTGGTCCGACACCGTGGTCCGGGAACTCGCTGATCGCCGTTTAAAAAATTTAGGAAATGAGTCCACCCAAGAATTCTACCAATGGTTTTTCGCCCAGGGTCCACGCTCGCCTCTGCAGGAGCCAACGTCAGGCGGAGGTGGCCAGCCTCCTTTTGGCGAGCTGCCCGATTCACCAGGAGTTGATTTCAACTTTGATGATTCTCCAGAGTCCGATGACACGGCCCTACCAGACGACGAGGACCTTTTGTTTTCCAATTCTACTGGGGATGAAGAGCCGGCCGCTGAAAAAAATCCGGATTCCGGCGATGAAGCCAGTTCTCCTGAGCCGGCCGCTGACGCTGTAGATTCTGAAACCTCCGATACTAGTGGTGAAGAGTCGGCCACCGATACGCAAGATGCAGTGGTGAATCCAGAATCTACACCAACAGAACCGTGAGCCAGTCCGCCGAGGAATCTCAATGGCCGCAACATGAGTTTGATGTGGTCCAGGACCAGGCCGGCTCACGTCTGGACGTCTTTCTTGCCGCGCAACTGTCACCTCTGAGTCGTTCGCACTTGCGCCGAGCGATTGAGGCTGGCAGGGTTCACGTTGATGGGCAGACGGTGAAGGCTTCAGCCGTACTTCGTGCTGGACAGCATGTCACCGTGGGGGAGATTGAGTTACCGCGTGAGGGTCCAGAGCCGCAAAATATCCCCTTGAATATTGTCTATGAAGACCAGTACATGGTCGCTGTCAATAAACCCGCAGGTATGGTGGTTCATCCGGCAAAAGGACACTGGCACGGTACGCTTGCCAGTGCGTTAGCCTTTCATTTTTCCGAGTTGAGCAGTATCGGAGGTCCGACTCGGCCAGGAATTGTGCACCGATTGGATCGTGAAACCAGTGGGGTGATTGTTGTTGCCAAATCGGATCAGGTGCACCGTGCACTAGCCGCCCAATTCGAAGCGAGGTCGGTCAACAAGCAATACCAGGCCATCGTAGTGGGTGTTCCCGATCGAGACCGTGACATGATTCGACAACCCATTGGAATTCATCCTCACCAGCGAGAGAAGATGGCAATCCGAACCGAACATGACTCGAGCCGTTCGGCCGAGACGTTTTTTGAAGTTGTCGAACGGTTTGATCGTTTTTCCCTGGTATCGGTTCATCCCAAAACCGGACGGACCCACCAAATTCGAGTCCACATGCTCCACATCGGATGTCCCGTGCTTTGCGACAGGCTTTATGGCGGGCGATCCCAGATTTCTCAGGGTGAGTTGCTCGGCGGTCGTTCCGATCCGATCATCGTTCTGGAACGACTGGCGTTGCACGCTCAACGACTGGAAATCGATCATCCCGTAAGCGGCCAGCGGATGATATTGGCAGCCGAGTTGCCAGCTGATTTGGATGCGGTCATCCGGTTGTTACGCGATGGTCCATAGGATCGACAGGATGTTGGATACGGTCGGCAACGTTCTCTTACAGCATGAAATTCATCAGGTTTCCAGTACCCAGTGCACGAGTTGACGTGAAGGCTTCACCTGCGGTGAAGCCTGCCCAGGAACCAAAGTTGAGCGCCGCCCCCTGGATCTTATCAAAGACGTACTGTTTGGATGCTGGAAATTGTGACTTGTAGCATCGAACGCTCTCAAGCTTGAGCTCAAGCGTGTCGCTGATGTCGACAATGAATTGGTTGTTTGCTCCGTGCAGCTCCCAAGGTTCAAAACCCAGATGGAAATACAATTGGGATTGAACTTTATGCACAGGCAGGTTGTCGAATTCTTCGTCCCACTTGGTCAGCCGGGAGTAGAAAACGGCTGCATCTGTGATCTGCATGGCTTGCCAATGGTCGGGGGAAGCAGTCGGAGTCTTTTCACCAAACCCAATCACGATTTGTGGACGATACTTGCGGAATTCTTTTGCCAGGACGACACGGGCTTCGAAGGTATCGAAAAGTTTTCGATTGGGTAAATCCAAAGTGACGCGTGTTTTTATTCCCAGGCACTTTGCTGCCTGCCTTGCCTCGGCTAACCGTGCCTCGGGGCCAGGCGATAGAGGTGTGGGTTCACCATCAGTCAGATCGACAATCCCGACGTTGTAACCTTGTTGGACCAGGCGAGCGAGGGTGCCTCCACAAGCGATTTCAACGTCATCTGGATGAGCTCCCACGGCAAGGACATCGAGTTGTGGGTAGGAATCACTCACTTGTGGCTCTTGGTTACGCCGATCAGAAACGTCGGGTTCATGGCCTCGAAGCGAACACGTTCAAGTTGGTGATTTCCATGGGCGATGTTGATCATCCAAATCTTGACGTCGCCTACAGTGTTCAAGGTGTCCTGTACGGCGGAAAGATTTTCGATGCTGCCGACATTGGCGACCAATCGACCTCCGGGACAGAGTTGTTCCGCTGCCGAGGCAACCATTTGGGGTACCGTGCGTCCGGTGCCACCGATAAAGATGCAGTCTGGCTCGTTGAGTTTGTCCCATGCCTCCGGAGCACGCCCTAAAATGGCTTTCAGATTGCCGACACCGAATCGCTCAGCATTGGCCAGAATCAATTCATAATCTTCGGGGGTCATCTCGATAGCATAGACCACGCCTTGACTGGCCATTTGTGCCGCCTCGATCGCCACGGCACCGCTGCCAGCTCCCACGTCCCAGACCGTACTTTTGGGGCGAATGTCCATGTGTGCCAAAGCGATCGCTCGCACCTCAACAGGTGTAAGCAGTCCCCGTTTGGGGCGTGACTGTAAAAACATCTCATCCGGATTTCCAAATAACCGGCGACTCGATGCTTCGATCGCACGATCGGGAACTTCTGGTTGGCGTACCAGGATCAGCACGTTAAGAGACGAGAATTCCTGCTTTACAATTTCACTCAGTGGTGCGGTGGTTACTCGTTCATCAGGCGAACCAAGATTTTCACAGACATAGGCCGTGAAATAGTCGATGCCGTGATTCAGAAGAGCCTGGGCGATTTGAGATGGTGGGCAAGTTTCGGTGGTAAATAACCCTACTTTTTCGGCCGTCCGAATCTGTTGCACGACATGCTCGAGATTTTGATTTGCCAGGTTCGTCAGGTAGGCTTCTTCCCAACTCTCTTTCACACGAGCGAAGGCAAGTTGCATACTGCTGACGTGGGGTATGACCTCGAACCGTTCCTTTCCCAAGCGATCGCAGACAAAGCGAGCCACACCATAAAACAAGGGATCCCCTTCGGCAAGCAGAACCAGTTTCTGATCAGCGGATTGCTCGAATTGGGTTAGGACCTCATCTAGGTCGGCGCCCACGACGCGGCGTTCTCCTGGAGCATCACTGACCACTGCCAAAGTTTGTTTGGAACCGATGAGGACATCTGCGTTTTCGATCAGGTTCCGAGCCGTGGTCGTCAGACCGGGCAGTCCGTCGTCGCCTACGCCAATGATGTAGACTTTCTGTGGACTCGACAAATTTAGCCCCTTATCACCGAACGAAGTCGATACCAAACACCGATAAGCGGTATTCTACCGCAACGGGCTAACAAGACTAGCCCGATGTCAGGGGAGACCTGTGGTCCTGGAGGAACTCCAGGGACAACAGGTCACACCACGAACAAATCGTTACCGACAGGGCAAAGATCACTGTGTAGAGGTCCTAGGCCGAATACTGGGTGGGATATATCTGAGGCGGACTAGGCCTGGAATGAACTACCACAGCCACACGACTTGACCGCATTGGGATTCTCAAACGTAAAGCCCCGTTTGTCGAGACCTTCGTAAAAGTCGACCGTTGTGCCATCCAGGTACAGCGCACTTTTTCGATCGACGACTAACGAAACGCCATGACAGTCGTATTTACTGTCAGCCTTGTCATCGTAAGTCTTGTCAAAGCCAAGCGCGTAAGAAAACCCACTGCAGCCGCCGCCGGTTACGCCTACTCTGAGGACCATTTCATCCTCAAATTTTTGCTCTTCGATGATCCGTTTAACTTCACCAGCGGCACGTTCGGTCAATGTGACTGCCATAAAATATCTCCCGTAAGTAATGTCGGCACGAACTAATATCTAAATTATACGATTCGCTTGTCCATTGGAAGTCTTCTTTTTTCGACGGGAGCACAAATCGGGGCAAAAAAAGGCTTAAGAGCTATGTACTAAGGCTGCGGAGCCGACTGACAGCATCGGAAATGCTTTCCACTGCCCGATTGACTTCATCCTCGGTATTATAGCGTCCCAGGCCAAATCGCAGGCTGCTTCGACTAGTATCATCGTCCAGACCGATCGCCCGTAAAACGTGGCTCGGTTCGGGATTAGCCGATGTGCAAGCGCTTCCACTGGATACGGCCAGATTTCCCATACTCATCATCAACGCTTCACCGTCAACGTTTCCAAAGCGAAGATTCAGATTACCGGCTAGACGAAGGGAATCGTGATCCAACGCGGGGCCGTTGAGTTCGACACCAGCAACTTTCTCCATGATTCCCACAGTGAGTTGTTTTCGTAACTTGCGCAAACGTGGTTGTTCCGACGGCATTTCTTCGCTACAGAGTTCCAGGGCACGTGCGAATCCAACGATTGCTGCGACGTTGAGCGTGCCGGCACGTAAACCTCCTTGTTGACCGCCCCCATCGATCTGTGGCTCGAGCCGCACGTTTGGCGAGCGACGGCGAACGTAAAGTGCTCCGATACCCTTGGGTCCATAAATCTTATGAGCTGAAAAACTCATCAGGTCCACCTGGAAGTCTGCCACATCGACGGCAATCCGTCCCACTGCTTGTGTGGCATCGGTATGTAGTAAAACGTCGCGTTCCTTACAGACTTCGCCAATTTCGGCAAGCGGTTGAATAACACCAATTTCGTTATTTGCTAACATGACCGACACTAGAACCGTGTCGTCACGAATTGCTTCGGCGATTTGATGGGGCGAGATCAACCCGGCCGACGGATCACCGTCAGGCAATGGCTTGATCCAGGTAATCTGAAAACCATTTCGTTCCAAGCGACGCAGGGGATCGATCACAGCTTTGTGTTCGGTGGCGACGGTGACAATATGGTCACCCCGCCGTCGATGTCGTTGCGCCACACCCCGTATTGCCAGGTTGTTGCTCTCGGTAGCCCCACTGGTGAAAATGATTTCGCGGGTGGATGCACCAATGCAGTGCGATATCGACTTCTGGGCGGCCTCAACCGCCTCTTGAGCGTCCCAACCGAACGAATGACTCGTGCTGCCTGCATTGCCGAACTGTTCAGTGAAGAAAGGCAGCATCACTTCCAGCACGCGTGGATCCACGGGTGTCGTGGCGTGATGGTCCATATAGATGGGGTGTGGGGTCATACGTGCGTCGGCACAAGCCTGCATCTGTCCGGTTGGCAACCTAAAAAGGAGTTTCTCCCTTTTTTGACGGCAACCCAACCAGCGCGGAAAATTCAAACAACCGGGTCAAACAAACGTCTTAAACACGGGTTATTGGAACAATGCTTTCAGGCAGATCTGTGACCAGCTTTCAAATTGTTCATTCTGGTTGATCAAGTCCCGAGTATCACGAAATCCAGCATCTAAAATCTCAGATTCTCGAGCACCGATATTGGGCTGCTCGACTTCACAAATATGAACGACACCCAAATGAACCCGTCCGACCTCAGTCTGGTCGTCGTTGATCAATCCAACACACTTCATTTCAAATGGCGTATCGATTTCTACCTCTTCGTCAAGCTCTCGCTGCATGCCCTCGTCGTAGGGATGCAATTTGGTAGTGCCCACGGCATCATCAGAAGAAATATGCCCCCCTATCCCAATACTTCTTTTGCTGTGGAGACGCTGTTCGCCCTGCCCTTTGCCTCGTGTGTATTGAAAGACGTGTGTCTGGCCTGCGTGATCATGCCATTGAAAAATGACGTAAGGAATCAACTGTTTAAATTCAGGATCCTGCTCCATCTCACTCCGTGGACGATAGCTGGTGTGTTCGGGGTTGAGTAACTCTTCTAGGTAACTCTCGATATTGGCGGAAAATCCTTGGAAATACCCCAATCCATGGAAAACACTGGTTGGAATGACGAGCACATGTTCCGTCTCGACGAGCGACATAATTGAGGCCTTTCCTGGGGATAGAGTTCAGGTGTTGGAGGTCCCGTTTCTGGAGCCTGATCTTGAGTCTTTGTCTGCTTGAGCGGGTCCCATCCATTCTACTGAAGGTTAATCTACCCCGTGTTCGTCCCTTCTGCGAGGTGACTGAGCTCAGGGTAGTATCAACATCGCATCTCCATAGCTGTAAAACCGGTAACGTTCCTGGATTGCTGCTTCGTAGGCACGTTGGACCAGTGCGTTGCCACCCAAGGTGCGCACGAGGATCAGCAGGGTGGTACGTGGCAAATGGAAATTGGTCAGCAGCCCGTCGACTGCACGAAAAGAGTGGGGTGGCCGGATAAATAAATCGGTTTGGCCCTCCCAGGGTCGAAGCTGGCCAGTCGCAGCGGCTGTTTCCAACACGCGAACGGTTGTTGTTCCCACGGCGATGGTCCGCCCCTTTGCCGATCGGCTATTGTGAATCCGTTCGACGGCTGTTGCATCAATACTGCCCCATTCTCGGTGCATCGTATGGTTGGCAAGAGAATCGGCTGAAATCGGGCGAAACGTGCCCTGTCCGATGTGTAGGGTCAGTCGGGCGGCTTGAATTCCGCGACGAGACAATTGTTCCAGTAATCGCTGGGTAATGTGTAATCCGGCCGTTGGGGCCGCCACAGCACCGGTATGGGTGGCGTAAACCGTCTGATAAGTCTCCAGATCCGCATCCACCATTTCTCCGCCACGGATGTAGGGTGGCAACGGTACTCGACCAATCCGTTCCAGCAGCGTCATGGCGTTCTCGGCGGAGTTGGGACGAGCAACCCACTCACCACCTGGGAGTTTGGCTCCCATTTGAAGAGTTATCGCCGGACGGGCATCGCGGTCGACCAGCTGTATCTGTTCACCGGGTATTAAATGTCCCCGTGTCTTGCAAAGCATTCGCCAGAACCCTTGGTCCCCCTCGGACAAAAAAAGACCTTGCCAACGGCCTTTTGTACGAAGGCGATAGCCAACCAACCTGGCTTGGATAACCCGAGTGTCGTTGAGTACCAGACAGTCATCGGAGACGAGTAAATCGGGTAAATCGCGGATATGGAAATGATCGATTTCACCCGTTTTTTTGCGTATTACCAGCAGTCTCGCATCGGATCGCTCAGCAAGAGGATGTTGCGCGATCAATTCCCGCGGGAGTTCATAGTTATAGGACTCTAATTCTGACACAGCCGAAAAAAATCCTCTTCCATTGACGAGCGGGATTCCTACCGGTGGCAAGCCTATCATGGCAAAAGAGGAATGGGAATACACGTCGACGGTGACTTTTCAACCTGCTCAGTAGATCGTTGACAAACCCACGAGTTCCAATGTTCAGCGGTATCAACACTGTTAGAGAAATGACATCTAAAAAAATTTTAAGTCTGCAAGTCAACTCGCTTTTGAAGGAATTCGCATGACGTCTGCACCCAGTTTCATTCGGCGGAAAATTCTCTTCGAAAATTCTCAAAAAGTCGTGTTGACCTCGCCCGAGAAGTGGATATCTTTGGGTCTAAATGGGGGTAAGTGGTAGTAAGTGGTGGTTTGTCTGGCCTCGGTGGGGACGCGAGGTGAAAAGGTGTGCGGTTGGCTGCCCCAAGTGTTTGGATTGGTTAGTGGTTGGCAGTGGAGGCCTGGGTTTTTGAATTTGCAATGATTTAGCTGGCCGAGAAAAAAATGTTGTTGACCGGAACTTTTGTCCGATCGGTCGATGAAAAACGTCGCGTGGCGATTCCAAAGCGGATTCGGGAAGCATTAGGTTGGGACGACAATGCAGTACTTTACGTGGCCCCGGGAACCGATGGCTCTTTGGCTCTGTATACAGAGGAAGCTTTTAAGCAACTTGCCCAAAAATTGGGTCAGGCGTCACCCACTTCGCGGGATGTGTTGGCGTTCAGTCGGCTGTTTTATGCCCAGGCTCAGCGTGCGGAATTGGACAACCAGGGTCGGGTCCGCATCCCACCGGAGCTCGCTGAATTGGCTGCTCTAGGAAAAGAGGCAGTACTGTTGGGGGTCCGAGATCATTTCGAGTTGTGGGATAAGCAATGTTGGCAGCAATACCAAGCAGAAAAACAGAAAAAATATGATGAAATTGCGGAACGTGCATTTGATCATGGTGAATAGACCCTTTTTGTCAAATTGAATAATAGGAGATCGGAAAGTCCGTCCGAAGATTCGTTAACCGCGGAAGCCAGTCAGCGGCCACAGGCTCATCGGCTGATTGTCACCCAACGCCAGAGGGTGACATTATAGTTTCCTCGGGTATGGGAGCAGGACGCTCCCGGCTGCGAATCGCGGAAACTGGTTTTTTGAAAGACTAGTTTCCAGCGGTGTTCACCCCATTCTGGGCACATGGATGTGCCCAGGGTTGGACACCTTCTTACGTAGGGGGACAGACAGTGGTCAGACTTCTAGGTTCGGTATGCTACCATCGTTGACTGCAGACGGACCTCTAACCCCTGATTTGCCGAATGTTCCATATTCCAGTGTTACTCAGCGAGGTGATCCAGGAGTTGGAGGTCCGCACTGGCCAGACAATTGTCGATGGCACCCTCGGCGGCGGCGGTCACACACGTCGCCTGGCAGAACTGGTTGGTGACACCGGTCACGTGATTGCGATGGACCGTGATCCACAGGCGACTGCCCATGCCGAACGTGAATTGGCAGGACTGCCAATTACGCTGGTTGAGGCCAATTTTGCTGAATTACCAGAAGTACTGGACCAATTGCAAATCGCAAATGTTGATGGAGTGTTACTGGATTTGGGTTTGTCGAGTGATCAATTAGCAGACCCGTCGCGAGGTTTCAGTTTCAATTCCGATGGCCCTTTGGATTTGCGTTTTAATCCATCTGAAGGGGAACCGGCGTCTCGGCTGGTTAACAAGTGTCGTGTTGATCAATTGGCGGATATCATTTTTCAGTTTGGCGAAGAGCGACACAGTCGTGCGATTGCTCGCGCGATTGAACGTGTTCGTCGCTCATCACCGATCCGTACTGCGTCTGAATTGGCGAGAATTGTTTCCAGGGCAGTGCCTACATCAGCTGATGCTCGACGGATTCATCCGGCCACGCGAACATTTCAAGCTCTACGAATTGCGGTTAACGACGAACTCAAGTCGGTTGAGATAGCTCTGCGTCGTATTCCCGATCGATTGCAGCCAGGAAACGGCCGATTAGGAGTGATCAGTTTTCATTCTTTGGAAGACAGGATTGTGAAAAATAGCTTTCGAGAGGATCCTCGCCTTGAGGTGATTTCCCGAAAACCAATTCGTCCCAGTGAAAACGAAGTGCAGAATAATCCACGTAGCCGTAGTGCCCGACTGCGAATCGCTAAGCGAGTGTAGTCTGGGCTTGGCAGCGCGATATGACGGTGAGGTGATTGCAACGAGACTTTTCTCTTGTTTTCGGTGAACTCAAGACGTTCGGGTGACGTCTAGACGAGTAGCATCGTATGGATGCAAGGGGTTTGATTTCAGCAGAGCCAAGGTCGACAAGACGACAAGAATAGGAAATGAAAATGATTGCAAAAAGAAGAATCATGGACCATGCTCGCGAAGAAATTCTGCGTGGTGCTGGATCGGTGCGAAATGTTCGAGGAATTACGAAAATGATTCTCGATCGCTATGCACCAACACGAATCGGGGTTAACGAGCATTCGTTGGAAGAGATCAAGCAATTGCTTGTAGAGGCGTTGCGACGAGTCCGTTCTTAGTACGTTACCATTTGTCAAACTTTACGACCGGAATTTTGGCTTCACTGTTAGAGTTTTCCCAACCGATGAATAGCCGCAGACCGTCAATCCTAAATTCGCAGCTCCTTGACATCAGGAAGCGCCTGTCCTTGACATCAGGAAGCGCCTGATAGAGAATAGATACCTCAAAATTTAGGAGACGGTAGGATGACACAACAGACGCTTGAACTTGGACGACGTATTGAATTGTATTCACTGGATCAGCATTGCCATGACATCTCGGTGGCATTGTATCGTCGTAAAGTTGGCCAGTCACAGCACGTGTTGGTGCATACGTACAGTCTGGTCGACGGTGCCAAACAGCGGGTGAACGACATTGCAAACGCATTGATGATGCGGACAGGGTTGGGATTTGTCAACGACGGCGAAGGCTGGCTGCGGTTTCCTTGCGATGGATTTCATCAACGTGCGTTGACTCGGACGTTTCTGGATGTTTGTAAGCTGGTTCTGGATGATGGTGTGGAAGCTGAGCCGTTGAAACGGATCGACAAAAAAGCGGGTTGCCATTTGATCGCTACGGATTTGGGCCAAGGTGTGTATCGTTTTGATGCGGAAGAGTCATCCGAAGCAGGTCAAAAGCGGGCCGAGGCGATGACACGTGGTTTTATCAAATTGTGTGAGATGGAATCGATCGCAGGTCATGGAAATCAGGCGGCATTTTCTTGTGGCGTCAGTCATGACAAGTTGATCGGTAGTCTCATGTTTCGAGCTCAGAATCTAAGGGCCGTTATGCGAGAAGAGGCGATGAACGCCAGCCGTGGAATCCTGTCGGCCCCGAGTCAGCAGGAATAAAACTGGAAGCGACTTTTCGGGAGCATTAACTGTGATTGGAGCAACTCAACCGATTCCATCGATGACAGGCCGTGAGCGAGTGTTGGCAGCATTACGCGGTGAACCGGTCGATCGGACACCGGTCTGTAATCCTACGTCGGTAGCGACTGTTGAATTGATGGATTTAGTCGATGCGCATTTCCCTGAAGCCAATCGGGATGCCGAAAAAATGGCTCGCCTGGCGGCAACCGGATACACGGAATTGGGTTTTGATACCATCATGCCGGTGTTCACGATTATCCAAGAATCTTCACCGTTGGGGTGCAATATTCAATGGGAAACAAAAGATAATTGGCCCACGGTCAGAATGAACGAGCCGATTTGGGCCGAACCGGAAGACATCAAGGTTCCGTCTGACTTGCTCACGCACCAAGATACGAAATGCGTCCTTGACGCGATTTCAATTCTCAAAAAGGAATACGGCGACGAGGTTGCTATCATTGGTAAGACGATGGGACCTTGGACGTTAGGTTATCATTGTTTTGGGGTAGAGCCGTTCTTGTTAATGTCACTGGATGATCCAGACAAGATGATGGTCTGTCTGGAAAAGATGAAGGAAATAACGATTCAGTTCGGCGTTGCACAGATTGAGGCTGGTGCTGACGCCTTGACGCTTCCCGACCATGCCACTGGCGATTTGGTGAGCGGTGAATATTACAAACGTTTCTTAAGGGATATGCACATCGAATTTGTTGACCTGATACCTTGCCCTTTAATACTGCATATCTGTGGTCGCACCGTCGACAGGATGGAATACATTGCCCAGACGGGCATGTCGGCGTTCCATTTTGACTCGAAAAATACCCCACAGGAGTCAGTGGAAGTGGTCAAAGACCGCATCGCCCTGATAGGGAACATCAATAATCCCGAAACACTTTATTCGAAAGGCCCGGAAGAGGTTCGTGAAGAGGTTTACAAAAATCTCGAATCGAGTGTTTCCCTGATTGGGCCCGAATGTGCGATTCCACTTCAGACACCTATAGAGAACCTTAAGGAGATCCCCAAAGCGGTTAGTGAGTGGCACGCTGACCGTGGATCAGTCGTTTAATGGCAGAGCTAAGTGATATTAAAAACGAGACCGTGCGCCAGGAGATTGAGGAGTATATCCAGCGCGAGGATGAACGAGCTGAAATTGTTTCGCTTTATTCCAAAACGAGCCCTCTGATGCAGGAGATTGCCGCTGGCATCATTAGTGGAAAGAACAAATTAGTCGACGAGTTGACTCGTCGTGCGCTTAACGACGAAAAGGTCGACGCGCTGGTGATCATGGATGACGGACTGGTCGCTGGGATGGCAATTGTGGGCATTAAGTTTCGAGAGAACTTTATCTTTGTGCCGGAAGTGCTTTCCTGTGCGCGGGCGATGAAGGCTGGCATGGCTTACATTGAACCAATTTTGTCAGCATCGGGAGTTGAGCCGTTGGGCAGGGTTGTCATGGGGACCGTTAAGGGCGATATGCATGACATTGGTAAAAACCTTTGCATCATGATGCTGCGAGGCGCCGGTTTCGAAGTATTTGATCTTGGTGTTGACACGTCGCCAGACGAGTTTATCGATGCTGTTGAAGAACACGATGCCAAGATTGTTGGTATGTCCGCATTGTTAACAACTACGATGCCGAATATGGCAAAAACGATTGAAGCGTTTATTGATGCCGACATTAGGGACGATGTCAAAGTCATGGTGGGTGGGGCTCCTGTGACCCCAGATTTTGCCTTGGAGATGGATGCAGATTCCTATGGAGACAATGCTGTTGAATGCGTCGAAATAGCCAAAAAACTGATGGGCGAGATTAAGTCGGAGACCAGGGGGTAGAACGTGACAATTGACCGGTCCGAGTTGGAAAAACGTTTAGCGCGGATCTGGGATATCTTCGTTGATATTTCGCAGCATGCAGAAAAACAAATGCAGTTGCGATGCCCCTATAAAAATGTCCAGTGCCAATGCACTGCCAAGTTCGGTTGTCGTTACCAACGTAAGCCGACCGTCGGCGGTGCCCCTCTACTTTGTTCGCATGATGATCAGTTTGACTTTCGTAGTGCTTGGGAGTCGGATCCAGAAAACCGTGAGAAAATGCGGCATCAACTGCGCGATATTCGAAAAAACAGGTATTGATTTTGCACGAATACTTGCCCGGTCTGAGTGAGCTTGAGCTTCCCAACATGCATCGCGTGAGGCAGTCGTTTGACTCAACGCACATTGAAGATGTGGAAGAGGCGGTCTGCTCGCAGCTGGGAAGAGATGAAATTAGCGGCCGACTGAAAGCGGGTATGAAGATTGCGCTGGGTGTCGGTAGTCGCGGTATTGCACAGATTGACGAAATCGTGAGGGCGGCCGTCAAGGCTCTCAAGCAGCAAGGCGTGGACGTTTTTATAGTCCCCTGCATGGGGTCACATGGTGGTGCGACTGCCGAGGGCCAGATTAAGGTTCTGCATCACTTGGGAATCAGCGAAGAGACAACAGGTGCACCGATTCGGTCCAGTATGGATGCGGTAGAAATCGGTACGACCATATCCGCTCACGGCAAAGAAGTGAAATTGTACATGGATGCGATTGCCCTTCGTGAGGCAGATGGCATCATTCCGATCAACCGAATTAAGCCTCATACGGGGTTCAAAGGAGAGGTGGAAAGCGGTATCTGTAAGATGCTTACCATTGGACTTGGCAAGCATGTTGGTTGTGCCCGTTTGCATCGTGAAGGCATGACCATTTTTGATTCGCTCATTCCGGCTGCGGGAAAGGTTGTCATCGAGTCGGGACACGTTCCTTTGGCGATCGCTATTGTTGAAAACGCTTATGAGCAACCGACA
>Ga0310342_100000874_pt1 | contig 18007 bp, 15 predicted proteins | sample S15DNA20500_MG_FD_206155 | JGI IMG/M metagenome (GOLD analysis project Ga0310342, IMG submission 206155) | Marine microbial communities from station ALOHA, North Pacific Subtropical Gyre - S1503-DNA-20-500_MG | ecosystem: Environmental > Aquatic > Marine > Oceanic | place: Pacific Ocean: North...
AGGCAGTGAAGATTCCGTTTCGATCATCTCCTGGTAACTCCCATAGGCCCGCTCGGGCGCGATCCCATAATCGGGTGCTGAGGCCTTGGCCCGTTCGGGATCGGCCGAAAGCGCCCCGGCCACCAGTTCGGCACGATTGTCTAATACAGCAGCGGTACAATGAACCCTACCAATAAAAGACCCTTGACCTCCCCCAACCAAAGCCATGCGCAATTTTCTACCAAGCGGTTCATTCAAAGCCATCGGGAATACTCCTAATTGTCCTCATTTCGATCGTACTGGATCGAATTGCCTGACATCATAAGGCGATTCAACCGCATAAAATCTCTAGTAAATTGACGTCCATTCTTACCATAGCGACCCTTTCCGACCAGTGGGCCTCTCCTGGCGTTTCTCACCAAAACCGGTTAGGATTGTCCTTGTTTTCGGGATTCCATCGCTTGCAGGCGTTTGGATCTCGCGAAAAATTCCCCATCGATTACGAGCAGCGCAAAACAGATTTGCAAACGAGAACGTAGGAGAACCTGGCAAAATGTCTTTCGAATCCTTTAGCGTCCGTCGCCTGACTCCAGGGGGCGCGTTGTGTGGTGGTTTGGTATTTTGCATGGGCATCATTTTGGGTATTTTGGCCTGGGGACAGTTCAAACAGCCGACGCAAATCTGGATTCCATCCCAATCACTTCACGCTTCTGGCAGTATGGGATTCGACTCCGTGGTTGCGGCAACGGGCTTGATCGACACAGACGTCGAAGGACTCTACACAGTGGACGCGTTGACCGGTGATCTTCAATGCTCGGTGCTTTATGTAAGAGGCGTGAGAGCCCAGCACTTCGGCGCCGTATTCAAAACCAATGTCATCCAAGACCTGGGTATCCAACAAACAAAAAAACCGCGTTATCTGTTGGTCACAGGTCAAACGCAATTTCAACGCGGAGCTGGAGTTGCCCGTCCTGCGTTGAGCGTTGCCTACGTCATTGACGCAAATACGGGGAATTTCGCAGCTTACGGCGTTCCCTGGAATCCCTCGGCTGCAGGACGAGGCCAACCACAAGAAGGCCAACTGGTTTTGCTTTCCACCGGATCAGCTCGTACGACTGTGATTCGAGAATAGGTAGTCCAACTCGTGAAGATTTTCTGCAATGATCAGGATCAGAATGTGACAACGGGATTGACCATTTCTCAACTACTGGAACAATTAAAGCTAGACCCGCGCCAGGTGGCAGTTGAGGTGAACTACGAACTCATCCCCCGGGTGCGTCATGCGGAACAAGTTCTCCACGCAGGAGATCGTCTCGAAATCGTAACGTTGGTGGGTGGAGGTTAATTGCATGACCACGGATTTACTGGTTGAAGACCGATTGCAACTTGGTTCGCACACCTTTGATAGCCGCCTGATTGTGGGAACAGGAAAATATGCCAGCTATAGCCAGATGGCCGAGGCACTGGAACTGTCCGGCACAGAATGCATCACGGTTGCCATACGTCGCGAACGATTGATTGATGCGGCCGGTAACAACATCCTGGATTTTATCGATACCAAGCGATACACCTTGTTGCCCAACACTGCAGGTTGTTTCACAGCTGCGGACGCCATCCGCGTTGCCAAGCTAGGCCGGGAAATACTCTTGGGTTTAGAAAATCCGGGTGCCGATTGGGTGAAACTCGAGGTTTTAGCCGATCAAAGAACTCTACTCCCCGACCCGTTGGCGACAATTGAAGCCACCGAGCAACTTGTTTCCGAAGGTTTTCAAGTTCTCTGCTACACCAGTGACGATCCCATCGTAGCCCGTCGCTTGAAAGATGCAGGAGCAACAAGTGTCATGCCGGCTGGGAGCCCGATTGGATCCGGACAAGGAATCCTCAATGCCAACAACATACGGATTTGTCTGGAGTACCTAAAAGAAGATGATCCAAGTTACCCCGTGATTATTGACGCCGGAGTCGGTACTGCCAGTGATGTCAGCATTGCCATGGAACTGGGTGTCGACGGTGTTTTGCTCAATACGGGAATTGCCCACGCATCGGATCCGCTGCGCATGGCTCAGGCAATGAAAGCGGCCACCCATGCCGGAAGACTTGCTTACCTGTCCGGCCGGATTCCGAAGCGACTCTACGCCACCGCAAGTAGCCCCGAACAAGGTATTATTGCAACCAAACCACGTTAAACTCCTGCTGTAGGACACGGAAGTTATTGCAACACGCAAACCGTTCGAAAACAATCCGGAATCGAAACAGGCGTTTTCCAAACGAAAACCAACATCCCCCGACGTTCGCACGGGATTTTCTCAAACACTCTTTTTTGCATGCTGTTTTTTTGAATTGTCTTGAATTGATCGTTTCGTTTTTCTAATTTGACTCGTCTTCGATCGGGGATCAAACCCACATCCATTCATGCTCGAAACGCTTGACATTCTGGGTCCCGATGGTCGGATCGCTCAACGCCTGGAAGGCTATGAACATCGCATCGAGCAATTGGAAATGGCCGCTGCCGTAGCACGTTGCATCCAGGAAAAACGACATTTGGTGATCGAAGCTGGGACAGGTGTCGGTAAAAGCTTCGCTTACCTCGTTCCGTCAATTCTTGCTGTCGCCCAATCTCAAGTAACCGACGCCGACGAAACGGAAAGTTCTTCCAGGATTGTGGTGTCAACGCACACCATCAGTCTTCAGGAGCAGCTGATGAGCAAAGATTTACCATTGCTCAACAGTGTTATTCCACTTGAATTTAGTGCCGTCCTGGTCAAGGGCCGTAGCAACTATCTCAGTCTGCGTCGATTATCAAACGCCCGCAAACGGGTTCACAGCCTGTTTGCCACGGATGAAGAAGTTAATGAATTGCACCGCCTGGACGACTGGAGTCGATTGACGCACGACGGATCTCGCAGTGATCTGCCATTTCGTCCATCGCCCCAGGTATGGGATGAAGCCGACAGCGACAGCGGAAATTGTATGGGCCGAAACTGCCCAAACAATCAGGATTGCTTTTACTTTCGTTCGCGAAGACGTGTCCAAAATGCACAGATTTTAGTTGTTAACCACGCACTTTTTTTCAGCGATCTGGCGTTGCGACAAATTGGCGTCAGCATTCTGCCAGATTACAGCACGGTGATTTTTGACGAAGCCCACATGCTGGAGTCTGTGGCAGGTGACCATTTGGGCATACGGTTCACTGCCGGCCAAGTGGAATTCATGTTAAACAAACTCTATAACGATCGTACCAACAAAGGGTTGCTAGTCGATCGTGCAGCAAGGGAATCACAGAATGCAGTCTTGAATTGCCGCACGCGCGCCGATGAATTGTTCGCTGATGTCCATGCATGGCTCTCTGATCATCAAGATGCCAACGGTCGAGTTCGTGTTGCTGACTCGTTCACCAATTATCTCTCTCCGGCATTACTGAACTTGAGCGAGTTGGTAACCGATACCGCGCAAACCATTTCCCAAGAAGAACTTCGTTTTGACTTTACATCAGCGGCCAATCGGCTCAAAGCCCTGGCCAATCAAGTTGCCATTTGGATCGAACAGAAAATTCCGGATGCCGTCTATTGGGTAGAATCCCGGCGAACACGCCGAGGACAATCCCGCATTCAACTAGCGGCGGCTCCCATCGACGTCGGTCCCATCCTGCGTGAGCAACTCTTCGACAAAACGTCATCCGTGATCATGACCAGTGCAACGCTCAGTGTGGGTCGTTCACCATCATTCGAGTACTTCCAATCGAGGGTCGGGTTGACCCAAGCCGAAACCGTGAAACTGGGAAGTCCGTTCGACTTTCAAAAGCAAGTACAACTGGTCTTGGTACGAGACATGCCCGACCCGTCTCAAGACAAGATGGCCTTTCTGAATCGATCGGTGCCAACGATTCAAAAGTATGTTCAACTAACGGATGGACGTACGTTTGTACTCTTTACAAGTTATGACATGATGCGACAGGTTGCCTCTCGTCTTACCTCCTGGTTGGCCGAACGCAATCTTGGCATTTACTGTCAATCCGATGGCATGCCTCGGCATCAAATGCTGGAGCGTTTCAAACAAAATCCACGAGCCGTACTTCTGGGCACCGACAGTTTTTGGCAAGGTGTTGACGTTCCTGGTGATGCATTACAAAATGTGATCATCACCCGATTACCATTTGCAGTTCCAGATCAACCCCTGCTGGAGGCACGTCTCGAAGCGATACGTGACGCAGGTGGCAACCCATTTCGGGATCACCAATTACCCACAGCCGTCATCAAATTACGACAAGGATTCGGTCGATTGATCCGCAGTCAGCAGGACCGGGGGAGGGTAATCATTTTAGATTCCCGCGTACTTACTAAAACCTACGGCAGAACTTTCTTGGATTCGCTTCCCGACTGTGACCGTATCCTCGAAGATTCGCCAATCGTCGGGAAAGACTAGTCTCCGCGCAAGCCATACGTTACGATGTAATGTGGCTGTTGGTCCCACATTCCTTCGACAACAATCCTCCATGCTTGCCAAACGCATCATTCCTTGTCTGGACGTTGATCGCGGTCGGGTTGTTAAGGGAACCAAGTTTGTCCATCTGCGGGATGCGGGAGATCCAGTGGAAGTGGCGGCAAGATATGAAACTGAGGGTGCTGATGAACTCGTGTTTCTCGATATCACAGCCTCGCATGAAGATCGAGGAATCATGTTGGACGTGGTACGTCGTACGGCCTTGGAAGTCTTTATGCCACTGACGGTGGGAGGAGGCATTCGTACGCTGGAAGATATTCGCGAGTTACTCAAAGCAGGTAGCGACAAGGTTTCTATTAATTCAGCCGCCTGTCGAGATCCGGAGCTGGTGCAACGGGCGGCCCAACGGTTTGGAAGTCAGTGCATTGTCGTCAACATCGACCCTAAACGAGTACAACGGAACGGGACAGAAGTCTGGGAAGTCCATATCAATGGTGGTCGAATCGGTACCGGCCTGGAAGCCGTGTCGTGGGCACGCCAAGTGGAGGACCTGGGCGCCGGTGAAATTGTACTTACAAGCATGGATTGTGATGGTACCAAAGACGGCTACGACCTGGAGATTACAGCTGCTGTCAGTTCCGCCGTATCGATTCCTGTTGTCGCCAGTGGAGGAGCAGGAAATCCCGAACATCTGGCCGACGCCATTGAGATTGGCAAAGCCGATGCTGCATTGGCGGCCAGTATTTTTCATTTCGGAGAATATACAATTCAACAGACGAAGCAGGTAATGGCATCGCGTGGTATCCCTGTACGGCAGTGAGAAGAGAGCACCCTATGTCTAACGATGAAATTGATCTCAAGAAGTTCGTTCGCACGACAAAAGACCTTGAAGTCGACAAGATGTTTCGTGCCGTGGTGAAATTGGAGGGTAGCGATTTACATCTTCGCGTTGGAAATGCTCCGTACGTGCGCATCGAGGGTACACTCCGACCCATGAATCGGGGACCGATTGACGATGATGAAATGATACGAATACTGGTACCGCTGATGAGCGAGAGGGATCGTAGTATTTTCGAGGAAACCGGTGGAGCGGATTTTTCACATGAAGTAGATGTCGATGGTGTCAAATGGCGTTTCCGCGTTAATCTGCTCAAACAATTGGGACACATGGGACTAGTGGCTCGTCGAGTTAACAATTTCATCCCTGACTTTGAAGGTCTGTTTCTGCCGTCATCGATGGAAGGACTTTGCAAACATTATCAGGGCATGGTCCTGCTTGCCGGTCCCACCGGCTCTGGAAAGACCACCACGATCGCCTCCATGCTGAACTGGATCAATCGCAACTATCGCAAACATATTCTTACACTGGAAGATCCTGTCGAATTCGTGTACACGCAAGACAAATGTTTGATCAATCAACGCGAGATTGGAATCGACGTCGTTGATTTTGAGATCGCACTCAAACACGCCGTTCGCGAAGACCCCGACGTGATGTTAGTGGGGGAGATGCGTGACCGAGAAACTTTTCTCACTGCCATCCACGCATCTGAAACCGGGCATCTGGTATTTGGCACGATTCACGCGTCATCGGCAGCAAGTACCATCGGCCGCATACTTGACTTGTTTCCTGAAGAAATGCATTCCTCGATTCGCAATGCTATCGCGTTTAATATGAAGGGAATCGTCGCACAAAAACTTCTGCCTTCCATTCGCGAAGATGTCGGGCGGGTTCCGGCAGTAGAAGTCATGATTTTTAACAGCTTGATCAGCAAATTGGTCCTCGAGCACCATGATGACAAATTGGCTGACGCGATTCGGATTGGCGCCGCAGACGGAATGCAGGACTTCACGATGAGCCTGAAACAGTTGATCGACGATGATCTGATCGATCGACCAACAGCCTTCTCTGTGGCACCCAATCCCGACGCGTTAAAGATGGCACTCAAAGGAATTGACGTCAAAGAACCTGGAATTCTCTGATACTGCATGTGTTGAACACCGTAGCCTACAAACACAACCCGTGAAGACTCCCTGAACAACACCAACCACCACAGAAATGCGTAACCAATTGAACGACAGTCCGTACCAGCAATGGTTTGATCGCTGGACTTTGCTTTGGCAAGTTTGCTCTTCCCGAACCGGTTTTCCATTCTCATCTATCCTGATTCTGTCGTTCGTCTTTGGATTCCTAACGATTGCTACCGGCCCGATATGGGCCCAGGGAAGCGCTTGGCCAGAAATGCCCCTCAAAGGAGGACATGATTTTAGTGGGCCCGTAGGACGCGGTTCAGGATTCTATTTGAGTGAATCCAAACTGATCTTGACTCTATTCGTGTTTTTGGCCTGGGTATGGACAACCGATTGGATCGACCGTGACTCACGCGCTGTAAAGATGCCAACGGAAATTTGGGTGCCGGTCTCATTTTTCTCGTTTTTTGCCGCCTTTGTGCTGGCGCTTATGGTTCCCTGGTTCAGTGTTGGAGGCTTGCTGATGATCATCGCTTACTTAGCGCCAGCCACAACCTATGTCATCTTGCGGAATCGCAGCGTACTTGATCAGGACAAAGTGTTAACTCGAAACCACATTACCAGTTTATTGGACCGCAACAGGCGATCTAAACGGGTTGAGCCAAAACATCCCGGCATGCCCACCGACGATGGTCCCAAGTTGGCGTTCGAGGCAATGGGAGCTAAAAATCCGCTCGACAACAATGTCAATTCAACGGTGGTCCGCGAAATGCCGGGCAATTTAGTGGCTCGAGAGCTGCTTGCCAGCTCACTTGACAAACGCGCCGACCAAGTGCTGCTCGATTACACGAGAGACACCGTTGCCGTGCGCTACCATATTGACGGAGTGTGGCATGATCTACCATCACGAGATCGCGAAGACGGGGATGCCATGCTAGCGGTCATTAAAAAGCTGTCAGCATTGAATGTCGACGACCGTCGATCCCGGCAAACTGGCCAATTCGGAGCTCATTACAAGAGGCGCGATTATCTCTGCAATATCGTTAGCCAGGGCGTCAAGACCGGCGAACGGGTGGTCATCCAATTGGAAGGAGAACGACGAATTTTCGCAACGCTGGACGAGATCGGCATGCGTCCACAAATACAGGAGCAATTTCAAAAAGTCTTGGCCCAAACGGAGGGAATGATCCTGTTCTCGTCAATGCCAACCGATGGGTTAACAACAACAGTCAACACAACGTTAAGATCCATGGACCGATATTTGCGTGATTTTGCCAGTGTTGAAGAGCATAGCCAGCGAGAACCCGAAGTTGAAAATGTCGACATTCAAACCTACAACACGGCTACAGGACAAACGCCAGTAACCATTTTACCGACCCTCATGCGCAAACAACCTGATGTGGTCATCGTTCGTGACCTGGTGAACCAACAAACACTCGAATTCCTCTGCCAGCAGGCAACTGACGAAGTGTTGGTTCTTTCGACAATACGAGCAAAAGAAGCAGTGGAAAGCTTGTTGCGAGTCTTGTTACTGAAAGTGCCTCCGGCAGATTTTGCACCGATTATCAAAGCTGTTGTGAATCAGCGTTTGATTAGAAAACTATGTGACGCCTGTAAGGAAGCCTACGTACCCAAAGCGGAATTGTTGGCTAAATTGGGAATTCCAAAGGGCCGCATCGAAACCCTCTATCGCGAACCGCAAAATCGCACTGAGGAAGAGGGAATTTGCGAAAAATGCAACGGCATCGGCTATCGTGGACGAACATCCATTTTCGAGTTATTAGTCATCAATGACAACCTGCGCGATGTGCTCGTCAAGGAGCCAAAATTAGAAGTATTGCGAAAAGCAGCAAAAAGCGGAGGCCACTGGTCGTTACAAGAGGAAGGCATTGCACTGGTAGCTACAGGAACTACTTCCCTGCCCGAATTAATGCGGGTTCTCAAACAATAACACAATCCCTTAAGTTTGAGTCAGATAGACAATTATGTTGAATTCCATTCTTCTCTGTGTGTTTTTAGTTTGTGCAGGCGTTGCCTGGTACGATGGGTTTTGGAATGCGACAATCACTTTGGTCAATGTGTTGTTGTCTGCGATAATCGCCACCAATTATTTCGAACCCTTAGCGGCATCGTTGGATTCTATTTTACCATCATTTACTTATTTCATGGACTACATCGCCATCTGGGGCCTGTTCTTGCTCACCTACGCGATACTACGATCTATCACGGGTAAGCTTTCCGAACGTCGCCTGAAATTCAATACGCCGATTGAAATGGCTGGCCGCACCATCGTTGCTGTCTGGGTCAGCTGGGTAATGGTCTGTTTTAGTTGTGCCACACTGCATGTGGCTCCACTACCACGGACGGCATTTCTTGGATCCTTTGAGTCTCAACCGATGACTGCTAATTTTTTTGCCACCGCGCCGGATCGCATGTGGCTGGGTTTCATGCAAAGTCGATCTCGAGGAGCCTTCTCAAGTTGGACAGTTCATGAATTCGATAAAAATTCTGAGTTCCTATTTAAATACGCAGAAAGACGCTATCGGCTCGAAGAACATGCAATTGATCACCAAGCCCTAAGAGTGCGAAAATAATCGGCCAATCACTGTTTTCCGAAGTCTTGGCCTGATTCAAGGACCGCAAGGCGATGGCAAATCAGACGCTCCAACCAGCAAATGACGTTGACCAGATCGCTCAGTATCGGGCGATTAATCCGTTCGCAGTGGTTGCCCTCGTGCTGGGAATCCTATCCAGCCTGGCACTCATCTATCAGCCATTATGGGTGCTGCCTCTTGTCGGCATTGTCTCTGCACTGATCTCAATTCGTCAGATTCGCAGCGCGGGAAGCCAAATCGGACAGGGAGCAGCTTTCACAGCCATTGTACTGGCAGTTTTTTTTCTGACCGCCACCGTCACACGGGATCGTGTACGACCATGGATCGTCGTTCACCAAGCACGTGAATTTAACGAGCATTTTTTAGAATTATTACGCCTCAACAATCACGAATCCGCGCATCAACTGACACTACCGTTTCCTCATCGTCAGTCAAACCAAACCGACCTGAAAGTTTTCTACCACAAAAACAAGAACGCTAACGACGACCTGGCAACGTTTCTCCAAAAACAACCCCTTTCGAAATGGACCGTTAACGCCCAGCATGGGCAGATTTCTTTTACAAGCCTGGACCGATACGAACGACATGGCAAGGTCGATTACGTTATCCAGACTTTTCAGACAATCCCGCCAGCCCATGATGACAGCACGCTCCTGCAAATGTTGTGTAAACGCACAATCGATGATGAAAACGGCCAAGTCGTTTGGCAAGTCACAGAATGGCACACCCCCAGTGGACAATCGAATGAATTCAACCGTGATCACTGAAGGAACGCGAACGGTAACGCATTTGGGCATCTATCTGGAGGAACTCAAATCACAATCACTGGATTTAGCCTCACGGATATCTGCGGCCGAGCGAGGTTTCTATTTACCAAGCGAGGAAGAAGCGATTCGTGCTGTGCTGATTTCTTATTGGCAATCGCGCAGTGCCCTGCTTGAAGTCATTCAAACTTGTCGTGCCGAACCAAAAGACGATGAAGATCATCCGCTCGTGTTCCTCGTCGCCTTTTCAGCAGCCCTACTGCTAATCGATGGGGCTCGTTTTCTCCGGGATAATTTCCATGAACATCTTCATCTTCGTCGCATGTTGAACCTCGCGGCCCCAGAGTTTGGCATTCCCGCCGGCACCTACGACACAGTTCAACAATCGCTCCTCCAGACACGCAACGCGTGGCACATGTATCATGCCATCGAGTATTTTAAACAGAACGAATCCAAGTTGCGGCAACTGGCAAACGGCAATGAATTTTCACCATTACTGGAGATCATTGACCGGTTGAAACCACGTGTTCATGTGTCATTCAGCCAATATGCTACTGCAAAATTACGGATCCGAACCGACCAACTGATCCGCAAAATAAATCGTGGGATTTTGAAGCGTTCCTTGTACGGCCTTCAAAAAATAGGAGCTGGTATGATGGCCGACAAATACGTACGACCAGGACACCGTCCCAACCTACCGCAGGGAATCCAGCAACAAATTGAATCCTTGATCAAACCAGGAGATATTCTCGTGGTAAGAAAGGAATACGCCATTACCAACTATTTCCTGCCCGGGTATTGGCCACACGTCGCCCTCTACCTGGGTGATGCGAAAGCTCGACAATCCATCGGTATCGACCAGCACGAGACCGTAAAATCTCGCTGGAGTCAATTGATGCCACAATCGAAAGACTCGGCAGACAGAGTTCTGGAATCGAAAAAAGATGGTGTCTTGATCCGGTCGCTTTCATCACCCTGGGAATCTGACTCGGTCGTCGTTCTGCGTCCCCAACTGGAACGTCACTATATAGCCGAGGCCTTGACCCGAGGGCTGGTTCACGAAGGCAAGCCCTATGATTTTGATTTTGATTTCACGCGTTCTGATCGGCTCGTCTGTACGGAAGTCGTTTATCGCAGCTATCAGGGAATCGGTGATATTGAATTTCCACTGTCTCGACGAGCCGGACGCGTGACCCTGGCCGGACGTGATCTGATCGCAATGGGCACGCGGCGGCAACACTTCGACCCCATCCTGGTCTACGCGCCGTCACATGCCGACAGACTTATCCAAGGTCCGTCAACACTGCAGCTGATTACCAAGTTGGAAGATTAACGGCCGCCTGAATTCCTTTCTACAGCCCATCCTTGACCTGATCGATCGGGCCAAACATCCCAGAACTCCACCTCGAGCTACCAGGGGTCTGAATGTCTTGAGCTCATTGCCTACAGACTCTGAGAGGCCCGTTCGTAATAAAATTGTCCCTTTAAGCTGGGCAATCTCTCTTCTTTCACGGTTATCAAGAAACCAACCGCACCCTAAGAACGTCTTAAAATAGCAACGTCACTCGGCGATGCTACCCAGCACATGCAGAAAATGGCTATTTACCCTACCAAGGACCATTCCCATGAATCATTTACCCAGATTTTTAACATTCGGCTTGTTTTTCATGGCTATCGTGATTGTCATTCCTGCTACGACGCAAGGACAAGGTGTACTTCTGACAACTGACCAACCAACACCCTTGCCGCGCCCAATAGTCCCACTTCGTACAACTCAATTCTCATCGTACAAAATCACCCATCTGGCAATTCATGCGAAGCTGCTGGATCAAGTGGCGCAAGTTCAAGTGTCGCAAACCTTCGTCAACATGGGCAATCGGCAAATGGAAGTTTGTTTTGTTTTTCCGCTTCCCTACGACAGCGCTATTAACCAGATGACTTTCATGGTCGATGGCAAAGAATACCGAGGGAAGATTTTTTCAGCAGACAAGGCACGATCGATCTATGAAGGCTTTATTCGTCGCAACCAAGATCCGGCTCTGTTGGAATGGATCGGAGCTGGAATGTTCAAAACAAGTGTTTTCCCGGTTCCGCCCGGTGCTGAACGCCAGGTAACGTTACGCTACAGTCAACTGCTCCGCAAAGATCATGGAATGACCGATTTTCTGTTTCCACTCAGTACGGCGCAATACACGTCCACGCCAGTGGAAAGCATTGACATTCAGATCAGCATTGAAAGTTCGTCGGAGATCAAAAGCATTTATAGTCCGACACACATAGTCAACATCGAGCGTACCAATGATAAACGGGCAGTTGTTAAGTACCAGGGTGAGGACCAACTTCCAACCAGTGACTTCCGTTTATTTTTTGACACGGCAACGGGAAAATTGAACGCCAGTGTTTTGAGCTACTGCCCAACGCAAGATCGGGACGGATATTTTTTGCTGCTGGCCAGTCCCACAATCGATTCCGCAAACACCGAACTTCCCAATAAAAATGTCGTCTTTGTCGTCGATCGTTCAGGAAGCATGACGGGCAAAAAGATTGAACAATCTCGGGAAGCACTAAAGTTCGTACTGAACAATCTTCGTGACGGAGATCTATTCAACATCATTGCTTATGACAGTGCTATTGAGTCATTTCATCCTGAATTACAGCAATTTAACGAAGAAGCGCATCAAAAGGCTCTCGGCTTCATTGCGGGGATTTATGCCGGAGGAGCTACGAATATTGAAGGTGCGCTGAATCGGGCATTGGACATGTTTGAAACGACCGATCAACCGAATTTTGTGGTTTTTCTTACTGATGGTCGGCCCACAGCCGGAGAGACCAATGAGTCCAAAATCGTCTCCCAAATTCATGAAGCTAACAATCAGCGCGTACGGTTGATTAGTTTTGGAGTTGGCTATGACGTCAACAGTCGACTTTTGGACCGCTTATCGCGTGAGAATTTTGGCCAAACAGAATATATTCGTCCAAACGACGATATCGAAACCCATATCAGTCGTCTTTACCGCAAGATCTCAACACCCATCATGACTGACGTCCTCATCTCATTCGAAATGGACGCACTGAGCAACGGCCAGGCACAAGTAACCAATCGTCTTTACCCACAACAGACTTTTGACCTGTTTCAAGGTGAGCAATTAGTCATCTCGGGGCGATATCGGCAAGGCGGAGCAGCCAGGGTGGTCATCACGGGAAAACTCGGTGGCCACGAGCACCGTTTCGACTTTCCAGCAACGCTCGTTGGCAAAAGTGCGGATGAATCATTAGCATTTGTTGAAAAACTCTGGGCAATACGGCGTATTGGTGCCATCATTGACGAGTTAGATCTACTGGGACAGAACGACGAACTCATTACGGAACTCGTTTCTTTGTCAACTCGACATGGAATTCTCACTCAATACACCTCTTATCTGGCCGATGACACGGGGACGGTTGACGATTTGACCGGTTCACTCAATGGCCGACTTCATATTATCGCTGACGTCAGAAAAGATCTTGAGCGCCTGACAACAGCCGACGGACGTATCGGGTTTTCACAGCGGGCTGAGAAAAACCGATTACGGTCTGCGGAGTCTGTAGCACCCGTTCACAACAATTCCCATCCAACTATCTTGAAAGGAATCGTCGGACAGCGATCCGTTTTTCGAGACTCATCGGACAATGAGGTTGTTGCCGAGTCGGTCGTGCAACTACAGGCAGAAACACTCTATCGGCGTGGTAATACATGGTTTGCTGCCAGCGCGATGGAAGATGATCTCGACCAGGCCGAGCGTGAAAAACAAATCCACACGGTAACTCGATTCAGCGACGAATATTTCACCCTCGTAAAAACAAACACCGCAGCCGAAAATCAACTTCTGGCTCGTCAAATTGAGGGAGAAGACCTGATCGTCAAACTTCGAGGACGCCTGTACCGTATCCAATCATTGCGCTAAACCAAGCACGACAAGATATAATCTGGTAATCAGATTGATTCGATAAACTCTTAAAGCTATAATCACCTGTCGCAAGACAATAGCCGGTTATTTTTGTAGCTCATGAGGATTCCGTCATATGCTGGATATCACTCCAAAATCGGTCTCAGAAAATCACAAGCCGGCACAACATTGTGACCGACGTCAATTCATAGGCGGCACGGCTGGTTTGTTGGGAAGTGGTTTGGTCTCAGGTGGATCGTATTTTGTCAATCCTGTCCAGGCCGCCGAAGGAAAACCTCGGCATAAAGTGGAACGACTTGGTATTGGCGGAATCGGCCTGCGATATCAAGGGACTGTGATCACGTTGAAGGCCCAGACCCACGGTGACGTGGTTGCTGTTTGTGACGTCAACAGTCATATCGCCTACCAAGGCAAGTCAAGCTTTGGAAGCACACCGGAAGCCTACCAGGATTATCGTGAACTACTCGAGCGCAAAGATGTCGATGTGGTCATGATCGGAACACCCGATCACTGGCACACCAAGATGGTGATTGATGCTTGTCGGGCTGGTAAAGATGTATACGTCGAAAAACCTTTAACGCTTACAGTTGATGAAGGGAAGCTGCTGAGACAAGTCGTCAAAGAAACCGGCCGAGTTGTACAAGTCGGTTCCTGGCAACGTAGTGACGAACGTTTCCGCTTGGCAATCGAAATGGTGAGACAAGGACGCATTGGTAAATTACAACGCGTCGACGTTGTCCTGGGACCTAACAAAACGGGCGGCCCGTTTCCCGTACGCCGAGTTCCGGCATGTTTAGATTGGAACATGTGGCAAGGTCAAACGCCTGACGTTCCGTATATCGAGGAACGATGCCTGTTCACATTCCGCTGGTGGTACGAGTATTCAGGTGGCCAAATGACTGACTGGGGAGCACACCATCTTGATATCGCGCAATGGGGAATTAATTCCTTGCCCGTGGAAATTTCAGGAACTGCCACCTATCCTGATATTAAATACGGATTCAATGTCGCGACACACTATAGTGCCGACTACACCTACGCCAATGGTGTTGTGATGACTGTTCGCGAATCGGGCCGCAATGGCATGATGTTTACCGGTGACAAGGGTCGTATCTTCGTCAATCGGGGCACCGTATCGGGAAAACCCGTAGAAGATCTGGCAGCTAACCCGCTTCCGCGCGAAGAGTTCCAGGTTTACGATTTTGACAATCTGGCCCGTCCACCTCGTGCCGGTAAAATGGATGCTATTATCAATCATATGGGAAATTTCTTTGACTGCATCGAGACTCGCAAAACACCCATTTCCGATGTTGAAAGCCAACATCGGAGCGTGAGCACATGCCATCTAGGAAATATTTCCATGCACCTTGGGCGACCACTGAAATGGAATCCTGAAAAAGAAGAGTTCATTGACGATCCCGAAGCCAATGCCATGCTACGCCGCGAACAAAGAGCCGGTTACGAAATAGCGTAGTGATTACAGATCTCAAAATCGTGCCAGTCTTCGATTTTCCGATTTCGTTCCTTACGGGAAAAATACTTCACCCGACTTCTAAACTTCTCCCATCTACTTCCGGCGAAGATAGCCTGCGCTCGATTCAAAGTACTTGCGGCGACGACTGACAGTGATTTCTTCGGTTTCCTCTTGTTGTCGAGCCAAGTCATCCAAATTCGCCTGACAGGGACGACAGCCAACCTTCTGGATGTGGAACTTAATGAAATCCGCTTGCTCATCAACGAGGATACCCAATAGAAAACTTCCCAACTGTTCACGCGAGGGACAGCTTAAGCGATTTCGTCTCCAAATGGCGCCAATCGAATGGACTCCCATGTCTCGACGACCGTTAATCTCAGCTAGCACGTTCACTAGCGCGGGATCATTGCGCAAGGCGGTTTCCACACGAGCCATGTCTTCAGCCGAAAGCTCTTCGTCAAGATATGCCTCAAGTTCGGCATCTGTAAATTTTTCCAGCATCCCACTTGCCCTCTACTCTTACTCCTCGTAAAGCTCCGGAAATACGTCCTCTGATAACGCCTGTTTTTTGATGATCGACCTCATGCGCGAAATGAATTCAAACTTGAAATTGGCAACCTGTTGCTCAGCAATTTCCTGTTCGACAGCAACTTTTTTATTAGGCCACCCGCGCACAAACAACAACTCGATACTTTGTAATTTGCTCCAGTCACCCCGCTTCTGCCAGTATTGAATTTGTTCGCGCAAAGCATCAATCAGGGAATTTTCCTCCAAATGGCGACGCTCTCCACTGCGGACGATGCTACTGGCACCTCGAACGTTCCCTTCGAGCCCCCAGGAACTTCCCGATTCATCCGCCAGCGACGAAAGGGGCAAAGTGGGACGACGACCTTCGCGCCGCAGATGATCTGTCAATTTATGAGCGCAAATGGAGAACAGATAACTCTCGAGAGAACGCCGCGTGTCGAAATTCGGAAGACTGTTGACCAGTCCGATAAAGGTCTCCTGCACGATGTCTTCACTTGAAGCTCGGTGATTCAGTCGGCTCTCAACGAACGCAAGCAGCCGACCCTCATATTGCGAAATCAACTCTCCCCATGCTTCAGAATCTCCATCACGAATTCGTTCAATCAATAGGACATCGGACTTGGAGGTGGAGGTCATTGGAAAGAAATAAATTTTAATAGTGAGATTAAAATATTTAGGTTCAGAACTGGAACATTGCCCTACACCAACTTCCTGAACCGCCAGCGACCTCCTGAAAACTGGTGACCACATCTACATCCAGGGAAAACCACGAAACACTCCAACCCCGATGCAGATCACGCTCAGTATCACCACGGACGTCAAGAGTTGCAACCACCTCCTGCGGCTACCTTGTGAGATTGTCTCCAACTTCAAATAGGTGAACATTAGCCCAACAAACACAACAACTGCGCTGGCACCAAATCCAGTCTGGGCCAGGCGATGGGTCATTTGCGTCTCTCGCCACCTCTCATTAACAATCGACTGAAATGACTGGTCAAATTTCAATTCAGTTCCCAGGTGCCACATTTGTTCGTACACCGGATGATGATAAGGCTGAAACTCAAAACCATTGGACATCCATCGTGCAGAAACGTCATCTGTATCAAAATGAACAAATCGCGAGGCATCCTCTCGCCCCACATGCTGGTTGATCAACTCTCTGGTCAAACGGGATAGTTCTTTTTTTAATTCTCGATGACACTCGGCTTTCGTCTTATACGGACCGACCCACACTTGCCAGGTCAAGTCATCGATCGCCTTGGTCCGATACTGGACCACCTTAGAATCTTTCACGGCAAGGACAATTTCATCGGTTGATGATTTTAACCGTGGTCGGGGCGAATGGCCTGATCTCTGTGGTGGTTCACCAATCACGACACTGACGACAAGTATCACTACCAGCAATGAACCCATCAATTGTTTCGCCGAGCAAAACATCATTCTACACCCCTGTCGCTTCACGACGAAACCGACCCCGTTCAGCGCGAGACATCCACGAAGCCGACAGTTGTATAGCAATTGAAACTACCGAAGCAATCAAAACTCCATTAGGAAATGGCAGGAAAACATGTAATACTAAAGCCCACAAAACCACAACCATTACCGCCCAAACGCTGACACGACTGTACCTCAAAGGATCCACTTGCCTCCACAATCGCAAAACAACAAATAATCCAGCAAAATACCCCAGGAAAGCTAACAGGTGGGGTGAGCCATCCAGAGCATAAAATTTTTCTGAAAAATGTTGCGTATGCCCAGCAATTAAATAGGTTGGGCGCTGCATCAGTAATTCAGTGATGCAAAAAATCACAACTCCGTTAATCAGTCCAACCACCAACATCACAAATCGTCGCAACGACAGTTCACCCGAACTTCCTTCCCAAAATTTAGCCGGAATCAACACCGCCCAGGATGTGGCGATGCAAGTAAGTGTGAGCCAAGCGTATCTGGACAACCAGCTAGTCAATGGGCGAGAAACTTCTTGATTGTCAACAACAATCAGCACAACACCTAGCACGGCACAAACAAGTACATTCATCAACATGGATCCGCTCAATTCCATCAATTGCTGGCGAAATGACTTGCTACCAAGCTCCTCCCTGGCAAGTTCTTGCCAGGAACGGTAAGTCACCCGCCGTTTCCGTGATGGTTTCGCTGGTAGTATTGTTGATTTGGCTTGGATTTCTGAACTCGCAGATCGTTTTCCTTCGAACGTGCGATTCGGTAGCGTAACGACAACGTCGGGAGAGTCGGCTCTTTCCAGTAGATCGGAAACAACATTGGTGACGGATC
>Ga0310342_100000875_pt1 | contig 17978 bp, 13 predicted proteins | sample S15DNA20500_MG_FD_206155 | JGI IMG/M metagenome (GOLD analysis project Ga0310342, IMG submission 206155) | Marine microbial communities from station ALOHA, North Pacific Subtropical Gyre - S1503-DNA-20-500_MG | ecosystem: Environmental > Aquatic > Marine > Oceanic | place: Pacific Ocean: North...
TGCCCTCTCCACCAGCGATCTTCTTCTTCCGGAAGACATGCCCTTTGCGCGTAGTCCCTTTTCTCACAACGAAAAGCTCAACTCCGCTTTCGAATTACTCCTTTCACTGGGTCCTCAACAGGAGGAGGGCCTGCTCGAATGGTTCAGGGCGGAGTTTTGCCGACGCGTCTTCGAGCAGAGCGGCAGTGACATGAAAGAGTGCGCACGCCGCCTCGGAATCACCCAACCAGCACTCCGGGATATTCTCGGCACGGAGTAACAACCCGCGACCTGACTCCACCTCGTGACCGTCCTCGACCACCCTCTCATTGCCGATCGAGTGACACGTCTGCGCGACAAGGATTGCAACTGTGAGAAATTCCGGCTCCTTCTCCACAATATCGCCTGCCTGATGGCTCCTCAGGTCACTGCCCAGCTGGATACCATCCCCACTCCCGTCCAAACGCCCCTCGAGCACACAGAAGGCCGACGCCTCGTCCGTCCCCTCATAATCGTTCCAGTCCTGCGGGCCGGCCTCAGCCTGGCAGAGGGTTTTCTCGAACTCCTTCCCGAGGCCATTGTGGCCCACATCGGATTGCGCCGAAACCACGAAACCCTTGAGCCGGAGGTCTACTACCCGAATGCTCCCGTTGATTTTTCTGACTCCGACACGATCGTCCTCGATCCCATGCTGGCCACCGGTGGAAGCGCTATCGAAGTGGTCCGACTTCTCAAGGAACAGGGCGCTTCGCGCCTGCGCTTCGCCTGCGTGATTGCAGCACCTGAAGGAGGAGAAGCCTTCCGGTCCGCCCATCCTGATGTGCCCGTCTACACGGCAGCCCTCGATCGCTGTCTCAACGAGCAAGGCTATATCTGCCCCGGGCTGGGCGATGCCGGTGACCGCTCGTTCGGCACGGTCTGATCCGCTCTGGCAATCGGCGGCCAATGCACTATACTGCTGCCGTGCCCCGTCCCGCCGTCCTGTTCCTCGCGCTGGCCTTGTGTCCGCCCTTGCTCCCGGCACAAGCGGATACCGGCCTGCAGAAGAACCCGTCCTACCAAAAGGGCCTCGCGGCTCTGGCCGATCACCTCCCTGATCTGGCTATTGCCCCCCTTGAAACCGCCCTCCGCGAGTTCGCCGGCAATGCCGCCGCACGGAACACCATCCAACTCAAACTTGGGGAAGCTCTGGTGCGAGCCGGCAGGGTGGAAAACGAAGCAGCCGCCTCCCATGGCCGCGGCACAGCCGCCCTGAAACACCTTGAGACAGCCGCCGAATCCGGACACGAACAGGCCCTCTTCTGGTCAGCCCAGGCCCGCATCCTGCGTGCCGAACTCGGTCAGGCGGCCGCGCTGTTCGCGCACCTGGAGAAGGCCAGGGACTCCGAACTGCGCAACCGCAGCCTTCTCTCCCGTGCCCATATCCTCGTAGCACTCGGCGAACCGGCACGGGCAAGCGCTCTTCTCAGCACCTTTCAATCCACAGACCAGAGCCCTCTCTCGCAGGAAGCGCGTCTTCTGCGTGCCACGGTTCTCATCGCTCAGGACAAACTTTCGGAGGCAGGTGATCTCCTGGCCGGGGACCCCGAACCCTCCGACCGACCGCAGCAGCTCCATATGCGCTACCTTCGCGCCCAGCTCATCGCGCGTAACGACAAGGAGAAGGCCATTCCGTCATTCAGGGCTATCGTGGAAGACCCGAATCCCGTGCCATCCCTTCTTCGGCACAGCGCCCGGGTCTCCCTGGCAGGGTGCCTGCATCAAACCGGGAAATCCGAGGATGCCATTGAAACCCTTATCACCCTGCTCGACACGCACCCCCGCACAGCTCTCCTTGAGGCAGCCTTCCATCGCCTTCTTGACTGGGCCTCCACCGAGTCACTCAGGAAGCGTGTTGATGAACAACTCCTCTCATGGGTCAATTTCTCCGCACCAAACGACACTCCGCCCAAACCTGATGGAGGCGAAATCATCGTCTCTCCGGCAACCGCGACCCGGACCGGATTTGCGCTCTACTATCACGCCCTCTCTCTCGCCCGGAAGAACGACACGGAATCCAACAAACAGGCCGAGAGCCTCCTCGCATGGCTTGGTGCGAACATGCCCCGACATCCATTCTGTTCACGCGCTCTGCTGGAAACCGCCAAACTTCAAATTGCCGACCAACGCAAGGAGGAGGCCATTCTCACTCTTACGCAGTTGGAGAAATCCGCCTCCTCAGCCCGCCTCCGGGAAGAAGCCGGACGACTGGCAGCCAGACTCAATTTCGAAAAAGGCGACTTCACCTCCGCAGCCGCCGCTTTTCTCCGCGTCCGTTCATCACTACCGCCCGCCGAAGAGGATGTGAGCGCAGTCAATGCCGGGATCAGCCTGCTGCGGGCAGGCGACGGGACCGGATTCAAAAACCTGGTTGAATCCCTCGACGCCTCGGAGACGCGCACAACCCTCCTCCTCGAACGCGCTCTTCACCAGGCTGCCCGGAAATCCGGAGACGCCCGCCCGAGCCTGGAACGCTTCCTGCGGGACCGCCCGGAACACCCACGAATACCTGAAGCACGCCTCGCCATCGCCGAAGAGTGCCTTCGCCTGGAGCCCACCAAGGCTTCCGCTCACCGCCAGATCATGGAAGAACTCAGATCCCTGCAGGCGATTCCCCTGAGCTTCCAACTTGATCTGCGCCGACTGCTTGTGCACCTGCGGGCAGCCAGCCTGACCAGCAAATGGGAACCCGCCATCACGGCCTCCAGGGAATTCCTGCGCAAGCACAAACCGAACCGCATGAGCACGCCCGTCCGGCTCAAATTGGCGGAGGCTTATTTCCATAATGGCAACCTGAGTCATGCTCAGGCCAGGTTTCAGGAAATCGCCGCCGCCGCCGCCGACCCCGTGATTGCGGAAACCGCACTCTATTACGCTGCCCGCGCTGCCCTGAATCTCAATGCGGGCAACTCCGACAAGGAAGCAGAGAACCTGCTGCGGCAGGTGATTGATGGTGGGGGGACTCTCGCCACTGATGCCCGGCTTCTCCTCGCCTACAGCCAGATTGACGGACGGCCCAGGGAAACCATCTCCAACCTGCAAACTCTCGTCGAAACCGAAAACCCGGCCCAGCTTGATGCCCGGATGCTCACCGCCGATGCTTACCGGGAATTGGGTGAACCCGGGGACCTTCAGGCCGCTCTCAGTATCTATGACCAGGTTCTCGCCCGACCCGACCTGGCTTACCCTCTCAGCAATCGCCTCTTCTGGCTCAAGGGACAGGTATACGAAGAACTTGGTGAATCGCGCCCGGCACTCGATGCTTACTACCACGTCGTACGGCGAGACAACCTGCCCGATGGTGAGGAACCCACCGAGTGGTATTACTTTTCGCGTTGTGCCTTTGACGCAGTCGAGATCCTCGAACAAGGCTCCCTTCCCCGGTGGGCCGCGTCGGCGGCAATCCTCCGTATAGTTGAGAACAGCGGCAGTCCCTGGCGGAAGGAAGCAGGGCGCCGCCGGGCCGAAATCCAGCTTGAGCATCAACTCTACCAGGGCGAGTGACCTGCCTGGCCTGATGCGCGATAAACGCGCTCGACAGCGCTTTCCTGAAAAGCAAGTTTCACCCGCATGCCGAAGCCAAAACTGTTCATTCCCGGGCCGGTCGACATCTCACCGGCCACCTATGAAGCGATGTGCGCCCCGATGATCGGCCACCGGGGCCCTGATTTTGAAGAGCTTTATTGTTCCATCCAACCGGGCCTGCAGCAGATCGCCTGCACCACGAGGCCTGTCTTTCTCTCAACCTCCTCCGCCTGGGGCGTGATGGAAGGAGCCATCCGAAACCTGGTCCAACGGAAGGTCCTGAACCTCTGTTGCGGCGCTTTTTCCGACAAGTGGTTTGATGTCGCCCAACGCTGCGGCAAGGAGGCCGAAAAGATACAGGTCGAGTGGGGAGAACCGCTCAATCCGGATTCTGTCCGCACCAGACTGGCCGAGGGAGGGTTCGATGCCGTCACCCTGGTCCACAACGAAACCTCAACCGGGGTGATGAACCCTCTGGCCGAAATCGCGGCCGTCGTGAACGAATTCGACGACGTCCTCCTCATCGTCGATAGCGTCAGCTCCTTCAGCGCTGTTCCTATCGCTACGGACCAACTGGGTATCGACGTGCTTCTTGCCGGCGTGCAGAAAGCCATGGCCCTGCCTCCCGGACTGTCCGTCTTCGTCGCCTCCGAAGCTGCCCTCGCTCGAGCGGAGTCAACTCCGGACCGGGGATACTACTTCGATTTCCTGGAGTTTACCAAGAACCACGCCAAGAACAACACACCCTCCACCCCGTCCATCTCCCTCCTACAGGGGCTTGATGCCATGGTCGCCTCCATCCTCAAGGAAGGCCTTCCGGACCGCTACCAGCGCCACGCCGAGAACAATGCCCTCGTCCATCAGTGGGTGGAAGAGCGCGGTTTCGCACATTTCGCCCCCGAGGGTTACCGCTCCAGGACACTCACCGCAATCGCCAACAATCTGGAAATCGACGTTCCTGCATTCGTAAAGGCGGTGCGTCAAAAGCACAACTTCCTCATTAATGGCGGCTACGGGAAAATTAAGGGCATGACATTCCGCCTGAGCAACATGGGCAACGAAACACCCAAGAGCATGAAGGAACTCCTAGCCGCGCTCGACGACGTGCTGCCGGAGTTTGTCTAGTCCCGAACGACTCCGGCTGCCAAACGCTGCAGAATGGAAGCAACTGCAAGGTCGAAGGGGTGCCCCGGCCCCGGTCAGGCGGAGTGACCGAACTCCATCAGGGATTCATCGCGTCCTCGATCTCCCCGACTTCGATGGGAAAGCTTGCGAACAAATTCATGTTCTCGTCCCGCCCGATCAGGACATTGTCCTCAAGGCGGATCCCAAGATTCTCCTCCCGGATATAGATTCCCGGCTCCACTGTGAAAACCATGCCCTCCTTCACAGGCTCGTAGGCGTTGCCCACATCATGAACGTCCAGTCCCAGGTGGTGACCAATCCCGTGCATGTAGTATTTTTTCACCAGCTGCCGATCCCCCGGATCCTGCTCCTTTGCCTCTTCCGCACTTATCAGTCCGAGTGAGATCAACTCAGCCTCCATCAACTCGATGGTATGATCGCGCCATTCCTGTTGAGTGACCCCTGGTCGAAGGAAATCCGTGGAACCCCGCTGCACTCTCAGGACGGAATTATAGACATCCCTCTGCCGGTCCGTGAATCGGCCGTTGACCGGGACAGTCCGTGTCATGTCAGCATTCCAGTTTGCCCATTCCGCACCTACATCCATCAGAACCATCTCGCCATCCTGGCAGATCGTATTGTTATCCACGTAATGCAGCACGCAGGCATTCTTCCCCGAACCCAAGATTGGCGGATACGCAAAGCCTTTTGAGCGATTGCGCACGAACTCGTGCAGGTATTCCGCCTCGATTTCCCACTCCCCGACACCCGGCTTGATGAATCCCAGCGCACGCCGAAAACCGGCTTCAGTGAGATCAATGGCCTTCTGCAGTTGCTTGATTTCCTCCGTATCCTTGATCACCCGGATCTGGTCCATGAGCGGAGCCAGTCGCTGATAATCATGGAGTGGATAACGGACCTGGCATTCCTTGATGAAACGCATGTTGCGCGTCTCCACGACAATCTCGGCCCGGAGATGCTCGTTGGTTGCGAGACAAACTGACCGGGCCTGAGGCATAAGCCGGTGGAAGTGTGCCTCAAAGCTGTCGGTCCAGTTCACCTGCCTGATCCCGGAGACCCCGACGGCCTGTTCCTTGGTCAGCTTTTCCCCCTCCCAGATTGAAATAAGCTCGCTCGTTTCCCGCACAAAAAGAATCTCACGGTCCTTTTCCTCCTCTGCATCGGGGAAGAGAATCACCACCGTCTCCTCCTGGTCCACACCCGAAAGATAGTAGAGATCCCTGTTCTGAACGAAGGGCAGCACCCCATCTGCATTGGTCGGCAGGGTGTCATTGGCGTGAATAACAACCATCGACCCCGGCCCCAGCAACTCCGCCAGTCTGGCGCGGTTCCGGACAAACAGCTCCTTGTCAATCTCCTCAAATCTCATGCTGCAAATATCTATCTGAGTAAACTTCTGCTGTCTAGCCACCTGACCACCCAAGCTTGCCGCGCAGGGTCTCGTAGAAACTGCGACCCGGAAGGCGGACGAGTTGGAGCGGCGGTGAACCTTTCTCAATCCGCACCACACTCCCCTCCCCGAGTCGGAGAACATCCCGTCCGTCCACCGTGAACAGGATCCCCTCCGAGTGCACGCTGTCCGCGACCACCTCAATCAGCGAGTTATCCTCCAACACCAGCGACCGGTCGCTTAGACTGTGGGGACAGATCGGAGTGATCACGAAGACCCCGGCCTGCTCACCAATCAGCGGCCCGCCCGCCGCCAGGGAATAGGCTGTCGATCCCGTAGGAGTTGCCACAATCAATCCGTCAGCCCGGTAGTGATTGAGAAGTTCGCCATTTACCCGGGCTTCCAGCGAGATGAGCCGTCCCGTTCCGCCGCGCATGAGAACAACCTCGTTGAGCGCCATGAACCTGTGCTCCACCCCGGACCGGTCCTCCATGGATACCTGCAGCACCACCCGCTCGACAACCTCCTGTTCTCCTCTCGCCAGCACTGCCGCAAATTCGTCCACATCACCTGCCGTGCAGGCTGTCAGGAATCCCAGTGTCCCGATATTCACCCCCGCCACCGGAACCTCGCAGCTCCCCATTCTGTGCACTGTGTCCAGAAGGGTGCCATCACCACCCAGAGAAATCACGAGTTGGGCGCCCTCCCATGATCGTTCCACACCCTCCATCCCGATCAGTTCAGCACTCTCCTTCTCGAACACGGCTTCAATGCCCCGTGCCTCTAGTGCATCGCGTACCAACCGCAGAGCCGGGGAGGCCTGCACATTCCGGGGATGGGCAACTATGGCAACTTTCACGCCCTCTCTCTAGCGCCCGCCAGACTCCTCCGCAATCTTCTGAACCATGCCCTGCTCAGGATTGCCCCGGGACCCGGATACAAACTGTAAACACTTCTTTTCAGGCGAAATCCCCCGGACGGAGCATCTCTGCTGGACGCCTTCGAGGCCCCACATAAACTCCGGGCATGATTCTGCGACTGACTCTCCTCCTCATTATCCTCGGCCTCCTTGCCAATTGCTGCTGTATGGGCTGATCTGGAAACCCGGGAAGCGCGCCGATTGTTTGCGATTTCTCTGGCCCTTTCCCCGGTTTGCGATTAGTTGAACACACACCGTCCGCGTCGGCTGGACCTGAATTGAGGCTCTTTTACCTGATGGCTCCGGCCCTACGGACAAGCGCCCGGCAGGAATCACGTTGAACGGGTCGGAGCATATTCCTAAGCAAAGATGAAACTCTACGTGGGCAATTTGCCCTTCTCTGCAACCGAAGACGAGATCCGTTCGCTCTTCGAAAACTTCGGCGGGGCCGTTGATCTCCATATCCCCCTTGACCGTGAAACCGGGCGCCCCCGCGGGTTTGCCTTTGTAACACTCAGCACCCGCGAACATGGCGAAGCCGCGATCGGGAGTCTCGACGGTAAGGACATGGATGGACGTGCCCTCCGTATCAGTGAGGCCCAGGAACGCGCCCCCCGTAGTGGCGGTGGCGGTGGCGGTGGCGGTGGCGACTGGCGAGGCGGCGGCGGTGACCGCCGTGGTGGCGGCGGCGGTGACCGCCGTGGTGGCGGTGGTAGCCGAAAAGGTCGCGGAAAGACCGACGGCTTCGGTGGCGGGTTTTAGCAGCCCCCTTGAACAAATCCGGGCCATTCATGGCCCGGCAATTGACGATTTGGACATTGCAAGCGCGTCGCTTGTAGACGTTTATTGCGGTGGGCATGCAACCCATTTCCACTGATCCGCAGCAACTCTCCGAACGAATCGCCCAAGCCAGTCAGTGGGTGGGCACCGTAAAGGAGGAGATTGGTCGTGTCCTTGTAGGCCAGGAGGAACTGGTCGACCGGCTTTTGATTGGCCTGATCTGCCACGGCCACATCCTGCTGGAGGGCATGCCCGGTCTTGCAAAAACCCTGTCTGTCAAGGCACTGGCAGGCACACTCAACCTGGCTTTCGCCCGACTGCAGTTCACGCCCGACCTTCTCCCTGCCGACCTGGTGGGCACCATGATCTACAATCCGGATCAACGCACCTTCGCTCCCAAACTCGGCCCTATCTTTGCCAACATCATCCTCGCCGATGAAATCAACCGTGCACCAGCCAAGGTGCAAAGTGCGCTCCTTGAAGCGATGCAGGAACGACAGGTCACTCTCGGAGACAAAAGTTACCCGCTCCCTGCTCCTTTCCTCGTTCTGGCCACCCAGAACCCGATCGATCAGGAAGGCACCTACCAGCTTCCCGAAGCGCAACTCGATCGCTTTCTCATGAAAGTGGAGGTCACCTACCCAAGCAAGGAAGAGGAACTGCTCATCATGGATCGCATGGCCTCAACGGCTCCCTCCGAGAGCACCCGCCAGGTCGTCGATCCCTCCACTATCGAAGCAGGACGCGAGGTCATCGATCAGATCTATATCGACCCGGCCATCCGCGAGTATATCGTGGATCTCGTCAATGCCACGCGCTATCCGGCCAAGGTCGACACCGGTCTCAAACCCCTCCTGCGTGCTGGCGCCTCTCCCCGCGCCTCCATCAATCTCGCCCTCGCCTGCCGGGCGAGAGCCTTCATGGACGGCCGCTCCTTCGTGACGCCCCAGGATGTCAAGTTCCTTGCGCGTGACATCCTGCGCCACCGGGTGATCCTCTCCTACGAAGCCGAGGCGGAGGACTTGAGTGCCAACATGATCGTTGAACGCATCCTCTCCAAGGTCCCGGTGCCGTAACAGGACCAGCCGTTCTCAGTAATTGGTTGTCAGCCCCGAATCACGCCTCCCATCTGACAACTGAAAACCGACAACCCGATTTCTCTCCCCATGCCTGATCCCGCTACTGTTGAAGAAACCATGAAGCGGGTGCGGCATCTTGAGATCCGGGCCAAGCGACTCGTGCAGGAAGCATTTGCCGGGGAATACCACTCCTCCTTCAAGGGACGGGGACTGGATTTCAGTGAGTTCCGCGAGTACCAGCATGGCGATGAAGTCCGCTTTCTTGACTGGAATGTGACGGCCCGGATGAACGTGCCCTACATCCGCACCTTCCGGGAGGAACGGGAACTGTCCGTAATTCTCGCGGTGGACGTCTCAGGCTCAACCCTCTTCGGAAGCCACCATCTCAGCAAGCGGGAACTCGCCGCCGAACTCACGGCCATTCTGGGTTTCAGCGCGCGGGAAAATGGAGACAAGACCGGGTTGCTCCTCTTTGCCAACGAACCTTTCCTCTTCCTCCCGCCGGCCAAGGGCACCAAGCAGATTCTCCGTAGTGTGCGGGAGGTGCTCACCGCCGACCCTGTCCAGGCTCAAACCAACCTGCCAGCTGCCTGCAACTTCCTGGTGCGCTCCGTTCGTCGCCGGTCCCTTGTCTTCCTGATCTCCGACTTCCTGGATACTGACCTGGGCAAACCACTCGCTACCCTTGGCCGCAGGCACGAAACCATCGCCCTCCATCTGACGGATCCTCTTGAGAAGGATCTTCCTGACGTGGGAAAGGTCATCTTTCGCGACCGCGAGACCGGTCACCGCACGATTGTCAATACGTCCAACTCAAATGCCCGCATGGCCTACCGCAAGCTCTCCCGGCGCTACCGCGAAGGCATGCAGCGGCAGTTCAAGCGGTTTGGCATCGATCATGCCAGCCTCTCCACCACGACCGACTACCTTCCGACCCTGCATCACCTCCTGAAGCGTCATGTCTCTTCAAACCACTGACCCCACAATCCCGGGCTGAACCTCTCTCTTAAGAGCCGACGCCCTGAATTCAAATCATTCACCGTTTCTGCCCGTCCTCATGTTCGGCCTGCACGACATACCCGATCCTGATCTGCTCCTCCCGGGCATCGCAGTAGCCTGGTGGGGGTGGCTTTTACTCGGAATTCTCCTCACGGGCACAGCCTGTGCTCTGATCCACTTCCTTCCCCGCCACCCTGCTGCCGTTCCCCGTTCTGATGCCTGCTTCCGAGATTCCTGCGAGGCTCTTGAGACCTTCCGCCCTCTCCTGGCAAAACTCACCCTGGCGGAAGTCGCCACCGAGACTTCTTTCGTCCTCCGGCACTACCTTGTCCTCACCCTCAGGGAACCGGCTCTCTACCAAACACACGAAGAGTTTCTCCTGCGTTCCGATGCCCTCCAGAAACTCCCCGGCGGCGCCAAGGATCGCCTCGCTCCCCTTCTCTCTGAACTCGCCTCCGCCAAATACGAGCCAAGCAGGATAGATCCCTCCACCAGCGAGCGGATGATCGACGATTCACTCCGGATTCTCCAGGGACTCGAGTCCACCCGAGAGCGCCACATAACATGAGGGACTTTCTCCAGCACTTTGCCTTCCAGCACCCCTGGTGGCTTCTCAGCCTCCTGCTCATTCCACCTCTCCTCTTCCTCAAGAATATCCAGGGTTCCGAATCCAGCATCGACTTCCCTTCCCTCAGCATTCTTTCCTCCGTTGGCACGAGACCCCGGGAACTGAGCGGGGCCTTCAGCCCGCTCTTTCTGGCCTTGGCTCTCCTTGCCTGCGGCCTCGCAATGGCCCGGCCCCAGTGGAGAGATATCCTCACCACCCGTTCTGCCAGCGGCATAGATATCCTTGTCGCCCTCGATGTTTCCGAATCCATGAAGACCGATGACTTCTACGAGGATAATACATCGGGCACATTCCGTCGCAAGAAACAGCGCGTAACGGCAGCCAAGGAGGTAATCGAACGATTCATACAGCAACGCCCTGACGATCGCATCGGTTTGATCGCATTTGGTGCCAGGCCCTACTCGGTCTGTCCCGTTACCCTCGATCATTCCTGGCTCGTAAACCGCCTCAAGGAACTGGGAGTCGGCGACCTCGATTCCAACGGCACCGCCATCGGTTCCGCAATCGCCGCCGCCACCACCCGCCTGAATTCCCGGGACGCGAAAAGCAAGGTGATTGTCCTCGTAACTGACGGGGCCAGCAACTCGGGCCCCCTGAATCCTCTCCAGGCGGCCCGCGCCACCGCTCCCCTCGGGGTGCGGGTCTACACCATTGCGATAGGAACTGCCGAGGGACGCCTCGATCCCGCCAATATCGCGCAATCTCGACAGGAATACGACGCCGCTACCCTGCGCGAAATAGCCCGCATCACGGACGGGGAATTCTTTGAAGCATCCACCATGGAGAGTCTGCGTGAAACCTTTGCCAACATCGACAAACTGGAGAAATCCGATGCCCGCAGTGCCAGCGTAATCGACGCCCGGGAACTCTATCTGTGGTTCCTCGGCGCCGCCTTTCTCCTGGCTTTCCTGTCGCTCAGCTCCTTCGCCCTTGTTCCGCTCCCTGCTCCATAAGCGCCCATGAAATTCGCCCACCCGGAGTATTTCCTGCTTCTCCTGCTCATTCCCATCATGATCGCGGGCGCCATCCTGACGTCCCGTCGGCAAAGCCGTCAAATGGTCCGCCTCATCGCAGAACGGCTTCGCCCCATTCTCTATCATCCCCGCTCTCCCCGGCGCAGGTGGTATGCCCTGGCGGCATTCATGCCAGCACTGATCCTCCTCATTCTGGCTCTGGCCTCACCCAGTGCCGGATTCCGGGAACGACCGGACACCGTGAGAGGCCGAAATATCATGATCGCCATCGACGTCTCCCGATCGATGTTCGCAGAAGACGTCAACCCCAATCGCTTTCATGCAGCCAAGGCTTCAGCCCTCGAACTTCTCGACCGCTTTCCTCACGACCGCATTGGAATCATCGCGTTCTCCGGAATGGCCTGGGTCCAGTCACCTCTCACCATTGATCACAGTGCCCTCCGTGACACCCTTCAGCAACTCGACTATGCCCGGAACCAGGATAATGACTGGATTCCCCGCGATGGCTCGGACCTCGCCACCGCCGTGCGACTCGCGATCAAGCAGCTCCATAAAACCGGGCAGCGGGATAATACCCTCGTCATCCTGAGCGATGGCGAAACCCATCACGGAGGCATCACGCAGGCAGCCCACGAGGCAGACCGCGAAGGAGTGACCATCTTCTCCGCCGGATTCGGCACCGGTCAAGGCACCGTGATTCCGGATCCCGCTTCCACCGACGGGCATTTTCACGACCGCGAAGGCACCCTCGTCATCACCCGTCTGGAAAGCAAACCTCTTTTCCATCTTGCGGACAGCACCGGAGGGGTCTACTCGGAGGGTGCCGGACGCCATTTTCTCTCCAGGCTGGAAATCGCTATCCAGCACTCCGAACGCTTTGAGATCACAGGGCGCAGGCGTCGGATCGCAACCCCTCACTTCCAATGGTTTCTCGTGCCCTCTATGCTACTTTTCGCCGTGGGGATGCTCTTCAACTCCGGCTTCCGCTTCCAACGGGCACGGCACCACCCGTCACCCGAGGCAAGCGCTCCCCTTCCTGGCAGGATCCCACCCATCCGCCCCTCCTCGACCTCTATGACGGTCCTCGCCCTGTCAGGCCTCTGGTTCGCCTTCGCTTTTCCTACCGAGGCAGGCCTTCTTCCCCGTAGCGCTGCCGGGCGTGCCCTGGCAAAAGGTGATCATGAGCAGGCGTTCACCCTCTTTGAAGGCGAGATTCTCAAGGCACGTGGGGAGCGCAAATCGCGTCTCCAACTGGGGGCCGCCGCTGCAGCCTATCGCCTCCGGAAATACCGTGCCGCCTCGCAATCCTACTCGGGGGCACTCCTCTCCCAGAACAGGAGGGTCCAGGAACAGGCTCACTTCGGCCTGGGCAACACGCACTACCACGAGGGACTCCGACTGAAGCACCGCTTGAAAACAGCGGATGCCATCCCTCGCTACTGGAGAGACTCCATTCTGCACTTCGAAGAAGTCCTCCTTCTCAATCCTGACAATCGGGAAGCAGCGGAAAATCGTGCTTACGTGAAGCAGCAACTGGAAAAATGGCTCGACGATCAGGAGAAGGCCGCCGAGCGCGCTTCTACCGGCCAACCGAACCCAAACCCGGATCCACCGGAGCAGGAACCGGAACAACCCTCCGAAAAGAACCCCGCTGAGAAACCGGACTCCACCCCCGAAGACAACAAGCCAACCACTCCCGACAACCCATCTACCCCCGCCAAGCCCGGCAAGAACAATCCCAGAGATGAAGAAAGCCAGTCGCCTGCCACCGACTCAACCAAGCCCCGGCCGGGAGAAAGCCCCGAAGAGTTCGCCCGCCGCATCCTGCGGGACAATGCGGATTTTGAACTGAAACTGCTGCCGCTGAAACCACTTGGTGGACAGCGATCCAAGAAAGACTGGTAGGGTAATGCAAAGAAGAGTCTTTCTACCGACTTTGGTCGCACTCACCGTGCTGACTTGTGCGCAACCTGTCCACGCAACTCTTGAGCTGAAGGCCTGGCTGGGATCGGCCTACACCGTGCCAGGAGAGGAGACGGAGTTATGGCTGACCGTGACCTCCGATACCAGACCGGCCATGCAACCCGTTGTTCCCGAGACGGAACACATCACCTTCAAGTTTCTCGGCGATCCCATCCTTCCTAACTCCACCCGGGATCGCACCTACACCTACCGATACGCCGTGCTCTCCTATAAGGAGGGCTCACATATCATCCCCCCTTTCTCCATGGAGCACAAGGGCATCACCCTGCGCACCCAGGCACTCAAACTCCATGTCGCCTCCCTCCCCGACCACGCCTGGTTCGAGCAGGATGTTCACGGAGAGAAATACCAGTTCGCCAGTCAGATCTGTCTTCCGGGCAGAACCCGCTTCGAGGGAGAAACCACACCCGCCGAGGTCAGGGTCTACCTCCCCGCCCACTTCAAGATCGACAAGGCTACCATCGCTGAACTGGCACACGAGGGAGTGGCCGCCGAGCGCTTCAACATCTCAAGCCTCATTCCCCGGAATAACATCCTGATCACCACTGCGCGATTGAAGCAACAGGACTACCTCGGCGTCGCCTACCACAGCACCATAACTCCCCTGCACGATGGCATGGTCTCCATCGGACCGGGGCGGGCCCGCCTGACCCTGCAAACGCGTATCTCCCAACGAGGATTTACCAGTACCGTCCCCGTCCCCCTCACCCTCCCGGTGCGGAAGCACGCCTTTACCGCTCGACCACTGCCCGACCCCGCTCCTGCGGGATTCCGGAATGCGGTAGGCCGCTTCATCCTTGCAGTTCGGGCAGACACCACCGGACTGCGCGAAGAAGAACCCATCTCGGTTCAACTCACCGTGATCGGCACTGGAAACCTCGACACCCTGGCCCCACCGGAACTTGCCGGCAATCCCTCTGACTGGAAAAGCTATCCTCCACACCGTCTTCCCAGACAAGGTGCCCGCCGCGATGCCAGTGGGGTGACGACCTTCAGCCAGGTCATTCGCCCCAACGGTCTCCAGAATATTATCCCGCCGTATCGACTCATTTCCTTCGATCCCGATAGCGAGCAATACATCACCGCCACTACACCGCCCATTTCCTTTGATCTTGTTCCCTCCACCCCGAATCTCGGCCTGGCAACCGCCGTCCTTCCGGATCTCGACACACCGGTGGAGGAAATGGAAAGCACGCTCGGCCTGGTCAATCCCAGCCGGGACCCTCCCGGGAACCCCCCGGGCCTCTGGCGCTCATGGCACTTGTTCCCTGCTCTCCTCGCCCTCGCTCTTCTTGCCCAGATCATCCGGGTTCGCCTCCTACCCCGCTTTGCCCGGCCCATAGGTGAACTGGAACTGCAGCAGGCCCTCACCTCGATCGAACAGGCCGGGACCGGTTCCCGTGAGTTTCTGCGAGCAACCGGCACGTTCATCGAACAATGGATTCCCGAGGAATCCCGTGACGAAGAAACCCTGCAACTCCTCGCCCGGCGTGACCATCACTGCTACCAGCGGGGGAGCAACGAACCGGAATTAGGGGATCCCGAACGGCTGGACGTGATCAAACACCTGCGCCGCCGTGCCCTTGAGATCTCCTCGCTTCTACTTCTCCTCGCTTTACTCGGTCCGGGGGAGGCACGAGCCAACGGAGATGAACCCACCCCCCAGCGACTCTATCAACAGGCCGAGGCGGCCTGGAACAAGAACGCCTACCACCTCGCCATACCCCTCTACCATGAAGCTCATGAGGATGACGCACTGCCTGCCGATGTCCTCTACAATATCGGAAACTGCTACTTCCGGCTCGGCGAACGGGGTTTGGCCACCCTCTATTACCGCCGCGCACTGCACCGGCATCCCGGACACCCTGAAGCACGCCAGAACCTGCGATTCCTCAAGCGAAAGACCGGTGCAATCACCACGGAGCGTTCCGGATACCAGAAGTGGCTTGAGAAGCTACCACGCTCACTCTATGCCAACCTCATCGCCGGTGGTCTATGGTTGGTTGTCCTCGCATCCCTGGCCTTCTTTTCCGTGCAAGGATGGCGCCGCCTCCTCCTGACCAGTCTCTCCGTGGGACCGGTCATTGCTCTGGCTGGGGGAGTGGGCCTCCTTCTCTACCCCACCGATATCGAGTTCGCTCCCGTCAGTGAGCAGGCCACCATGATCAACAAGGATTCCATCCTAGCCGGCACTGAGGCCGCTACGATCAGTGAAGACGGCAAATCCCCCGCGGGCAGCCACAAGGTCATTGAGGTGCCGCCCGGGAGCCTCTGCCGCCCCATCGCCACCCGGGGGCCCTGGACCTATATTGAGCTCGCCAATAATGTCCGCGGCTGGGTTCCGAGCGCCTTCGTCCGCCACATCCTGCCGATCGACGATGACGATCAAGCGGATTCGAGGAAAAACGCCTGACCCGCTCCTCAATTGAACCGCTTCCATCCTTAACAGGAGCGGGAACATTCCCTTAATATTTTAGAAATGTTAAAATTTCGGTTGACCAATCTATTAAAATTTGAAAAATAATAGCACCCTTACCATGAGAATCCTTGCATTTGCCTTAAGTATCGTCCTTGGTCCGGCCAGTTTGCTTGCCGAGGGCCGTAGCGAACTGGAAATCCTCCGTGCCCGTTGTAGCGAGCAGGAACGTCAAATCCGGACTCTGGAGACCGATATAGAGAATCTCCATAGCCAACTCGCTCTGGAACGCCGCCGGGCCCGTGGTGCAGATGCCAGCGCTAGGTCAGCCGCCCCACCGGAATCTGTGGAAACCTTCACCGTAAAGACCGGCGATACGCTTTCCTCCATCGCCCATCGCTACCATACGTCGGTAGACACCCTCATGAAAACCAATGGGATTACCGACCCCACTCGCCTCCGTATCGGCCAGAAATTGACTCTCCCGGAAAAAGCGTCTCCCCCCAAAAAAACTGCTATTCCCAAAGCCATCCCGGTCCTCGAAAAGGTCGTAAAGAATCAGATTTCCCAACCCCGGCCGACGTCCAAGCCTGCCGCCAAAGTTCCAGCTGATGCACACAACTACACTGTCGAACGCGGCGACACTCTCTATGGAATCGCCCGGCGACACAAGATAACGGTTGGCGCCCTCCGTGGTCTCAATCCGGACATTGCCGACCAAATCGTCGTGGGTCAAACAATCACGGTGACCGGCAAGATCGCTGCTGTTCCCCCTCCCAGGAATCACACCATCAGCACTCACGGACCGAAAGCACAGACACAACCTCCCACTGCAAAGAGCACACCCGTCAGGACGGCGGAATCGAAGAAGGCGCCTGCCCCCAAGGTAAAGAAGCAGGCTCCCGCTCCCAAACCTGGTCCTTCCGTCTCCCCGCAGAAGAAAGAAACCAGGCAAAAGGTTTTCGTGCCCAAGACCATTTCATCCGTCTTTGTCACCGAGGAGGTTTCCTTTGGCGACTTCGCCAAGCGGCATGGCACTACGCCGGAGCAACTGAACGCCCTCAACGGCTGGAACTTCAGAAGCAGCCTCGTCCTTGCAAAGGGTTCTGAAATCTACGTCCCTGGCCGCTAAGAACCCCCTCTCTTCTCAAAAAGAAAACACTTTTCGATTCCTATGCGGCAAGGCAGGGCGACGCCCGGTGGATGCTTCGGCACCGCCGGGCGTCATTTGTACCGCCTCACACTCATCCCGGGCATGACGATCCTCAGGTCCCCTCTTTATTCCCTCCCGGGTATATCGACCGCATCCAGATCTGTCCGTTCTCCGGTCACTTTTTTCCCCAGCATCCATCTCGCCCCATGCCGGAGGTCTTCCAGCATGACGTATATCGAGGGCACCAGCACCAGCGTGATGCTGGTGGCAAAAAGGATCCCGAACCCGAGGGAAATGGCCATGGGAACAAGAAACCGCGCCTGCATATCCGTCTCAAGCAATATGGGCATCAACCCCGCAAAGGTCGTGAGCGATGTCAGAAGAATGGCACGGAAGCGCACTCCCCCCGCTTTGACGGCGGCTTCAAGCACACTGGTGCAATCCCTCCGGTGACGGTTCACATAATCCACCATCAGCAGGCTGTCATTTACCACCACCCCGGCCAACGCCACGAATCCGCACATCGACATGATGCTCAGTTCGGTGCGCATCACAATGTGGCCGAATACGGCGCCTACGATTCCAAATGGAATAACTGACATGATGATCACCGGCTGGAGGTATGAACGCAGCGGTATCGCCATGAGCACATACATTGCAATCAGGGCAAAAAGAAACCCGATGCCAATCTGACGCACGCTCTCAGCCTGATCAGACTGCTCGCCTTCGAATCTGTGCTCCACCCCCTGGAAACGACCGGCCAGTTCGGACAGTGCCTCCGACTTGAACCGTTTCACAACATCGTTCGAATTGGCCACACTGCGATCCACGTCGGCCGTGATGCGAATCGCACGCTTCCTTTGCGACCGTCGGATGGTATCCGGTCCCCTGCGTTCCCTCGCGGTCACTACCTGCATGAGAGGGATGTTGCCCTGCGGCGTACGCAGCTTCATTTGCTCGAAGCTTTC
>Ga0310342_100000876_pt1 | contig 17974 bp, 7 predicted proteins | sample S15DNA20500_MG_FD_206155 | JGI IMG/M metagenome (GOLD analysis project Ga0310342, IMG submission 206155) | Marine microbial communities from station ALOHA, North Pacific Subtropical Gyre - S1503-DNA-20-500_MG | ecosystem: Environmental > Aquatic > Marine > Oceanic | place: Pacific Ocean: North...
TCCCATTCCAAGCAACTCGGCCTGAACCGATGGGAAAGATCCCAGGAAGCGGCTGGGACTCTAAATGAATTTCTATTTAAAGTCGGAATCCGTGATTTCCAGAATTGCGGACCCAAGCGGTCAACCGGCCGGCATGGTCCTGTGCCAGGCCAGCAGTTAAACTTACTGTAGTTCGGTTTACCAGACTGCCTGTCGTCTCTGCCGGTTTGAGGTTTTCAGTGGTGATCCACAGCTACCTGCTGATCCCTCCCGCTGTTGTTGAGAGCGCTTATTGCCACCGCCGAACTCGAGACATCCCCATACGGAGACATTGAGACATGCGAATTACAAAGAACCACGTGGTGGCAATCGATTACAAGCTAACCGACGACCAGGAGCAGGTCCTTGACACGTCGGAAGGCAGCGAGCCTTTGTGGTACCTGCATGGTGCAGAAGGCATCATTCCCGGCCTGGAACAACAGCTCGACGGCAAGCAGCTTGGCGATCACCTGGAAGTGGCCATCACTCCAGAAGACGGATACGGGAAACGGGACGACTCTCTACGCCAAACCGTGCCACGGGATCAATTTGATGATAACGAAGAACTGAAATTAGGAATGCAGTTTCGTGTTGACTCAGGTAACGAACCGTTGATTGTCACGATCGTAGAAATCACTGACGACACGGTCATCGTCGACGGCAACCATCCCCTGGCTGGCATGAACCTCAACTTTGACGTCACCGTGCGGGAGATTCGCGAAGCGACTCCAGAAGAGCTTGACCATGGCCATGTCCATGGTCCGGGTGGGCATTCGCACTGATTCGTACGTGCGGAGTCAACCGGTTGTATCAACCCGCTGGGCAGACAGCGATGTCAGCTTGTGCTGAAGTTGCTCACTGAACTGGAAAGCGGTGCAACTTTTTTCTCCGTCCTGCTGATGGGATGTTGGTGTGCCTTTTTTTTCAGTTTCTTGAGTTGAGGATAACCTTGAGCCTGTTCACGAGACCATTCCTTGGCAAAGTCACCCTTGCGAATTCCCCGCAACACCTGCCGCATTTGTTTTTTCATCTCTTTGTTGGGCAACTTTTCAGCCCGTGTCAGTGTTCCATACTGAGACGTCGGCGAATGATACTGCATCTGTCTAAACATACCTTCGAACGCCATTTTTCGAAAAATCTCCGAGGCTTCCCCCGAAGCATAAAGCTCCAACAGCACGACCTCTGGCGGAACCCCCGCCTCGGTCAACACCTCGTAGGAAAGCACGATCGCCTGCGTTAAAATTGGCCACAGTGCCTGTTCGCCAAACAGGTTCACGCTGGCTTCGTCATCAAAAGTACATTCCAAAACTCCGGCCCGCGTGCAGCCAACGCCCATGGCCAGTGCCAGGGCAATCTTGCGTGCCCGCCCCGAAACATCTTGCGCCACGGAAATGAATCCGGGCAATCCTTTGCCTGCCACATACGCATCTCTCACCGAAACCCCCATTGCGCGGGGCGACATCATGATGACATCAATGTCTTCCGGAGGAACAATGCTCTTGAATCGAATGCCGTAACTGCTGGCCAGGTCAAGGACCTGCCCCGACCGCAAATGGGGTTCAATATGTTTTTGATAGATCGGTTCCTGGATTTCATCCGGAATCGAAAAAATCACAATATCTGCCCGCTTCACCGCATCAGCAATCGTAAAAACCGCCATACCATCCTGCTGCGCTGACCGGAAATACGCATCGCGCCGATTTCCGACGATCACTTCCAATCCACTATCACGTAGATTCAGCGCTTGGGCACGACCATGATTTCCATTACCGACGACAGCGATCGTCTTTTTACGCAACGGAGTCAACTTTACATCCTGGTCGTAATAAATCTTCGCTATTTCGAAACCCTTTTTGGATTTTGTTTGTAACACGAATTCGTCCGTCACGCGTGAAACCTGCGCTACCAGAGAGCCGGCTTTTACGGTAGCCGTTTGAGGCCTCTCTCAGGTGACATTGCTTCCTGCTACCGTCAGTTCCCAAGTGCCATCTCTTTTACCTTTCTTACTGTTGTTCATTGTCATCATCGACAGCCGGTGATTTATAAAAACGCGCCTGGTAATAACCAGAGTCGAGGAACGAACGGCGAAACAAATGGACTTCTCCCAAGTCACCATTGCCCACGACCAGATCCAGCGAACCATCTCGGTCAAGATCAACCGCATCCACCACCGTCTCATGCCAACTATTGACCTGTTGGTTAACTCGACGAAATTCGTAAAAGTCAGTAAATTGAGGATTGTTCTTGGTACCTACGTTTTCCCAATAGAGCACGCCAGCATCCCGCAATGCCACCTGTGTATCCTTTGCAGTAAACAAATCTAAATCACCGTCGCCGTCCCAATCCACCAGCCGCAACGCCAGCCGACGGCCGGCATTTTCGCCGGATAACATCGGCCTCCCCCCCTCTAAAGTCAAGGGAACCGGCGGCGCCAATTTCCACTGACGCCGGGTACCCACGTTTTTGAAAAACATGATGGTGAACGTATCCACTTCATGCTGGCCGTGACCTACCGTTTCCACCAGGTCAAGCAGGCCGTCACCATCCAGATCAACAATGTCTGGTTTGCAACGCCAGCCGGCTACGATCTGTTGCCCCGCGGCGCGAATTTCTTCGCCGCGACCAAAATCCAACGGATCTTCCGTCCCTGGAAAGAATTTCAAACTGAAACTGTTCGGCCCCCAGCCGTTCAACCACCCTTGCTCTCCATTCTGACTCCACATGATTAAATCATGACAGCCATCATGATTCCAATCCGCCACGGCAATTCTCGGATAACCTCGATGGGCTTCACCCAAATCGGACTCTCCATATTCGTCAATCATCTGACCCTCCGATCGGAGACGAATTGGCGGACCGAATTGCAACCCCTCCTGACCTTGAAACAGCAGGAGGTGGCCCTCCGCGTCGCCCAACACCACGTCCAAAGTGCCGTCGCTGTCAAGATCGACGATCACTGGAGAGGCGAAGTCCGACCCTCGCAAGGGTTCGCCGCCAAGAAAGGGAATTGACGTCGGGACCAGCCGCGGTTTCAACTGGGTTCCGCGGTTCAAATAGACCACCGCGCCACGGCCACCCGCCCTGGGGATGCCGGCTGTCATCAGCACGTCCATCACACCGTCCCGATTCCAATCCACGATGGTCGGTTGCGTGAAAAACCCGGCAATGATCGCATTTCCATAGGCATCGCGAAGCTGACGCGGAGCCGCCAGCACTGGATCCGGTCGATTCCCCACATTCTCGAAGTAAAAGGCACCAAACAGGCGCTCATTGGAACCACTGTTATTGTTCGCTGGCAAATCACCGCAATGGGTTCGTCCCGGTCCGGGTCGTTCGTAATACTGCCCGGCCATCAAGTCTAGGTCACCATCTCCATCCCAGTCGGCAACGGAAGGTTTGCTCATGAACAAATAGTCAATTTCCTTACCATTGGCCTGTAATCGAATGGGAGGGGATAACTGCGGCAGCCCTTGTTGGTCCACTCCCGTGTTTTCAGCAAAATACAATCCACAATCGCGAAACGTACCGAACACTAAATCAAGATCGCCATCCCCATCCCAATCTGCAGGTTCCATATAGAGGCGTTTAAAATCCGTCCGGTAGACAACCTTGCCCGCAGCAAATTCCGATCGTCCTCGCTGGCCAATGTTCTTGTGAAACATGACGACACACGTGCCCGAGTATTCATTCCCATCTCGGCTGCCTAACAACAAGTCGTTCCTGCCATCACGGTCCCAGTCGCACACGGTCACCGTCAGAGCCCAGGCACCGGGCGGCGTGCCAATATACCTTCCCTCACGGGTGGTCACCCGGTACGTTTCCCGCTCGGCAAAGCGAGGCTGAATGTCCGTACCCACATTGCGATACCACATCACGGGAACACCCGCACCGTAGCGCTGTCCGCCAAGCAAATCACGACGGCCATCGCTATCCAGGTCAACAACCGCTGGACGACAGATTCGCTGATCGAACTCAAATTTTCCACCACTGGCAAGTCGCAGCGTATCACCATCACCAATTACCTTGCCTGCCACCTGCTGCCCCTCCAGCGTCGGTACCCTACCGTAGCTTACCGCCACTTCGCTGGTACCCGGGTCTGCGACCAGAAACACCAGCCGACCAGCGCTGTCATAACGCCCACCGCCCGAGTTGTAGCGTGGCTCCCAGCGGAACGGCAGCACTTGACCCGCTTGGCAACCATCAACAGCTTTTACACACAACGAATATTGATTGAACCGAGCTTCCCGATCCTGTTGCTGCAGGAGCCGGAAAAAGTCCATCTCCACCGCCACAATGCTGTGACGCTGCTGGAGGCTGTCCAACCGCAACACCACCTGGTAGCTCGGTTCGCCCGCCGTTGGATCATTAACGGTCTCCCGTTCACCTGCCACCGGCTCGGCCGCGGCAACCGACACCCCCTGCTGTCCGGACCTGCCATCATACAGCCGCAACAACAGGGTGGTGACGATGATCAATACCACCGCACGCCGGGCAAACGTCGGATCTCCGAAACGACGACTGACAACAACACGGCAGGGTGACCGGTTTTCACCTCCTGTTGCTTTTTGGCAACTCGGTGAAACGTTAAACATCGACACGTAACACAACAACCTACTTCCTCTCACATTCAACGATTTTTTTTCTGACATTTTATCCCTCAAACTGGCTTTACGGCACCAACGGTATCGTATTACATTCACAGCTTGCCGATTTTACTTCCGGGCTTGAGTCCCGTTTTAATGCAACGGCCCGGTACAACGCAATGGACCGACAACTACTACCGCCCTCCCTTCCGCCTAAATGAGGACCCTCCCGTTTCCACTCGTAACCATTTTGACCAATTGCTTACCTGGATCCAAATGGAAGCCGACGCTGAAACCGAGCGGATGGCAGATCGCCGCATGCGCCAAACGTCCAAGGATGCAGAGCGAACCGGTGAAACCCTCTTGGACCTCGCCATTGAAGATTCCGAACCCCTGCTTGGTGGTCGTTGCCAGGTAACACTCGTTAAACGCAACCGTGAACTTGGACTCCCCTGGAATCGATTACGTGTTGGATCACCTGTCATTCTGGCCAAATACAAAGACGACGACGGAGTTTCCCTTCAGGGCGTTGTCAGCGGACGTAACCAGCGCACCATTCGAATCGCCACCCACCATTGGCCCGACGGTGATTCTTTTCGGTTGGACCTGGCAGCCGATGAAATGACCCGTCGCCGCATGGCAGCCGCTCTGAAACTGGTCTGCCAATCACGCGGACGCCTGGGGCATCTGCGAAAAATACTGATGGGCGAGTCCAAACCTCAGTTTGGCACCCTGCCACCGATCGTGTTTTCAGACCGCAACAACAACGGTCATTTGAACCTTTCCCAACAAGAGGCAATTCGCTTCGCCCTTGCTGCAGAAGATCTCGCTATTCTGCATGGTCCGCCAGGAACTGGCAAAACGACGAACCTTATCGAACTCATCATTCAAGCCGTCCAACGTGGTGAAAAAGTCCTGGCCTGTGCCCCGAGTAACACGGCTGTCGACAATTTGTTAGCCCAATTGCATGCGCGGCAACAACCGGCCGTACGACTGGGCCATCCTGCCCGCGTCGCAGACCACTTACAAAGCCACACGCTCGACGCGCTGGTTAGCGATCATGAAAACATGACGGTTGTTAAAGACATGTTACGTGAAGCCGCAGAACTAGAGCGGCAGGCCGAGCGTCATACCCGGGCCAGGCCCGCCCCCGGTACCAAGCGTGAATTGCGTCGCGATGCCAGGCAATTACGAAATCACGCCCGCTTGCTCGAACGCCAGGCAGTTGAACACATTCTCGACCGTAATGACATCATTTGCGCTACGACGACGTTTGATGAATCGATGCTGGGAGACCGCCGGTTTGACATGGCCGTCATCGATGAAGCCTGTCAGAGCACCGAACCTGGATGCTGGATTCCGATCTGCCGGAGTGAAAAAGTTGTCCTGGCCGGTGATCCCTGCCAGTTGCCACCTACGGTAATTTCCCAAACGGCTGCCAGACAAGGTTTTGATCAATCGCTGATGCAAAGGCAAATCAGGTTGCATGGCAGCGAGATTGTTCAACTGCTGGATGTACAATATCGGATGCATCATCAAATCATGCGATTTTCGTCCGACTATTTTTATCAAGGGAAACTCCACAGTGATTCCTCGGTCAGTGATCATACACTCGCTGATTTTTGCGATGTAAAAACGGACTGCGACATCACCAACCCCATTACGTTTATCGATACGGCCGGTGCGGGTTGGGAAGAACAAGCAGAACCTGATGGTGAAAGCCGACAAAATCCACAGGAGGCTGAATTTCTACTGAGGAAAGCCGCTGAACTGCACGACGCTGGATTACCGCTGGCGGACATGGCATTGATTGTCCCTTATGCGGCACAGGTTCGCCTGCTGCGGGAAACTTCCATGGCAACGCTGGGGCCCGGCCACCCACTGGAAATCGACACAGTGGACGGTTTTCAGGGCCGTGAAAAGGAAGCCGTTTTAATTTCCCTGGTACGCTCCAACACCAGGAATGAAATTGGATTTCTGGCTGACACTCGGCGCATGAATGTGGCTTTAACCCGCGCACGTCGGCGGCTTTTGATTGTAGGTGATAGCGCAACGATCGCCGGGAACGATTTCTACGATTCGCTGCTGGCCTATTTTGATTCGATCGACGCTTATCATTCCGTTTGGGAGTATCTCTAGCGGGAAGTTGCCCCGCTACTGGATCACCTGGTCAAAACGTGGCGATCGGATTGAGCGGCGACCCGGTGCCACCAGGAACCGACAGGGGCGACGCGGTTAACAAAAACTCCCACCGCTTCAAACGTTCGGCAGTTTTGCTCAGATCCTGAAGATCACAATTATCAAAGATGTGGACCCCCATCGCGTGCAGTGTCAGCAAGTGAACGGGAAAATCCATTCCCTCAATGCCCGAGGGAACGACGTCGCTGCACGCGTCACTGCCAAGCATGGCAATGTCGCGTTTTTTCAACCATTTTACACAGGATGCATGCAACCCGGCCGCACCGTCATTTTCGGCATCCCAGGGACCGGTAACGTCGCGCCGCGCCCAACGTCCTGTGCGTATAAACACAACATCGCCGCTGAAAATCTTCACTTTAGAAAATTTTTCCCAGGCGTCCAGATCCTCTGGATAAATCGGCGTGCCGGGTTTCAGAAATCGTTTACCTCGTAACAACGGAATATCCACCAAAACTCCACGGGAAAAAATTCCCTCTTTCACATTCCGTATAGCAAGAACTTCAGCTCCATCGGGACCGACCTGTTCTCGAGTGAATCCGTTGTACAGTTGATCGTTATAAAACAGGTGGCAAAGCGAATCCATGTGCGTGTGAGCCAGGCCATGATAATCGACACTGTATTGGTCGGTAGCCCAAACACTGTCGGTCCCACGTCCGAACAACAGCATTTCGTGGACAAAGGGTGATGGATTGTCGGCTGCCTTCTGTTTTTCGACATCTCGCGCCAGCGATACCGACAAGCCCTCCCGGACCAGCTTGGCGGCTGCCTTTTTCTTGGCAGGCGTGATCAGGTTCAACGCTCCTAATTGATCATCCTTTCCCCAACGACCCCAATTGGAAAGTTCGACAATTAACTTTTCGACATCCGTCTTGGTCATTTCTCGACGCTCTTGGGCCCTCGTGATACCAAGGCCGACCGTCATCAGAAGGATCAGAGAAAGGACAGGCCGCACGCAGGTTGGATATGGATTCCATCGGGTCATCGATCAATCTCCAGAAAATACGTTCAAGGTCCGTGGGAAATCTTCAAGTCACAGCACCGCCTCTCCCTGGCAACTAGCACAAGTCCGCTGCGAATTTCGCCTGTGTTAGCGTCGGTTGCGCTCCAGTGATTCGCCATGCCGCTGGCAGAAACGCACCACCAACGTAGTACAACGCCCAACTTCCTACAAGTCGCCCAACCGATCCACCGACGGGCCCGTTTTGAAAAAACACACCTGCTTTCATCACGCTGACCAAGGACGTGCAGATTTCGCGCAGCCCGCAAACTCATTTATCCAATCCAACCGAATCCGGGACTCCCGCATACATGGTTTCTCGAAGCTGCCGTTGTCCCCAGAGACGATCGTTCAATGAATCTCGCCTGGCGTCAAATCCCCCGCGTGCACCTGCTCCTGAAAATAGCGCAACGAACGTTCGATCCCCCGTCGCAGGGGTGTCATCGGCACTTGTGGAAATACTTTGAGTATCTCTTCCTGTCCCAAATCGCAGATGAAAGCAATGGCGTCGGCAGCCGGTGAAACTCTCAATTCGGCCGTCCGCGGCATGCCCTCTCGACCGGCAATCTCCTTCACCAATGAGATGAATTCAGCCACCTCCCATGTCTGGCCAGGCAGGTTGAACACTCCATATCCGGCAAAGTCTTCGGTAGCCGCTTGGGCAAAAGCGGCACCCACGTCATCGACAAAGTGATAATGTTCCCGTCCCTGGTAGGGCATCTCAAAAGGCACGCCCAGGGCTGCCGCTTTGAGCAACATCGTAGGCGCCGAAGTCAATCCTTGATCACGCCCGGGACCGTACGTTGTCGCCAAACGCAAACTGATTGTCGCGATTCCCGTCTCCTGACAGAACGCCTGGGCGGCGCCTTCTCCGGCTACCTTCCAGTAACCATACAAACTACGCGGCAAATAGGGCATCTTTTCATGAACCTCCGGTGCCGGGTAAATCGAACGGGGGCCATAAACGGCAGCCGAACTGGCAAACACCATTCTCTGTAGATGACCCTTCAACTCCCTTGCCGCGTCTAGTACGTTCAGCCACCCCCCCACGTTGACCCTCATTCCCTGGAGCGGATTTTCCTGGCACTCAGGTGTCTGAAAAGCCGCCAGATGAATCACGTGAGTCGGCTGTACCTGTGCAAACACATTGCGGACTTGATCCAGGTTGGTAATGTCGCCAGTGATCATCTTGACTTGCGCCCGGTGCTGGCTGGCGATACGAGTTAAATCATCACGGCGGCTCAAGCCCACCACCTCCTCAATTCCCTGACCCAATAATTTTTGCGTTGTCGCTGCCCCGATGCATCCGCTGATACCTGTGATCAATATTTTCACGTAATCATCCAGTCATTTTTTCAAATACTTGAAACAAAGGTTACTGCGAACCTGTTGATAATTTTCGCACACATCCGGGGTGATTGTTAAGGGCACACCAACCCCTGCATTTGTTTTAGGGCCCGTCATCGCCTGCTGCATGGAACCGTACCTTGCCCCGATCACGCGCAAAAAGAATTTCATTGCCTGGACTGACAAGACCGCCGGCCCCAACTTCCATCGGCCCTTGCCACGGGTGACGACGTTTTTCATCGGCCTTTGCAATTGTCTTTCCCATCAGGCAACGATTAGAATAAAGCACGTCGAAGGCACCGAATACCATGGCTGTTGACGCCCCGCTTGGACCCATCTTGCCCTGCTCATTTTTTGGCAAGGTTTTTTTCGAACGAATTCCAAATGACGAATTGAAATGATCAAAACAACCGTAGTCGGAAGTTATCCCGTACCCCTGTGGCTCCGCTCCTCCAGTAGTCGTGAAAGCTTGCGCGACGCGATGCTTGCCGTGATTAAAACACAGGAACTCGCCGGCCTGGATGTGGTCGCCGACGGCGAATTGTACCGCTGGGATATCAATCATGCCGAAACCAATGGCATGATCGATTACTTCATTCGCCCGATGTTTGGCATCCATTCGCAATTGACGTTTGACCAACTCAATAGGTGGCGAAAAAAGACGGGGACGGCTTTTCGCGCCCAACCTCCAGGTGTCGTGGTCGATGCTGTCGCAGCAGGACATCTCAATCTCAAAGCCGACTTCGATCTTTACGCCAACCTCACGCACCTTCCCAAGAAATTTACGATCACCAGTCCTTACATGCTGGCAAAAACTCTCGCAGATGAACATTATCAAGACTTGCCTGCGCTGGTCCACGCGCTGGCTGACGTGTTGCGAGAACAGGTCGCCACCATCGAAGCAGACGTGATTCAGGTCGACGAAGCTCACGTAACCGGCCATGCTGATGATGCACAACTCTGTGCTGCCGGTATCAACCGGGTTCTGGATGGCGTGGCCCACGAAAAAGCAGTCCATCTATGTTTTGGAAACTACGGCGGACAAACCATTCAGCAAGGCACTTATGACCAGCTGATTGGCATGCTCAATGAACTGAACGCCGACCACCTGGTATTGGAAATCGCCCGTCGGCCCGCGGCAGAACTCTCGATGCTGAAAGATGTCAAAGCGTCTTTAGGGCTCGGTATCGGCGTCATTGACATCAAGGACAACAAGATTGAAACCCCAGAAGACGTCGCTCACCGCATCGAACACGCCGCACGGCTCTTAGGTTCTCACCGCATCCAGTACGTGCACCCCGACTGCGGATTCTGGATGCTGCCACGTAGCGTTGCCGATGAAAAGATGAAGTCGCTGGTCGCCGGACGCAACCTGTTTGAGGGACGTTCACAAGACACTCCTGCATAACGCCACCGGCGCTGACTTCCAAGTATTGGTAGGCTGACAGCCCTGCGTTGGCCTCCCCGCCTGTCGACACGCCCGACGGCAGCAAAACGCCGTGTTATCTAAACGAGGCGAGCGGCGGAACCAATCCGTTAACCAAAACTGACGATTCGTTTATTTTAGCGTTTTTCTTGCGATTTCCGCTGCGGCGTGATATCCTCAGAGCTGTTTCCCTGGGGTTTGTTGAGCTGCCGCTTGTCGGTCTCCTCGTTGCCTTACCCACTCTTCCACCTACCCTCGACCCTAACCCACCGCAGGATGCCTTTTGATGATGTCTTTTTCCAATCGAACCCGACAGGGACGGCAGTCAGCATCCCGTCGCAAACGTCCTCCGACCGCCAGACGTCGACACTTGCTCGAACCCCTGGAGCCGAGACGAGTTCTGGACAGCACCGTTGTCTTCAACGAAATCATGTACAATCCCGACGGACCGGATGCTGGACTGGAATGGATCGAGTTACACAACCAGATGTCAATCAACATGGACATCTCTCGTTGGTCGTTGCGCGGCGGCGTCGATTTTGAATTTGAGGAAGGCACCATCGTCCCCGGACGTGGGTATGTGGTGATCGCTGCCCAGCCCGACGAGTTGGAATCGGCCACCGGCTACTCGACAGCAATAGGGCCCTGGACTGGCACTCTCAGTGATGCGGGAGAAGAGCTACGACTGCTGGACAACGATGGCCGCAGGATGAGCACCGTTGACTACAACGACAAAACTCCCTGGCCGGTAGGGCCCGACGGTGCCGGAGTCACGCTGGCAAAACACAACCAGAAAACACGCAGTGACAACGTCGAAAACTGGACGATGAGCGCCCAGATAACCGGTACCCCCGGAGCCGATAACTTTCCCGCTGAGACACAAGCCCCCACACCTCCCTTACAGACCAAGATTTCTGCGGGCGACGCTGTGCGTGTTCTCGTTCCTACTCAATCCAGCCAGTTGTCGGCTCATTGGAATCAGGCCGGCTTCAACGACCAGGCGGATCCTCATTGGTTCGACCGCACCCTGGGCATTGGTTATGACACCGACGGTGCCATAGCCATCGCACCGAAAATTCATACCAACGGTGACCTGCAGACAACGATGGCAGGTGTGAATGCGTCCAGCTTTTCCCGCACCCAGTTTTCGATCGCCGATCCGGCTCACTTACAGGAAATGCAATTGGCAGTCGATTACAACAACGGTTTTGTCGCGTATATCAATGGAACAGAAGTGGCCCGCCGCAATGCGCCCGACGGTCCCCTTTCTTTTGATTCAACGGCCGCGGCCCCCTTGGTCGGATACGCCAGTTTTGTACAAACGCTCAACCCCTCGGCCTATTATCGCTTGAATGAAACTACGGTGGGAACGGTTACCGATTCGAGTGGTCAGGGCCACCACGCCGTCCATTTTCCAGGCTTCTCGGCAACCGAGCTCAATCAAACCCCCGGCGCATTGGACCCCCACGAATCCGATGCGGCCATCCACGCCAACGGCGGTCGTGTGGACCTTTCCGGCGTCGAGAGCACGGCGTTGGTCAGTGGCAATCAGGACTTCAGTGTTTCCCTCTGGGTGAACCCTGACAATTTCTCAAAACACGACTACGGTACCCTCTTCTTCATGGGCAAGGCAGCAGGGGGAAAAGGCCTGATTCTGGCCGAAGATGGTCTGTCAGCGGCCGGACACATTCGCACTGGACAATATGGTAACGATTTCGGTCCCGTTTCAGGTCGCTCCAACAAACCGATGAACCTCGGCCAATGGAATCACATCGGTGCCACCTTCGACGCGTCCTCCGATACCTTTAAATTGTACATCAACGGTGAACTTGACTTCAGTACCAGCGTGGCGCTGAACATTGGGTCGGGAGGGAGTAACCTGGGACAACTTACCTCGTCTGGCGGACAGCCATTTGCTGGTGACCTGGATGAATTCGCCTTCTTTCAAACGGTCCTCAGCGACGAGGAAATGTTCTCATTAGCTGAAACAACCGTTGGCGGAACGGGAGATCCCAACAGCTTTGACAGCCACACCCTTGATTTGACTTCACACTTGAACACCTTGGTCCCAGGAACCAACGTCCTGGCAATCCAAGGTTTGAACGAAGACAAGGACGATGCTAACTTTCTATTGAGCCCAACCCTTTCGATTCGCCCCAACGCCGATGCTTTTGAGGCAGGGGGTGCTGTCGTCATTAACGAAGTGTCTTCAGCCTTGGCCGACGTCTTCTACGTCGAATTGGCCAATCCAAGTTCCGCCTCCATCGATTTGTCCGGCTACACCCTCCAGGCAACCGGATCCGAAGGCGGGGAATTCACCTTCACGACGCAATCGATCCCAGTCGGCGAATTTCTTGCCTTCACCGAATCCGAGCTCGGTTTCTCAGCTCGTGACGGAGAAAAACTGTTTTTGTACGGTCCCCAGAAGCTGTCCGTTGCCGATGCCCAACGCGTGACCTCTCGGTTGCGAGGGCGGTCAGAGGCCCACGACGGCCAATGGCTTTTCCCAACTTCCGAAACTCCTGCTGCCGCCAATCAATTCAACATTGAAGACGACATGGTGATCAACGAGATCATGTATCACCATCGCCCCCGGTTTGACACCACCGGTGGAACGGGTCCCACACTGACCTCAGAACTCCTGATCGGTGACAACTCACCGGCTCGTGTGCTGGTCCCCACGCAGGCCTGGCAATTGGATTCCAACTGGAACCAATTAGGTTTCGATGACCAGGCTGCGGCGCAATGGTTTGACCGTGAAAACGGCATCGGGTTTGACACCAGTGGCCAATCTTCGGTCACAACACGTATCGATTCCAGCGGCAACATCCAGACCGAGATGTCCGATATTAACGCATCAGCGTTCGTACGAATTCCTTTTGATGTGGACAATCCCAATGCACTCCAGGGACTATCCCTGGACGTGGACTACAACGACGGCTTCGTGGCTTATCTCAACGGACAAGAAGTGGGACGCCACAATGCCGAGTCAGGCGACCTTTCCTACAACGCGTCGGCAGAGATCGTGGCAGGACAAAGTTATGAAACCCGTGTCAAGGGACTTGAACCGTCACTTTATTATCGACTGGATGAAACCACTTACGGCACCGTTACCGATGACAGCGGCAATAACCGCCACGCCTCCCATGAATCCCATGCCACGGTGAATCAACCAGGGATCCAGCCCGGCAATACGGCCCTGAACACAGACGGTCGCGCCGTCGACCTCAACGGCGTGCAGGGATCGGGCATGATAACAGGAAACAAAGATTTCAGCGTGTCGATTTGGGTTCGACCCGATGATTTTGGAACCAGCGACTGGGGAACCTATTTTTTCATGGGAGCCGCATCGTCCGGTAAGGGTTTAATTCTCAACGAATCGGGCGTTGGCAATGGACATGTGGTGCCCGGTGTGGTGGGAGCTAATTTCGGTGAATCCACCAATTCCCTGACACTCGGACAGTGGAATCACGTCGGTTTCACATACGACGCTTCGAGCACCACTGCCAAGCTGTTCCTCAACGGCAACCTGGAGACAACGACCATTATTTCAAACGTCCGACCGGGTGGCGTCTCTTCGCTGAACATCGGAACAGGCGGTAGTTCGCTTGGATCTTATGGCGCGAACAACGGCCAACCCTTCAACGGCGGCATCGATGAATTCGCCTTCTTTAAAAACGTCCTTTCCGATGCTGAAATGTTGTCCCTGAGTGATCTGGATTCCACCACCAACGACCTGAGTAACAGCTTTGGCGAACTTACCCTCAACCTCACAGCAAACATTCCCAGCCTCGTGCCCGGCACCAATTTGCTGGCATTTCACGGTCTCAATTCGGACAAGCACGACGACGATTTCCTGTTACATGCAAAACTCCTGGGATATGAACAAGAAGTTGTTTCCGGGCAAACCTACGCCAAGTCCAACAAAGAATGGATTGAGCTGTACAATCGCAACAGTACTCAACCCATTGATTTAACTGGCTGGTCGCTGGCGGGCTCCATTGACTATGATTTTTCGGCCGGAACTACCATCGGTCCCAATGATTACCTTGTCGTGGCCAACGCTCCCGACACGTTGAGTGGCCAATTTCCCGGAATCGATGTCCACGGACCGTTTTCTGGTCGACTGGGAGATAACGATGGAACCATTATCCTGAAGGACAATCATAAAAATCCGGCAGACCAGGTACACTATTACGATTCGGGACGATGGCCCGAGTATGCCGACGGGGGTGGGTCCAGCCTGGAGTTACGCGATCCGGCAGCTGACAATTCCGTTGCCGAAGCCTGGGCTGCCAGTGACGAAAGCTCGCGGGCAAGCTGGAACACCTATACTTATCGACAAATTGCCCAATCAGATACAGGCCCCACCACATTCCACGAGCTGGTTCTCGGATTGCTCGACTCGGGGGAGTTTCTCATCGACGACGTCAGCGTGCGACGTGCCCCGGATGGTGCCAATGCGGAACTGATCCAAAACGGCACCTTCGATAGCGATGCGATTGGCGGCCCTGCCAGCAAATGGCGCGTGATTGGCCGTCATCAAGGTACCGTAATCGATGACCCAGACACGGCGGGCAACAACCGTGTGCTCCAGATAACATCGTCTGGAAATACGCGTCACCAACATGATCACGCCGAAACCACGCTCACCTCCAACATCACCAACGGCACGGAATATCAGATTTCCTTCCGCGCCAAATGGCTGGTCGGATCACCACTGCTCAATACACGTCTCTACTTTACGCGTGTCGCCAAAACGATCGTTCTCGCGCAGCCCAACCTGAGCGGCACCCCCGGATCGGCCAACACCCAGCAAGAGAACAATATCGGCCCCACTTATCGTCATTTCATTCATCAACCCATTGTCCCCGGCGTTTCGCAACAGGTCACCGTGACCGTCGAGGCGGACGACCCTCAAGGTGTAACCTCAATGAAGTTGTGGTGGTCGGTCAACGAGGGAACCTGGAATTCGGCGACGATGTCAGAGATAGCCGGATCGTACTCCGCAACCATCCCCGGACAATCGGCCGGTTCGATCGTACAATTCTACGTCCAAGGACAGGATGGCGCAGCTCGCACCTCAACGTTCCCTGCCCGCGGACGCGATTCCCGCGCCTTATTCCGTGTCGACAACGGCAGAGGTGGCAGCACCCTCATCGATGACATCCACCTGATCATGCTGCGCAGCGATGCAAACACCATGCTGCTACCGACCGAGGCCTTATCGAATCTGTTTTATGGAGCCACCGTAGCGGTCAACAACGAGGAAGTGTTTTACGATGTGGGAGCGCGTCAAAAAGGAAGCGTGTTTGGACGTACGGGCGAGCAGACCGGAGTAAGCCGCAGTTTTCGGGTTAATTTCCATCCCGATCGTCTGTTTCGAGATGCCCACGACAAGATTTCCCTCGACGCCTCTGGTCGTTCCGGCATCACGGGCGACCAACAGGATGAAATCATCAACAAACAACTCCTCAACCATGCCGGTGGAATTGCCAGTTGGTACGACGACTTGGCCTACATGATTGGCCCGCTCTCGGCGACAGGGCCCATCATCCTGCAGCAGGCCCGCTACGACAATCTCTATCTGCGAGAAAGTCTCCCTAACGGCACCGACGGCATGCTCTACGAATTCGAAGGAATTGGAACGCCTAATCGCACGCAGAATGGCCATCCTGAAAGCCTGAAAATCATCAACTCTTTTGTTTGGCTACCCCAGGACATTTCCAATCTCGGGGACAGCAAGGAAGATTATCGCTGGCGTTTTGAAATCAAGAACAACCGCGATCGGGATGATTACAGCCGGATCATCGAAATGGCCAAAGCGTACAGCCTGACCGGATCGGCACTGGAAGAAGCCATCTTCGAGATCATGGACGTCGACCAGCAGATGCGTACCTTCGCCATGATGTCACTGCAGGGCGTGTACGACATCTACACCGTGCTTTCCACGCAAAATCTTGCCTTTTATGTTCATCCAGAGACCAACAAAGTCCTGATGTTCCCCTGGGACTGGGACCAGTCATGGTGGAACCCCACCAGCGCGCCGCTACATGGAACGGCGCATGCCAACATGACCAAGATCTTCAATATCCCGCGTGTGGAACGTCTTCACCTGGGACACCTCCATGACCTGATCCAAACCACCTTCAACACGACCTACATGGCTCAATGGACCAGTCACTTCGGTTCACTTGTCGGCCAAAGTTACAGTGGTAACAGAAATTACATTAAAAACCGTGGCAATTATGTACTCAGTCGACTTCCCTCTGCGGTGCCATTCACCATCTCCACCTCCGATCCCCACAACGCCGGTGCGGCAACGCTGGCAACGATCCAGGGAACCGGCTGGATCAATGTACGTAATATCCGTTTGTCAGGTAATGATCAGCCCCTGGATGTCTTCTGGAGCGTTGGCGGTGGTTCATCCTTTGCCAATACCTGGCAAGTTAAAATACCAGTGAGCGCAGGAACCGACTCTTTCACCCTCGAAGCGTATGATTACCAGGACGCCTTGATTGCATCGGACACCGTCCAGGTAACCAGTACCACCCCCAACCCGGTCAGCGATGGGTTACGGATTTCCGAGATTAATTACAACCCCTCGGATCCAACAACTACCGAGTTGGCCACGCTGGGAAATCTCGACAACGACGATTTCGAGTTCATTGAAGTCACCAACATCAGCGGTCAAACGATCAACCTGTTGGGAACCCGCTTTATCAATGGCGTGGATTTCGTTTTCCCCAATCTGCAACTCTCACCCGGTGAGCGCGGTGTGGTGGTCCAAAACAGAGATGCCTTTCAGTTGCGCTACGGCGCCAGCATCAATGTGTTGGGACAGTTTGCCAGTGGACGGCTGAGCAATGGGGGTGAAAATCTTACCCTGGTCGATAGCCAAAGCCAAAGCATCCTGGACTTTTCCTATGGAGACTCCGACCCATGGCCAATACGGGCGGATGGTCATGGGGCTACGATTGAAGTCATCGATCCGGCCGGAACCCCGCTGGCCGAATACGGTAAATACTATCACTGGCGAGGTAGCACAGAGTTTGCTGGGTCTCCCGCCTCGGCTGGACAGGGGCCCCACGGAGTGGTCATCAACGAGGTGTTGGCGCACACCGATCCGCCGGTTACCCAGTCCGATTCGATTGAACTGATCAATACGACCAATAGCCCAATCAATATCAGCGGCTGGTATCTGAGTGACTCGGCCGACAACCTGTTCAAATACCAAATTCCGGTCAGTCCCTTGCTGGGCCCCGGACAGTACCGGGTGTTTGACGAGGACGACTTTAACCCAACTCCCCTATCACCCAGTCCCGATCACTTCGCCCTCAGCGGCGCCCAGGGTGATCAGGTTTGGCTGGTCAAGCCAAATAGTGCCGGCGGCATCGGATCCTT
>Ga0310342_100000878_pt1 | contig 17971 bp, 9 predicted proteins | sample S15DNA20500_MG_FD_206155 | JGI IMG/M metagenome (GOLD analysis project Ga0310342, IMG submission 206155) | Marine microbial communities from station ALOHA, North Pacific Subtropical Gyre - S1503-DNA-20-500_MG | ecosystem: Environmental > Aquatic > Marine > Oceanic | place: Pacific Ocean: North...
TGGAATTATTTTGTCCGGAGGAATTCCGGTACCCCTATATCCCCCTTGGCAGGCTAACCGTTTGGAAGAATATGCTCAGCGTCAGACAGGAATCCTTAAGAATGCAGGAGTAAGATTTCTAGTCACCTTCCAAAAAGTTAAGCGCTTAATGAATATATTGAAAGTTGGCCTACCAAGACTAGAAAATGTTTTTACAGTCGAAAGCCTAGAGAACTCCTCAGAAGAAATTCGAAAGTCTGTTCCGGAAGACATTTCGTTGATTCAGTATACTTCAGGAAGCACAGGAGATCCCAAAGGCGTGGTGTTGACCCATGCCAACTTGATCTCAAATATCCGAGGATTAGCTCAGGCTCTAAAAATAACCCCCAAGGACATAGGTGTAAGTTGGCTGCCACTCTACCATGATATGGGGTTAATTGGTGCGTGGCTTTCTTGTCTTTATCTGGGTATCCCCATTGTCATTATGTCCCCTCAGGCATTTTTGAACCGACCAGAACGTTGGCTTTGGGCGATTCACCATTATCGAGCAACTTTGTCAGCTGGCCCAAACTTCGCCTACGAACTTTGTTTAAGCAAGGTGAATGAGAAAGACCTAGAAGGCCTAGATCTTAGTTGCTGGCGGGCTGCACTGAATGGTGCAGAATTTGTTTCATTGGAAACCTTGGAAGGGTTTTCAAGTAAGTTTAAGAACTACGGCTTTAGGATTGAGTCGTTCCTTCCTGTCTATGGTTTGGCTGAATGTTCATTAGCTGTTACCATTCCACCGTTAAATCGTTCTCCGCTTTATGAGAAAGTTAATAGAATAATTTTTGAAAACAGTGGTTATGCAAAATTGGCGGACAATAAAGAAGGAAACCCCTTAATTTTTATTTCCACTGGTAGGCCTCTTGTCAAACATGATGTCAGAATTGTCAGCGAAAAAGGAGAAGTTCTCACATGTCGGTCACAGGGACAAATCCAGTGTCGAGGTGCCTCTGCAATGAAAGGTTATTTTGAAAACAATCTGGCTACGTCAGGCGTGCTCCAAGGTAAATGGATCAACACAGGGGACCTAGGTTATCTAGCAGATGGAGAATTATTCGTTACTGGTCGGATCAAGGACCTTATTATTAAAGGCGGACGAAATATTTTTCCCCAGGAAGTAGAGCAGGCGACAGCTAATGTAAAAGGAATTCGTCGAGGCTGTGTGGCAGCTTTTGGAGTTGCCGGAGCTGAGCTGACGGGTGAGCGACTAGTCGTTGTGGCTGAAACCCGACTCTCTGAAACAAAAGATCAACAACAACTGACTTCAAAAGTTGCAGACTGCATTAGAAATAGATTAGGTATTTTTCCAGACGAAATTTTATTAGTTTCTCCCCACACAGTACCAAAAACCTCGAGTGGTAAAATTCGTCGTGATAGTTGTCGGGAGATGTATCTTCAGGATAGGTTGAATTTAAAAACCCCTGCTATCTGGATACAAACAAGTCGGCTAATTATGAACGGATTAATCCGAATGATTTGGCTAGCTATTAAGAAAGTAGTCTTTTGGATTTATGGGGGGTATGTTTGGTTAATCTTGGGACTGGTGACGATACCATGCTGGTTATTATTAATATTAGGCATACCTAAATCAAGGCCTCAAAGGGCAACAGTTTTGTTAAAAGCTTTATCCCGGTTGACACTAAAATTTTCGGGACTCCAACCAGTTATTAAGGGTTCTGAGAACTTTCGAGATTTATCTATCGATCAAGGAAAAGGTCTATTAGTAATTTCCAACCATTCCAGCTATTTGGACATACTCATCCTTGCCGCCTCCATACCATTTGATTTTTGTTTTGTTGCAAAACGGGAAGCGGCATCTTGGCCTTTTGTGGGTACCTTTATAAAAAAGTCTGATTACTTAACTATTGATCGTGAGAATGCTAGTGAAGCAGTTCAGGACAGTAATCGAATCAGGAGTGTGTTGTTGAGTGGGAGGCCAGTCCATATTTTTCCTGAGGGAACTTTTACAGCTGCTAATGGATTACGACCATTTCAAATGGGGGCTTTCAAAGCAGCTGTAGATACAAATTCTCCTCTTTTGCCTGTCACCTTGCAGGGGACTCGCAAAGTGCTTCGTGATGGTCTTCTTTTGCCATCCTATCATCGGATTAACGTTATAGTTAGTCCAGTTATAAGGCCAAGAGGTAAAGACTGGAAAGAAGCAATCAGACTTCGAGATACAGTTCATTGTGAAATTCTTAAGAATTCAGGAGAAGATCCGTTACATCTTATTCTAGCTGGTCCAACAAAGAAAAAGTTTAAGAGGGTTTTGGATGAGCCCCTGGGGAAATAGGACTACTTTTATAGATTGGAAGAAAGGTTACTCATGTAATCGTTATTTAACCATGCTTAATTAAAAAAGCCTTTTTGGAGTACAGTTGATTCTCAGTGTGTTTTTAGCCAAGGGACTTAAAAATGACTCAAAGTAAATCTGAGTTCAGTGATCAGTTAATTCTCACCATTGACGTAGGTAGTTCTTCAGTACGTGCTAGCCTGTATGACCAAGAAGCTAGTGTTAAAGATAATTTCCAGAGTCGCAGGAATTATAATTTTGAAACCACTTCAGCTGGAGGTGTTGAATTTAATGCGGATGTTCTTTTTAAACTAGTTTTACAGGTAATAGACGAGGTATTGGAACGCTGTGGGAAAAGATGTTTCCGGATCGCTGCAGTGGCCATGTCTACTTTTTGGCATAATTTGGTGGGAATAAATGTTGCCGGCCAAGCAATGACTCCAATTTATTCTTGGGCTGATACGCGTAGCTCCAAAGAGGCGGAAGGTTTCCGACAGAGGATCGACGAAGTTCAGTATCATGGTAGGACTGGATGTGTAATTCATCCCAGTTATTTGCCCTCAAAGTTGATGTGGATCCAAGAAGCTCTGCCCCAAACATTTCGTAAAGTGTCTCGCTGGATGTCTTTTGGGGAGTATTGTTACTTAAAATTTTTTGGAACCGCCACTTGCAGCTTTTCAATGGCCTCTGGAACAGGCTTGTTTAACCAGAATTTACAGGATTGGGATAATGAAGTTTTAGAAATTCTTCCAATTGAAAGAAATCAACTGTCACCACTCATTGACCTTGATAATCCCTTAAGGGGACTTATTAAGCCATTTTCTAGTCGCTGGCCTAGTCTAAACCGAATCCCTTGGTTGCCTGCCATTGGTGATGGAGCCTGTAGTAATATCGGTAGCGGATGTTCTACTCCGAAGAGTTTAGCTCTGATGGTAGGAACTTCTGGAGCTATGAGGGTTGTATTTAGGAGGAACAAGATCAATATTCCTCAGGGCTTATGGTGCTACCGTGTGGATCGCCATCGGTTGGTTATGGGGGGTGCCCTTAGTAATGGAGGCCTTCTTGTTGCTTGGATGAGAGAGACCTTACAGTTACCTCAAGAAAAAGAAACCCTTGAATGCCAAATTGCGGAAATGGAACCCTCTTCCCATGGTCTTACTATACTTCCATTTTTAGCAGGGGAACGGAGTCCTGGTTGGCATTCAAGTGCAAGGGCAACGATTAAAGGGCTTAGTTTGCATACAAAGCCCCTTGATATTTTTCGAGCCTCTCTCGAATCGGTAGCTTACCGTTTTGCTAAAATTGAAAAGCTTTTAACCCCAGTTGTTCCGGAAAATCAAGAAATCATAGCTTCTGGTGGAGGAATTTTACATTCACCAACTTGGCTTCAGATCATGGCTGATGTTCTGGCTAAGCCGATCTTTGCCTCAGGAGTGCGTGAAGCGTCCAGTCGGGGAGCTGCCCTGCTAGCATTAGAAGTTTTGGGTTATACTGAAAAAATAGAGGATGTTAAGGTTCCTATGGGTTCGAAGTATGTTCCTAACTGGGGAAAACATGACAAATATCTGAAGGCTATGGAAGAAACAGAACAACTATATCAGTTAATGTTGAATAATGAATTTTGATTGGTTTATACAATCTTTCTAGATGAAACCTTAAAAAAGCGTGCGATTGATAGGTACTTTTTGAACTATTATTTTTCGTTAACAATCCACTTCTGATGATTCTTGAGTTGAAGGCCTCTCTTAGATCTAAGTTACATGTCTTCCAACGAAGGAGCTATAAATGAAAAATGAGGAAGAAGTAACTAATTCGTTACTAAAACTGCGTTCTATAGGTCAAAGTCCCTGGTGCGATAGCATTAGTCGATCCCTTATTAACGAACTGCCTCAAAGAATTGCTAAAGATGGCCTATGTGGGGTTACATCAAATCCGACAATTTTTGAGAAGGCTATCAATGGAAGTACGGATTACGACAAAGAAATTAGGTCGTTGGCTCAAGCTGGAATGTCGACCTTCAGGATTTATGAGTCTTTAGTGGTTAATGACATTCAGAAAACAGCAGATCAGTTTGGGAGGTTGTTTGAGGAATCGAAGAAACTGGATGGTTTTGTAAGCTTAGAAGTTTCTCCTCATCTAGCGCACCAGACTCAAAAAACGATTGAAGAAGGACGTCATTTATGGAAGGCAGTAGCAAGACCCAATCTAATGATTAAGGTTCCCGCAACTCCAGCAGGAATGCCCGCTATTACTCAGCTAATCAGTGAAGGAATTAATGTAAATGTTACATTAATGTTCTCAATCAATCATTACCGACAGGTAGCAAAAGCATATCTGAGAGGTCTAGAATCTCTGGATAGAACTGCTGGTTTCCAGCCAGTTGCTTCAGTTGCTTCAGTTGCTAGTTTTTTTGTGAGTCGAGTGGATACAGCTGTAGATAAATTACTTTATCAGCTGAAAGAACAAGCTTCAACAGAAACAGCAAAAAAAACTTGTGAAGATTTGTTTGGTAAGACAGCCATTGCTAATACCCGTTTAGTCTATCAAGAGTTTAAGAAATTTTTTTCAGAGAAATCATTTCTTAACTTTAAAGAAAAAGGGTTTAATGTTCAACGACCACTTTGGGCTAGTACCAGTACTAAAAACCCAAATTACCGGGACGTTTTATATGTTGAGGAACTAATAGGGGAAAATACTATTAATACCATGCCTCTTGATACCATGGCAGCTTTTAGAAGGCATGGTAGAGCGACTTCTACTTTGGAAAAGGGTTTGGAAGATGCCATTAGAACGTTCTCTCTTCTTAAAGATTTGGGGGTAGACCTCGATGCAGTAACTCTCAAACTACAGGAAGATGGTGTTAAACTTTTTTTGAATTCTTTTGACAATTTAATTGCGTCAATCGCAAAGAAGCAGGAGGAAATCACTAGAGTTTGATTTTCCGGTGAGGCGAACCTTCTATGGGTTCTGCCCGGCTTTGGGAAATAGTAGAGATTTGTTTCCATGAAAATCCTTCCCGATTTAACAGGACTAACCCAACTAGAATAATTGGTGCCATTGAGCAAATGTAGGCAACATTACTGATCGCATGTGCTTGGGACTGAGGATCTTGGGAAGAGAGGTTCTGCGGGAAAAAATTAACTAGAGTCAAACTCATAAATAATTGAAAACCACCCATTCCCCCTGGAGTTGGAATGGCAACCCCCACGACTGTAATAACGACTATCAAAAAAGCTCCCCAAAGAGGAAAATCATCGAGATAAGCCATTACTACAAACCAATCTCTAAAAGCGATGCAACTCCAGATAGCTAGAGAAAGAATAGATGCTTTCAAAAGATTTCCACCCCTTTTTACAATCTTAAACCCTTCCAAGAAGGAGAGAAAAAGATGCTTTATTTTTGAAGGAATAATTTTTGGCCAACTCTTTTGGCGGAGCAGAAAAGTTAATAAGCCGAGGGCGGATAACAATGCTAGAAAACCAAAAAAAGACCACTTGATAGCAAACAAGATCTCTTGACTACGATCTGAGCTAGACACATGAATTTGTGAGAATAAAAGCAAACACGATCCAAAGATTATAATTAATGTGATCATGTCAAGCACCCGCTCTAAAAAGGATGTTCCTATCACTGAGAGAGATGAAATCTTTTCTTTTTTTGCTAGGAGCACAGAAGCAACTATTTCTCCAGCCCTAGGTGGAATTAAGTTGATGACGTATTTGATTAAGGTAAAAGAAAACAATCTGTTATAAGAGATTTGGTTTTTGATAGGAACTAGTAAAATTCCCCATCTCCAAGCACGTAAAGCCATGTGAATCATTGTAAAAATCAGGCCAATTAAAAGGAATGAAGGGTTGCCATTTAGCATTACCTCCCAAACCTTTTTCCAGTCAGAAACGCTAAAATAGATCAGAACAAACACGAGTAATGTCAACCCGAGGCTAATAATCCAAGCAAATGCTTTTTTCATGGCAAGTTTTTTATAGGTACGGTTTTGTACAAACAGAATCCTGAAAATTATTAGAATAAAAGTGAATTAGAATGGTTTGTCCTTTGATTGAAACCAAATTGGCTCAACGCTTAGATAAATTTTTAACCTAAGGAATGGGCTAAACAAGTTTTGTTATAGGCAATCCAAGGTTTTGATGGTGACACCCTAGCATGATAAAGGTGACTTCTCAAGCAGCTAAGGGTACAATTGGAATCGTTTTTGGCCAAGATAAAGAAGCTTTATGATAAGCATGGGAAGACTATTTTAAAATAATTTATTTGATTCTAGTACTTGAGAGAAAGCCTTGATTCAGGATAATTTTTAGGTGATTTTGGAATTTGTTCTCTGAAGGAAGTATAAATGGCTCATCTGGAGCAACTTAAAGCAATACTTGCCACGGTATGTGATCTGCGGGGAGCAGGATCTCTTTTGAGTTGGGATCAACAAACGTATATGCCATCCGGTAGCGGTTTTTCCCGCGCAGAGCAGTTGGCAACTTTAGAAAAGTTAGCTCATGCTCAGTTCACTTCTAAGGAGATCGGGGAACATTTAGAAGGCGCTATTGGAGAGACAAAACCTTTAGCCTATGATTCGAACGCGGCTAGTTTGGTACGACTTGTTCGTAGGGAATATGATAGGGCTCAAAAGATACCACCTTCCTTAGTGGCAGAAATTGCTCGACAGACTTCCTTAGGTATGGAAGTTTGGATAAAAGCCCGTAAAACCTCTAATTTTGGATTATTTCAGAGCTCATTACAGAGGATTATTGAACTGCAAAGGGAATTAGCTGATTGTTTAGGATTTCAGAATAAACGCTATGACGCTTTATTAGATCAATACGAGCCTGGAATGACAACATCTACCTTAAATAAATTGTTTTCAGATCTAAAGTCCGGATTACTCCCCCTGGTTGAAGGTTTATCCCAAAATATAAGTGCTGTTGACGACAAGGTGCTACATCAACATTACCCCGCAGAGAAGCAATTGGAATTTGGTCTCAAGATGGCTAAACTAATTGGCTACGATCTGAGTCGTGGAAGGCAAGACCTATCAGTCCATCCTTTTTGTACCTCATTTTCGATCAATGATGTTCGAATTACAACACGCCTTGATGAAAAGTTCCTATCCTCTGCCCTTTTTGGAACACTTCATGAATGTGGTCATGCCCTTTATGAACAAGGAATCAACATAGAATTGGAGCGAACTCTTCTTGGAGGAGGAACTTCACTGGGAATTCATGAATCCCAATCGAGGCTCTGGGAAAACTTAGTTGGTAGAAGTCGAGAATTTTGGAAATTTGCTTATCCAATTCTAAAGACTTTTTTCCAAGATTCATTGGAAGGATGTTCATTGGAAGCTTTTTATCGTTCTATTAATCGTGTTCAGCCTTCTCTGATTCGTGTAGAGGCTGATGAAGTTACGTATAATCTACATATCATGTTCCGTTATGAATTAGAAGTTGACCTTTTGGAAGGCAATCTTCAAATCAAGGACTTGCCAGAGGCTTGGAACAGTAAAATGCAGGGATATCTGGGGGTTATTCCTTCTAATGATGCAGTTGGGGTACTACAAGATGTTCATTGGTCTCATGGTTTAATTGGTTATTTCCCTACCTATGCCCTAGGCAATTTAGTATCAGTTCAATTCTATCAGCAAGCTCAAAAGGCAGTACCGAGGATTGTCGCTGAAATCGAGAAAGGGAATTTTTCAAACTTGCTTGCTTGGTTAAGAGAACATGTTCATCAACACGGACGAAAATTTATGCCTGAAGAGCTTGTTAAAAAAGAAACTGGAGAATTTATCAGTGCAGGACCCTTTATTCAGTATCTTAAAACAAAATATTCTGAGATATACTTTTGATTGGCAGATAAGAACCCCGAAGTCAGTAAGATCATAAGATTGTTTCTAAAATACAAAAGCAGTTTTTTTATTTAATAAATGTAAAGAGCGAAAAGAATGAAAAAAGTTGAATTAAATTCAATCCGCCATGATTGGGACGTTGAAGAAATTGAAGCTACTTATCTGTTACCTATACCTGACTTGATCTTTCGTGCTCAGTGCTTCCATCGTTCTTATCATGCCTTTGAGGAGGTACAAGGTTGTTCCCTGCTAAGTATCAAGACAGGCGGATGTCCAGAGGATTGTGGGTACTGTCCTCAGTCAGCCCATTACAATACGGATTTATCCGACCACGGCCTAATGGCCCTTGAGGATACCTTGGCAGAAGCAGAAAAAGCTTGTCAGGAGGGGGCTACCCGGTTTTGTATGGGAGCTGCTTGGAGGCAGGCACCTGAGGGTTTGGAATTTGACAGAGTTTTAGAAATGATACGAGGAGTTAGAAACCTTGGGATGGAGGCTTGTTGTACCCTAGGTATGTTAACGAAAAAACAGGCTGAGGCATTAGCTTTAGCTGGCCTAACTGCTTACAATCATAATCTCGATACTTCACCTGAATTTTATGGGGAAATAATTACCACTCGTACTTATCAGGATCGACTTGAAACTTTAGCTCAGGTGCGAGCGGCTGGGATCAGTGTTTGCTGTGGGGGCATTATTGGAATGGGAGAAAGTCGCTGGGATCGATGCCGTTTACTTGAGCAATTAGCCACCCAAACCCCTCACCCTGAAAGTGTTCCTATTAACTTGTTAGTTCGTGTGGAGGGTACTCCTCTTTCAAATCAAGAAGAGTTCGACACTATCGAAATGGTTCGGACGATGGCTACTGCTAGAATCCTGATGCCTAAATCTATGGTGCGACTGAGTGCAGGTAGATCATCGCTTTCTGATGAAATTCAAACTTTATGCTTCCTTGCTGGTGCAAATTCAATTTTTATGGGTGAACGCCTGTTAACTACTCCTAACCCCCAAACTCACCAAGACCAAAAATTATTAGATCGACTGGGAATGAAGTTCCGGCCTAGTAGTAAACCTAGGATCAATTAAATGAAGTATTGGAGCATTCAAGAGGAAAACTTCAAATCTACGTAACAATTTATTTAGGAAAGGATCAAAAATTGGTTCATTGTTGAGGGGTAGCCAATTTGATTAAGAAATAGGTCGATCAGCTACTCATAGGTGTTTGACATTAGGTAAACAATTTTAAATAAAATATGAAAAAACTCCTCTTTCTGGGAGCTCAGTTAAAGACGGGTGGTATACTTTTCTTTGCCTATGTTTGGTTCTCCTTCAGTATCTAAATTCTATTTGGAAAAGGTCCTAAGTCTAGAGAATATGCTCAAACAGGTAGAGCATTTGCGAGAGAAAAGTCAAAGAATGGTTTTTACCAATGGCTGTTTCGACATAATACACCCAGGGCACATCCACTATCTACATAGTGCTCGCCAACTAGGTGACGTCTTAATTGTAGGGGTAAATAGTGACCGTTCAATTAAAAAGCTCAAAGGAGCTCTCCGGCCTATAATGAATCAAAATGAACGTGTCTTAGTTCTCTCTGCTATAGCAAGTGTAGATTACATAACGATTTTTGAGGAAGATACCCCTCTCCAGCTGATCGGCTCAATTCTTCCCGATGTCCTTGTAAAAGGGGCTGACTGGGATGTTAGAGAAATTGTGGGAAAGGAAACAGTAGAGGCTGCCGGTGGGGCTGTTATTTCCCTTCCTTATCAAAAAGGATTGTCCTCTACTGCAATTGTTGAACGGATTCTAAACCGGTATAGTCATTAATTTTAAATTTAAAGGGCCCTAATCGTCACTTAGTTTGGAGAGTTTAGGGGCTAAAACTAAATAGGTCTGACATTAGCGTGATTTTTGAAAAACGACCTTCTCAATTATTTGAACATTCTAATTTTCAATATATTCAACAATATTTTAACTCTGGTCCTTGTGCAATTACATTGTCTGGAATCACCGTTGCTGCTAAACCCGCCTTCTTAGCTATTCTGCAGAATCTCTTAAAAAAGCCAATTTGTTTTCTTAGTGCTTCCAAATTAAATTTGGAACAAGTAAGAAATTCAACCTCTTTTTATCACCGTGTTATTTCTGATAGAAAATCAGAAGGTGTCGCTAGTTTTCCAGCTATAGAACCTAGTCTCTTTAGTGGTCTACCACCGCATCCAGAAACTCTAAAGAATCGAGCAGTCACGTTGTGGAAAATCTACCATAGAAAAGTTGACATTTTAATTTGTGAGCCTGCTGCCCTGACAACCAGGATTTCAAGTGTTAAGCAGTATTTTCAACAGGTCCCTTTAATCGAAGTTGGTAAGAACATTGATCCTGATGAAATGGTTTCTTATTTGAAACATGCTGGATATTTTGAAGAGGAGCCTGTAACTAACGTTGGGACTTTTTCTAGGCGTGGGGGGATTTTGGATGTTTTTTCTCCAGCAAGGGAAAATCCAGGACGAATTGAATTTTTTGGTGATGAGATTGAGTCGCTCAGGGAATTTTCAGTAACTTCACAAAGATCTATTGGCTCCGTTTCCAGTATCACGCCAATCCCACTGAGGGAAATGTTATTTAAACCAGAGGATTTAAGGTCATGGATTAAAAAAGCAAAAGAGAGATGGGTCTCAGAGCGATTTAATGAATTTTTTGAAAATATAGCAACCCAAGTAAATAATGGTGGAAGCTCCCAGGGATATGAAAATCTGCTTCCATTGATAATTCCCCGTCCAAATAGTTTTCTAGATTTTATTAGTGATTTTACGATTGTATTAGACGAGCCAGAAGAGATTAATGAGTGGTGGGCTAGCTGGAAAAATAAAATGGAGGAGGATAGATTTCAATTAGATGATCAAGATATACCCAGTTTTGAGGTATCGGAGGTGTTTGAATCGTTTCCTCATATCGAGGAAAAGCTCGTAGGTCGAAAAATCATTAGGTTAGAGCAATTGGGAACGAAAACGTCTAATGCTTTCGCTCCAGGTGTTCAAGATCTAAGCTCCACAAAGGATCTGTTGTCCAGTCAAAATCTAGGGGAAAATAGTTCCGAGATTATATCCAATATAAATTTTCAGACTGTCCCAATTAGAAAATACCATGGAAATATCAAGTCTTTGATCCAGGATCTAAAACAATTTTTGAAGACTGGAGCCCAAATTATTTTTGTCCAGTCTACTTCAGGAAAGGTAGCACGTCTAAAGGAAATTTTTCTGGAGTACGATTTGCAAATTAATTCAGGGTTAGAATTAAATGAATTTGGGAATAATCCGGAGCATGCCTCCATCATAGTAGAACAAGGTCACATTATTGAGGGTTTTCATTATGTAGACAGGAACCTTATTGTTATTGGGGAAAGAGACATTTATGACGAAATTGACTTTCTCGAACGTCCATTAGGATTAAAATGGCGATCGGGAACATTTGTTTCAGACTTTCGTGAGTTGAAAGCAGGTGATTATTTGGTTCACATAGATCATGGTATTGGCTGCTACAGGGGATTAAAGGAGATTAAACAAGGAGATTTGAATCAGGAATTTATGGTATTAGATTATCAAAATGAATCTAAACTTTATGTTCCTTTAGAACGATTGGATTTAATCCAAAAGTATAGCAGTGAAGTTAGGCATAAACCGTCACTTGATAAACTAGGAAATTCTAATTGGAAGAAGGTAAAGGCCCGAGCTAGGAACGCCATGAGGGATATGGCCAAGGACCTCCTTAAATTATACGCGAAGAGAAAAATTATTCCGGGCTACAGTTTCTCAACTTCTGGTCACTGGCATAATGAATTTAATGAAGCATTTGAGTTTTCCGAGACACCAGATCAAATAACTGCAATAAAAGATATTAATAGAGATATGGAACTATCAACACCAATGGATCGGTTACTATGTGGAGATGTAGGGTTTGGTAAAACTGAGGTTGCTATGCGAGCAGCTTTCAAGGCTGTATTTGATGGGAAGCAAGTAGCAATTCTTGCTCCCACTACAATATTAGTTTTTCAACATTATCTTGTTTTTAAACAAAGGTTTAATGCTTTTCCTATAACCATCGAAATGTTGAGTCGCTTTCGGAGTCCAAAGGAACAGGCAGTAATCTTCGAACGAGTCACAAATGGTAAAATTGATATTCTCATAGGTACCCATTTAATTCTGTCTAAGAAGACCGAGTTCCGTGATTTGGGTCTTTTAATTATAGATGAGGAGCAGCGTTTTGGAGTTTCTCATAAGGAAAAGCTAAAAAAAATAAAACAAAATGTAGATACTTTGGCCATGACAGCAACTCCAATTCCCAGAACACTACATATGTCGTTGTTGGGTATTAGAGATATGTCAATAATTGAAACTCCACCTCGTGATCGACTGGCGATCCAAACGAATGTTATCCCTTTTAGTAAACAGATTATTCATAATGCTATTAGTAATGAATTAAAAAGGGAAGGACAGGTTTACTTTGTCCACAATAAAGTCGATTCAATTTATTCGATAAGTGAGATGCTGCAGGAAATTTGTCCAGATTCCCGCATTTTGGTCGCCCATGGCCAAATGAATGAACGCGATCTAGAGTTAACTATGTTGAGGTTTGTAGAACACAAAGCAGATATCTTAGTGTCAACTACAATTATAGAGAATGGTCTAGATGTTCCTCTTGTAAACACTCTTATTGTTAATCAGGCGGATCAGTTCGGTCTAGCCCAGCTATATCAATTAAGAGGAAGGATAGGGCGTTCAAATCGACCTGCCTATGCTTACTTACTGGTACCGCAGAATAAGGTTCTTTCAAGTATTGCTAGACAGCGTTTATCTGCCTTAAAAGAGTTTAGTGAATTGGGTTCTGGATTTAAGATAGCGGCACTGGATTTAGAATTTCGGGGAGCAGGTAATTTGCTTGGTGGAAAACAGCACGGTCACATTAACAATATTGGGTTTGACCTGTATTGTCAAATGCTTGAAAGAGCCATTAAAGAAGCACAAGGAGAAGAGCTTCTGCCAGAGACTCAGACTCAGGTTAACCTCAAGATAAAAATAAAGATCCCACCAGAATATATCCCTAATGAAAATCAGAGGCTTAGTATATATAAGCGTGTTTCATTAATTACAGAACAATCTGAAATTGATTTTCTACATAACGAGTTAGAAGACAGATTTGGTCCTGTTCCCGATGAGGTAGAACAACTAATTGAATACACAAGACTGCGGCGCCTAGCGGGAAAGGCCCTTGTACAGTCTATCGAGAAAGTAAAAGAGGGTATAATCATTAAATTCCACGATAAAACCCCCATAAGACCCCAGAAATTGGTCGAAACAGTTTCAAGTCATCCTGGCCTATCTCTAAGCCCAAGGGGATACTTGACCCTTTATTCTGACAGTATTACTCAAGAAGATATGTTGAATTCAGTGAGAATAATTCTGAATGAACTAATTTCTTAAAATATTTTGGTTGAATAGAGTAATGAGTAGCTAATGGTCTCAATTAAATTAGGTGATATTAAATAAGATCTCTTTCACCTTTTTTCGACAATAAAATGGTCTGTTGGAATCTCTGTGTGAATAAAGCTCTTAACTTCTTCGAGTAATTTAGCTAAAATTTCAAACTCTGAACAAGTTCTATTTTTTCTGGGTTGGTACTGGTTAGTACTTTTTTCTGGGGAGGGAATAATGAAACTTCGCTGGTTTTTCATTTTGGTAACTTGGACTTTTATCGTTCCGACGTCGGTTGTTCTTGCCAATACTATTTTTGAAGAGATTATCTGCCGTGTTAACAACCAAATTATTACTAGTTCTGATTATGAGGAGGCAAGGAATCTGATAAAAAAACAGTTGTCTCAGGATAAAGAAGTTAACTCCAGTGGAAAAATGACACAGATTTTGGACGAGCGAGAAAAGAATTTGTTGAGTGATATGATCGAAGATCGTTTACTCGTCCAGAAAGCAATGGTATTGAAGATGAATGCAGATACCGATGTGATTAAATATTTAGATCGTCTAAGAAAAGAAAACGGTCTACCAACTATTGAAGCCCTTGAAAAAGTGATGTCAGAACAGGGTATCAATCCCATTGATTTCAAGAAACGGTTGAAAGATCAAAGCCTAAGAGAACAGGTTCTAGGTCGAGAAGTATATTACCGAATACAGATATCAAATAAGGAAATGAAAGACTATTATGAATCAAATGAGGCAGACTTTCACCGCAAGGAAGGAGTACGTATAAGTGAAATCTTAATTCTAACTGAGGGTCAAAATTCGGATGAAATTAAGTTATCAAAAAAAAGAGCTGAAGAGGTTCTTGAAAAAGCCCGCAATGGAGAAAAGTTTGACGAGCTGGTTTTGGAGTTCTCAAAGGGTCCAACAGTAAGAACAGGAGGTGACTTAGGGCTTTTTGCTAGAGGACAACTTAGACAGGAAATTGAAGATGTTACCTTTAATCTCCGAAGAGGCCAGATTACCGGTATATTAGAAGGAACAGATGGATTTCGAATTTTTAAGGTTACTGAGACACACCAAGCAGGCCTCCAAAGTTTGGAAAGTGTAAAAGAAGAAATTCAGAGAAAACTAATTGATCAGAAAGCTCAACCTGCTATTAAAAGGTTTTTGACGAATTTGCGAAGCAAGAGTTACATTAAGATCAAGTCAGGTTATATTGACAGTGGCGCAGGTACTGCTGCTAAGGATGATCCTATCACTGCTGAAATTGTTAGACCGCTCACTCTTGATGCTGGGAAGGGGAATCAATAGGTGAAGGTAGAGTAAAGTAGTATTGAATCCTTAAATTCTTAACCCAAGGGTAGTAGTTATCCTTGGTCGGAATTAGGTGATCCGTCTTGAATTAATTCCTCAGTACTTTGGTCTACCAGATAAGCGATGGACTGATATGGGACTTGGCTGTGTTGTGATAAGCCTATTTCACAAGTTTTGCTAGTAGAATATCCTGATTTGCAGGGTGATGGTAAGCTTTCCTTTAAACTATATAGAGCTGCATTGGTAAGCTCTGGATAATTAAAACCACGGTCTCCAGCAAATCCACAGCACCCGATGTTCGATGGCATAATAACTTCCTCAGAACATAGTTCAGCTAACTCTCGTAGTTTTGCATCTAAACCCATCTTTTTAGAACTACAAGGGCTGTGTACGGCAACAGACTGACTAGTTTTCCTAAACCGCAGTCGAGATCTAAGAAATTTTAGGATGAATTCAGCTGGCTCGAAGGCTGAAAGATTTTCAATGAGAGTCGACTCTTCCATTCGCAAGAGACAGGGACTGGTATCGATTAGGATGGGATACTTTCCTTGTTGAGAAGCCTTAGTTAGAGCCCTTGCTAGTTCTTTTTGTTTTTTAGCGCCTTGTTCATCAAATCCCTTGCTCGTAAAGGGCATTCCACAACATAGTTCTGATAGATTTTTAGGATAAATAACTTGATATCCTCCCTTCAATAGGAGCTGTTCTATCTTGGAGTTTTGTGATCTATTTTCTGAACCACCCAAAGAAACTCCTAATGTCCGACTAAGACAACTTGGAAAGTAAACAACCTTTAAAGGAGACTTCTCATCAACAGGAGGAGGTACTATGGTGTCAGCTGCCTTAGGAATATATTGATTCCATTGGGGAAGCTTTCGGCCCAAAATTTTTCGGGCCGAATCAGTAGTGTATCTCATTACCTCTGACCCGAGCAATCGGTGGAACATATTTACTAAGTCCAACAATAATCTTAGGGAACTTGAAACCAGTCCTAGGTGGTTAGCAAAGAAAGAAGCAAGGTAATTTTGAAATTTGGATACTTGTTTGCTTCTTAAATCTTTTATGAGCTTACCTGTATCAATGTTAACAGGACAACTAGTTGCACATAAACCATCAGTAGCACAGGTAGCTTCACCTTGGTATGCATATTCATTTAAGAGGGTTTTTAACTTTGAGGGGAACTGTCCGTTGTTTTGCAATCTGTTAATTTCTCGCCAAACTACAATTCTTTGTCTTGGTGTCAATGTCAAATCTCTAGAAGGACAATTGATCTCACAAAAACCGCATTCAATGCACTTATCTACAACCGAATGAGCTTTTGGAAGGGGTTTTAGGTTCTTGATGTGGATTTTGGGATCATTATTTAGGAGTACACCAGGGTTTAAGATGTTTTCAGGGTCAAAAATATCCTTGATCTCCTTCATTAACGTATAAGCTTCCCTACCCCACTCCATTTCTACAAAAGGAGCCATATTTCGGCCAGTCCCGTGTTCAGCTTTAAGGGAGCCATTGTAAGTGTGGACTACTAAATTAGTAAGGTCGTTGATAAAACTTTCATATCGATGAATCTCCTCAAGCTGATTGAAATCTTGGGTAAAGACAAAGTGAAGATTTCCTTCCAATGCATGTCCAAAGATGATTGCTTCAGAATAATGGTGTTTTTGAAACAGCTCCTGTAATTGTAAAGTCGCATTAGCTAAGCGACCGATTGGAAAAGCAACATCTTCAATGATAACAGTTGTACCAATTTTTCGAATGCTTCCAATAGAAGGGAAAAGGCCTTTACGGATATTCCACAACTGTGTTTGTTCAACAACATCCTGAGTGAAGAAAAAGGGTCGGACTGTATTTAACGTAGCTAAAGTATTATTGATGTGAATCAGGTGTTTTTCTAGTTCATTTTGAGTTTTTCCTCGTGTCTCTACTAAAAGAGCTGCCACGGACTTATCTAATTGCTTAAGGTATTCTGGCATTCCCGATTTTTGTTCTACAGAGTGTAGACTAGCCCGATCCATAATTTCTACAGCAGATACTGGACACTCTCTTAATAGAGTCGTGGCTTCACAGGCTGTTTTAATGTCGGGGAATAGCATTAGAGACGTTGCCTTGTGAGGGTAATCTGGAACGGTTCGGTAAGTCACTTCGGCTACAAACCCCAAGGTGCCTTCTGAACCCACAATGAGGTGTTCAATTATCTCAATTGGATCATCAAAGTCGATTAGAGCATTTAAACTGTAGCCAGTTGTATTTTTCATCCTAAACTTTTGGCGAATTTTGTTTGCTAAGATGGAATTCTGCTTAGTGATCTTGGAGAGTTGGTGGATACGGGAGCATAATGATGAATGAGTTTTTTGAAATTGGATTCGGCTTAATGAGTCACGAGTATCAAGAATACTACCGTCAGCAAAAATAATTTTTAAGCCTTCTATTGTTTTATAGCTATTTTGACTAGTGCCACAACACATGCCACTAGCATTATTGGCCACGATGCCCCCAATCATGGCTGCATTAATAGAAGCGGGATCAGGACCAATTTTCCTGTTATATGGAGCTAAAGCAATGTTTGCATGCGATCCAACTACTCCTGGTTGAAGGGTAATTCTTTCTCCAGAATCATGGATCTGAATTTTTCTCCAACTTGGACCTAGCAAGATCAGGACAGAATCAGTTACCGCCTGACCAGACAGACTTGTTCCGCCAGCTCTAAAGGTACAGGGAAGTGAAAGGGACCGACACTCTTGAAGAACAGCCCTTATTTCGAATTCAGAATTTACTTTGATAACAAGTTGAGGAATTAAGCGATAAAAGCTTGCATCTGTTCCATAAGCAAGAGTCCTCAAATCATCATCTATTAGTTGTTCTCTTGGTATATGTGGTTCCAGCGCTTTGGCTAAAAGTTTGTAATTACCATCCATCATTCGTAACAGGGTCTCCTTTTTTTTCGATCACCCGGTGAAAAGTCCCATATGAAAAATTTTGTGTGACTTTCTAGAAAGAACTAGCAGTCCTTTTGTTTATTTCTAAACA
>Ga0310342_100000879_pt1 | contig 17948 bp, 16 predicted proteins | sample S15DNA20500_MG_FD_206155 | JGI IMG/M metagenome (GOLD analysis project Ga0310342, IMG submission 206155) | Marine microbial communities from station ALOHA, North Pacific Subtropical Gyre - S1503-DNA-20-500_MG | ecosystem: Environmental > Aquatic > Marine > Oceanic | place: Pacific Ocean: North...
GATGAAGAAGATGGGCCGATGCCCGGTGGCTTCGGTCGCACCGGAGTTCGTGGTTTCCATCCACGAGATGACGAACAAGATGGAGGGCGCCGTCGGGTCGAAGCTCATATTCAAGAAATGAATGCGCGCGGTCAGTCTTGCACCGGCTGCCATGACGGAATGCAAGGTGACGGTCGTTTCAACCAGCGGAGGATGCCGGACCGGGATGGTCCGGGAGGCTTCCGGGTCGAAAGATTCGAATCCAACGGCGAACTCCCGATGGGAGACTTCAAATTCGGACGTACCGATGAAGAAGATGGGCCGATGCCCGGTGGCTTCGGTCGCACCGGAGTTCGTGGTTTCCATCCACGAGATGACGAACAAGATGGAGGGCGCCGTCGGGTCGAAGCTCATATTCAAGAAATGAATGCGCCCGGTCAGTCTTGCACCGACTGCCATGACGGAATGCCAGGAAATCGTGGACCAGAAGGTCGGCGAGTGAATCAACGGGATCGTCGAGGTCCTGAAGGGGGTGGCTGGGGCACTGAAGATCGCAACCGAAGGAACGACAGGGGACGCCCTCGCGGTCGCCAAATGCGGCCACAGCAGCGCCCTGGAGCTGATCCGCAGGCTCGTAACGAAAGAGACCAGCAGCAGATTCACTGGTCAGGGTCTCTCGAAGAGATGCCAGATCACATCCTCGAGATGCTCAAGAACCTCGATGTCGATATCCCGTTCGGTCGGGCCGGAGCTGGAGATTCTCAGGTCGAGATCGAAGTGATTCGTTCCGAGCATTTCGATGGCCCTGAAGGAGACAAGACCAGCAAAAGACGTTATGTCGAGGTCGATACGGGAAAAACCTTCGAGTTCAATCTGGGTAAAGCTGGCGAGGGTGCTTCGCTGTTGCCCGGCGAGTCGGTCGAGTGGATCGGCGACCACTCCATGCCAGGCGAAGTTCATATCATACGAGTGGGTTCCGATCTTCCGCCTGGTAACAAGAAAGCCATCAACAAGAAATCCAGCAACAAGAAGAAAGCTGCAGCCAGGAAGAAAGCTGCGATGAAGAAGAAGGCTGGTAACAAGAAGGCCGGAAAGCAGAAGATCGACAAGCAGGAGACAGACAAGAAGAAAACCAACAACAAGAAGAAAGCTGCAGCCAAGAAGAAGGCTGGCAACAAGAAGAGCGACAAGAAGAAGAGCGACAAGAAGAAAGCTGTTGAAGTTCAATCGGAAGCGTCCTTCAAATTCGTGGTCGGCGGACTCGATGGAATAGAATCGGAAGTGATCTTCGGTTCGACCGAAGGCATCGATCCAGACCAGCGGTCGGTTCACTACGAGTCTCTCGAGGAGATGCCAGATCACATTCGCGAGATATTCGAGAGCCTCGAGATGATCCCCCTCGAGGAAGTCCTCGGCGATCTCGACGAGGCCCCCGACAAGAAGAAGACCGACAAGAAGAAGACCGACAAGAAGAAGACCGACAAGAAGAAGGACAAGAAAGAGATCGACAAGAAAAAAGACGATGTGACCCTCGAGGGTCGAATCGTCCTCTAGCGGTTTCCCTGATCCTCGCCGATGTACCGTCGGTGGGGGTTTGTGAAGACTCTAGATCGGTGTTCCCGATAAAAGGGGTAGTCGCGCGATACGCGGGTCCCGCGCGAATGACCCTGGGGGCACCGTAATAGGTGCCTCCCCCGGATGGTCCGGGGGAGGTTTCTTTTTTTCGGCCCAATCCCTGGCCCTATCACAGTTTCCGAACCCCTGATTTCATAGGGGCTTGTAGAATTTCTTCCGGTGTGTCACGATTCGTGACGGTCGCAAATGAAGTGCGGATACGGATTTTTTCGGAATTCGCTCAAGTTTTGCGGCACGCCAGTCGATCTGAGTCGTAGACGGGGAGTTGCACAACCGCCTCGTCGGTCGGCAGGGAGTTCGAGGCACCTTGTCGGGGTGAGTTTATTCGCCTCGGAGGGAAAGAGGGGTATCCGATGACGATCGATGGAGTGGGCGGAGTTTCAGGACCGAATGGTCCTGAGGGACTGAGGGGGCCACAGCGACCGGACGGTCCCGAGGGCACAGATGGCCCGGGAGGTCCGGAAGGCCTGGGAGGTCCCGATGAGTTGGGTGGAGCAGATAGAATCGATAAGGTTCCCGAATTGGCTCCGTTGCTCGAAAAGATCCACTTGCTGCCTGGCGAAGGATCTTCGGCTGCTGGTCCGATTCAAGGCCTCGATCCAGATAGCTGGGGACCAGAGGATGACCAGCGAATCGAGCAGATCATCGACCGGATCCTGGAAGAGGGGATCTGAACGTCTCACAGCGAAACTGAAAGAAATTTCTGTAGCCCCTGGACGATCAAGTCCGGGGGCTCCTTTGTTACCGGTATTGCGCCTCAGCGATGACCACATTAGAACGGTTTGGTTGCGGTGGGATCCAACGGGAGGAGCAATTGAATGACAACTGATACTGAACCTGATACTGAACCTGATACTGAATCCGAGACCGGTTCGGAAACCACTCTCATCTCCATCGATGACTTTGCCAAGGTCCAGTTGAGAACGGCCAAGGTTCTAGAGGTAGAGCCACACCCCAAGGCAGATAAATTGTGGCTGCTCACCGTCGATGGGGGAGGGGAGACTCGCCAGATCGTTGCGGGAGTTCGGGCTCATTACACCCAGGAAGAACTGAAGGGCCGAACGATTGTCATGGTCTGGAACCTTCAGCCGGCGACCATCCGGGGTGTCGAATCCCGTGGCATGTTACTGGCAGTGGCAGATCAGGATGTGGTCCGACTGCTGGGGCCAGATGGTAAGGTCGCGCCGGGTTGTCAGGTGCACTGAAGATCGGGAGGCGTAGTTGCTTGTCCATCTTTCTGTCGACGATCTGGGTCTCATCGAGCATGCGGAGCTGGAGATGGGGACCGGACTTCAGGTTTTGACCGGGGACACTGGTGTCGGTAAATCGATGCTGCTGGCATCGATGGCTATCTTGCGTGGCGATAGAACCCGATCCGATGTAGTCCGTACCGGCTGCCAGAAGGCTGTCGTCCGTGGAATCTTCCACCTTTCCGAATCCAATGCGGTTCGCATCTCCGAGCAACTGGGAATTTCTGTCGAAGAAGACGAGTTGATCATCGAACGTGAAATTTATCGAGAAGGTCGAAGTCGCTGTCGTATCGACGGCCGGGAGAGTACCACCACCTTGCTGAAAAGAATCGCCCCACTTCTCATCGAAGTGATCGGTCAAGGGCATGCCCTCACGTTGTTGCAACCGGGAGCGCAACTGGATTTCCTCGATCGTTTTGGCGGACTGCTGGAGCTCCGTGACGAACATGCGCACAATTGGCGCGAAGCACGTCAACTGGAACGACGAATCCACCAGCTCGAGGAAGGGGTTCGCGAAAGAAGCGACCGACGCCTTCATCTGGAGCATATCGTCGAGGAATTGGAAACCGCTAGCCTCATCGAGGGAGAGCGAAGCTCCATCGAAACCGATTTGGAACTTCTAGAAGAGCGAGACGAGGTGCTCGCTTCCATCGAATCGGTTCGTCAGGGATTTCTCGAGCAAGAAAATAGCATCCTCGATCAGCTCGGATCGACGGAGAGGGATCTTCGCGGACTCGCTTCTCTTCATCCAGGGATTGCCACTTTGGTCGAAGGCTGCTCGACGGCTTCTGTCCTTATTGGCGATGCTTTGCGCGGCCTTTCCGAGGTGGAATCGGACCTCGATCTGGATCCTGAGCTTCTAGAGCAGAAACGAAAACGTTTCGATCAATTGGTCACCCTCGAACAGAGATACCATCGAGATGTAGAGCAACTGATCAGTTACCTGCGGGAGAGTCGAGAGGAACTAGCAGTTATGGGAGGCGCCGAAGATGAACTTCCGGATCTGAAGGAAGGGTTGGAGCGATGTATTTCTCACCTCTGCGAAGGCTCGCATCGATTGCACAAAGCCCGTCTTGAAATAGTTCAAAAACTAGTCGCTGATATCACAGTTGAGTTCAAAGATCTTGGTCTGGTGAAAGCGCGTCTCGAAGGCAGTCTCGTTCCTGTCGACTCCAGCAACGGTTGGAACGGGATGGACGAAAAGGGTGGTGATCGGTTTGAATTGCTCTTCAGCGCCAATCCGGGTGAGCCACTCCAGCCGATCGGGACCGTGGCCAGCGGCGGAGAGCTGTCACGATTAATGCTAGCCCTGCAACGAACACTTGCCGATGCATCAGGAACCGCCACTTTGATCTTCGACGAGATTGACTCCGGTGTCGGAGGGCGCATGGGTGCAGTCATCGGTGAAAAGTTGAGCCAGATCGGTTCAGACCATCAAGTCCTGTGCGTGACACATCTACCACAGGTGGCTTGCCACGGCGTTCGACACCATCGAGTGATCAAGGAAACGAAGGGAGAGGTTACCCGTACCCGGTTGGAAGAAGTCAGCGGGGATGACCGTGTCAAAGAGATCGCCATGATGCTACGAGGGGATCGAGCTACCGACAGATCTCTCGAGGAAGCCCGTGAGATGCTGGTAGAAGCAGGTCACTTCGGAGAGGAATTGACTCGTTGAGCGATCCCTCAGGGGTCCTACAACTGCAACCGATCGCGGTCCGTCGTCCCTGGGGAGGGCGTCGTCTTCTCGATGGTTTTCGATCGAACCTGATGACGGAACCTCCCCTGGGTGAGACCTGGGAGGTCTCTGATGTGGGTGAAGAAGATGACACCTTTCATTCGGTGGTGACGGCTGGTCCTCTTGCTGGAACAACCCTCAGGAGTTTGATCGAGAAGGACCCTGAATCGATCCTGGGATCGGCATTCGACAGTGGTGTACCGGCACGACTTCCTCTTCTCTACAAGTTCATCGATGCTGCCGAAGATCTGTCGGTCCAGGTTCATCCCGATGACGCGCTTGCTCAGAAGCTGGGTCTTGGAACCTGGGGTAAAAGCGAGGCGTGGATCATTCTCGATGCGTTACCAGGGGCGCGTCTCCAGGTTGGCCTGAAGGAGGGCTGGGACGTCGGTCGATTGGTCGAGTGTGCCAGAAGTGGTGAAGATGTTTCCGCGGCACTTCAAGAGGTGGCCGTACAACGAGGAGAGATCATTGAACTTCCCGCTGGAACCATCCACTCCATCGGAGCGGGAATCCTGCTGGCGGAGATCCAGCAATCGTCCGATGTGACCTGGCGGGTCCACGATGGAGGACGTCCCGGTCTCGACGGAAAAGCCAGGGAGCTGCACCTGGATCAGGTGCTCATGACGACTCCTCCTGCCCATCCCTCTCCGATTCCCCTACCCGCTGCCGCAGCTGGTCCGGGGTGGAAATGTCGCATCAGTAAGGGCCCTTTTCAGCTCTGGGAACTTCGAGGCGCGTTCCGGGGGGAATTGCCCGTCGATTGCCATTCCTTCTCCATCCTGTCGATTCTCGATGGGCGAGCCAGGCTGGCAGCAACGCAAGAGCGGCTTCAGCAGGGTGATGTGCGCCTTGTCCTTCCTGCAAACTGTCCCCTGGAGCTGGATTGTGATCCACAGAGCTGGATTCTGTGCGTTTCTCCGTTACAGGGTCAAAGTTGACGCTGTAACGGGCTGTGGCTACCATCTAGACTCGAAAGATGCATCGGGGACTCCTTCGGGATGGATGCAGAGATTCTCGGGAGGAGATCGATATGGCCAGTGCCCGCAGACGCCCACCACGTTCGGGTTCCCGCCATCGAGGGCCTGGAACTTCCCCCGATGGGGACCAGGGAAATCAGGACGAGGGAAGACCGGTCTATCAACCTCCCGCGAAGAAGGCTGCCAGTCCGGTGGTGGTGATCGTCACGTTGGTTCTGTTCGTTGGTGCCGGCATCTTTTTTGCCTGGGCGTACGTGAAGAGTAGAGATACGACTCCGCAAATCGTGATCGAACAGACGGACACGAATAAGGAATACAAGCAGATACAGCTAAAGATACAAAAATCAAAAAAGCTGGTGAGAGAAGTTTATCAATTGAGGAACGATCCGGATTCGGCGCGTTTTACTCGTAAGTGGAGTGAAGCGAACAAATATGCTGGTGACACTTTCGATCAATTGAGAGCCATGGTTGCTGAAGTGCGATTACCTAGCGGCATCCTCCCGCCCGAATATTCTGGATACAACAGTGACTTCACGCAATTGCAACTCATCATGGGAGATCTGAGCAAAGTGGCCCCGCTTGATTTCGACTGGGATAGCGAGGAGTAGATCTGTGGCGAAACGGTCCCCACCACGTTCTCGTCCCGCGCCCACCTCGGCGGCGGAAAATGACGAGCTAGATTTCGGAGATCTTACTCTCGGTCTCGTCGCTGCCGTTGTTCTTCCAGTTATGGTTGCCTTGATACTTGGCTTGATCGGTATGCCGGTTGGCGGTTCCGAAGGACTGAATGCCGAGCAAGCCGAGCTGATGAGAGCAACGGATCGCTACGTTCCACCGATGACTCCTGAGGAAGCACGGATCATTTTGGATCATGTCCAGTATTCGGTTGATGATCGTGCTGCAGAATATATTCGTCGTTCGCGCGACTGTGACGATAATACGGAGAAGAATTTCTGGCAGGAAATTGCCAAGGGTGTGCTCGGACCAGCGGAGGCTGATCTGCAACGTATCCTCGATGAGTCGGGCAGGAATCTCGCCATGCCCGTGGAGATTAAAGATGCTGCGCAGAAATGGCTGACCAAGGTAGATACCCTTCGTTTTCAGCTCGATCAGGAAGATCCCTTCCGTCAGAGCCGGTAGCTGTCGGCATCGACGCGGTTCCGCTCACTCTCGATCCAATTTCGGAAGCAAATCGAGTCTGTCGCCAGGAAGCCTTGAAATGGTCAGTGGTGGCCGTATTGCGTCGCTCGTCGGCCAGTTCGCCGATTTCGTCGTATTCTTATCGAGGAACGGTAGGTGCCTCGCGCACCCTGGAGCCCCGTTCCCTGGTTCACCATGGGTTCCTTTTCAGCGGGCGAATGCATCAACGGTCGATATCGGGTCATCCGGCAACTTGGTGCCGGAGCCATGGGTACCGTTTTTCTGTGCGAAGATATTCTTCAGGTACGTCGCAAGGTAGCCCTGAAGGTATTGCGCGCTGACCGGATCGATGATTCCGAGGAATGGTCGAAAGTAGAATACGAAGCGCTGACTCGTCTTCGCCATCCTAACTTGGCCCGGGTGTTTGATTTTGGGCGTGTTTCCGATAGCCATGATTGGTTCATCGTCAGCGAGTTCATTCGAGGCGATGATCTACTCGGGGCATCCACTACATTCGAAGAAAACGAGCTCCTTGATATCATCGTCCAGATCTGCAGGGCCCTCGAATACATCCACGTGCAGGGATATGTTCATTTCGACATCAAACCAGACAACATCCTTGTCACCAGAACGCGTCAGATTGGTGAAGATCAAACATCCAAGGTAGTTCAGGTCGAAAACCATCCTGTTTCTACTGATCGTTGTCTGGGACCACCTCGGGTCAAGCTGATCGACTTTGGCCTTGCTGAAAAGATCACTGGTACTTTCGATTTCGCCATCAAGGGAACTCTGTATTACGTCGCTCCGGAAATCATCGATGGAGGCACTCCGGACCGCAGAGCGGATCTTTATTCCTTCGGGGTGACCCTGTTTCAGATCATGACAGGGAAACTGCCTTTCGTTGCTCCGGATGGCACCTCCACTGGAAGAGTCGAGGGTTGTTGGCGCGATGAAATGCGTGCTGACCTGAAAGGTGAGCGGGAGTACCTGGTCGACATCATCTTGCGGTTGCTGGAAAAGGACCCGCAACGGCGCTTTTCCAGTGCCAGAGAGATTATCCACGCTCTCAGTGCGGGAGCCGGTCGCCACTGGCAGGTCGAGACTGCCGAGACACAGCTCTCCTACCTGTACAGCAGCAAGCTCGTCGGTAGGCGGATGGAACTGGAACATCTGAGCGAAGCTGCGGAACGTAGCCTCGGGATCTCTTTACGAGATGCCGGCAAGGAGAGGAAAGCGGATCCCGGTAAATCGCTGATGGTGGTTTCTGGAGAGATCGGCATCGGCAAATCGCGTCTGATCGATGAGTTTTCACATCACTTGAAGTTGCGAGAGGTTCCCGTGTTTACCGGGAATTGTCTCGAGGCAGTCCAGGACGCCTATCATCCGTTTCGTTCCATTGTCGAGCAACAAGCACTATCCATCGGACTCGACTCCGATCTGTTCAAGAAGTACGAGGAGCCTCTACGCAAGATCTGTCCGAGGTTGAGAGATTCCGGTGTTGCCAGAATCTCCGCTGCAGGAGACCGTCTGGATCGGGATCGCGTTCGCTTCATGGATAGCCTTGCGACGTTCATGGAAGAGGCCTCCGCGAAAAAACCCTGTGTGTTTGTCCTCAATAATCTGCACTGGGCTGACGATGCGAGCATTGCACTTCTTTCCAGGCTTCGTCAGCGACTCCAACGCGAGGAGAACCAGGGAAGAATTTTGACTATCGTAACGATTCGAGATGACGAGAAGATGTCATCAGCCATAGTCGAGTTCCTTGAAGGGGAACAGGCGAGCAGGACAGTGGATGAACTGTCCCTGAAGCGATTTGGACGTACCCAGATCACCGAGTTGATTCATCACGTGCTCCAGGTAGATGAGATTCAATCAACATTCCTTGATCGTCTTCAGGAAAAAACCGGAGGAAATCCTCTCTTCATCGTCGAGATGCTCAAAGTTTTGCAGGAAGAGGGAATCATCCAACGAGATGGCGAGGGGTGGAGCATTCGCGGTGGCGGAGACCTGTCCCGTGTTGAGATGCCCGCTGGGATTCATCAAGCACTCCACAGGAGAGTTCGTGTTCTGAGTGAACAAGCGCGTAGCATCCTGAGATTGATCGCTCTTCACGACAGACCGGCGCCATTGAAGCTACTCGAGATCATCGAGGGTCTCGGAACGGAGCAGCGCGAACAGATCCGCGAACTGGAAGCCAAGGGCATGGTCAGTCGTTCGCTAGAGGTAGGGAAGCCGGTTTATTCGATCCCGCAACCGAAGTTGAGGGAGATTGTCCAGCGAGACATTCTTCCGGCTGAGGCCAGGAGGCTTCATGGCATGCTCGCCGAAGCCATCGAAGAACATCACAGTGAAGATCTCGATCCTGTAAGGGAAGAGCTTTCGCACCATTACCAGAGATCTGATCTTCCTGAACGAGCTCTGGAACACCTGCTGGCTGCCGGTGATGCGATGACTCAGGTACATGCTCACGCCAAGGCACTGGAACACTACCAACACGCATTGCTGCAATTCGAAGAACAGTCCGATCGAATTTCGGACTGGTTCGCGATCCATGAACGGATCGGAGAGTCTGCGATAGTTCTGGGAGACCTTGATTTGGCCCAGTCCTCGTTTGAGATCATCGAAGAGGTCAGGGTTGATCAGGAGCAAGCCACCCTCAAACTCGATTTGTGCAGAGTTCGCGCTCTGCGGAAACTGGGAAAGATCGAGGAACTTCGAGGAGATTACCCAGGCGCTCTGAGACTGGTGCGCGAAGCTTCTGAGGTGGTCGTCAGACTGTCGGGAGAAGAGCGAGATCAGGAGCAGATCCGTGTCCTCAGTCAACTCTCATGGCTCCATGTTTGTGCTGGTGACTATGATCGTGCGATGAAGATCAGCGGTGAGGGGCTTTCCTTTATTGGCGATGAAGAGAAGACCGCCGAACATGCCATCTTCTTCAGCACCATCGGCAGCGCCTCGCTGTGTCGCGGAGATCACGATCAGTCCAAAGAGTTCCATCGCAGAGCGTTGGAGATCCGTGAGGATCTGGAAGATGTCCCCGCCGTCATCAATTCTCTCAATGCTCTTTCTGAGAGTCACCTGGCCGCGGGAGAACCAGTCGAGGCGTTGGAGCTGGCCCGACAAGGACTCGAATTGGCCAATGAGCTCGGCGATCAGCCGGGGCGAGCCCTCTCTCTTCACCGGGAAGCCGCTGTATTGTTGGTGTGCGGCGATCTGAATGGCGCACGCCAACGGGTCGAGTTTTCCCTGGAGATCAGTCAGCAGCAACGGATGAAATTCCTCGGCATCCGCAATCACTTGTTGCGCGGAAGGATCCGCTGCCTGGAGGGTGACCTGCGTGGATCGGAAGGAGACCTACTTCGTGCTCTTGGCGTTCACGCCAGGGCAGGAACCGGATTCGGTCTGGTCGAATGCCTGCTGGATCTGGTCGATCTTCATCTGGTGGCTAAAAACCAGAGTCGAGCAGAGGAAGAACTGCAACGAGCTGCCGAAGCAACCCAGGAGATCTCTCATCCAGGTTTGGAAGGACAGGTCGCGTTGCGTCGAGCTCGTCTGCAGCGATCGATGGCTGCCGAGCCTGCTGAGATTCTCAAGGAATTAGAAGATGCAGAGCGCATCGCACGTGATTGTGGCGATCTTATATTGAGAGCTGCTTCCCTGGTGGACCAGGCTGAGATTCACATAGAACAGCGCAATCTCGAAGAGGCTCGTCATTGTTACTCGGAAGCCGATGATCTGCATCAGGCTTATGCCGAACAACTTCCCCATCCTCTGAGGGAACAGTACCTATCTCTTTATCGTGTCGGTGAGACGCGCAAAGGGCAAAAGGTCGTGAGGGAGATCGCCTCCGAAGAACCAGAAATTTCTGAAGAGGTCGGCAGTATTGCTGAGAGAAAAGTTGTTGAGGTTCAAGAGGAAACCGTTCACGCCGAGGAGATGCTCCGGGTCGCGTCTTTGTTGACAGAAGCTGCCTCGGCATCGATGCCGCGCGTTTTGATTCCGAAAGCCCTGGCCTGCCTGATACGCGCGACAAATTCGAAGCAAGGTTGGATTCTGAGCCGCAACGGTGACGAAGTACGTGTTGTGTGTGGAGCGAACCAGGATGGAACGCCCCTCAAGGGATCCCTGGAACGGATTGCTCTCGCTGCCGTTGAAGATGTCTGGGATAGCGGTCGGTCGATCCTGGCTGCTCGGGTCGTCGATGAACCGAGGGTTCAGGCGATGGAAGGACTCTACACTTCCGGCGTCCAGAGCCTTGCCGTGATCCCTTTGCGCCGCGATGGAACGGTTCGGGCGGTTGCCTATCTGGCGGATCCGGAACCTTCCCAGCTGGTCAATAGTTCGAGCACGGCGTTGCTGGATGCTCACGCCGGTTTACTGGGCCTGCTGATGCCAAAGAATTCGGCCGTTTCCACACGCTCCTGACTCGCGTTCGCATTGCGGTTATCTTTGAGTCATGCGTATCGCCTCTTTAACCTGTTCCAATACAGAGATCGTCTGTGCCCTCGGTCTCGGAGATCAACTGATGGCTCTCGATGATCATTCTGATCATCCGAAGGCCGTCGTCGAAAAGGTGCCTCGTCTCGGACCCGATCTCTCGATCGATGTGGATGTTCTGGAGAAATTGAATCCCGATATCGTGTTGGCATCGTTGACGGTCCCTGGGCACGAAAAGGTGGTCGAGGAGATCGCTGCTCGCGGTATGCCGTACATCGCCCCGGACCCGCAGAGCCTTTCTGACATCTTTCGCGATGTGATCGACATTGCGCAATTGCTCGATGTCCCTGAACGAGGGGAGGCGCTGGTCGGTTGGATGAAGAAGGGACTTCAGGAAAAGAAAACTGAAAGCGATCATCCGCCGATTCTCGTCGAATGGTGGCCCCGCCCTGTCTACGTGCCGGGACACAGATCCTGGGTCAATGAGATGCTGGAACTGGCTGGCGCGGTCAATCCGTGGCATGAGTATCCCGCTCACAGCCTCGAGGTGAGCCAGCAACAGGCCGTGGAAAAAGATCCAGCGGCGGTCGTGATCTCGTGGTGTGGCATCGATCCTTCCCGTTACCAGCGGTCCAGGGTGCTGTCGCGACCGGGTTGGCAGCAGATCTCGGCAATTCGTCACCAACACGTGTTCTGTATCCCGGAGGCTTATCTGGGACGACCGGGTCCTCGGCTGGTGGAAGGGGTTCGGAGATTGAGGGCGGTGGTGGAGACGCTGGCGAGTCAGCAGTGAATTCTCGGTACACTTGGGTGTGGTTGCGGTCTCGGGTAAAAAGAAAGCATGATTGCGCCGGTTACGGCAGAGAAACCTGATATCGGGAGAGGGTTCGATGAAGAAGATCGACTGGTGGTATCACCGCAACGGCTGAACCTCGTGCAAGCGAGCCCAGGAGTTCCTGGGAGAAGATCCAGCGGTGAAGGAAATGGTCGATGCGAAAAAGAACCGAATCGGTACCGAGCAGGCGCTGGCTCTGGCCCGATCTGCTAAACGGGTCCTGATCGCCAGGGGAAAAAAGTTTGTCGACTACGATATGAAGAAAAATGCCCCAGGAGATGACGAGTTGACCAGAGGAATCATGGGACCTAGCGGTAATCTGAGAGCTCCGACGCTACGCATCGGTAAGACGGTGATCGTTGGATATCACGATGAGGTTTATTCCGAAGTGATGGGTTGCTGAAGTAAGGGGACAAGTTGGGCATCTTCGATCGCGATTACATGCAGGACTCCAGCGGAACCGGTCGCATGATCCGTGGCATGAGTGCGGTGAAATGGATCCTCACCATCAACATCGCTGTCTTTATCGCCTGGAATTTCGCTTCGACTGAATTCATGAGGTATAATTTCATGACCAGCTGGGCTCATCTAGTGACCGGCCGGGTCTGGACACTTCTGACCGCAGCTTTCTCTCATTTCTCCTTCTTTCACATCCTCATCAATATGTTGGTGTTCTTGTCCTTCGGTCCGGTTCTGGAAGCGCGCTGGGGTAAGATACGTTTCCTTTGTTTCTATCTGGGAGCCGCCCTCTTCTCTTCACTCCTTCATGCTTCGATGGTCGAGTTCGGTTTCAGAGACGTTCCGGCACTCGGTGCCTCTGGTGCCGTTTGTGCCGTCACCACAGCATTCGCCTGTTATTACCCGAAGAATGTCATCTTGATCTGGGGAATCTTGCCGGCTCCAGCGTGGCTCATCGTGGCTGCATTTGCCTTCTTCGATCTCAAGGGGCTGATCGAACAGAGTCAGGGGGCCATCACCGGGATTGGACATGCCGCTCACCTGGGCGGTGTGGTCTTTGCGCTGGTTCTGTTGTTCTTGTTGCCGAAGATTGGATTTGTCGGGCGAAAAGTATCTCCTTCCCGGCAACGTGTCAGCGCCAACCGGAATCCGGCTGACTACTATCCTGCACCTCCTTCCGGTTCTGAACGAAACGTCGCCGAAGAGGATCGACTCGATGAGCTCCTCACCAAGGTCAGCCGCGAGGGGATTAATGCACTCGATGACCAGGAACGGGAAGATCTGCACCGAATCAGCCGGAATCGTAGAGATACCCCTTGAGCTTTCTGGGCTCCATCCGGCGATGGTATCGCCGGTGGGGACTGTACCGCCGAGCTCGCACCATCCTGCGTGAGATATTCCAGCAACCGGATCGATTGCAGGGGACCTCTCTGAAGCCGTCGCACTTCGGTCGTTGCGACATCGTCGAGGTGGATCAGTCAGAATCTGAAATCCGGTCGATTATCTTTCAAATCCTGCGTCACCCGCGGCCTCATCCCTTTTCTCGTCAATACCACCTGGTGGCAGAACGCTGGAAGATATCGTTACCGGAGGGAAAACCGGAGCGGTGCGGCTCGGTCAACCTGAGTCGTTTGCGCGGACGAGATGGTGAACCTCCTGGTTCCTTCCCTTGACGACCCCCGGGTCTAGCGGTGACGATCAGGGATCAGAAAGTGACGACTAGCAACCGCCTCACCGGCGGATGGAGAGGGACCAGGATGGAACTTCTGAGGGAACTGTGTGAAGCCTACGGTGCTCCAGGTTTTGAGGATCGAATTCGAGCCATCTTCCGTCGTGAAATCGAGCCCCATGTTGATCGGATCGAAGTCGATGGAATCGGCAATTGTATCGCCATCAAGGAAGGCAACCCTGGTTCTCCAAAGGTGATGCTGGCCGGGCATATGGATGAGATCGGGTTTGTGGTCAAGCACATCGATGACAAAGGCTTCATCCGGCTGTCGCCACTGGGTGGATTCGATCCGAAGACTCTCATCGCCAAGCGAGTCACCATCATCACAGGCTCAGGAGAAGAGGTCACGGGGATGATCGGATCGAAACCGATTCACATCATGACTCCCGAAGATCGAAAGAAGATGCCCACGGTTCCGGAACTGTTTGTCGATATCGGAATGTCTTCGGAGGACGCGAAAGCCAAGATCGAAATCGGCGATCCGGTGACTCTCCAGCAACCTTTTCAGATTCAAGGGGACCGTTGCACCGGAAAGAGTCTCGACAACCGAGTTTCCATTTACACATTGATCGAGGCAGTTCGTCGTTATTCCAACGAGAATGTCAGCGTCTACGCCGTGGCAACCACCCAGGAGGAAATCGGTCTTCGAGGAGCGATGACCGCATCCCATCGAATCGAACCCGATTGTGGAGTTGCCATCGATGTCACCCTTGCCTGTGACACTCCGGGTGCCAGTGAGCACGAAAAAATATCAGCTCTCGGTGCTGGAGTGGCGATCAAGGTTCATGACTCTTCCAGCATCTCCAACCCGAAGATGGTCAAAGCGATGCGAGAGATTGCCCGGGAAAAGGAGATTCCCTTCCAGATGGAGATTCTGACCATGGGCGGTACCGATGCGGGAGGAATCCAGCGCGGTGGCAGTGCGGTTCCTGCCATCACTCTGTCGGTCCCATGTCGATACGTTCATACCGTGGTCGAAACCATCGATGCGAAGGACCTGGAAGCGACGGTGGCCCTGCTGGTGGGATTCCTGGATCAGGCTCACGAGATCGATCTCAGTTACGACGGTTGATCCAATAGTTCCTTCTCCCAGATGGAGAGGCGAGTTTCGCCGTAGCGTTTCCCGTCCCAGGCTGTCACGCCTGGCGGAGGAGATGCTGCATCCTCTCGTCGTGGATGCTCAATGGCGAGCAGGCCTCCAGGCTCGAGCCATTCTCCCCCCGATAGCTTGGTGGCCAGCTGCCACGGAAGAGAGCCGGGTCCGCTGTAATCAGGGAACGGTGGATCGAGCAGGATGATCTGGAATCCTCCCCCCGGGGGAGGCCGTTTGGTGATCTGGTAGGCATCTGCCTGGTAGATTTTGCACTGAGCCTGGATGCCGAGAACTTCTAGATTTTTTCGAAGTAGATTGCCGACTGCCGGGTCCTTTTCGACATGAACCGATTGTCTGGCACCACGCGAGATCGCCTCGATTCCGAGCGCGCCAGAGCCGGCAAATACATCCAGTACACGTGCCGCGTCGAGCCGGTCATGGATGCTATTGAAGAGTGATTCCCGGACCCTGGATCTCATCGGCCGAACTGCAAGGCCTGCAGGAACTTCAATCTTGCGGCCGCGTAGATGACCACTGGCGATGCGAATCGAGCCATTACGGGTCATGGAGCAGATCCTGTACGTTCAGGAGACCAGCCTGTTGTCGGATGCAGCGAGCCTCTGAGCCAGAATTCGAGCCATGTTGAGGATCACCTTGTAAGCGACCAGGTCGCCCTCTTCGAGCAGCTTCTGGAATGGCTCGGATGGGATCTTCTTGAGGCGCCCATCCTCGACGCACATGACCGTGGCACTGCGAACGTCATTGCTGATCAGCGACATCTCGCCAAAGAAGGATAGCTGTTCGAGTCTGCCAAGGACCTCGTTGCGGTTGCCCGACTTGAGTACCTCGAAAGCTCCCGCACCGATGATGTAGAAGCCATCTCCAGGAGTATCCTGGAGCACAACGGTGTCACTCTTTCGGGCAGAGATATCTTCTGAGATGCGCAGCAACTGCGAAATCTCTGCTGGCTCAAGCCCCTCGAAAAGTGGGACTTTCTGGAAGCTCTCGACGTATTCGCTCAACTTCACTACTCCCTCGTTGCGGGGGTGCCTTGCCCACCGGGCCGATCCGGTCCAGGGGCTTTCAATATCAACTGACACCTTATCGTTTCCGCGCAGATCTCGCAACGGCACCCGGATCGCTCTTCAGCTCGACTTGCCGGGATCAGCGGCCTCCCACCAGGGCGATAGATCGGGCGGGAGAGGCGCTTCGAACTGCATCGGTTCCTGGCTGATCGGGTGGCGCAAGAATAGCCGCCAGGCATGCAGTCCGTGACGTTCGAGAAGCGACGGAGGACTGCCTGGCGAGACGGAGGCCAGATCAGCCAGGGTTTCCCTTCCATAGAGGAAATCGCACAAGATGGGGTGTCCGATGGCACGAAGATGGACCCGGATCTGGTGGGTCCTTCCGGTTCGTGGGAAGCAATGGAACCAGCAACAGGTCTGCTCATGCTGGTCTCCGAGGACACGTTTCAGCTGCCAGGAGGTGAAGGCATCTCGCCCCTCTTTATCGTGGCGAACCACCCTTTTCTTGGGGTTAGTCAGTGACCGTCCCAGTGGCAGATCGATTTCACCGGAAGTGGTTTCTGGCTTGCCGTGGCACAGCGCGAGATATTCCTTGGAGACCTCTCGGTCATGAAACTGACGAGACAGTTCTCGGTGAGCCTCATCTGATCGCGCGATGACCATCAGGCCGGAGGTTTCTCGATCGAGTCGATGAACGATTCCGGGGCGATCCTGGCCACCGTAACTGGAGAGCTGCTCGCTGTGACCGAGCAAAGCGTTGACCAGGGTATTCTCAGGCGGTTGACCGGGTGCCGGATGGACGATCATGCCCGCTTCCTTTGAGATCACGAGGATATGATCATCTTGATGAATCAGATCCAGTTGGTGATCTTCGGCGAGCGGCATCGGCGAAGGAGTTGGAGGCGGTTCAAATTGGATCACACTGTCGGTTCGAATTCGTTGCGAAGGCCGACACGAATTTCCATCCATGGTCACGCGACCTTCTTCGATGAATCTTCGGAAGGCTGTACGAGAATGTCCCGGGATCTGCTGAGAGAGCCAGCGATCCAGGCGTTCGCCGGCATCCTGTAGCTCGACACGACGCACCCAGGGTGCTGGATCAGGGGGGCCTGAGGGCCCCTCAGCTGCCGTCACCACCGGAAGTGGGGGGAGGGGGGCCGAGGTTGTCAGGTTTGGGATCGGGTTTTCCCCCAGTTGGAGGAGTGGGCGGATCGACGCTGACAGGGGTCAGAACCGGTTTGGGTTTTTCTGTTGCTGAGTCGCCAGTGGTCGGCTTGAGGATTTCGATCACTTCAGGGGTGACCGGTTCAGTCACTACTACCGGTTCGGGTTCAGGAGGCTCGGGCAGAACAAAACCCTCGCTCGCCTCCTGTGAACTGCGGAATTGCTGCAAATATGAGTTGATGACGAAATCTTCTGGAAAGCGCTGCTGGCTCTGCTGGAGCAGTGCAACCGCCTCTGTCCGGCTCGCATCGTCTCCTTGATCCCATAGCCAGCGCGCCACTCTCTCGATGGCGACCAGTTCAATCGCCTGGCCTCTGACATTCTCGAGAAGGGTAGCGTACTGCGCTCGCACTTCTTCGACTTCTCCGGTAAGGGAGGTGTCGATCTCGTTATTCCAGGCCTGGATCTCACGTTCTTTCAACTCGTCAAGAATGGTGGGAATCATGATCACGCCGACCACCAAGATGACTCCGATGATGATCGGAGTGGCATTGACCTTTGCTGCTTTGGCAACTTCTATCGTCAGGTTTTCGATGGTTTCGTCGAGCTCGCCACTATCCCCGCTTGCTCCGTGAGCGCTGTCTTCGGGTCTTGCCGGACCAGTTTTTGCCATCTTGGAGTGGTCTCCCTATTTCTCATCCGTACTGCGTCGGAAAAACAATTTGATCAGGAATCTACACCGATGCGTACAACCAATTTTGTTACGTAATTTCGACCTTGGCCATCCGGGATCCTCTGGATGATGACCTCGGCGTACTCGCCAGCCTTACGGTAGCGGATTTGCTGTTCACCGAGGTCGTCCCCCCCCGAAACGTATTCCCACCCGTGAATGGGCATCTGTTCCTTGTACCAGGATGCGATTTCAAATACGGGACGGTCACCCCAGTAGATCACCTCGACGGTTCTCATCGGCAATGGCGCGTGCTGA
>Ga0310342_100000880_pt1 | contig 17942 bp, 11 predicted proteins | sample S15DNA20500_MG_FD_206155 | JGI IMG/M metagenome (GOLD analysis project Ga0310342, IMG submission 206155) | Marine microbial communities from station ALOHA, North Pacific Subtropical Gyre - S1503-DNA-20-500_MG | ecosystem: Environmental > Aquatic > Marine > Oceanic | place: Pacific Ocean: North...
ACCGGGACCAAACCCTAGCACTCTCATGACGATCAACGTATTACTACTGAGACTAGATGTCAACAGACTTCCTGCAAAAATTCGCAGGCCAGCCAGATCTGGCTGAGAAACTTCTCAGTTTTCAAGAAAACGGGTAAACCACCGTGAAAAACTGTTTTTCACCTGCTGAGACAACTAGCGGGCTTGACAATCGGTCAAGAATCTCAAACACTAACGATACTAAGTCTCATTAGCGTCCAATTGAAGGCCTGGCTTAGTTCGTTCTTCTGCGTGATATGGGAATATAGTAGCAGATGTGGGGATACACCTTTCGGGACCTGTTCTTGCGCGGCGGATTCGTTATGTATCCGCTCTTGGTTTGCTCCGTGGTAGCTGCTTGCATCGCCTTAGAGCGACTCTTGATGCTAGTTCTTCGTAGCGGTTCCTTCAATCAGCTGTTGAAGCAACTTCAAAGCCGGTTGAAGCGAGATACGATTGATCAAACGAAGGGCTGGCTCAGCAATCAACGTAACCCGCTAGCCCACGTGGCCTACACCTATTTAGATCACCACGAGAGCGACCGTGAATTACGAGAGGAAGTGGTTGGCCGCGAGGCATCTCGGCAGTTGACTTTACTAGAGCGCCGCACGCACTGGCTGGCTATGATCGGGCATTTGGCTCCCATGATCGGACTGCTAGGCACTGTCTGGGGCCTTGTCGATGCGTTTCATGAAATTGAATCGCTCGGTGGTCAAGTCCAGCCAGGCAACCTCGCAGCTGGCATCTGGAAAGCACTCTTGACTACTGTCTTTGGCTTGCTCGTGGCTTTGCCAACACTGGCGATTTATCACTTCCTTGACAACCGTTGCGGAGCGACCACTTTGCAGATGCAATGGCTAGTCGCCTACCTGAACGAATGGTTCCAATCACCCGGTTTTTTGGACCGGCAGCAAGCGAAGAACCAGTCCGTGGCGGCTGCAGAACATTCTCAAGAGCCTGTTTCCACCCCGGCGGATAAGAACCTGGCGGTCGTCACCCCCAAGTCTTCTGGCGATTAAGGCTGTTCCTGTCAACACGAGCATCTCATGCAAATTTCACGTCAGAAACGCACCTCGCTCCGCATGGAAATGAGCCCCCTGATCGACTGCATCTTTCAACTGCTGATCTTCTTCATGCTCAGTTCGACGTTTCTTACCCCGGCCATCAAGCTAACGTTGCCAACGGCCACAGCAGAGGCCAGCCAGCAAAACTCTGAACTCTTAATAACCCTCGATGCCACGGGAAAGATCTATCTCAACACGGAACAGGTTGCCATCTCGGAACTATCCCGCGTGCTGCAACAAAAGCTCGCTACGTCCGAACAAAAGGTTGTGACAATTCGGGGTGACAAAGCCATGCAGTACGAGCATTTCGTAACGGCATTGGATGCTGCCAAACGTGCTGGCGCAGTTCATGTGAACATTTCACACGACCATGAGTAGACCCTGGCCTTACTGCTCGCCCGTCTGTTAGTAAGCGGCTTCCAGGGCCAGGTAGCCAAACAAGGGTGCCCCAGGACGCGGACCGTGCGGGTGACGGGAAACAATGTACTTACGGTTAAACATGTTCTGAACACCACCCTGGACTCTCCAGTTGTCGGTCAGAACCAGGTACCCCGACAAGTCCCAAATAAAATAGTCATCCGTGGTACCAAAACGAGCGTCGGGATTTCCAGTAACCGGATTCACTTGAGCCAGCGTATTGCTGGCCGAGGTGAACGTTTCATCAACGTAGACGCCGGTAAGGTTGACACCCATCAAGTCATAGTGCAGTCCGGTACCAAAGCTGATGGCCCAATCGGGAATATAAGGCACCTTGGCACCTGCAAACCCACCGGCAAAGAGAGATTCCTCATCCGCCGAGTTAGAATCAGTTAACTGCCTGGCCTTCGTATAAGTCAGCGCCAGGAACCAGGGATTACTGTAGCCAAGTTGATAATCCTGTCCCAAGTCATAGGTCAGGCTCAATTCACAACCGCCGGCAAAGACCTCTCCCACCTGCTCGGTATTACCCGTGCCAGCTCCACCCACATTATCAATGACAATCAGGTCATTGAAATGAGAATAGAAACCAATCAATTGCCAGCCGATGTAGTTCTCGTGATTGAGATACCGCAAGCCAACTTCACTGGCCAAACTCTCCTCTTCTTCGAGCCCCTTGCGAACTCGGGCATTGGGATCCGGAGGAGAAAACCCGCGATGGAAACCGGCCAGCGCCATCAACTGGTCACTTAGCTCGTAGGTTAAGCCAACACCGCCACCGGTTACATCCAAATCATCCTGCCCGTTTTGGCTCGGATTAGCAAAGTTTTCGAAACTCATTTCCAGGTGTTCAAAACGAATTCCAGGCGTCACGGTCAAGCGGTCAAACTCGATTTCATCCTCGGCGTAGAAAGCCAGTGCATTGACTTGTTGACGTCGATTGCCCGCATCGCCCGGCGTGCCTGGATCATGAGCGACAATCGTTCCATTACTGGCCTGAGTGAACCGCTCGTCCCGTTGAAAACGACGAATGTAATCCTCGTGATAACGCAGGCCTACGCTCAGGGTATGATCTGCCGCGACACCGCTAAATAGCGCACTGGCCACCAAATCATAGCCCCACAACCCGTAACTGCGGTTGTTGTTCCTGACACGTAAAACTCCAGCACGGTTACCCTGTAGCACGTCGAGTGCTGTCCCACCCAGGTTCCCCGCCAGCGCACGAGACAGGCTGCTGTTGTTGCCAGGATTGGGCGTGCCATCACCGTCCGAGTCGACATCGCGAACATCATTTAACTTCTGCCAGTTGCGATGAAACGTGTTGTAGTAGAGTGTCGAAGTGAGTGATAAGTAGTCTGTCTCCAGGTCGCCGAGCGTGTGCCGCAAAAAGCTGCGCATGTGTTCAGATGCGATGTTGTCAAACCGAGTCGCCGCATAGCGACGAAATGGATCGGCCAAAATATCCGCTTCTGCGAGCCCCAAGTACGTCTCATTGGCATCAAAGTCTGTATAGCCCACCTTCGCTTCCCAGCGCTGGTAAACGTTGCCACACGGTTCCCAGAAAACTTTAAACATCGGTTCACGGGTACTGAATCCGGTGTCACGTGCATCCGGGTTGCGAAAGTCTGGAGTCTCATCAATTCGTTTAAAGCCGTCTGCCTCTCTCAGGTAACCCTCAAAAAGATAACCCCAGCGGCCATTTTCCGTATCGTACGTGTCACCAACCCAGGTATGAGTACGAAATTCATTCTGACTGCCAAACAATACCTTCAGATAAACCGCTTCTTCAGCAGGAATCGGTGTCGAGCGAAAGTTCATCGCACCACCGGTCGTATGAGGCCCATAACGAATCTGGCTGTGCCCCTTGAAAATTTCGATGGCATGCATTCTCCCCACGGTGGGAAAATAGTAAGCGGAGGGAGCTGCATAGGGTGCTGGGGCTGTCAGCACACCGTCTTCCATGATCGTTAGTTTCGCGCTACGTGTCGTATCGACACCGCGTAAACTGATGTTCGGAAAGTTTCCGTAACCATCCTCGCTGCGCAAGTACACACCAGGCGCTTTACGTAATACCCGCTCAATATTGTCGTACGCCTGGTAACGAATATCTGCCGGTCCCAAAGAAGTACCGGACCCAGGCACACCAAACATCGACTCCGGATCCCCAAAAAAAGAGCCCGATCCAATACCCGGCTCAAAGGCCGGCTCGGGAGTCTCAACCACCGTCGGTGGTATGGTGACCGGCGGCTCATCATCCTGCTGTGCCATTAGCGGCTTGGAGATCAGCCAGCAACTCAACAAGACCGACAGGCAACCAGCAATCCGCCCCTGATATTTCCAGATCGCAACCCTGCGCATTTGCTCGTACCTCATTTACACTCGTAAATCCTTCAACAAAAGAAAGTTGTCGAACACGTCCTTCCGGTCCAACAAAATGCCTTCCCTTGCGAGCTCTTGCGTTCAAACCGCATCAAGCGCTAGGTACCTGCAATTCTATTAATCTGTATCGGTTATCCGACCTGTAAGGATGAGGCAATTGATCCGGTTCGAGGGCTGATTAGCTAGCACTTAAGAGCGCCTGACTTGGACAATCGAGGGAGTTGTTTCACGACTCGATGAAGAAGCTGGCCTGGCACTCAGCGATCGCTTCTGCCGTATCGGCACGGCTGGCAAGACCTTCCATGACCACCACGTTTCGCTTCCGCTTGAGCGACTTCCCTGCCAATAGCACACGGCAACCGACCGGCAGCGGATTGCGATAACGAATTTCACATTTCGCTGTGACGCAGCGCAAGCCTTTCAAATATAACCAGTTAGCCATCACGTCATCGAGCAGGCTAAAGAGAATCCCACCATGGGTGATGCCGTCATACCCGCAGTGATCCCTGCCCGGGGTGAACTCACCACGGCAAACATCGCCATCCAGCTGAAATTTAACACGCAATCCAATGGCGTTGTGTGGGCCACAGACAAAGCAATTGTGGCCATCGTCTCGAACCGGCAAAGAGTGATCGTCCTGGTTCATCGTTTCTATCCTGGTAATTAAGTGCTGCGTCCCATCTTAGCATTTGGGTTTAGACTGTCTACGCAGGAGGGCAGGCAACCAATCTCGTCACCCAGTCCTGTAGCCAGCTTCTCTTCGCAGATCAGCGGATCAGTGCCTGCTTAGTAGTTCGGGGTCGGTGGTCGATAAGCACTGATATCCAGATCACGGAACCATTCGATCGTGCGCTGCAATCCCTCCCGCAAGCCAATCGTGGGCTGCCACCCAAGACGGGCTTGGGCCAGGCTAATGTCGGGACAGCGGCGCACCGGATCATCGGGTGGCAGTGGTTTGAAGACCAGCTGCGATGAACTGCCGGTCAATTCAATCACCGTTTCTGCTAATTGACGAATCGTATACTCCTCGGGATTTCCCAGATTGACCGGGCCGATAAAGTCATTTTCTGCTCCCATCATCTTGATCAAGGCTTCCACCAAGTCATCGCGGTAACAAAATGAACGGGTTTGATCGCCATCGCCAAAAACGGTTAACTGCTCTCCGGCTAAAGCTTGCAGAACAAAATTGGAGACGACCCGCCCATCAAACGGGTGCATGCGAGGTCCGTAGGTATTGAAGATTCGCACCAGTCGAATATTCACACCATGCATTCGGTGGTAGTCCATGAAGAGCGTTTCTGCGGCCCGCTTGCCTTCGTCATAACAGGCACGAGGACCAATCGTACTCACGTTTCCCCGGTAGTCCTCCGTCTGGGGATGGACTTCTGGATCTCCATAAACTTCGCTCGTGGACGCCTGCAAGATTGTCGCCTGGCAACGTTTCGCCATCCCCAGCACGTGAATCGCCCCCAGGACCGACGTCTTCACTGTCTTGATCGGATTGTACTGGTAGTGTCCCGGAGCGGCCGGGCAAGCCAAGTTGTAGATCTGATCAACATCCAGTTGAATCGGACTGGTAATATCATGTTCAATCAGTTCAAAGCCAGGCTCCTCAAGCAGGTGAGAAACGTTCTCCTGCTGACTGCTGAAAAAATTATCCAGGCAGAGAACGTGCTGGCCGGCAGCCAGCAACCGTTCACACAAGTGAGAACCGAGAAAGCCACTGCCCCCGGTCACTAAAATACGTTGCGCTGCAGACACTCCGAATTCCTCAAGTGAGTCGCTTTTCAGCCCTGACAACCCGTAGGGCAATATGCTTAAGTATCGGCAAGTTTGATGACCTGGGACCGGAAAAAGGAGGGGCGAACCAACTGCCCAGCCTCCAGGTTTGCTAGCAGTATCACCCTTAAATCGTCAAGCACTGATTCCGCTGGACAACACCTCAGCCTTTCCAGTACGCTTGGGCCCCTGCAAGGTCGATCATTTTAGAACGGAGTTATGAATGAAGCGACTGCAAGTCATTTCACTCGTCGTGTTGGTGATGGCCGTTGCGCTAACCGCTTTCAAACGGTTGCCTGATTCGGCGTCAACAGACGATTTCCGTATGGAAACTGATGTTTTCTCCGGCACCCAAGTCGATCCTATCGTGGAAACGCTGACTATCTTCCGCGCCCAGATCATCTACGACTTCATGGGCCCGGACGGGGAGGAGATCACGATCTTTGACATCCCGCGCGGTTCGCTCGTACTTGTTGATACGCGTCGTAAAATAAAGACAAGCATTTCCACCAGCCAGTTGATGGCATTTATGGCAGCGGTCAAATCGCAACCTCAATCATCCTCGAAAAATCACCTGCTTGCCCCACAATTCCAGGAGAGGTACGAAGCGGCCGAGCAGGTCCTGACCCTAACCGATGTGCACCTGACCTATCGCGCTAAAGGGATCAAGCCAAAACACCCTGAGTTTGCCCAGCGATTTCAACTGTTTGCTGACTGGTACGCGCGACTCAATGCGACTCGACTTGGCAACCCGCCACCGTTTGGTCGCATTGAACTGAACCAGTCACTCGCCAGGCACGGGCTTATCCCGGCTGAAATCGAACGAACCGTCGTGGTCAACGCTACCGCGGATCAAGCTCAAAAAATGCGCAGTCGGCATCTGACTAACTGGCAGCTGACCGAGACCGATCGCAAGCGTATCCAGCAGGCAGAAACCTGTCTGGAAAGCTATCCGGAAGTACCGCCGGATCGCTACTGGCAAATCGGCCGAACCGGCAGGTCAACCCGCAAGTAAAACTTCGCGGTGGTCGTCTACTTGAGTGGCGTTTTCTTCAACGCCGTATACTTCTTGAAGGCTTCAGCGACTCCACCCTGCTGAACATCTCCCGGATGGACGAGCACTCGGTAATGCAACGTCATGGTCTCACCTTTCTTCATCTGGTGTGACCCATCAATCGAGTTATCCCCCTTGAAATGATGCAATCCAAAGGGATTCGCCGTAAATAGTCCGTAAGTGCGAACGTGCCAGTAGGTAGGATAACGGAAGCTGGAGGGGTGGTTCATGATGGCGATTCCGACGACTTTTCCCTGCGGAATTGCCGAACCATAGTAATCCACCCAGGGAGCGGCCTTGCCCCAGGCCTTGCCATCCTTGTCACCATGGGTATTGATGACGTGACCGGCAGGTTTCGCAGTGACCTTCATCGAACCAGCCACTCGCACTCCAAAAGAACCTTCCTTGGTATCCCCGAACTTAACCGGACCTGCCGAAGCAGTCACCGTGGTGTCAAAATCAATCCAGTACGAGTTTCCTTCAGCACCAAAAGTCAGGCGACGGACATCCTCGCAAACCTTCTCTCCAGTTGCCGACATCCAGTCATTGTGACTTACGATCACCGCCTGCTCGCCACCTTTGACGACTGAAAATTTACGATGGACAATGTTGCCGTGGTCCTTCCCTTCGCTCCAAAAATCAATGCCATTGACATTCCCGTGGGTGAACCAGAAAGAGCGATGATGCATGTGATCACCGCGTTCGGTGGCCGACGCCTCACGCATGGGATAGCCCCGGGTAATATCGTCACCGTAAGGCCCCTTCACCGGCCACAGAATGGGCTTGGCACCCGAGAAGATTAGGTAGCGGGTAACCAGTTTTCCATCCCGGCTGACCGTGATCCCGTCGTCATCCTGCTGCAGTACAAACTCGGCCGACTCAACCACCGGTACCGAAAGGGTCAACTGCCCCCAAACCAGGAGGGAACCTGCGACGAGCCATTTGATGTTGATCAGTTTTTGGAGCATTGCACCTAATCTCCTCGATTTATATCGTTGAATTTTCAGACACGTTGGCTTCCAGCGATCGCCGGGCTCCTATCGTAGCCGGTCATCTGAGCCCTGACCAGCATTGCAGGAAAGCGAACCCTCCCCGCCAGACTAGTTATTTCGAGGGGGTTAGCACATCCAACCTGACCCTGATAAGGAAAACCAAATTTCTCTTCGTATCCTACCGATAGTCTTTATTGGATACATTTTATGTATTTTATCTATTTATAAGCTGGTGAACCGTTTGGCGACTCAGCTTGTTTGCCCCCTCGATCCTTTCAAAGGTTCTTAACTATGCCGGCAACAACCGTCCGAATCTCCAACGTGCAGGCCCTACGCAACTATGTTTACGAATACCTCTGTGCTCAAAATCAACTGGAAATTGGCGCTTTTCAGATGACCGAACAGATCCTCATACGGCAAGGCCAACCGTGTGGAATGCTCTACTGCCTGTATGGTCCACGTAGCCTCAAGCTAACGGCCGTCTGGGAAACAGATCGAAATACGATTCTCTTTTATGGCTCAGCCGGTGAACGCCAACAGCATGTTCAATTAGTTGGCCCACCCTCATTGGCCAACGTTTCCAATAGCCGCGAACCTCAGCCTCAGGCTGCTTAAGTCACCGTTCTGCCACGATTCTAGGGAATTCGTGCCAAACAACGGCCTGTTATTGAAAAGAACAAACAAGGAGGTGAGCTGTGCTCGTTTTATCACGCAAAGAAAATCAAAAACTACACTTAGGCGATTCCATCACCGTTACGATTGTGCGGCTTTCTGGAGACCAGGTTCGCTTGGGAATCGAGGCTCCCCGGGAAGTTCGAATACTACGGGACGAGTTAACACCGCACGACGAGTTGCCAGCGGAATAAGTGCTGCTGCGGCAGCAGCAGGGGAGCGTTTTCGGCGTTTCACGAATCGCGCCAACCGCCTAGCTTTCCACACCCCCCCCTAAGGGTGGTATTTATCGGCAGTTTTCTGACAGAAAACGCATCAACCAAGCTAAATGCTTTTTGACATTTTTGGTTGAGTCGGTTATCTTAAAACCCGAATTTAACGCTGTATCAGGAAGGTTGTGGAAGCGTCCAAATTCGGTCCTGCCGGTAGCTTTCCAAAGAGCCTGTCCTACAGTAAAACAACGATGTTACTTCTGTGGCCCGTTTGGTTGAACTGAAAGGTGCCAACAGATTTTGATCTTTGGAGTCAAGGAAACCATTACTTCCTAGTGAATGACCATTACGGAGAGACAATTCCATGAAGTGTAAAGGTAATAATCTGAATCGTCGAGGTTTCATGCATGTTGGTTTTTTGGGTGGTCTCGGGATCACGCTGGCCGACTTCTATCGAATGAAACAGGCCCAAGCGGAGCAAAAGTTCTACGAGAGTAAAGAAGGAACGGCCAAGTCGGTCATCTTTATTTTCTTCCCTGGCGGCATGGCTCACCAGGAGTCTTTTGATCCGAAACCTTATGCCCCGCTAGAATATCGCGGTCCGATGAATTCGATTCAGACCAAGATCCCTGGGTATCGTATCGGTGAGACCTTAAAGCAAACTGCTACGATCGCTGACAAGATCACGATCTGCAATTCGATGTCTCACGGTGAAGCGGCTCACGAGCGCGGTACGCACAACATGTTCACCGGTTACCGACCGAGTCCCGCATTGCAGTTTCCCAGCATGGGGACGGTGGTCAGCCACGAATTCGGTTCTCGCAATAATCTGCCTCCGTATGTCTGCATTCCAAATCAACCGAATGTCTTTGCCGGAACGGGATACCTCAGTTCATCCTTTGCTCCGTTTAGTCTCGGTTCGGACCCGGCCAGTGGCAGCTTTACGGTTCGCGATCTAAAGTTACCTGGTGGCGTCGATGACACACGTTTCTCCCGTCGTCGAAAGATCTTAGAAGCGGTCAATGACCACTTTAAAACGAAAGAAAAGGGTGACTCGCTGGATGCCGTCGACTCCTTCTATCAACGCGCTTACAGCATGGTTAGTTCGCAGAAAGCGCGTGAAGCCTTTGACTTAAACAAGGAAGATGGCAAGTTACGCGATGCCTACGGTCGCAATACCGCGGGTGCTCGCTTGCTGATGGCTCGTCGACTGGTCGAAGCAGGGGTTCGCTTTGTCACACTCACCTACGGTGGTTGGGACATGCACTCCAATATCTCCGGTGGATTCAAGGGCTCGATGCCAGCCTTTGACCAGGCTTACGCGGCCTTGATTCGCGACCTGGATCAACGTGGCCTGCTCGACTCCACCATGGTCTGCACGGCCAGTGAATTTGGTCGTACACCGAAGATCAATGGTAGCGCTGGGCGCGACCACTGGCCCAAGGTCTTCAGTGTCTTGATGGCTGGCGGTGGGATTAAGAAAGGCTCCGTTTATGGCCTGTCGAACCCGACAGCAAGTGAACCGGAAGAAGACGCTTTGAACGTAGAAGACTGGGCAACCACGATCTACAAATGTATGGGAATCACTTCCGACAAAGAATTGATGGCACCTGGCGATCGTCCCATTGAAATTGTCAACGGTGGCAAGGTTCGTCAGGAGCTGTTGGCTTAATCAGCAAGAACACGCACAGGTCATGCAATCCCTACTAAACGACCTAATAAGTAGATAAATTGGTGCAAGCCATGTCTCACGTGTGAGCATGGCTTGCTGTTTTAATACAAACTATTTCTTAACGCATTGAAACAAGAATTGGATGCCAACTATGCGACACTCACAACAACGACTCGTTACTGCAATCACCGCCCTCTTGATGTTGGCCGGTACCAGCCTGCAGGCTGCCTCACCATCACTGGGAGGAATTGAACCTCGCGGAATCCAACGTGGTGTCGAATCGGTGCTGACCTTTAACGGCGGGCGACTGGCGGACGCCAAGGAGATTCTCTTCTACAGCCCGGGCCTGGAAGTCATTAAGCTCGAACCGTCTGACGGGAACGTGAAAGCAACGGTCAAAGTGGCTCCTGACTGCCGACTGGGCCAACACGTCGCGCAGGTGCGGACAGCCAGCGGCGTCTCGGAGTATCGCACGTTTTACATCGGTCCCTTTGCACCCACTCCCGAAAAAGAGCCGAACAGCGACTTCGCAACCCCGCAACCAATTCCGTTAAACATCACGGTCACTGGAGTGGTGCAGAATGAAGACGTCGACTACTACGTCGTGGAAGCCAAGAAGGGCCAGCGGATTTCCGCAGAAGTGGAAGGCATGCGACTGGGAACTGCCCTGTTTGATCCGTACGTCGCCATCCTGGACAGCAAGCGATTTGAAATGTCCTCGGCCGATGATTCACCCTTGATCTGGCAAGATGCCCTCGCTTCGGCCATCGCCCCAGAAGACGGCAAGTACATAATCGAAGTTCGTGAAAGCGCTTACGCCGGTAGTGGCAGTTGTCGCTACCGCCTGCATGTCGGAACGTTTCCACGGCCCACGGCAGTCTATCCGGCTGGCGGCAAACTGGGCGAGCAAACGAAAGTCACTTTTTTGGGTGATCCCAGCGGAGACCTGGTACAGACGATTACGCTTCCTTCCGCGCCTGTGGAAAACTACGGCTTGGAACCAACCGCTGACGGCCAAGTGGCCCCGTCGGCCAATCCGTTCCGGCTCTTTCCGCACGGAAACGTACTGGAAGTGGAACCTAACGACGACATGAAACAAGCGAGCCCCGCCGAGTTACCGCTGGCCTTCAACGGCATTATCGGGAAAAAGGGTGACGTCGACTATTTTAAGTTTACCGCCAAGAAGGGTCAGTCTTGGGAAATCGAATGTTACGCACGACGGATTCGTTCCGGGCTCGACCCGGTGATGAATCTCTACAAGGCAGATGGGGGAGGGATCAGCGGAAACGACGACTCGCGTGGCCCCGACAGCTACTTCCGCTTTAATGTCCCTGCCGACGGTGAGTATATCTTACGAGTCACTGATCATCTCGGGCGGGGCGCCAAGGATTTTGTCTACCGAGTTGAATTGACCCCGCCGAAGGTTGGTTTGTCAGTCAGCATCCCGCGTGTCAGTCGTTACTCGCAATATCGACAGTGGATTGTCGTCCCGAGGGGCAATCGATTCGCCTCCTTGATGACGGTAGGACGAAGCAATTTTGGTGGTGACGTGGTCTTGGACCCGCAACAGTTGCCCGCCGGCATTACCATTCACGCTGAAGCGATGCCTGCCAACGCCAGCACCATGCCGGTCGTCTTTGAAGCAGCTGCCGATGCTCCGATCAGTGGCAAACTGATCGATTTCACAGCGCGTCATGCCGATCCCAAGCAGGAAATCCAGGGAAGTTACCGCAACACGGGAGACTTTATTCGGGGCGCCCCGGGACAGTCCGTTTACTGGCGCGTTAACGTAGAACGTATCCCGGTCTGCGTGGTTGACGAAGTTCCCTTCCGGCTCGAGATTATCGAACCGAAGGTTCCCATCGTCCGCAATGGCACGATGCAGTTAAAAGTGGTGGCCCACAAAAAAGAGGGCTGGGACGAGCAAATTAACCTGCAGATGCCATTTCGTCCGCCGGGTATCAGTGCCACCAGTTCCATCAACATGCCCAAGGGCAAGAATGAGGTTTTTTATCCAATCAGCGCCAATGGGGGTGCGGGGATCAAGAAGTGGAAATACTACATCATTGGTTCGGCCAATGCGGGTGGTACGGCCTGGGTCTCTTCGCAGCTGGCCACGCTGGAAATCTCCGAGCCATACTTAGCCTTTGAAATGCTCCGTGCCGCGACCGAACAGGGGAAGGAGACGGAGATCGTCTGCAAGATCAATCAGGCACGAGAATTCCCGGACAAAGCCAAGGTAGAACTGCTGGGCTTGCCAGCCGGTGCAACCACCAGTCCGTTGGAAATCACCAAGGAGACCAAGGAACTGGTCTTCCCGGTCAAGACGACGAAAGAAACCCGCGCTGGTACGCACAAGAACATCTTCTGTCGTGTTCTGATCACACAAAACAGTGAACCGGTCATGCACAGTCGCGTAGGGGCAACGGAACTACGTGTCGACAAGCCCATTCCGCCGAAGAAGAACGAGCCACCCAAACCAAAACCGGCGCCGGTGGTTGCCAAGAAACCAGAACCGAAGAAACCGGAACCGGTCAAGAAAGTACGCCTCACTCGATTGCAACAATTGCGGTTGGATGCCAAGAAAAAAACTGAAGCCGAAGCGGGCGGCGGTGGTGGCGGCGAATAAGGACCGGCGAAAATATATTCTTAACGTGCCTCGGCACGACGGACATACTAACTAACGTCATTCGTACTATCGATTGTGACAACTTGGCAACGCCTGGCGTTGCCACAACCAGGGGAAAATGAAATGCCTTGCGGACGACTCCTTATTCACTCTATGGCAGTCTTGACCACTTTCGGTTTGCTCGTGACTACTGCTCAGGCGGAAAACGCGAAGCTGACTGAAATACGTGTTTATCCCACAGAAGTCACGCTCAAGACGAACCGTGACCGACAGGCCATCATCGTCCAATCGGTAGATGAAACAGGGATTACGCGCGACGTCACTAAGGACGCCAAGTTCTCCCTGGACAAACCGGAACCGGTCCAACTCAAGGAAAATACGCTCTATCCCCAAGCTGATGGTGAAGCCAAGTTGACCGTCGCATACGGTGGCCATCAGGTCGTCGTCCCGATTCAGGTTGCTGAAGCCAAAGCGGATCGCCCCATTAGTTTCCGCCTCGACATAATGCCCGTTTTCATGAAGGGTGGCTGCAATACTGGCAGTTGCCATGGAGCAGCTCGCGGAAAAGACGGTTTTCGACTCTCCCTGTTCGGCTTTGATCCGGCCGGCGATTACTTTCGCTTGACACGTGAATTACCCGAACGACGTATCAACCTGGCCAATCCGGCTGGTTGCCTGTTGATGGAAAAGGTAACCGGTGTCACGGCCCACACCGGAGGCAAACGTTTTGCTCTGGAGAGCGAAATGGGCCAGACCTTAATGCGCTGGCTCAATGCATCGGTTCCGGACGACGCGGGCGAAGTGCCTGCTGTCCTCAGCCTCCATCTCTATCCGCCCAACGCGGTTCTCGACGGCGATGGCACGGAGCAGCAACTCAATGTGCTGGCTCGCTATGCTGATGGTACCACGCGCGATGTCACTTCACTGGCTTTCTTCATGAGTAGTAATGGTACGTCCGCTTCGGTCGACCAAAAAGGAGTGGTCACAGCACACGCACGGGGTGAAGCATTCCTGATGGCTCGCTATGAAACCCATACCACAGGCAGCCAGTTTATCGTGCTGCCCAAGGGCTTCAAGTTCACCGACCCAAAGACCCCAACCTTCAACTACATCGATGAGTTTGTTCACCAGAAACTGAACAAGCTTCGCATCATACCTTCGGAAGTTTGTTCGGACGAGGTTTTTCTCCGTCGCGTTTACCTGGACATCGTTGGCGTGCTCCCCGACGCAGAAGAGTACAGCCAGTTCCTTGGCAGTGCTGATCCCAAGAAACGAGAAAAGCTCGTTGATGAACTGCTCAACCGCAAGGAATTTGTCGAAATCTGGGTGATGAAATGGGCCGAACTGTTGACCATTCGCACGACTCAGCAGATCAGCTACAAGGCCATGTTGCGCTACTACAACTGGTTGCAGGATAAGATTGCCAGCAACGTTTCGATGGATGTGATGGTCCAAGAACTACTCGGCTCCAACGGTGGCACCTTCACCAATGCAGCCACCAACTACTACCAGAACGAAACCAATACACTGAAAGTTTCAGAGAACGTGGCTCAGGTTTTCATGGGGATGCGTATTCAGTGTACCCAGTGCCACAATCATCCCTTTGACCGCTGGACCATGAATGACTACTACAGCTTTGGTGCCTTCTTCTCCCAGATTGGTCGCAAAACGGGCGAAGACCCGCGAGAGACGATTATCTTCAACAGCGGTGGCGGCGAGGTAAAACATCTGGTTGGTGGCCGCGTCATGAAACCCAAGTTTCTCGGTGGTGAAGAACCGGACGTCAGCGGAAAAGACCGTCGCGTCGTCATGGCCAAATGGCTGGCATCTCCCCAAAACCCATATTTTGCCCGTAACCTGGCGAATATTGTCTGGTCCCATTTCATGGGTCGGGGCATTATTGAACCGGTCGACGACGTCCGTGTCAGCAACCCGGCAGTCAACGAAGAGTTGCTCTCGGAACTGGCGACTCGCTTCACGAACTACAAGTACGATTTCAAGAAACTGGTTCGTGACATTTGCCTGTCGCGTACCTATCAACTCTCCACGCAAACCAACGAAACCAATCAAAGTGACTTGACTAATTTCTCGCATGGTGCCTTGCGGCGAATCCGGGCAGAGATCCTTTACGATGCAATTAGTCAAGTGACCGAAACCAAAGACAAGTTCCCTGGTTTACCGCTGGGAGCCCGCGCCGTGCAAATTGCCAATGGCAACACGAGCAGCTACTTCCTGACAACGTTTGGCCGTGCCAAACGTGAAAGCGTCTGTTCCTGTGAAGTAAAAATGGAACCTAATCTTTCTCAGGCACTGCACTTGATTAACGGCTCAACCGCCAACAGCAAGATACAATCCGGCAAACTCATCGAACGGCGAGTGGCCGAAACAAAAGCGGCTCTCGACGCTGCCAATAAAGCCAGGGCCACTGCCGTGCAGGGGCAAGAGACGGCTGCCAAGAATCTGACGGCGGTTCAAGCCAAGGTAAAGCAGGCTCAGCAGACGGTACAAGAGACTGAAAAACAGCTGGCTGATGCTACCAAGGCCCAACAGGAAGCAGCCGCCAAGCAAAAACAGGCTACCGAAGCGGCTCAAAAAGAGACTGACAACAAAGATCTCCAGGCTGCTGCTGAACAGGCAGCCAAGGCGACTGCTGACTTGGAAACAAAACGAAAGACACTCGAACAGGGACTGGCGGAAGCCAAGAAGCAGCTGGCAGCTGTCACGGTGGAACAAACAGCAGCGACCAAGGCCAAGCAAGAGGCCGATGCTCTCGTTGCCAAGGCGGATGATCAGATCAAGATTGTTACCTCTCAGGCCAATCCACAACGCGTGATTCAAGATCTTTACGTTCGCTGCCTGAGTCGAAAGCCGACAGCATCCGAAATTAAATCACTGACAGGAATCCTGGCGGTCGCGAAAGTCGAAGAGCAACAGCAGGTATTGGAAGATATCTTCTGGTCACTGCTTAACTCGCAAGAATTCCTCTTTAACCACTAACCGATTAACCTGCGACTAAACGCACTTTTTGTTACCTACCTTTCCGCTGCCTCCCGGCAGCATAATCTCACCGTTATACGAGACATCACAATGAGCAAGTTTTCCGTGAAATGGACCTTCCTGGCACTGGCAATAACCTGCTGTCAATTTAATCTCGTGCAAGGTGAAGAGAAAAAAGAGGCCGATAAGAAGGTCAACAAGATTACCTTCGATGACCATATTCAGCCGATCCTACGAACCAAGTGTTTAAGCTGCCACAACCCGAATAAGAAAAGCAGTGGGTTGGACATGAGCAGCTATACCAGCTTGATGGCAGGCGGAAGTTCTGGTGAGGTGATTGAACCGGGGAGTGCCGACGACAGTTACCTTTACTTGCTGGTAACACACGAGTCGGAACCCTTTATGCCGCCCAAGTCGGACAAAATGCCGACCGATGTTTTGAACCAAATCCGTGACTGGATCAACGCCGGAGCCCCGGAAAACTCCGGCAGCAAGCCACTCGTCTCCAAGAAGCCCAAATTTGATCTCGCCTTAGCTGCGCCCGGTGGTAAACCAGAAGTCGCCCCGATGCCAGGCCGCTTAAGCCTGGAACCGCTCGCCCAAACAGTTCGTACAGGTGCGGTAACGGCTCTGGCTTCCAATCCCTGGTCACCCATCATCGCCATTGCCGGACAAAAACAGATACTGCTCTACAATAGCAAGAGCCTCGAACTGGTCGGCACCCTGGCATTCCCGGAAGGAATTGCCCACTCACTTAAGTTCAGTCGCAATGGCAACTTGCTGCTGGCTGGTGGTGGACGTGGCGCTGCCCTGGGAAAAACGGTCGTTTGGAATCTCAAGACGGGCGAACGGATTATTGAAATTGGCGATGAACTCGATACCGTGCTCGGTGCCGATATTAGTGCGGACCAGTCGTTGATTGCCCTGGGAAGTTCTGGAAAAGTGATCCGTGTTTATTCAACTCGCACCGGCGAACTAGAATACGAAATCCCGAAAAAACACACCGGCTGGATTTACTGTGTTAGTTTCAGTCCCGATGGAGTTTTGCTGGCTACCGGCGACAAGAACGGTGGCGTCTTTGTCTGGGAAGCGGAAACCGGCCGACAGTACCTGCAGCTCAAAGCTCATAGCAGAACGATCCGAGGACTCTCCTGGCGATCCGACTCCAATATCCTGGCTTCCTGCAGCGCGGATGGATCCATTCGTCTCTGGGAAATGGAGAACGGTGGGCAAGTTAAAAATTGGGGCGCTCATGGTGGTGGCTGCTTATCCGTAGAATTCGCTCGCGATGGTCGCCTGCTTTCCTGCGGCCGCGATAAGATTACCAAGCTCTGGGATCAAAATGGTAAGCAATTGCGAGCTTTCGAAGCCCTCTCAGAGATTGCTCTACAAGTTACCTTCTGTGATGAAACCAATCGTGCCATCGCCGGAGACTGGAATGGAGAAATCCGCGTCTGGGACGCCAGTGATGGAAAACGCCTCGGAAACTTGACTTCCAACCCACTCCGCTTGCAGCAACGGCTGGAAGCAAGCAACAAGCAACTGGTTGAATTGAAAGCCAAACATGAACCGCTGGCAAAAGAGGCCACGGCATCTCAAACCGCCCTGACAAAAGTCGAAACGGACTTGGCCAATGGTCAAAAACTGATGGCTGTCAGCAAGCAAACCGTTGAAACAACAACGGCCACAATTGCTACCTATCAAAAGACCATTGCAACACTGACGGCAGAGTACCAGGCAGCAGCCAAGGTCGTCACTGCCCTGGAACCAGTTGTTCCCCTCCTCAAGGAATCGCTCACCAAGGCACAGGCGGCAGCTGCCAAGGCCACCGGCGATAAAGAAGTGGCAGAACTGGTCGCCAAGTTGCTGGCCACATCCAATGCCCGCAACACCACCCTGGAGGAAAACCGCAAACTGGCCGCCACCAAGAATGCAGCCTTAACCAAAGAAAAGGCGACTCTGGCAACCGCTGAAAAGGAACTGGCCACCGCACAAGCAAATCTCAAGCAGGCCCAGGAAGCTATTGCCAAGGCAACCGCAGCCCTTAAACCGGCGCG